>OBYA01000316.1_pt1 | contig 23076 bp, 20 predicted proteins | sample 1495461 | NCBI WGS metagenome assembly OBYA01 (sample SAMEA2580180, study PRJEB22360) | human gut metagenome | biome: human gut; feature: human-associated habitat; material: faeces | place: Denmark | collected 2008/2010 | reverse complement strand
CTGGCGGTCTATCTCTTGTTTTCGGTTGCTTGCTTCCTTACCGTACATGAGCATTGGCACCGGGATTGTCATTGCCGTAGCCCTCCATGAGGTTGACCACACCCCACACAGCCAGACCGGCACCGAGGGCAACAACGAGCGTCTGAAGGACCGTAACCGCCTGATTGATAAATTCCATAGAGTGACCTCCTTGATTTTTGAGTGTGAATTATTGAAAATGGGCAAAAAAATAGAAGCCCCGTCATTGTTCTGCTTTGGGCATTGCCCATGCGCAGTGCATGACGGGGCTTCAATCGGCTTCAACCTCTCCCATGTCATAGAGGTCGAAGGTTTGGGTGGGCTTGACTACCAGCTTGTGAGAACGGTATTTCTCGATGTCAAAGGCGTTGCGCTTATCGTAGTCGGACAGCATTTTGTATTTTGGATGCTTCGTAATGTCGTACTTGTCACTGAGAAAAGGTCTCACGCCTCTAAGCTGCAAAATACATTTGCCGCCGTCCATGACAGCGATTTCGTCCTCCGACATGAGCTGCTTGCCGGTCTTCTGATAGTTCAGGCCGTATGAGTTGTTGGTCGAACGGGTTTCTGATGTGTTATATAGGTCGATTGTCTCCTTTCCGAGGATTTCACTGAGTTCCTTCAAAGTGGATTTTTCCTTGCCGCCGAGGAAGAGCGTACAGTCGCAGTTGCCGACAATCGTGTCCGCCGCGTCCTTGTAGATGGTCTTGAGCTGGCTCTGGGACTGCAAGATGATGGATGCTGAGATTTCCCGGCTTCGGATCGTAGCAATCAGTTTGTCGAACTTTGGAATTTGACCGATGTTCGCAAACTCGTCGAGCAAGCAGCGGACATGGACGGGAAGCCGCCCATTGTAGACATCATCCGCCTTGTCGCAGAGCAAGTTAAAAAGCTGGGAGTACATAATCGCCACGACAAAGTTGAAGGTATCGTCGGTATCAGAGATAATGACGAACAGCGCCGTCTTGCGGTCGCCGATACAATCCAGCTCCATCTCGTCGTAACTCATCAGCTCCCGCAGCTCCGCGATGTCAAACGGGGCAAGCCGTGCGCCGCAGCTAATCAGGATCGACTTGGCTGTTTTGCCAGCGGCTAACTTATATTTACGGTATTGCTTGACCGCGAAGTGGTCAGGGTCGCGCTCTTCCAGCTCATCGAACATGAGGTCAACGGGATTTTTGAAAGTCTCGTCATCCTCTCTGGCCTCCGAAGCGTTGATCAATTCGAGCAAGGTAGTGAAGTTTTTCTCGTGTTCCGGCGCTTCGTACCAGATGTAGCCGATGAGGGCGGTATAGTAGAGCTTTTCTGCCTTGACCCAGAAATCCTCCCCGGACTTATCGCCATCTCCCTTCGTATTGACGATGATCGTATTGACCAGCTTGAGGATGTCCTTCTCTGACCTGATGTAAGCGAACGGGTTGTAGTGCATGGATTTTCGGAAGTTGATCGTATTCAGCGACTTGATGATATAGCCGTTTTTCTCAAGCATCTTTCCGCATTCGACCAGCACCGTACCCTTGGGATCAGTGACCACATAGGAGCTGTGCATCTGCATGAGGTTGGGCTTCACGAAGAAGCGGGTCTTGCCTGAACCGGACCCGCCGATGACAAGGATGTTCTTATTCCTCGCGTACTTCGGCTGCTTCGGTCGGCTGTTCATGGTCAGCCCCTCAGTTTGGGTGAGGATGACATTGTTGGAAAAGTCATCATCCATGTAAGGCCGGATGTCCTCCGGTCGTCCCCAACGCGCTGACCCGTATTCTTCTCCTTGGCGGAATTTCTTGCGGTTTTTGCCCTTCATGTAGACAGCCAGCTTGAGCAGCGCACCTCCGGCCACACCGATGAGAAGATCTACCGGGTGGAAGCTGGGGAGCGGATTGGCAAACGCTGCGCCGATATTGGCAAAGCCGCCGGTGAGCTTGTCGATGAACTCTGTGCCGGGAGCCAGACGGAAGACTTCCGCCAGCTTATCCACAAAGTAGAAGGCGAACACATACGGGAGATTGAGAAGGACGAGTTTTTTGATGTCGAGTTTCTTTCTCATAGCTCAACGCCCCGATCCTTCGTCTTGACCTTGACCTTCTCCTTGTGCTGGGCTTTGGACTGCTCCCTGCTGCGGGAGAGCTTCTGCTTGAGGGATTGCTTTTCTTTCTGCTTGACCGTCTTGGCGGAAAACTCCTTGAACGCCTGCGTCATCACATCCACATCCCGCCCTTTGAAGAAGACGAGATAGCGCGGCGGCTGCTCAGAGGTGTCTTTCTTGAGCGCGTAGTCGATCCCGTACTTGTTCGCTGTGCGCTCGAAAGACTTGATGTTTCCGTCGGTCACTTCGATGTTGCTGATTGCGGCGTTCTGCTCGACAAGGTGCTTGATGGACTGCTTGCCCCGGTAGGTCTTGGGCTGAGAGGCTTGCTTTTCGGCCTTTTCAATTTCCTCAATGAATTTGGCGAGCGCCTTTTTCAGCACTTCCGCAGTGATCTTGCCGCCCTTAATGGCAATCGCAACGACTTTGGTATTTACTTCATCCTGCATGGGGACCTCCTTTCTGAGATTTGCGGGGCAATCCCGTCACTAAGGCGGGACACCGTGTACAATGTGGATCATGTTTTCATCTCACCCCCTTGAAGCTGATTGAGAATGCTTACGCATCAGCCTTTTCCGTGAAAATCGTAGTTCACGCGGGCTGAATAGTAGTTGTCTATGGTCAGAGAAGCGTTGTATAACGCCGTGAGCAGATATGCCCGGATGTTCCGAATGTCGGAAGGGCAATCATTCATCGCTTGGAGCACATAGTCGATGTGGCCGCTGTCCAGCTTGAGAAAGCGTGACTTGACCACCGGCTGCGGCATATCTTCACCATTGATACGGATGGTTGGGCTTGTGGAGCAAACAGCATCCAGCATGATCTCGACAATTTCGTTTACACGGTCAAGGTCATAGTGCCTGTCCTGAGAGCGGATGTCGATCTCAAGGTTATCCCGAATCAATTCCCTGTATTGCTCCCGTTCATCCATCCTATCCATCCCATCAAGATTGATAGATTGATAGTTATTCAGAGAGTTATTTCTTTCGTTGGTAATTACTTGATTAGTATTTAATTGTGCGGGATTTTCCGTGCGCGGTTTTCCCGTAAACGGATTATCCGTGTCCGGCTTTTCCGTCTGCGGTTTTTCCGTGTCCGGCAAACCCGTCTGCGGCTTCTCGTATATCTCGAAAACCATGCTGCTCATCCGGCCTTTTTCATCCCGTGACTGATGACGGACGAGATACCCTGCGTCCTCAAGCTCCCTGAGAGCTGCCAGAACAGCATCTGGGCCTTCCTTGCAGATCGCCGAAAGACCTTTCGTTGAGAACTGCCAGCCATCGTTGAAGGACAGCATTTTGGAGAGTAGCCCCACGGCCTTGAGGGACAGGGTTTTATCGCGGAGATGGTAATTTGCCATGACCGTGTAGCCACGGTTTTTGTTGACGCGATAGACTGCCATGTGGTTATCCCTCCCTTGCCATCACCGGCTGACAGCGCAGCGTTGACAACTTCACCGGGGAATAGGGGCATTCCTCGAAGACACAGGTTTGATATTTCCAGTAGGGACGATGGAAGCAGCACGACCGGCATTCCGGGCAGATCCCGTCGCATCCGCTGTCATAGTGGTTGTGGCCGGGTACCTCCTTCATGAGGGCTTCAAAGGCTTGCAGCTTACCGGCTGTCATGTAGCTCATTTTGTTTTCTCTCCTTTCCTCGCCGCACCGCCGTCATCTGCAAGAGGCAGATTGTTCCAGCTTTCGGGCAACAAAAAAAGAGGGTTTGCTTCATGCTCCGAATTGGAGAATGAAACAAACCCTCTTAGCTTTTCAGATATTCAGATGATGTCTCGGATGGTATGGATGATGCCGAGCAGCAGCCCGACAATCAGGGCGAGTCCTCCGATAAGACCGCCGATGATGATGTTGAGTGCGAAGATTCCTACTGTGCCGGATATGCCGTAACCGAAGGGGACGAGCCAGAGACACATCCTGCGGATGCCGAATGGGAAGCCGACACAGAGCCACATCAGGAAGTAGTCACATACGCCGTCCGCCATATAGACCGGCTTGAAGAATGCGGCAAGACAAAGGGCAATCAGCAAAGGAAGCAGCACTTCCTTGAGAAAAGTCTTCACATCCTCACCCTCAATCCCTGCAAATCGTCCGTGCGGATGCCGACGAGATACCAGTCCGCAGCCATCTCGATCCGAGTGGGTTTCCACTTGCCCCCGATCATGACATCGAAGCATTCCCCGCAGTGCAGACCGCCGTAGTAGCAGTCAAGGTCAAAGCGAATGTCGTACCGATCCGTTGCGTGATCATAAACCAAAGTTCCCTGTTTCATGATGGACTCCTTTCGTTGTGGGCAGCGCAACGGGAAGGGCTTATGCAGTGTACCTCCATAGCCACCGCCAGCCGGTTTTGATCCTGTGCGCCGATTGTTGAGCGATTGTTCCTCTTTCAGGTCAAAAAAGAAGGGACTAAGCCAGAATCCCTTGATTTTCAAGGTCTTTCTGATTTAGTCCCATTATCGCACAACAATCCTTGACTATGATGCAGTTGATTTTGCCGGATTTGATGTCCTCCATCATCTGCGTAAAGCCTGGTCGCTCAAAATTAGTTCCCGTGTAACCATCATCTGCATATTCTCCTACCAAATGCAGTTCTGGTCGTTCTGCAACGAAATCCCGGATCAGTTCTCTCTGGTTTCCGATGCTGTTGCTTTCAGCCTTATCTCCGTCCTCGATAGACAACCTCAGATAGGCTGCTGCTCGTATGTCCTTATTCTTTTCCTTATAAAAAAACAAAGCCATTAAACCTCCTGTCTCCACGCAATTCGCATGGTAAAATCCAGAAAGTTAATGGCTTTTGATTGCACATATTTACTTAACCCGTCTGTATTCTACCAAGCTGCGGCACGAAAATCAAGCTGTAGCGCACAATTTTAAAAAATCTTTTTTTCAGTGTTTCCCCATACTCTGCAAGAGGCAGTCCCACAGTTCACTGCCTTCTGGTCGGAACGATTCATACACGGTGATGCCCTTAATAATGATTTTTCTGTGATGGTCAGGCTCCGTTCGCTCCTGCTTCACTTTTTCGTCCAGTCGCTCTTTCTGCTTCATCGGATCAATCCCCCTTTACTAATAGGAATCCAGAAGGGCATTTTGGAATACAGTTTTTGAAAGAAATTCAAAAAAATCTGGAAAGTGTATTCCAAATAAAGGCTGCGGATTCCTATTTATAGAAGCACTTCTTTTTCTGATGGCAAGGCCTATACTGCAACACCAGGGTTTCCCTGTCTTAGAGCAAGATTCGCCTATGGTAACTCAAAACTCACTTTCGTGATTTTTCGTTCTTGGCAATCTTGATGGGGATTCCGTTCCCCATTCCCACGGTACGCACAAAATCTCGGATTTTGGCTATCTGGCTCCACATGAATGTGTTCGCAGCCGACCGCCTACGGCTTATCGGGAATTGCTTCGCAACTATAAAATGCAGGAGGATCACACTATGACTCGGCCCAAAAAAGACGAAAGTATCAGACGGACTAAGAATGTAATGGTTCGTTTTACCGATGTGGAGTACGCACTGGTTTCATGTTCTGCTGAACAGGCTGGCTATCCCGTTGCCGTTTATGTAAGGAAACAGGCCATAACCGAAAAACTTCACGTTCATTACAACATCGTTGCCGACATTGCAGAACTGCGAGATTTTGCAAGACAGCTTTCCCATATCGGAAATAACCTGAACCAGATTGCAGCCTTCTTTAACAGCGGTGGTATCCAATCTCGCGCTATGTTGGAAGAGATCAATCGTTGCATGACCGACCTCCGCTCCATGCGGAAAGATATTGCTGAATTGGCAGGTGATTATCGTGGCAATCTTAAAACACGTCGCAGGTAAAAGCGCAGACTACGGTGCGGCACTCGACTATTTGAAATATGAGCACGATGAGGTCTTGAAGAAACCTCTGCTGGATGCAAATGGAAACTGGGTGCTCCGCCGGGATATTCTGCTGGATGGCATCAACTGTGAACCAGAACTTTTTGATGTAGAGTGTGAAATGCTCAATGCACAGTACAATAAAAATCAGAATTATGATGAAATCAAGACACATCATTATCTCATCAGCTTCGATCCTGCGGATAAAGATGAATGCGGACTCACAGGAGAACGAGCGCAGGCCATCGGCATGGAATATGTAGAAACAAATTTTCCTGGCCATCAGGCATTGGTCTGTACCCACATGGACGGGCATAACGGCAGCGGCAATATCCATGTACATATCGTAATCAACAGTTTGCGAAAGCTGGATGTTCCGCAAAAAAACTTTATGGAACGTCCCATCGACTGTAAAGCTGGCTACAAGCACCACCTGACAAAAGATTACTTAAAGCATTTACAGCAGTCTCTTATGAACATCTGCATGAGAGAAAATCTCAATCAGGTCGATTTGCTTTCCCCATCTGTCAACAAAATCACGCAGCAGGAGTATTATGCTAAACAGCGCGGGCAGATCAATCTGGACAAATTGAACGCTGAACTTGTTGCAGAAGGCTTCACACCCATGCGAACCAAATTTCAAACCGAAAAGGATAAACTGCGGGATGCCATTACTGCGGCGGCAAAGCGAGCAAAATCATTTGAAGAATTCAGCCGACAGCTTCAAGCCGAATCCGGTATTTCTGTCAAAGATCACCGTGGGCGATTCAGCTATCTTCTGCCGAACAGAGAGAAATACATTTCTGCCCGAACACTGGGAACCAGTTTTGACCGCAATCATCTTCTGATGCTTTTTGAAAGCAATGCTCTAGCCGCTGAAAAAGAAAAACAGCAATGGAGTGTTGCCGACCCCATTGCCGTTCTCTATATCAAATCGAATCTTCGTTTGGTTGTGAATTTGCAGGACTGCGTAAAGGCCCAGCAGAACCGCGCCTATGCACAGAAAGTCAAGATTTCCAATTTGCAACAGATGGCAAATACCATCGTCTATATACAGCAACACGGCTATGACAGCTATGACGAATTGAAAAAAGCGCGGGATGAACTCTCCGCTAAAATGTCAGATGCCCGTAATACCGCAAAGTCCACGGATGCCGATTTGAAACGGTTGAATGAACAGATTCACTATCTGGGGCAGTATCTTTCTACAAAAAACACATATAAAGAATTTTTACAGGCCAACAATAAGAAGATTTATCGTTCTGAGCATCAAGATGAAATCGCCAAATATGAGGAAGCCGCTCAATTCTTAAAACGCAGTTCCCCGGATGGCACGATTCCCACTATGAAGGATTTGCGGGCTGAGAAAGAAAAACTGCTATCTATACGAACTGCACGGTACGAAAGCTATACCTATTTCAAAGACTACTATCACGAACTGCAAACCGCTTGTCAGAATGTTGATATGATCCTTGATACAGGACATACACAGCAACATAGCCGTACACATCCTAAACGCAGTCACGAACCATCTCTTTAAAAAACTGCATAAAAAGAGCCAGCCACAAGACTTCACTCTGAATGAAAGTCCTGTGGCTGGCTTGCTTTACGGAAACAGATTTTTAGTTTTTAAGGGTTCTCTCCTGCTGTTGCTGCTGTCCCTGTTCTTTCTGCTTTCGATTTTCCAGTTTGATATGCAGCCGATCCAACACTGAAACTCTGTTGCCAATGACACGCGGCTTTTTCGGGTTGTTGTTGACACAACCATCAATCATATTGTAGTTCTGCTCTGTGCCAGACTCCCGCGCCCGTTCATACGTTCCATTCGTCAGGCACTTTTCATGTTCTGTCACATCCTGCTGTTTCCTTTCAGCGCGGCGAACATATTCTGTAATAGTGGCCCGAACATTTTCAAAGCCATTCGGTGCCTCTGTCACAAATACACCTTTACTGTCTACCACGATTGGAGAAACAGCATCTCTGCGTTGCTCATTCCGCATCATAAAGAAGCAGACACCCTCTACAACTTCACTATCATACGGGAGCCATGTTCCTGTTTTTCCATCAACCTGGTAATTGGGAACCATGAGGGCAACAACATTTCCGGCAGAGTCTATATCCATAAAACCGCCAAACTCAACCAACTCGTCTTTATCGACATAGAAGAATTTTCGCTTTTCTTCTTCATCCCATACCATAACATCACTGACTCCGAACGGACGGCCGATAAATGTATTTGGCCTTTGTTCTTCCAGACGCCCCCGAACTGTAACTGGTGTTTCACTCGGTCCTACCTGCCCCTTATAAGCACTTTGGTAATTCTGATGATGAATCAGAAAACCATCCTCTATCTGCTGTGCATAAGATTTTGCCCTTTGCTTATGATGAATCTCCTTGATTTGGAAAACTCTGACCTGTTTATTCATCTGCCACCCTTTCTACTTTCTGATTCGGTTTATCCGGTTTATACCACTCCAGTTCCAGCCCTTTGAACTGCTGCTCGTTCAGCTGCTGCAGCTTCTGGATGCTCTGCTGAACAAGCACAGCCATCTCTGCATCCTCTGCCACAAGCGGCTGAACCTCCGTCAACGCCTGGATCGTATCTTTGAGTGTCGGCTGCTCAAACATCGCCATCAGCATCAATTCCAGTTCGTCAAAGCGTACATTGCTCATAACTCCATCCCTTTCTTTTTCGCTTTCTTCGGCTTATCCTGTTCCTGTGCAGGCTGATCCTGTTTCTTGGCTTTCAGACTGCGCAGGGCATCCAGAACAGACTTTTTCGTACTGCCGCGTTCCTGCTCCTTACTCTGCTGTCGTGCCGCCATCAGCTTTTCCATGTCGGAGATAGCCTGCTGCACCAGCTTATCATCCCTAAAGTAGTTGATGGAATTGATGTTCTCGCGCTGTACTTTATCGTTCACGACCAACTCATACATTCCAACAAAGCCACCATCTTCCTCGATGCAGAATCCAATGCACTTGTCAGCATTCATCCGTTCGGACGGAATCTTGTCATAGGCTTCCAAGGCTTCTTCCATTGTCAGATGGTCGTGGAACTCTCCCGCAAACGTAAACTCCAAACACTCCGCAACATAAAAGCTGAGCGTTTCTTCCGGTGCAGGTCTTTCTGCGGCGAGTTTTCCTTTCAAAACTTCTGCCTGCTGTTCCGCCACCGTATCGACCTGTTTCCGCAGTTCTGCCGCGTCCATGACCCTGCCCTGTGCTACATCGCAGCCAAACTCTGCAAGCAATTCCGTCATAGCCTCCTGCACAGACTTATCTCCGTCCGTTTCAAGAATGCCGCCATCCTGTTCTGTGAAGTCCTTATTATATAAGGTATAGTCGAAACCATCGTCACAGGTCTGGATGTGGAAATAGGCATCTGGCAATTCATAGGACAGCTCCACATCCTGCACAGCCAAAGCCACCTGTAACGGCTGCACAACGTGATTCTGGATATACGGGTTATCCCAGCCCGGAACCGTTTTATAGTCCTCTACGATGGTGTCAATGCCGTTCCTGCACTGCAAAATATCCAGTGAACCCGGCAGAGGATCAGGATTCTTCTCCACGCCCAAGGCTTTCATGTAATGGTTTGGAAGGGCCTGATACTGCGACATTGCATCATCCAGATTTCCGAGCCGCTCAATTTTCAAAGGTACAGCCTGTAAATTTTCGACCACATAGAACTGCTTTACGAAAGGCTGCTCCTGTTCCAGTTCTTTCTGCGCATCCAGTTCTTCCCGGAACATCGTTACAAAGCCATCCAGAATAGCCGGGTGGCTGTCAACCACCCAGTCCGTGCGGAAGGTCATGCGGTCTGCATCGTGTTCCGGGGTGCTGACTTGCTCTGCCCATTCCTTATTACTGTGAGAAAAGCGGCCATCATAGCTTTTATGGTGCAGAGTGTTCGCCAGGATGTAGCCCACACGCTCCATGCCGTACTGCCGCACCACCTGATTGACTGCATCATCGCCAAGGTACATTCCGTCATAATTGTCCGCAATCGCTTCATGGATCGCCTGCTTGCACTCGCTGTTCAGCCGATAGGATGTACGGTACAAATCCACCTCGTCATTTTCTTTGGCATAGCTGAACGGCTCGTAGTAGACAGGCACATCCGAATAATCCTGTGCGCTGTTGTCCGGCACAGGCACAGCCTTTTCAATGATCTCCGATACCACATCTTCTTTTTTCGGCATATTCCATTTTTCAGAGAAGTATTTCTGCACGGCCTCCTGAAAATCCTCATCGAAGCCGTTCCACAAATCCTCTGCCACCAGCTTGCCCTGCTCATTGACTGCAACACAGGCCGCCGTATCGCCGTGTTCCTCATGCTCCAGCAGGAAGAACTTCTCGCCACCAATTTCCGTTTCATCAATGGCGTACCATGTGCCGATATGCCCCTCGACTGCGATATGGTAGGAATCGCCGTGGATCAGCGCATTGTTTTTCTGCTGTTCCTCCATGAACTCTCGCACGGTCAACTCTGCGCCTGTGAAGTTCAGTCCTTCCTCGCCAAGTTCCAGCCGCCCCTCTGCGCCAAGGTCAAGTTCTTCGGCCATCAGGACAGATGCCGCATGGTTCACCACCACAGTTTTCTCCACTGTAATGGGCTGACCGGGGTCGTAGTCTGAGCCGCGCAGATCATAGCGATATAAGCCCTCCGGCACATCTTCATCCCGCAGTCGGCCATTGCTGAAAAGACCCGGCTTATCAAAGATTTCGATTTCCTGCAGTTTTTCGTTCAAAAGGTTCTCTTTCTGCAAATCCATATTCCTTTCCTTGAAAAAATCCGGCAGTTCAGCAAAGCCGATACTGTCCACATAGTAGGCTTTGACCGTACTGCCATCATTGAGTACCACCACATCGCTGACCGACAGCGAATGACCCGTAAAGTCTGCCGGACGCTGGATATTGAACCGTTCATAAATGCCATCCAGCGTGTCCTTTTCCGTAAGCGGTGCGGCATAGATCAGGTCATAATCTGCACGGGTAACCGTTATGCCTTTCTTCTCCACATAGTCCAGCCCCATGAAACGGTAGTCGTGTTCCGGGGCACGGGCAGTGATCTGGTAAATACCGAGCTGCTTCTCGCTGCCATACAGCAGCACATTTTCCTGTTCTGTCATGTTTCGCTCCTGTTGCAAGTCAGCTGTTGCAATCTGGAAGGTATCACTTCCGCGCTCGATTTCCTCTCGTGCCGTGACAAGAATCGGCCACGGACTGATGCGGACAAGATAAATCTGCTTACCCTCGTCATACAGCCGCAGAGCCTGTTCACGATTTATCACTGTCAGCTGAAAATCCGGGCGCGCATACTCGTCCTCTGCATAATCTTCCCGCTGCTCCAACAGAATCGCATCCCATGCGTCTGCCTTAATGCCGAAAATACCATCGTGCTGCTCGATTCCCTCTTGGCTTACATAATCACCTGCCGTGCCATCACGGAACAGCGGATAAATCTTCTCACCCAACCGATACCACTCCCGTGCGCCTTCTTTCGTCAGCGGCAGCACATCATCTTTCCGGTAGCCATAGTCGTGCATTTCCGAAAGACCAATCATCCCATCCGGGAGATTTTCGATTTTCTCCTGCGCATCGTACATCAGGCGGTTGACTTCTTCTTTGTCATCCTCGGCCACTGCAGCTGCAATACCGTTCACCAGTTCTTCCGTTGCCGCCCGGTCATCCAGTTTGAAGGCGAAATTTACGATGAGGTTTCGCTGCTCATCATCAAAAATCGTTTTTTCCTGCTCCTTATTGGCAATCAGCTTTTCCGCATACTGCATCGCGGTCATGCGCTCTGCGCTCCTTTCCGCGACTGCCGCTTCCAGCTTTTCCAGAAAGTCGGCTGCGGTCAATCGAATCGTATCCATCGAATCTTTCAGTTCCTTCATCTCCTTGCCACTGGCCCAGCTTGCCACATACGGAAATGAATAATCGGATGTGTCAATGTCCAGAACCGAGCAGACCGTAAATGCAATGCTTTCGGCTTCGGTTTCCTTTGTAAGCCGGTCTTTTTCCTCGCCGCGCTGCTTCATGAAATCGCTGTTATGCAGCATCGCATGAGCAACCTCGTGGATCATCGTTTTTATGGTCTGGCTCTCGCCCATGCCGACCTGAATGCAGATTTCTTTGTCTGCATCACTGTAATAGCCTTTGGCATCCCCTTCGATTTCATCAAACCTCATCGGCACAGGCGATACCTGCTCGATTGCCGCCGTAAGCAGCGCATAGTCTTTGACGCTGGCCGTCAGTTCGTTCACTTCCAGCGACGGAATCGGTTCCCCATCCGTCTGCGATATATCAAAAACGGTCGTCAATCGGAACCTCGGAACCACATACTCCACACGTTCCATTTCCGGTTCACCGTTTTCGTTCAGCACAGCCAAGCCCGTATCCTTGTCGATTTTCTCGCGTTCTCCCACTTCCTTGATGGGAGCCGGGGCAATGATCTGGATGCCCTTTTCGCCTTTTTTGACGTAGCGGTTAAACTTGTTTTTCCATGCGTTAAACCCTGCCACCAGTGTGGCATCAGGCCGCTGCATCGCAATCAGCAGCGTATTGTTGAAGCTGTAATTATGGAATTTTGCCATCGTGCGCAGGTACGTCGTGTACATTTCCGATGTAAAAATGTCCTTTACGCCCTGCTCCAGCCGTTCCGTGATTTCTTTCATCTGCTGTTTGCGGTCAACTGCCATGCACATCCTCCTTCTTTTTCTTGACCCATCGTGTTTTCATCTGGTGCGGATACTGGTCTGTCTGTTTCGGTGCCTTCGCGCCGTTCCATTCCAATCCTCCGGCTCTGCCCTCACAGATGTATCCGGCAGCTTTTAGGGATGCTCCATTCTCCGTATCCAGAATGTAGGTAACAACTCTGTTGTAACCCATTGCCCGTGCTGCACGGTATGCCGCCGCATACAAAATACTGCAAGCGTTCGGTGTTCCATTCGTACACAGGCGGTTGACCTCCAGCGTATAGCCATCGTCCAACCGCCGCGCCACAGGTCTGCCGCAGATGGCAACGCCCACCAGAGCACCATCTTCCGATACGCCGATGGAAAATTTATGTCCTCGTGTCGGCTTATGGTGGCGGTGATACTGCTGTACAAATGCGTTTGCTGTTTTCAGATTGATCGGTGTTAATGTCAGCAAATGCCCTCCTTGTTCAAAAATACCCCGTTAGATTCCTTGCAGAGATCTAACGGGGTTATCCTATTTACAGTTCCATATCGTGACTTTTCCGCTTCGGGAATTTCTGCGATTCCGCGCTGCGCTCTGCCTGCTTTGCATGAAGCTGTGCCAGTACAGAGGGTTTCCGCACATTGTCCGCCGTGCGCTCTGCAACGCGGCCTGCGTAGTTCACAGGCTGGCGCGGCCTGTCTGCAACCTCGGTTTCGGCTGCATCCTCGTCCACACCCAGCGCATCCTCACTACCCTTTTCATCCATGTTGAGCAGAGAGTTCAGCTCCGCAAGGCGCGCAGATTTTTCGGCCAGTTCCGCTTCCTGCGCAAAAGGACGTTTGGCTTCTTCCTTTGCCTGCGCCAACTGCTGTTCCAAGGTTTCCAGTCTGCGTTCCACCTGCGGCAATGCTCTTTCGATACCTGCCAGTGCATTGGTAACGCGCAGGATATTACCCAGCGGGTCTTTGCCGACTTCCATCGAATAGTTCCATGCGCCCTTGATGGACAAACGGAACACCTTATCGAAGTTGTCAAACCGGGAATGCAGTTCAAACGCACCGTAGCTGCCGATTCTGCCCTCGGTGCCAGCCGCTTTCAAAGCCTTGCAAGCCTCGATGATGGCCGCGCCCGCTTCCTTGCGTTCGGTGTACACCTTGCCGCTGATCTCCATAGAGAAGTGGTCTTTATCCTGCGCCAGAAGCGGTTTTGCCGCTTCCATATCGGTTTTCAGGGCTTCGATCTGACCCTTTGCCGCAGTAATTTCTCGCGGATAGCGGCGCGCAATATCCGATTCCAAGCTATAAATCTGACTGGTGTGGTTGGCTTTCAGCAGTTTCAGCTTACTGACCTGAATATCCAAATCCATCTTTTCCTTGATGTAGGGATTGCCCGTTGCCAGTGCCTTGATTTCGGCATAGGACAGTGCGGTATCGTCCACATCATCGCAGGCGCGGACAGGAGATTTGGAAGTCATGATCTGGGAAATGAACTTCTGCTTATTTTCCAAAATCTGCCACATGTACGAGTCAAACGTATTTTCCGTAACATAACGATAGATTTTTACCTGCTTATTCCGGTTTCCCTGCCGGAGAATACGTCCTTCCTGCTGTTCCAGGTCAGAGGGTTTCCACGGGCAGTCCAAATGATGCAGGGCAATCAATCGATCCTGAATATTGGTTCCTGCGCCAAGTTTCGGCGTAGACCCCATCAGGATACGCACTTGTCCGGCGCGCACCTTTGCAAAAAGCTCTGCCTTTTTGGTTTCCGTGTTATACTCGTGAATGAACGCCACTTCCTCACGGGGAACACCTCTCGCCACCAGCTTTTCCCGCACATCATCGTACACATTGAATGTGCCATCTGCTTTTGGTGTCGATAAATCGCAGAAGATCAACTGTGTTCCCTTGTCCGGCGCAGATTCTTCCCAGACCTTGAACGCATTGTCCACACAGCGATTGACCTTGCTTTCCGGCTCATCCGGCAACATCTCATTCATAAGACGCTGGTCGAGTGCCAGTTTTCTTCCATCGTTGGTAATCTTCAGCATGTTATCGGACTTGGGATTCACGCTGCCGTTGCGTACAGCCTCGGCACGGTCTGCAAAGGAACTTACCATTTCTTCCTGTGTTTCGCTGGGTTTCAGCACTTCGTTGATGTACTCTGCTTGCGGCACAGGTAGGTTCAGCATGTCCGCCGTCTGCACATCTGCGGATTCTTTGAACAGAGAAATCAGCTCCGGCAGATTGAAGAACCGAGCAAAGCGTGTTTTCGCACGGTAGCCGGTTCCTTCCGGGGAAAGCTCGATTGCCGTAACAGTTTCACCAAAGGATGCTGCCCAATCATCAAAGTGGCTCAGCCCCATCTTCTGCAGGGTGTCGTACTGGAGATACCGCATAATAGTGTACAGTTCCACCATCGAGTTGCTGACCGGGGTTCCGGTTGCAAAGGTCACACCCTTACCGCCTGTCAGCTCGTCCAGATACTGACACTTTGCAAACATATCGCTGGACTTCTGTGCATCGGTCTGGGCGATACCTGCGATATTTCGCATTTTTGTGTAGAGGAACATATTTTTATAGAAATGCGACTCGTCCACAAACAGACGATCCACACCCAGTTCCTCAAATGTAACCACATCATCCTTTCTCGTCTGGTCGTTCAGCTTTTGCAGCTTTGCTTCCAGCGTTTTCTTTGTTTTTTCCATCTGCTTGACCGTAAAACTGCGGCTATCCTCACTCCGGGCATCGGCCAGAGCCAGCGTAATATCGTCAATCTGACGCTCGATAATAGCCTTCTGCCGTTCCGGGGAGAGCGGCACACGCTCAAACTGCGAATGACCGATCACGATGGCATCGTAATCGCCGGTTGCAATGCGGGAGCAGAACTGCTTACGATTGCTGGGTTCAAAGTCCTTTTTCGTTGCCACCAGTACATTGGCATTGGGATAGAGTCGTAAGAAGTCTGCGCCCCACTGTTCTGTGAGGTGGTTTGGCACCACATAGAGGTTTTTCTGCGATAAGCCCAGCCTGCGGCTTTCCATGCCGGCAGCGATCATCTGGAAGGTCTTGCCCGCACCCACGCAATGCGCCAGCAGCGTATTGTTGCCATACAGAATGTGCGCTACGGCATTTTTCTGGTGCGGCATCAGGGAGATTTCCGGGGTCATGCCCTCAAAGCGAATGTGACTGCCATCGTACTCACGGGGACGAATCGCATTGAAAATCCGGTTATAGGTCGCACACAAATCCTCGCGGCGGTCTAAATCCTTGAAAATCCACTGCTTGAACGCTTCCCGAATGGATTCCTGTGCCTGCTGTGCAAGCATGGTTTCCTGCTTATTCAGTACACGGTGGTCGCCATCCGCATCGTGAATCGTATCGTAGATTTTGGTATCCCGGAGATTCAGTGCATCTTCCAGCAGCTTATAACCGTTGACGCGCAGGGTTCCGTAAGTGTTGGTGACAAGCGGATTTCCGCGATCCAGCGACTTACCCGAAATGTTCCATGCACCTGAAATTTCGGAATAGGTTGCCTTAATGTCAATCCCGGCATAGTAGTTCGGGGTTTTGAACACTTCCTTCATAAACTGCGTGATGTACTCCGGTTTTACCCAGTTTGCACCCAGCCGCACTTCAATTTCCGAAGCATCCAAATCCTTGGGCTGTACCCTTTTCAGGTAGTCCACGTTGATCTGATACTCTGCATGGTTTTCCGCAAAGGATTCTGCTGTGGCCAGTTTTTCACGAACATTGCCGGACAGATATTCATCCGAGGTTTCCCACTGCTGTGTCACAGGATTTCGGAAAATCGCACCTGCCAGTTCATCCGTGATCTCCTGTTCCGGTTTACCGCAGAGCTGCACCATAAACGGCACATCTACCTTTGCTTTCTCTCCGATGGAAAGTGCCAGAGCTTCACTGGGAGTATCCACCGAGGTAACAGACTCCGGCTTACGGATGGTACGTTTGGTAAAAATATCGGCCAGCCGTTTGAGGTTCTTCTCCTCATCCAGAATTTCTAGTGATGCCAGCAGACAATAGCTGCTGTCCTGTCGGAATGCTCGCTTGTTGGCCGTGCTGTTGATAAGGCCATACTGTGCCTTAAATGCGGTGTATTGCTGTTTCAGTTCATTCTGCAAAAGCTGCACTTCCGCATCCGAACCATCATGCAGCTGACAATCCAGCAGTTTTCGGGTGGTTTCCCGCAGAGCGATCATGCCCAGCACTCGCTCTGCAGTTACGGCAGGCAGTTCCACCTTGTTCATAAAGGAATTTTCGCGGTAGTAAATCTGCCCATCCACGTTCGTGAAGCTGAAATTCTTCACGCTGGGATCTGCTGGAATCGGTTCTTCCAGCGCATCCAGTTCATCATCGAAGATTTCCGGCTCTGTGATGGTGGCATGGATGTTGCTGACCGCCTCTTTTAACTGCTGAGCAAGGTCTACGCCCTCGATGGGCTTAACCGTAGTTTCCTGCTTGCCGTACTGGGTGCTTTCGGTGGTGATTTTCCCCAGCACCATCTCAGGATGCTTCGCAAAATACTGGTTGATGGAATAGCCTTCCGGCGTTTCACCGAGATCCACCCAGTCAGCCCGCTCCACCGCTGCACGGTCACGCTTTTGCAGGAACAGAATGTCAGCCACCACGCCGGTGTTGGCATTGCGCTGGAACGCATTATTCGGCAGACGAATCGCACCTACCAGATCGGCACGGTTGGCAAGATACTCACGGACAGAGGAATCCTTCTTATCCATCGTACCGCTGGACGTCACCACCGCCACCACACCGCCCGGACGCACAAGGTCAAGGCTCTTGGCGATAAAATAATCGTGGATGAGGAAATTGTGGCGGTCATACCGCTTGTCCGGCACTTTGTAATTGTCGAAAGGTACGTTGCCCACAACACAGTCAAAAAAGCTGTCCGGGAACTGCATCGTTTCAAAGCCCTGCACTGCAATCTTGTTTTTCTGGTACAACTGCTGTGCAATGCGGCCTGAAATGCTGTCAAGCTCCACACCGTACATCCGAATCTTTTCCATGCTGTCTGGCACCAGACCCATGAAATTGCCGACACCACAGGACGGTTCCAGCACATTGCCTTTGGACAATCCCATATTGCCCAGAGCTTCATACATTGCCTTGATGACCGTAGGAGAAGTGTAAAACGCATTCAGAGTACTGGCACGGGCTTCCTTGTATTCGTCTGCCGTAAGCAGAGACTGCAGTTCGGCATACTCTTTCGACCAGTCCGCATTGTTTTCATCGAACGCCTGCGGAATACCGCCCCAGCCAACATACCGGGAAAGGATTTCCTGTTCCTCCGCTGTGGCCTGCCGCTGCTCTGCATCCAGTGTTTGCAGCACCCCAATGGCCTCCACGTTGGCTTTATACTTTGTTTTCGGCCCTCCTGCACCGAGATCATCGTCCGTAATACGGAAGTTCATAGGCTCCTTTTTCGGTTGTGCAGGCTGTTCCGTCTCTGCTCCACTGTCCAGAGGAAGATTGTGCTGCCGCCGTGCATGGTTGACCTCTGCCGGGGTCATAGGCTGCTGCGTCAGCGGTTCAAGGGCTTCCTCTGCCGCTGCACGGCTGATGGCATCCGTTCGGTTCTGCACATCTGCGATCAGCTGCATCTGTTCCGGCGGGAAGTCGGGATTCAGCAGTTCTTCCAACTCGCCACCCGATTCTGCCACCGAATAGATCACATCCATCTGCTCCGGGGAAAAATCCTCGTAAGCCACACCAGCATTGTGCAGAGCCGTAAAGACCGTGGTTTCTACCGCTTCTTCCATCGGAATATCATTCTGCTCATACAGATGCCGAATGTACTCCAGCGGTTCCGTTCGGAAGATCGGATACCGAGCTTCTTTTGCAAGGGTCATGTCCTGCAAGCTGACCGTTCCCTGTTCAAAGTTGACCGAATCCACACGGAACTCTCTATCGTCCAGTTCAATGATGGTATTGACTGGCAGATATTCCTCTCTGCGGAAATACTTTGTCTGTGCATGGGTTCCATCTTCCTGCTGGCCGGACAGATAGACGCTCTCCCCTTGCTTCCAGAGCTTCATCGCCTGTGAAATCCACTGTTCACGCGGAAAACCAGATACCTCAACCTTGCCGAGTGCGGTTTCCTTTTCCAACAGCTTGCTGCCAAGAAGTTCTGAAACGCGCTTTGCATCCTCACCGTAGAACTCAAAGTTGCCGTATTGCTCATATCCGACCAGCGCATCCGGGTAACGCTCTTTCAGCGCGTTATACTCGTTGGCGGCATCCAGCGGCAGGGGCTGCAGCGTCTGCTCCGAAGGCTTTTCATCTGCAATGGACACATCTTTTGGGGGTTCCTCAACCGTTGCGACGGTTGACTGCTCTTTCGATTGCAGCTCCTGCTCCATGAAGTCGAACATGGACATTTGCCCCTGTTCAGGAACCGCAATCTCAACAGCCTTTTTCTTCTCCGGGAAAATCGTGTACGTTCCCTCAACATACTGGTGCAGGATAGCGAGGGATTCTGCCTTGCGCTCATATTCTTCGGAATCCAGTGGCACAGACAGCAGTGCAGTGTCCATCTGCTCCAGCAGTTCAGCCGACTGTTCGGTGTCGGCCAGTTTTTCGACGAGAGCCTTTCGTCCTTCTTCATGGTAAAGGTCTTGCGGATAAGGCCGCTCCACGTTGTTCGGCAGATGGTGATAGAATCCCATCACCCGCATTGCCATCCGCTCGCGCTCATAAGCAGGCATCCGGGAGTAGTCTGCCGGCTTCAAATACTCACTGTCACGGATAAGCTGGTCGATTCGGCCTGCGGCCTGATTCCAGTTCAGATGAACGCTTGCATCCGGGTTCCCGTATGAGCCACGCTCCAAAGAAATTCCCCTGCCATCGTGATCTTCGCGGGAATCGTCTGCCCCGCAGAGTGCATGGCTGCTGCCGCCAATTCCATAATGGTCTTTCAGAAAGTCTGCCCGCTCTTTCTTATCTTCATGGTTTAAGAAGAACGAATAAATTGCCAGCCGACTGTCCGAATAATTGCTGCCCCGTGTGAAGTAAGCAGTGATTTCATCTTCCGTGATGAACTTCTTATACTCATTCCAGTGAAAGCCATCCCGCGCCGAGTAGTTCTGATAAGGCTTTGCAAACTGCTGGAACAGAGCTGCCACTTTATCCGGCTTATAAAAGTGCATCCGCATCAGGTCTTTATCTTCGGCGTAGGCTTCTCCCAGTGCGGATAATCTATCATTCAGGTCCGTCAGAAACTCCGTATCATCCAGCAAGCCTGCCAGCCTGTCCGTCAGTTCCGGGAAACCGCCCCTGAAGATTTCTACATTCTGAAAGACTGCTTCGGCAACACCATCTGCCAAGTCGCGTTCCATGTAAGCCAATGTCTGCGCGTGTTCCTGCAAGGCGTTCTGCCGTGCAGCATCCAGAACCGCCTGCGGAGCATACTCGCCCTGCCGGAGCAGTTCATGGATGCGGTTGCTCACATCCTCCCAGGATAAAAACGCATTGGCAATCGTGCCGCCCTTTGCCGTGCTGCCTACTGCAATACGCAGCCCTAAATCATCGAACCAGCCTGCATACTTTGAACCGTCAATTTCAAAGCCTTTGCCGCCAGTACCGTATTCGTTTTTCACGAACTCCGTGTATTCTTCCGGGGTTTTCTCAACCATGAAATTGTAGATCAGACGCAGCTGGCCCTTGCTGCGGTTGCTGCCCGTGCGCAGGATTTCATCGACCACTTCGGGATCAAGTGCAATTTCATCCGCATACCGCGCCTGGATCGGTGCTTCGATAGCGCGGATCTGCTGTTCCACGGTCGGCAAATCAGGCAAAGAAAAAGCAGAGGCAATTTCTTCCTCTGCTTCGCTCAAATCCTGTTCCGTTGTCGGTTCAGTTAATTGTACACCAATTCCTTCAAGACGATCTCTTCTGCCATCGCTGTCAGGTTGTTCTGATGTGCCGCCCATGCCAGCGGGTCTTTCTCCTTGCTCGGTGCCGGAAACTTCTCGTTCAGGCTGTCCAGCAGGGTTTCCACCCGGCTCTCCGCTGCTTCCTCGATCTCCGCCAGATGCTGGTTCAGCCTGCCGCTCATCAGCATACTCTGATACCAGTTCTTGTGGTTCTCTTTCAGGTACGTCCTGCGCAGCATCCCGTACTTCCCGATGGTCTGGGGCTCGTCCTTCACGGCCAGATTCGGGAACAGATAATCTCCCTTGCGGTAATACGTCAACTCCATTTTCTTGTCCTCCTTTGGTCGTGTTTTCTTCAGTTTCGTGCTTTAACGCATTAAAGTCCGTATTGGTATTATACAAGCTGTCAACGGATTTTTCAAGCTGCTGCGTGATTTCTTTTTTGTAAATTTTCCGCATCTCTCGGCCAATGTCAAAAAGAACCGCTTCGCACTGTTCGGAAACCGCGTTGCCAAGGAACGACAGCACCGGCAGCTTGTTGAAATCCACGATGCGGATAAATTCATCATCGTCCAGCACATCCATAGGCTCCTGCCCGCAGCGGCGAGAAAGCGTATAGAAGATACTGTTGGTCATCAGTTCCCGGAAGCGGACGCGGATGTTATCTTCGTCCAGTTCTTCCAGAAACGTATCCGCCACCTCATAGGCCAGACCGTCCATCGCTTCATCCAGATTGTCGGCAGTCAACTGCTGTGCCAGCTCCATCAGGGCGGTGTTCATGCTGTCTGTCTGGGATAAACCATAGGTATCTGCCAGATGGTCTAAGATAGCCTGCTCATGCTCGTGGCTGTCCAGATTCCATAAGAGCGGTGTTTTTCCGCCGCGCACCAGATGGGTGTCAGCAATATCGAACACATACCGCAGCTTGGTACGCGGTCCGGTATCATCCAGAAGCGCGATGCCTTTTGCGCCACGGTTGACCCAACGGCTCATTTTCTGATTCCAGAGTTCCAGTTCTGCGCAGGCGGTCGCATCGGGCCGCTGCGCGTGGATCAGGAGCGTATCGGTGAACGAATAGCGGTACAGCCGCGCCGCCACATCCAGATAGCTCATCCAGTCCTGTGGCGAGTTACTGACATACCGGGCGTTCTGCTGCGCCAATTCTCGAATATCGTTAATCTGTGGCAAGGGTCAAACCTCCTTTACGTTTTCGTTTTCATCGGTGTTTTGGGAAATTCCAGGCTGTACTGTGCGCGGCCATCTTCAACGCGCATCACAAGGTCAGCGGCGAATGTCTTATCTTTTTTCGCGGAATAGAAGTCTTTCACATGGGTGCGGCCTTTCTTCAAAAGGTCTGCAGCCATCTTCTTGTTCATCGTTTTTCTCATGTTGGACAGGTATTTACTCTCCTTCCAAAGAGCAAAGTTGCAGCTGCGGTCTGCACAGCAAAAGTTGAGTTTACTTTCATGCACAGGATTTCCGCAGACCGGGCAGTTTCCCACGCTCACCGTATTATAATTGCAAGCCGCCGCGACGGTAGGAATCTGCCGCAAGTCGGCCAGCATCCTGTCGATCAGTCCGTGGATGCCCTACATAAAATCATGGGGCTTGATTTCGCCGCGCTCCATTCGCAGCAGGTCATTTTCCCACTCGGCTGTCATGCTGGCTGATTTCAGATAGTCCGGGATATTGTGAATCGCTGCCACACCGTCCTCTGTCGGAATCATCTGCTTGCCCTTGCGCTCAACATAGCCGGAGGATATCAGCTTTTCCAGAATCGCGGCGCGGGTTGCAGGTGTTCCCAGACCTTTCTTCTCCGTGTCCTTTTCAAATTCCTTGTTGCCTGCTGTTTCCATGGCCGACAGCAGGGTATCTTCTGATACATTTTGTCAAGGTGGTTTTAAGAAATTTTCCCGCAATCGTTCATAATAAGCCGCTTGATTTTATCGCTCATAGTTTCCTTGCTGGTGGTGCTGAAGTGGATTTTCACCCGATAGGTCGTGTTTCCGATTTTCTTCACAATATCGGGCTGTTCTGCTTCCTTTACGGTCAGAGGGGAAGCGTTTGCGGGGGTGCTGGCTTTATTGCTCATAGGCTCTCCTTTCCATGAAAAAAGCCCTCATGCTACGGCGCACAAGGGCTTATAGTCATTCTTCTATAACTCTGAAAGTGCGAAAGTGCAAAGCGCAAAGGGTCTGCGTTTTGCACTTTCAGCTTGCGGGTTCGGGTGGCTGCTTCTTCTTGATGAAGTTGTACCATTGACCGCCGACACGCCTTGCGCCTAAAATGCCGCCCATGTTGCGCTTGGCGTTCTGTACCGTCCTTTCGGATATTCCGGCTTCGGCTGCGGCTTTTACAATGTCCTCACTGGCAAGCTCTTTCCCGTCTGCAAGCAGGTCAAGTATCAGCCTTTCAGCTTGTTCGGTCTTGGTGGCGTTGTTGCCGCCTGCGCCGGACAGCAGCTCGTCGGCGGTGATGTCGTATTCGCCTATCCACGAAAA
>OBYA01000271.1_pt1 | contig 28265 bp, 20 predicted proteins | sample 1495461 | NCBI WGS metagenome assembly OBYA01 (sample SAMEA2580180, study PRJEB22360) | human gut metagenome | biome: human gut; feature: human-associated habitat; material: faeces | place: Denmark | collected 2008/2010 | reverse complement strand
CAATATCATTCGTCCCCGCGCCGTGCCGTAACGCCAGCCGCACGGCCAGTGACGGAATCCGGCAAACCGCAGGCAGTGCCCATGATGGAAGCACCCATATCCTCGTTCAGCAAAAAGTTGACCAGAATCGCCGCTTCTTTCGGGTGCTGGCAGCTGCTGTTGATGGCAAGGGCCAGATATACTTTAGAAAATCCGCCGTTGGCCTGCCCGCCAAAGGCGATCTCATCCCCTACCAAAAAGCCGCTGGCATTTTTTAACGCACTGCGGTAGGTTTCGGCATCGGCATCCCAGGCAAAGGTACCGGCGTACTGGCCGTTCTGCCACATGGGGGTCTGGTCCAGCGTCCCGTTTGTCTGCTGGGCGGCAAGGGTGGGCATGACATGGTTTTCTTCCAGCGCCTGCAAAAATTCCAGCCCGGCTTTGATCTCGTCTGCCGAATATTGCAGCTGGCGATCCACCACCCACGCTTTGCCAGTGGTAGATTCCAGATAACTGACCATCAGGTTCATGCGGGCGGCTGCATCCATGGCCAGGGGGTAATATTCCTCCCCCAGCACCTCGCGGAAGGTGTTGCCTGCGGTCAGCAGCTCCTCATAGGTTTTGGGCGCATCGATCCCTGCCTGTTCAAAAGTGCAGGTGTTCCAATAAAAAATGCGGCCTGTCACCGACATTGGCACAGCCAGCAAAGCGCCATCCACTGTGCAGGCATCCAGCGCACTCTGGCTGAATTGCTCCAGATCGATTACATCGCTATATTCGTTCAGGTCAACAAACTGGTCAGCATTTTGGCCCGGCCAGGTCCAGTCCACCTGCATCACATCGGCGGTTTGATCCTCGTCAGCGGTGGTGCCGTAGATGGTTTCTACAGTAATATATTGCAGTTTTGCCTCAAATGCCTGGATGGCCTGCTGGTAGGTTTCGGTGCGGGCATCGTCCCCCCACCAGCTCATGGTCAGGGTAACGGGTTCCGGCTGAGTGGATGCCTGTCCGGGGGCAGACTGCTGCGCCGTGCCGCAGGCGGCCAGCTGCAATGCCAGTGCGCCAACCAGCGCAAGGGCTGCGGCGTTTGCTGTTGTTTGGTTCATCGGGTTCCCTTTCTTGCAGTTGCCTGCAATGTGGATTTGCGGTTACCCCTATTATAGCGGATTCCAGTTTTTCTGTCACGGGTTGGGCGGATAATTTTGGGGGCAATTTTGCGGCATGGGAAAGGTTGGTATAAATTGTCAAGTTTGTAACGCCCCCGCCGTGGAGAAACCTTACCGCAGTACAAATATGCAATAACCCAATCCCCATATGTAAGAGATAGCGTCCTTGGCCGCCCGACGGATAGCAAAAGGGCCGCAGGCGCTTTTGCTGCCTGCGGCCCTGCCCGTGGGTGAACGGAGCGCCCCGCGGGGATACTTTTGAACATTAACAGCGGCTTACGGCCGCCAAACAGGCATTTTGCCGCTGTATATCATCACTTTACCACAGTCACATTCTCGGTGTCCTGCCAGCAGAAATCCTGATCGAACCACGGGTCCATAGAGCTGTCTTTGCGGATAACGACGTCCTCGCAGCGGATGCTTTTGCCATGTACGCAGGTAAAGCCATTCACTTTTCCGGGAATCATGCCGGGCACCTCGCTGGGGCGCAGGTCCCAATGGTCAATGGGCCATGCGGTCTGCTTGCGGATGTCCACCCGGATGTGGCGGAACGAGATATCTTCCAGGCTGTTGCCCTCGCTTCCGTGCAGGAAAATGCCGTTTTCGCCGCTGCAGTTAATGTTTTCAAAATGTACATTGCGGATATGCCCCGCCCTGTTGCCCTGTTTGCGGTCCACCGCCGTCACACAGATGGCTTCGGCTTCGCCCCACCACTGGTCAGAGAACATGCGGGTGTTGATGTGCAGGTTGGCAAAGGTCACGTTTTCAATGTTGCCGCCATCACGCAGCATCAGAGAGATGCCGCGGTTGGTGCGGGAGATAACGCAGTTGGTGACGGTAATATTGCGGAAGTCCGAAACGCTCTCGGTGCCAAACTTGATAGCGGCACTGGTGGAGGTCAGCGTACAGTTGGAAACCACAATGTTCTCACACGGGCCAAGATCTGCATTTTTCTCAGTGGTCTTGAACACGATGCAGTCATCGGCGGATTCAATATGGCAATTGTTGATGCGCACATTGCGGCAGTGGTCGGGATCAATGCCGTCGCAGTTGACCATTTTCAGGTTATTCAAAATGCGGATGCCATCAATCAGCACATCCTGGCAGCCCACCATATGCACGGTCCAGAACGCGCTGCGGGTCAGGGTGACTTCACGGATGGTCAGGTGCTGCACACCTTTCATCAGCAGCATGGGAATGCGCGGGTAATAGGTTCCCTCAATAAAGTTATGATCGATCTCGCCGTAAAAGTTTTCTTCGGAGCCATCGATTACGCCGCTGCCGCTGATGCAGACATCCTCGGCATCCTTAGCCATAATGAAATAATTCTTCGGCTCACCGTCATATTCGCAGTTTTCGTAAGAGGGCACTTTGAGCGATGTATCGCGGTAATGGTCGCGGTAGGCAGCTTCCACTTCCAAGAAGTCCTCTTTGTTTTCGCTGGCTTTCAGGCGGGAGCCATGCTCCAGGTGCAGCTCCACATGGCTGTGCAGCAAAATGGAACCGCATTTGTAAATATGGCCGCCCGGCACCAGCACTCGGCCGCCGCCGGCTGCCGCGCAGGCATCAATGGCTTTCTGGATGGCAGGGCCATCGTTTGTGGTGCCATCACCCACGGCACCATATTGCAAAATATCATAAATCATGATTGGCCTCCTTGGGGAGTATTCAGGGTGTATCAGCTGGGCCGAAAGCCCAGATAATCTTCACATGTAATCGTTGTTTTTCATTTTTCGATACACCTTAGAAGCTATTTTTTGTCATCATTGTGCACCGGCTTTATTTGGTGCGCAATGCTGATAAAACAGCTTCTTAAGGCAATACCGCATAATTCTAAGTGCCGATACGGCGAGCGAGGTGCGGCAGATGCTAAGCCAAAAGCGCAGATAATACTTTGTGTCTTATCGAGCATTTTGGCAACGCAGATGCCGTGCCGCAGCCGCCGGAGCGGTGCTTAAGCCGTAAGGCGGGAATTGTGCGGTGTTGCCTTAAATTTCGCAGAGCTTACCCGGCTCTGCAACGCGCACCTTGCCATCGGCCACAAACCAGATGGGCTGTGCCGACGGGTTATACAGCCGCTTGCCGTCTGCACTTTCGCGCGTGCTGCGCAGCGCGGTCAGGTAATCTGCAATCTGGCCATTGGTGGCATACCAGATATCCTGTGCGCCGTGCAGCTTTTCTGCCAGCTGCTCCATCAGGGGCCAGGTGTTTTCGCGCTCAAATTCAAAGCTGTGGCCCCAAATATAAAACAGCGGCATTTTTTCATATCCCGGAACATGCAAAAACTTTTCTGCGCGTTCCAGCAGTTTATCATTGTGGTGGCAGGTGGGTTTCCAGCGCAGCAGCTCCTGCGGCAGGGCAAAACTTCCGGTGCTTTCCACCGTGCGGCTGTACTGGATGCCCATGGCGCACAGCGCTTCCACCTGTTCGGGGTAGTATTCGCCAAAGGCATAGCTCATGCCCTGCACAATACCGCCGGTCAGTTCTTCCAGCGTCAGGCGGTCCTGCCACACTTCCCGCAGCCATTCAGTCTGGTTCATCTGGCGCGGGTGGCGGTGGGTCACGCCATGGCAGGCAATTTCGTGCTCGGCGTACAGGGTAGGCAGCTCGGCCTTTTGCACATAGCCGTCCTTATCCAGGTTGCCGGAGTTCAGGTGGAAGGTTCCTTTGAAGCCCGCCTGGTTAAAAATTTCGATCAGGCGGCGGTCATATACCTGGCCGTCATCATAACTGAACGTAATGGCTTTGGCCAGCCCACCGGGATACAGGTATTCCATCGTGTTCGCTTCCTTATTATATAATGTTTAGGCAATACCGCATAATTCTAAGTGCCGATACGGCGAGCGAGGTGCGGCAGATGCTAAGCCAAAAGCGCAGATAATACTGGATGTCTTATCGAGCATTTTGGCAACGCAGATGCCGTGCCGCAGCTGCCGGAGCGGTGCTTAAGCCGCAAGGCGGGAATTGTGCGGTGTTGCCTTTATTGCGGCGTCACCTGGGCGGGGTCTGCATCCGGCAGGTAGCGGGCCGTGCCCAGAACATTGCCATCCAGGTCGGTGGTAATGCGCAGGCCGGGGCCAGCGGTGAACACCTTGCGGCCATCCACAAAGGCTTCCGCCTCGTGACCACTGTTCACGATCTCCCAGCTGCGGCCGTTCAGGGCTTGGGTATAGCGGCATTCCAGCGGGCAGGTGCCCCACACCACGGTATCCCGCACCAGGCTTACGCCGTACATGCGGGCGGTGTATTCCAGCACCGAGAGCATAGCCGGGCCGTAAGCATCCTGCGGGGGCTGGCCAGGTTCACAGATGACCGAAGGTTCGCCGGTAAAGGGATCATACTGCTGCACAAAGCGGCACTGGGGGCCAATGGCCTGCATCAGCTTTTGCCCCAGTTGGGGAATCAGCTCATACATGCCGTAATTTTCCAGCGCACGGATGGCACGCTGATAGGTCAGCGCTTCAGCCTGGCCGCTCCAGTTGTTGGTGGTCACGTTGCGGAACAGCGGGTCGTTGGCGGCCACGCTGGGCAGCGGCATTTTGGTCCAGAACTCCTGCGTGTTCAGCAGGTGCTCCTTGACAAAGCGCTCCGCCAAAGCATCCGGCAGGCTGTGCCAATACATGCAGCGCAGCGTGTTGTGGATCAGGGTAGGCATCTGGTTGTGGTTTTTGTCGCGGTCAAACATCGCGCCGCGGGCATCGTCCCACAGGTAGCTCACCATCTTGTCCTGCACGGCTTTGGCCTTGGCGGCCCACTGGGCCTGTGCCTCGGCATCGCCGCTGATTCGTGCAATTTCTGCCAATGTTTCGCGGCAGGCATATGAGTAGCTCATCACATCCATCGAGGCAATGGGCACCGCTGTGCAGCCTTGGGGCGGGGTTTCCTCCTCCCACGGGTCGGGGGCATCGGCGTAACGCATGGCGTGGTCTTCGCCGGTATCGTACTTGCACCAAGTCTCCAGGCAGCCGTCCCCATCGGAATCGCGTACACGCCACAGGTAGGCGTCAAACGCTTCCAGTGTTTTGGCCAGCTGGGCCAGGTATTCGGCATCCTTGCCGCCCAGATAGTAAAGATCCAGCGCCGGTTCCGGGAAGCAGAAGCCCTGGAACTTGTTGAACTGCGGCACCACTTTGCCATCAATCACCGCAATGCTGCCGGGAATCCGCCCGTCCGCACGCTGGTGGCGCATAAACATCAGGCTGTTGTTCAGGCCGGTGGCAAAATCACGGCTGGCATACATTGCGCCGCCCATGGGCTGGGTTTCCAGCCAGATTTTTTCATAGCCGCCGCCCTCAACCAGAACGGGGTCGCCGCCAAAGTTTTTAATGTTCAGGCGGCACTTTTCTTCCGCCTGTTTGACCAGTTGGAAAAGCAGCGGGTCTTTGGTTTCAAACCGGACGCCGGTGTTTGCCTGCATCATGGGAGCTCACCTCTCAAAATGTACGTTCAGATAATCAAAATCGGCATGGTTATGCAGCCCTGCCATATCGTGGGCATACACACCCACATGCGCCCCGGTAAAACCGCGGCAGTGCTCGTCCGTCAAAATATCAGTGGGGCAGGCCGGGCCGATGGACTGCCACTCCCCCTGCGGCTGGCGGTAATAGAACTGCGCCATGCCGCCGTCCGGGGTGGTGGTCAGCTTAAAGTCCAGCGTGCCATCCGGCACGGGAACAGGGTCGCACACATCTTCCACCACACCAGTATCGCTTTTTAACAGTTCCAGCACCGGGGTACCATCCTCGGCGCAGGTCTTGCCCAGCAGGTAGAAGTTCATGCTGTCATAACAGTAGGTAAAACCGGCCATCTGCTCCGGGCAGATGGGGGCAAAGTCCATGCGGGTCTCGGCCTGCATTTCGTGCTCCTGCTGGCGGCGGGCCACCAGGGTGACATGGTGCAGCGAGTTCATGGATTCCTGCCCGGTCAGCCGCAGCCAGCCGGGGCGGACGGTCAGGTTCACACAATCGCCCAGCGGGGTGCGCGGCGTGGCATAGCCGGGGGCAAGGGCCGGAACGTCAAAGTCATCCTGTTCCGCCATTGCGGGCAGCTCCACTTCTGGCAAATCTTTTGGGGCGGGCACGGCGTTTTGGGCAATTTTTCCGCCGCAGGCCAGCCGCGGCCAGCCATCCTGCCAGGTGATTTTTTGCAGCGCTGTTTCGCGCCCCAGCAGGCTGCCGCGGGCAGAGTTCGGGCGGGAGCACAGGTGTGCCATGTACCATTCACCGTTCTGCGTTTCCACAAAGGAACCGTGGCCGCATTTCTGGATGGCGGTCAGATCGTTCTGATCCGAAGTCAGCAGCGGGTTGTCCGGCATTGTCTCATAGGGGCCGAACACGTTGTCCGACCGCGCAATCGTGACACAATGGGAGTACCCAGTACCACCTTCGGCCACAACCAGATAGTACCAGCTGCCAATGTGATAGATGCGGGGACCTTCGGTGCAGCCGATGCCGGAGCCGCTGTATACCTTGCGGCGTTCGCCCAGCAGGGCGCCGGTTTCGGGGTCCATCTGCTGCACCAGCACGCCTTTGAAGCCGTTGACCATATTGACCAGGTAGCACTTACCGTCGGTATCATGCAGCAGCGAAGGGTCGAATCCAATGCTGTTCAAGTACACCGGCTGGCTCCACGGCCCTGTAATGGAAGCGGCACGGCTCATATAGTTATGGGTGTTGTACCAACGGCCCTTTTTGGTGGTCACGTTGGTGACAAGCAGGTAGTAATACTGCCCATCCCAGCTCAGGTCCGGGGCCCAGATACCGCCGGAATTGGGGTCCCCCCGCAGATCCATCTGGCCGGGTTCGCGCAGCGGGCTTGGCAGCTGCTCCCAGTGGGCCAGGTCTTTGGAATGGTACAGGTTGACACAGGGCCACCATTCAAAGGTGGATGTGGCAATGTAATAATCGTCCCCGGTGCGGATCATGCAGGGGTCCGGGCAAAAGCCGCGCAGGATGGGGTTCTGGATGGTTTTCATACAAGCATCAGCCTTTCAGGCCGCTGGTGCCAATGCCCTGAACCAGATAGCGGTTGAAGAACAGGAAGATCAGGAACACGGGGATCAGCGAAAGGGTGGACATTGCAAACATTGCGCCGTAGTCCGTGGTGGAAGCAGAGTCGGCAAACAGTTTGATGGCGATAGATACCGTATAGGACTGCGGGCGGCTCAAGTAAAGCAGGGGGCCCATGTAGTCGTCCCACTTCCAGTAGAACTGAATGATAACAGTGGTTACGATGGAGGGTTTCATCAGCGGCAGGATGATGCGGCTGTAAATCTGGTATTTGCTGCAGCCGTCAATGGTAGCGGCTTCGTCCAGATCCTTGGGGATGCCCTGCATAAACTGCATCATCTGGTAGATAAAGAACGCCTGGCCGCAGAAGTAAGGCAGAATCAGGGGCACATAACCGGGAACCAGACCCAGACGGTAGTAAATCAGGTACTGGGGAATCATGATGACCTGGGTGGGCAGCATCATGGTGACCAGCATGCAGGTGAACCAGAACTTGCGGCCGCGGAACCGCACACGGGACAGAGCATAGGCCACCAGAGAGGAACTGATGACGGTGCCGAAGGTTGCAATGACCGTGATAAAGATGGAGTTTGTAAAGAAGGTTGCAAAGGTGGTGCCGCCAAAGCCTTTCCAGCCGGTGGCATAGTTTGTCAGCTTCAGTTCTTTCGGGATCAGGGACAGGGTGCCGCGCAGAATTTCGGCGTTGCCCTTGAACGAGCCGCTGATCATCCACAATACGGGATAAACCATCATAAAGCCGAACAAAACGACAAATGCGTGATACAGTACTTTGGTGACTGCTTTTCTGTTATGCATAACCGTACTCTCCTTCCCTGCTTAGTTTGCTTCGCTGAACACCCAGAACTTGGATGTTTTGAAGATGATGAACGTGATAAGGCCCATAACCACCAGCATAAACCAGGACATGGCGCAGGCGTAACCCATATCATTGTACTTGAAGGCCTGGTTGTAAACGTACAGGGCGTACAGCATGGTGCTGTTGTTGGGGCCGCCGTTGGTGATGATCATAGCCTGGGTGAATGCCATGAAAGCAGAGATGGTCTGCATAATCAGGTTATACAGAATGATGGGAGACAGGCAGGGCAGCGTGATGCGGAAGAAGCTCTGGTATCCACGTGCGCCGTCGATCCTGGCAGCTTCATAATAGCTGACAGGGATTTCTTTTAAGCCAGCGGCAAAAATAATCATCGAAGAGCCAAACTGCCAGACGGACATCAAAATCAGCGGGTAAAGCGCCAGTTTCTGGTTGCCGAACCAGTTGATGGTGCTCATGTCCATGTTGGCCAGCACGCTGTTGAACAGACCTTTGCGGGCAAACAGCTGTTTCCACACCAGGGCAACGGCCACACTGCCGCCAACCAGGGATGGCAGGTAGTACAGTGAACGGTAGAACGTAACCATGCGGCTGGGCCGGGTGAGCAGGTACGCCACCAGCAAAGCGAAAGTCAGCTTGAGCGGCACAGAGATCAAAACGTATTTTAAGGTGATGGCCAGAGATTTCAGGAAAACCTCGTCCTGGAACAGGCGCAGGAAGTTCTTGAACCCGATAAATGCTGCGGTTTTGGAGCCGAGCGAGTAGTTGGTGAATGCATAATAAAAGGAAATGCACACCGGAATCAGGGAAAAGCAGACAAAACCAAAGATAAACGGGAACGCAAACACATGGCCGACGGTATTATCTTTGTTCATGAACCTTTTCAGTGCCGAGGTGGAAGTTTGACCTTTCACGAAAGAATACCTCCCTTTCAAAAAGGGCGGGCACAGCCCTTTCTTCCTGACCGTGCCCGCCCGGAGCATTATGAATTTGTGTTAAAGCTTACTTAGTGAACAGTGCAGCTGCATCGTCATAGGTCTTCTGGGCAGCTTCTTCTGCGGTGATCTGGCCGTCAACAACCTGCTGGATGTAGTTGCGGTAGTTATCAACAACCTCGTCCTGGCCGTCGGGGCTCAGCACGTTGACCTTGTCCGGCATCTTGAACTTAGAAACCTTGTCCATGAAGTCGTACATGATCTGCTGGCCTTCGGTAGCGTTGGCAGACAGGGTCTCACGAACGGTAGCGTTTACAGGAATGCCGCGCTCGCCCTGCAGGATGTTGTTGCAGTCGGGGTCATTTTCGAACCAGCTGATGAACTTAGCAGCTTCTTCTTTCTGCTGGCTGTCCTGAGAGACGCAGAGCATCTGAGAGGACTGGATGACAGCACCGGAAGGGCCATCGCTGGTGATGCGGGGCAGGGTTGCCAGCTTGAGGGTGCGGCCCTGATCCTGGCAGACGTTGTACATGGTCGGGAACTGGTTGGCAGCAACCCAAGCCATTGCAGCTTCGCCGGTTACCAGGAAGTCGTTTTCGATGTTGGTGATCTCAGCGGAAGCACCGGCATCGGGGTAAACCTCGTTCTTGATGGAGTCAGCACGCATCTGGATGTAGGGGGTCAGCATCTGGGGATCATCGAAGCCCATGCCGGTCAGATCCAGGTTAAAGAAGCTGTACTGGCCAACATCGCCATACTGTGCAACGTAAACGGAGCAGCCAGCGATGAATTCAGAGGTCAGCATGGAGGAGCAGCCGTAAATGCCAAGCTTTTCATGGATGGTGTTGGCAGCGTTTGCGTAGTCATCCCAGGTCCAGGTATCGGTGGGCTCGGCAACGCCGGCTTCAGCGAACATGTCGGGATCGTAAGCAATGCCGTAAGAGTTCAGGCCGTTGGAGATACCCAGCTGATGGCCCTCAGTGTCCTGGGTGGTCTTCAGGTTGGCATCGCCGATGCCGGAAACATCCACAACACCGGAAGCGATGTAGTCATCCAGCGGATAGATCTTGTCCATGTACATGGGGAAGTTGCCGCCCAGCTGGAAAATATCCCACACCTGGTCAGAAGCAACCAGGGTCTTGAGCTTGGTGAAATAGTCATCAAAGGAGTAATACTCGTACTCGATCTTTACGTTCGGGTGCAGGGATTCATACAGCTCGATGGCCTTGATGGTGCGGTCATGGCGGTCCTGAGAACCCCACCATGCCATGCGCAGGTCAACTTCTTCATCGCCGGTGGAAGCAGCGTCTGCAGTAGAGGATGCAGTGCTTTCGGCAGCGGTAGAATCAGCGGTGCTTTCAGCGGCGGAGGAAGCGGTGCTGCCGCCGCAGGCTGCCAGGCTTACGCACATAGCGGCGGCCATTGTGGCTGCAATAATTTTCTTTTTCATATGGTGTTCTCCTTAATGTCAAGCAGTGGAACGGCGGCTGGGCAAGCGATGAACCAGCTTTGCCGTTAACATTTTTTATTCAGGCGGTGTGCACCCCGTCTTTCTTTCAACACTGTCATTATACCTGCTGGAAAGCACCGAAAATACTAAAAAAATATGCAGTTTTTGCTACAAAACACAGTTTTCTTGACTTTCCCCAAAAACAGTGTATTATATATATCCATAATACATAAACCCTTTTTCGCCAATTTATGCACAATGCTAAAAGTTACAACTTTATGAAAGGACGTTTTTGCCAATGAGTCCCGAACGCGAACCGATGGAGAACGACTCCAACTCCCGCACGGCGGAAGAATTGGAGCAGCAAACTGTTGATGTTTATGTAGAGCGTGCTCTGCACGGCCCGGTGTTCCGCATGTCTTACGAGCACACCCACACTTATTGCGAAATTTTTTACCTGAAAAGCGGCACCTGCACCTACACCGTCAACCAGGGCCAGTGGCACCTGGAAGCGGGCGACCTGTTTATTGTGGCTGCGGGCGACCCCCACAGCACCCGCTACGAGGGCAAAACCAGCTGCGAGCGCATTATCGTGTTCTGTAAATCAGATGTACTTGCCGGCATGATGCGTGGCGACCCGACCGAAGTACAGCAGGCGCTGGAGCGTTCCTGCAAGGTGATCCTGAACGCCGAGACCCGCACGATGGTAGAAGCTCTTTTGGACCAGATGCTGCTGGAAAACGACCTGCCGCGCAAATATTCGGAGCAGGTGCTGGAGCTGGAATCGCTGCATCTGGTGCTGCTTTTGCTGCGGAATGGCATTTTCAGCCATGAAACCATGTCTCCCAAAGAGGGCTACAGCGCCGACATTGAGCGCGCGCTGAAATACATTGCGCTGAATTACCAGCAGCCCTTAACGCTGGAAGAAGTGGCCGGATACTGCAACCTGAGCCCCACCTATTTTTCCCGCAAGTTCAGGCTGATCACCGGGCAGACGTTCAAAGAGCATGTGAATTACATCCGGCTGCGCCAGGCCACCCAGATGCTGTTGATGACAGATAACTCCATCACCAAAATTGCCATGCTGTGCGGCTTTGGCAGCAGCAACTATTTCAAGGATCTGTTCCGCGCCAGCACCGGGCGTTCCCCCCGTGAATACAGAAAGCACTCCGGGCTGCCCATCCACCCCCACCTGCGGGATAACGGGTAACGCACGGAGTGCCGTAACCAAACCGTATTTTATTGTGCAGTTATTCCAGCGTCATGCCATATTTATCAAAAATGCGGTTGAACAAAAAGGCGTTGCAATAGCTCGCCAGCCCCGGCGCCACCAGCAGCACCGGCCAGAATACAAAAACGCCCACGGCAAAAAATGCTACCGTAACCATCAGCGCGGCCAGAACAGGCATTACATTGCGCAGTGCCATGGCAATGCCCATCTTGAACAGCGCGCCGATGGTGTTATCGCACCGGGCAACCAGCGGGAACAGCATGGTGATAAACAGCGCCCAACAGGCCAGCAGCACTACGCTGGTAAAAAACATTGCCCCCGCAAACACCGAACTGGTCTGCAGGCAGATCACCAGATCCAGTACCAGCAGGATGCCAACCGCCAGGTACCCCACCCACAGCGCGGTTGCCTGCTTGAGGTTCTGCTTAAAAGAATGGAAAAACGCGGGAATGAGCTGGCCTTCCTGCCCGCGGGCCATCTTTAAGGTAATGTAATACAGCGCCGTTGTGGCCGCACCCGCCGTTACCACCGGCAGGCAGCAGAGATACCACAGGCAGGACAAAAGGAAAAAATCCGCCAAATTGCCGATAAACTTCCAGATTGGATTTTCGAGACTGAAAAATTTCATGATGTGCCCTTCCTGTTGTTGGCTGCATGGTCAGGGGGGCTCCCCTGCCGCTTGCGGCCATTTTTGCTTTTGTAGGGCATGGTACCACAAAAAAAGAGTGCCTGCAAGACCCGGCAGGAAGAAAGGCTGAAAAAATTTGGCGGCATGTTCAGCAGGAAGAGCTATCAAAAAAGTCTGCAATAAAGGCCGCCGCCTGCTTTCCCACGGTGTTATAGGCGCTCTGGTGGTATAAAAAACATTGTTGATTCTGCGTTTCAAACACCTATGTAAAGAGATTTTGACGGTGGTTGGAAAGTAAACTTGATCGTATTTTTGCGGAAATGTGTTATAAAGAATATACAGAAGAAAGGAACAAATGCGATGTACATAAGTAAACGACTAAAAGAACTGAGAACCGTAAGCGGTTTTAGCCAAGAAAAACTTGCGGAGCTCCTCGATGTTTCAAGGCAAACAATTTCAAGTTGGGAAAATGAAAGGAGCTATCCTGATGTTCACAATCTAATTATGCTCTGCGACATTTATTCCGTTTCTTTGGATGACCTTATGAAAGGAGATATAGAAACGATGAAAAAAGAAGTGGCCAACACAACTCTAAATAAATCCCCCCAAGATGCAATACAACTGATCCAAAGCGGCCTGGTTATGATTATAGGACTGCTTATTGCAGTAACTGGTCTTATCATTACGCTAAATGGTGGAAGTACCCTATGGGGATACGGATTGATGATTATTGGTGCTGCCCTTGCTTGCTTCTTTGCCTTTTATGCTGATTATCTAAAACGCAAAAATAAGATACAGACATATAAGGAATTGAGTGATTTTTACGATTATTCCATGAAGTTACTAAATCAAGACAATCATTAGGAAGCAAAAACTATTGATTTATTTGTTAGGTATTGTGCAGAAACCGGTCGCTTCAACACCCTAAAGTGTATCTGGAACCTTAGCAAAAACAGCACCGCCGCCCGGGTTTTTCCCTTTGGGCAGCGGTGCCGTTTTTGTTTATGCTATTGTTGTGTTACGGGGCAAAGCCTGCGATCAGATCAGGCCCATCAGGCTGGGCAGACCCAGAGACAGTGCCGGGATATAGGTAACAGCCAGCAGGGCCAGCACCAATGCGACAAAGTACGGGATCAGCTTGGAAGTGACCTGCTCGATGGAAACATGGCCAATGCCGCAGCCGACAAACAGAACGGAGCCAACCGGCGGGGTGATGTTGCCCAGGCACATGTTGAAGATGAGCATAACGCCGAACTGGATCTCGGTCATGCCAAAGCTGGTAGCGATGGGCAGGAAGATCGGGGTAAAGATCAGGATGGCCGGGGTGATATCCATGAACATGCCGATCACCAGCAGGATGATGTTCATCAGCAGGAAGATGATGTGCTTGTTGCTGGTCAGACTCATCAGGCCGTTGGAGATGGCTGCCGGGATGCCGGAGTAAGCCATAACAAAGGACATGGCGGAGGAAGCGGAGATCAGGAACAGGATGATACCGGAAGTTTTGGCGGAATCCAGCAGGATCTTCAAGAAGCTCTTGAACGTGATGCTCTTGTAGACGATGGAGAGGATCAGACAGTACAGAACTGCGATGCCAGCGCCCTCGGTAGCGGTGAAGATACCAGAAACGATACCGCCGATAACGATGACGATGAGCAGCAGAGAGGGCACAGCGTCCCAAATGGTCTTGCTGATGCTCTTGCTCTTATCATAACCGGTAGCTTTCATGCCTGCCTTTTTGGCGCCGACAAAGGCAACCAGCATGCAGCACAGGCCCATCAGGATGCCGGGAACGTAACCAGCCATGAACAGGGTGGAGATGGAAACACCGCCAGCAACGGTGGAGTAAACAATGAATGCGGAGGTGGGCGGAATCAGCAGGCCGGTGGGGGCGGAAGCAATGTTGGCTGCTGCAGAGTAAGCGGGGTCATAGCCGTTTTCTTCCTCAATGGGGCTGATGCAACCGCCCATGGCGGAAGCAGCAGCAACGGAGGAACCGGACAGTGCGCCGAACAGCATGTTGCCCAGGATGTTGGCCTGTGCCATGGAGCCGGGGATCTTGCCAACGAACAGCTGGGCAAAGTTGACCAGGCGCTTGGCAATACCGCCGTTGTTCATGATGTTGCCAGCCAGGATGAAGAGGGGCACAGCCAGCAGAGAGAAAGACTCAACGCCGGAGTTCATCTTCTGCATGGTGATAAAGGTGATCTGGTCCCAAGACAGGGTGGACATGGCGGTTACAATGGAAGAAACCACGATGCTGATGGAGATGGGCACGCCCAAAAACAGCAGCACGCCGAACACAGCAAAAAGGATAACGGTTGTCAGTGTAATGCTCATTGTTCTGTGCCCTCCTTAGCAGTCAACTTTTTCGCCGGTGATATCTTCATAAATGTTGATGATCTGGGCGATGATGATGAAAATGCCGGAAATCGGAGCGATGGAGTACACCAGACTGCGGGGGATGCCCAGCAGAGCGGAGAATTCACGGCTGGCAGAAACAGCCAGCTTGAAGCCGCCGATGGTGATGACGAAGATCGCCAGCAGCAGGATCAGGCCGTCGATGGCAACCAGCAGAGCGGTGTGGGCTTTGCCGGTGAATTTATCGCGCACCAGCGTCAGAGACATATGCTCGCGGGTGGAGAATGCGTAAGCTGCACCGATAAAGCCGGTCCAGATCAGGCTGTAGCGCACCAGTTCCTCCGTAAAGGCAACGGGGCTGTTGAGGACATAACGGGAGAACACCTGGATGAGAACCAGGATGGTCATGAAAGACAGCAGAACGGCGCAGGCAATGCTGAGGAACTTATCCATCCAGAACTTTACTTTACCCAAAAACTGTTTCATGTTTTATTCCCCCTCTCGTGCAGCTTCAATCGTATCCATCAGGGTCTTAACGCCGGGATACTGTTCTTCGTATGCTTCAATCATGGGCTGGGTTGCTTCGCGGAAAGCTTCCTTGTCTACATCGTAAACAAACTCAACGCCCATGGTTTCCTGTGCTTCTTTTACAGCTTCTTCAATGGCCGTATCCCACATGACCTTATGGGCCTCGGTGGAGTTGTGGGCAGCTTCCAGAATGATCTCCTGATCTTCCGGGGAGATCTGCTTCCATACCTTTTCGCTCATGATCAGAACGTCGGGGATCATGGCGTGCTGGTCAACGGAGTAGACCTTGCACACTTCGCCGTGCTTGCCGGTGGTCAGTGCGGTTTCGTTGTTTTCGGTTCCGTCAATGATGCCGGTCTGCAGGGAGGTATACACATCGCCGTAAGACATGGCAACGGGAATGCCGCCCAGATAGTTCATCATATCGGTCTGGGACTTCATGTCCTGCACGCGGATCTTCAGGCCCTTCAGGTCAGCCGGGGTGCGGATGGCTCTGTCTTTGGTGTAGAAAGAGCGGGCGCCGGAGGTGTAATAGGTCAGGGTAACAAAGCCGTCATCGCCGGTAGAGAGGAAGAAATCCTGCATCTGCTGGGAGTCCATGACATGGTAGAAATCCTCGGTATCATTAAAGATGTAAGGCAGGCCGAATGCGTTGTAGGCTTCGTTGTACGTTGCCAGACCGGGGGCAGAAACCTTTGTCATGGCGATAACGCCTGCCTGCAGCTGCTCCAGGTTCTCGTTTTCGCTGCCGAGCTGGCCGTTGGGGAAGATCTTGACCTGGATGCGGCCATCGGTCTTTTCGTTCACTTCCTCAGCAAACTGGGTCATGGCAATGTGGACGGTGTGGGTCTCGGACAGACCGTGGGCCAGCGTCAGAACCAGTGGGTTTTCTGCGCTGTAGCTGGTGTCAGCCGTGGTGCTGAATGCGCCGCAGCCGGCCATCAGCCCGGCGCACAGCACAGCAGCCGTTGCCAGCGCTGCAATCTTTTTGAACATTTTGTTTCCTCCTTCTATTTTGTATCGCGTTTTACGGCGCGTTACATACCAATCAGATCAAACTGCTCAAACGAGACCATGATCTCATGGTCCTTTTTGGGGTTGGGGTATTTGACCTGCACGCTCTTCAGGCGCTGGCTGTAGTACCAGCCGCTCTCGGCTTCCTCAAACTTGCGGCGGTGCAGGAAGTGCGGCAGCTCCTTGCCGTCCAGCTGCACATAGAACGGGGATTTTTCGCGGTGGATCATATCCAGATACATGCTTTCCACAGCGGTATCGTAATTGCCCTCGTTGGTAAAGTGAACGTAAGTCTTTACGCCTGCGGTCACGGCAATGCGGGTCTTGAGGTAAGCGCCCTTCAGGTACTCATTGGTGCAGCCGTCATCCTCGTACAGAACAAACTCGGAATCCACATCCGGTGCCATCAGGATCTCCAGCGCCGTGGTCTTTTCGGTCATCAGGTTGTGCAGGCGGTTGCCGCTCATGGGCAGGATAGCACCGCTGCGCACAAACAGCGGGATGCTGGAAATATCGACCGGTACCTCGATCGTCTGGCCGGGAGCGTACTCCTCGCGGGTGTAGAAGTTGTAGAAGCGCTCGTTTTCGTTCTCGGTCTTGGGCAGGTAGACAGGGCGCACGGTCTGGCCCTTTTCCACAACGTTGGCAACCAGCAGAGAATCGCCGAACATGAAGTCAACGCCCTCATCATAGGTGGCGGGGTCGTTCTGGAACACGGCGAAGGTAGGCTGCCAGATCGGCAGGCCGCTTTCGTGGGCGCGCACCATCAGGGAATACAGCATCGGGCTGAGCTTATAGCGGAAGTTGATGGCATCGCGGATGTACTGCTTTTTATCACTGAACATCCAGGGCTCGGTCACGGTGTTGTCGGTGTTGGTGGAATGGATGGAGAAGCGCGGCTGGAAGATGCCGTTCTGCACCCAGCGCACGAACAGCTCGGCCTCCGGTGCGGGGCCAAAGAAGCCGCCGATATCGCAGCCGTGGTTGGAAACACCGCACAGGGCCATGCCCAGGATGGTGGCAATGTTGTATTTCAGGGTATCCCAGTGGGTCAGGTTATCGCCTGCCCAAACCTGGGCGTAACGCTGGATGCCGGCATGGCCGGAACGGCAGACAGAGAAGGGACGGCAGTTGGGGTCGTACTCTTCAATGGCTTCGTTGGAAAGCTGGCACATCAGGTTGCTCATCACCGGCTTCATGGTGCCGATGGTGCTGCCCTTGCCCTCAAAGTAAACCTTGGCGTCCTTGTCCACCATGCTGTCATACTCACAGTTGTCGTTCCACAGGGAGCGGCAGCCGTAACGCAGCAGGGCGTCCTTGATGTACTGTTTCCAGTGTTCGCGGGTGGACTGCTTGGTAAAGTCCACAAACAGGCCGGGGCCGCCCCACCAGGTGCCCACCGCCAGGCCGTCCACACCGGCGTTGTCATCGGATGCGGGCAGGAACATATCCTTTGCCTTCATCTCTTCCAACAGGGGGTGAACCAGCAGCATGCCGGGTTTGATGTTGGGCGAAACAAGAATGCCGCGCTTGACCATCTGGGCAAACCAGTCAGCGGGGTCCTTAAAGCGCTTGTTGTTCCAGGTGAAGGTGCAGCGCTTGATGCCCTGCTCGGTTTCCACGGCGCAGTAGCCGGAGGAAAGCTGGAAGCCGTCCACGGGGATGTCCTCCTCATGGGTGGTATCAATGAATTCCAGCACAGCGTCATCGCTGTTTTCCGGCAATTCGGGGTAGTACATGGAGCTGCCCAGGTAGCCCAGCGCTGCTTTGGGCAGCATGACGGACTTGCCGGTCAGATCGGTGTAACGCTCAATGATATCGCGGATGGAGGGGCCTGCGATCAGGAAGAGATCCACATCCCCGGCATCGGTGCGGTAGGTGGAGTAACGGTGCCAGTAGTTACGCTTTTCGCGGCCCATATTGAAATCACATTCAGCGGTGTTGTGGTAGAAGTAACCAACTGCCTGTTTGGTACCGCGGTTCAGCTTGATGTAGAACGGAATGTGTTTGTACAGGGAATCGGTCTCCTTGGCATTGTAGCCCATGGCATCGCCGGGGGCCATGTTCATGTACTTTTCAGCCTTGTTGATCTCGCCGGATTTTTCGCCAAAGCCATAGAAGCAGTCGTCGGCTTCGATCTGGGAAGCGTGCATGCGGCGGTGGTTGGAATCCTCACGATAAGCAAGGTCGGGAATATCTGCATGCAGCAAGCTGCCATCTTTATCGTATACCATGATACGGAAGGGTGCCTTTTCCACAACCACCTTCAGGCGGCTGCCCTGGATCACGGCCTGCTTGTCGCCATCGGTCAGTTCGGCAGCGGCGGTCTGCACGCGCTTGCGGCAGTCCTTCATCAGCTCGTCCGTGCGGGAGTCCCAGGCGGTCATGGTCAGACTGTAGGACGCTTCGTCCCAGTCCCCATCAAAACCGGCGCGGATACGCAGAATATCGTCCGTCAAAAACCAGATGCGGATCTCCACCGCATTGGTGGAAACCGAGAAGCAGTTTTCCAGCTTTTTGACCTGGCCTGCCGTGTAGCAAACTTTCATGTACAAGCTCCTTCCCTTTTCTGTTCCATGTATTTGTCCGTTTTTTGGGCCTGCTTAAAAATTACGGTCACGCACTTTCTGCTCGTCAGTGGGCATATTGAACAGAAGCCGCCATTCCTTTCCCCATAATCCATAGCAGCCTTTTATTTCATCCCTATCATATCAAAGTTCGTTCATTTTTTCCTCACATTTTGTAGCCTAAATATTGCAAAATGTGATATAGTCGAGGTTGAAGGCCGAATAGGCGGTGGGACGGAGGTGGGATTGGGGATTTGGATTGGATGAGGTTGGCACATCTTCAGCACTGCTTGTTTCCTGCAGTTCTGGCTTTTCCTTTTATATTGTAAGCCGCAACCCGTCTACACCCAGCGTAACCGGGGCGTATCCTTTTCTGTACTGTGCAGCCATTTCCGTATTTCTTACTCCGGTTCCTTCACACCGGTGTATGCCGGTACGGATGATTTTCGGCAGTACAAATGCCTGTTCATTTGAACTGCTCAAAAGATGTAACTTTTTCGTGTACGACTCCCCATGTTTCTTGACGGGATGAGCCATTCAGGATATGCTATGAGCAGTTGGATTGCTCAGTCATTATGATTGCCTTCGCCATAGACTTGCGCAATTTGATGGCGCAAGCTTTTTGTGGACAGGAGTGATCACCAAAATGACGTTTGGAGAGAAATTCAAGGCTGAACGGGAGAAGCGGAGGCTGACCCAGCCGGAAGTAGCCGATGCACTGGGGATCAACAGACGTATGATTACCCGGTACGAGAACGGCATTTCCTTTCCGCGCACCAAAGGCTCTTACAGAAAAATCGCGGATTTGAAAAGGTGCTCAATGATCTCAAGGCACAAGCCGCTTACGAGGCGGATGAGATGGAACGCCTCAAAGCCGAAGGTCGAGAGAAGTCCGCGACGTATCGGCAGTTTTTCGGCAACCGGCTCTTTTATAAGCAGCTGCTGAACACCTATAAGAAATACGGCTTAATGGACTAAGCGCATCCGGAAGAGAATGGAGAAAGACAGGTGATGTTATGAACTGGATCAATGAATTGTTGTGGTTATGGGAAACACTTGGCATTGCGCTTATTGCTGCGGCTGTCTGCGTGGCTTGCGCCGCTCTGATCTGCAAAGCAGCGAAGAAGAAACCCAATAAAAAGGTGTTGGCTGTCATCGGTGCTGCAGCGTTTGTGGGCGCGATTCTGGCGGTCATTCTGATTGCCCGGACACCGATGCCGATTTGATTAGACAGGAGGCTTTTACTATGGATAAGGAAAAATATTCGATCATATTCAGCAGCTTGACCGGCAACACAAAAAAACTTGCTGATACAATTCGCGCGGTGCTTCCGGCAGAAGACTGTGACTATTTCGGTGCGCCGAAAGCGGAAGAACTGCACTCCGAAATACTCTATATCGGGTTCTGGACGGATAAGGGCAACGCGGACAGTGCAACCTTGGAACTGCTGTCAAAGCTGAGAGACAAAAAGGTTTTTCTATTCGGGACGGCGGGCTTTGGCGGCAGCGAGGCATATTTTCAGAAGATCCTTGAGCATGTTAAGCAGTCTGTTGGCCCAAGCAACTCCGTGTTCGGAGAGTATATGTGCCAGGGCAAAATGCCGCAGTCGGTACGGGATCGTTATATGAAAATGAAGACACAGCCGGAGCATCCGGCAAACATTGACGCTCTGATTGAGAACTTTGACCGTGCCCTCTCCCATCCGGATGAGGACGATTTGGAGAGACTGAGGAAAATCGTTTTGGATCGACAATAGAACAGGGGGGATTCCTTAGGCAATACCGCACAATTCCCGCCTTACGGCTTAAGCACCGCTCCGGCGGCTGCGGCACCTCGCTCGCCGTATCGGCACTTAGAATTATGCGGTATTGTCATAAATTAAAAAAGAACACTGCTTTTGAACCGCGGCGCAGGTGCGCCGCTCAAAAATTGGTGCGCTATCGAAAAATGCAAGCGGCAACCTTTTATCATCAAGCACCATAAAAGAACTGCTGCAAGCACTGCAAGCAGTTTTTATTCAGTCCTGCATTTTACAAATCATTCTACTGAAAATTCTACTATTTCATCATAAAAACTTTCTAAAATCCTGTCGGACGCTGTGGTACAATAAACCTATCATAAAATAACATTCCGCACCACAAACCACAACAAGACAGGAGATTTGCCATGCGTAACGTAGTTTCCCTGAACGAAAACTGGACCCTGACCTTCCCCAAGGGCGAACGCCCGGCTGAAGCGGTTACCCTGCCCCACACCTGGAACGCGGTGGATGGCATGGACGGCAACGGCAGCTATCTGCGCACCACCGGTGTTTACACCCGCACCTTTACTGCGCCCAAGCAGCCTTTGGTCGGTGGCCGCACCTATATTGAAGTTCTGGCCGCAGCCCTTTCCGCTACCGTCAAGGTCAACGGAACGGTTGTCACCACCCACGAGGGCGGTTACTCCATTTTCCGCGCTGATGTGACGGATTTGTGCCATGACGGCGAGAACGAGCTGACCATTGAAGTCAGCAACGAAGATACGCCGTCCATGTATCCCTCTTCCGCCGACTTCACGTTCTATGGCGGCTTGTACCGCGGCGTCAACCTGATCAGCGTGCCCAACACCCACTTTGACCTGGATTATTTCGGCGGCCCCGGCATTAAAGTTACCCCCAAACCGGCAGCGGACGGCGGTGCCACGTTCGAAATCAAAAGCTATGTGACCAACCCGGACGAAAACTTTACCGTGCAGTACAGCATTGAAGATCCCTATGGATTTGAGGTTGCTTCCGCCACCCGCCCGGCTGATAACACCGCCGTTACCCTGTATGTGCCTGATGCTGAGCTGTGGAGCATGGACGAGCCCAACCTGTACACCGTAATTGCCCGCCTGCAGCGCCGCAATGAATCCTATGATGATCTGTACGTCAATGTTGGTGTGCGCAGCTACACCGTCACCCCGGACGGCGGCTTTTCCATCAATGGCGTGCCCACCCCGCTGCGCGGTGTTTCCCGCCATCAGGACCGCTTGTACAAAGGCAACGCTCTGAGCATTGACGACCATTACGAAGATGCCCAGATGATCAAGGAAGTCGGTGCCAACACCATTCGTCTGGCCCACTACCAGCACAGTCAGGATTTCTATAACGCCTGCGACTCCATCGGTTTTGCCGTTTGGGCCGAGATTCCGTTCATCAGCGTGTTCAAACCCGGCGAGGATGCCCACGCACACTGCCGCCGCGAGATGACCGAGCTGATCATCCAGAACTACAACCACCCGTCCATCATGTTCTGGGGCATTTCCAACGAAATTTTGATTGGCGGCATCAGCCAGGAGCTGGTGGAACGCCACCACGACCTGCAGAAGCTGTGCAAAGAGCTGGATCCCACCCGTTCCACCACCATTGCCCATGTTTCGCACACCCCGACCGACGGCCCCATGCACCACATCACCGACCTGGAAAGCTACAACCACTACTTTGGCTGGTATGGCGGCAAGATTGAGGACAATGGTCCCTGGCTGGACAAGTTCCACGCCGAGCACCCCGATATCTGCCTTGGCGTTTCGGAATACGGCTGCGAAGGCATCATCAACTGGCACAGCAGCACCCCCCAGTGCAAGGATTATACCGAGGAATACCAGGCCGTATACCATGAATATATGGCACAGGCCTTTGAGGATCGCCCCTGGATCTGGGCCAGCCATGTATGGAACATGTTCGACTTTGGCTGCGCAGCCCGCAACGAGGGCGGCGTGGCAGGCCGCAACAATAAGGGCCTTGTTACCATTGACCGCAAAACCCGCAAGGACAGCTTCTACCTGTACCAGGCATACTGGACCAAGGACCCGATGGTGCACATCAATGGCCGCCGCTATGCCCAGCGCGCCGGGGAAACCACCGAAGTCAAGGTTTACTCCAATCAGGACTGCGTGACCCTGTACCTGAACGGCAAGGAAGTTGGCACCCAGCAGGCCCACCGCGTGTTCCACTTTACCGTGGCGCTGGCCGAGGGCTTTAACACCCTGCTGGCCGTGGCCGGTTCCGCCAAGGATTCCATTACGCTGGAAAAGGTAGAGAAAGAGCCCGCCTGCTACACCCTGCCGGAGTTCAATGAGCGCCAGGAGGGCGTTGCCAACTGGTTTAAGCAGATGGGCAGCCTGGATCTGGAATCCCCGATGGAATTCCCCGAAGGGTACTATAATATCAAGGACTCTATGGCAGAGCTGGCCAAGAACGAGGAAGCTTTTGCCATTGTTGCCAAGGCCGTAAAGCTGGTCACCAACTTTGACCTGAAACCCGGCCAAGGGATGTGGAGCATGATGAGCGGCATGAGCCCCGAACACATGAGCGGCATGATCTCCACCGACCTGCTGGGGGATAAGTTCCTGCCCAGCCTGAACGCCCAGCTGATCAAGATTAAAAAGTAATCCCCTGCCTTTTTAACCCCATAAAGGCAGACGGAACAGCAAGCAAAAACGCCAGAGCAGCACCCGGTAAGGGTTGCTGCTCTGGCGTTTTTATTCGCGTATTATTGTTATTTTTGTCGTTGTTAATTCTTTTTCTTCCTGTGCGTCCGGTTTTGCGGTAAAAAAGTGTTTCACCTTTTCTGCCCCGGCTGCATCCATAGGGTACGGGGCTTTGATGCGCCCATCCTCAAAACGCAAAATTACCGTGCAGCAGGTCAGCAGCACATCGCACTGGCTATGGCGCATCCGATAGAACGCTTTTATGCTTTTCCCTCTCGCTCGCTTATTTGGCGCAGGTTAAATTGCTTGCCTTGGCCGCATAATCAAACAGGCCATCGTTCTTTTCTTCCAGTGCCTTGATCATGTGATAGGTATACTCGTTATACGGCGTGGGAATGCCAAGTTCCTGCCCCATCCGCATCAGTGCACCGGAGAACATGTCAATTTCGGTGTGCCGCCCGGCATCCAGATCCTGTAACGTGGAATAGCGCGTTGCAGGTGGGACCAGGCTGCCATGGCGGGAACTTGCATCCACCTTGCTCAAATCAATGCCCTTTGCCACGGCAATGGCCTCCAGCTCATGGCACAAACCATCGCTGATGGCTTTCATGTGGGCACTGCTCTGGTAACAGCCAACGCCCGCGCCCAAAATGGCCTGCGGCAGATTGTTGCAGACATTCAGGCGGAACTTGCTCCAGATTTCTTCCTTAATATACGGGGTAACGCGGGAATGAATGCCCGTACCGGCAAGCAATGCTTCCACCGCCTGCACGCGCTCGCTTTTCAGCGGTACGGCAAGCTCGCCATAGATAATGCCGATGGTGGTTTCGGGGTTGAAGTGGTAGCCGTCGGCTTCCTTGTGGGAGGCCACCTTGATGAGGGAGGGCAGAACATGTTCCGCACCAATTTTGGCGGCGATGATTTCCTCACTGTCCACACCGTTCATCAGGCTCATCACGGTGGTGTCGGGGCCAACGGCGGCGGCAATGCTGTCCAGTGCGCCGGGCAGCGCACCGTATTTCAGCGCAACCACCAATAGATCCACGCCGTTTGTTTCCTGCGGGGTCCAAACCTGCGGGCGGTAGGTGGTGCCGTTGATGGTGATTCCCTGTTGTTTCAGCCGTTCGGCACGCGGGCCTTCGGCAATTACAGCAAGACGAATATCCTTGCGGGAGCTGAGTCCCCAGATGACATAAGAGCCGACTGCACCGGCCCCCAGAACAGCAACAGATTTGATTTGCATGTTTCCCTTTCCCCTTTCGCCTGCAGTACTTTTTCTATTCCCGCGGGTAATCGTTGTATTTCTTTGGGGCTATTGTACCATACAGGAACGCTTTGGTTCAATTACTGCTCCATCGTATAGCTGACCCGATACTGGCCGGAGCCCACTTGGGCGGTAGGGCATCCGTTTTGTTCCGCAAAGGTCAGGCCGTCCGTTTCCAGCAGCTTGGCACCGGGTTCCAGGCAGATTTTTGCCGCTGCATTGGGTGGAATTGCCGCCGTAACGGTGATTTTCCCGTCATCAACTTGCCACTGCAGGGCATAGCGGCCAAAGGGGGTCTGGTGCCAGGCCTGGGCCCAGCGCAGCCCGCCACCGGGGCGCGGGGCCAGCCGTGCGGCGCAAAAACCTGCCGTGCCCGGCTGCTGGCCAATACCGGCGCACTCGCCGTACAGCCATGCCCCCACCGCACCGTATGCGTAATGGTTGAAAGAGTTCATCCCCGCGGACCACATCGTGCCGTCCGGGCGGCGGCCATCCCAGTGTTCCCACACAGTGGTGGCCCCCTGCAGCACCTGATACAGCCAGCCGGGGTAATCTTTTTTCAACATCAGGTCATACGCCTGCTGCCAGCAGCCATTCTGGCTGAGCGCCGCGCAGAAATACGGTGTGCCCAAAAAGCCGGTAACCAAATGCCCGTTTTGTTGTTCCAACAGTTCCAGCAGGCGCTGGATCGTTTTCTGCTTCCACTTTTGCGGGGTCAGGCCAAAGCGCAGGGCCAGAATATGGGCTGTCTGGGTCTGGGCGGTCATTGCACCATCCAGAGTAAAAAAGTTTGCGGCAAAATCTTGAGCTGCCTGGCGGTGAACCCCCGCATAAAGCTCTGCATCCTGCCGGTTGCCCAGTACCTCCGCCGCCAGCGCCAGCAGCTGGGCCGAAAGCGCATAGTACGCCTGGCTGGTCAGCGCCGTGGGGGTTGCGCCAAAATAACTGCCCGGTTCGGCGTCCAGCGCCACCCAGTCGCCCAGCTGCATCTTGAAATCAAACAGACCGTTTTGGGTGTTGGCGCGCATAAAATCCACCCAGCGCTTCATGCTGGGGTACTGGCTGCGCAGAATGGTATCGTCGCCATACATCTGGTACAGCACCCAGGGGATCACAGTCGCGGCATCGCCCCAGCCGGAAGCGCCATATGGGCAGTTTTTCATCAGCCAGTTGGCCTCGGTGTGGGTTTCCTCAATATTGGGCACCACATTGGCCACGCCGCCGTCCGGCAGCTGGTCCACGGCAAGGTCTTTCAGCCACTTGCTGTAAAAAGTCCAGGTATCGGCCAGCCAGCAGGCGGTCTCGCAAAAAATCTGTGCATCGCCGGTCCAGCCAAGGCGTTCATCGCGTTGGGGGCAATCGGTGGGCACATCCAAAAAGTTGCTTTTCAGCCCCCACAAAATGTTATGGTTCAACTGGTTCACCAGCGGTTCGGAACAGGTAAACTCCCCCGCCGGCTGCATGGCGCTGTGCAGCACGCAGGCGGTAAAATTGGCCGGTTCCGGTTTTCCCGGCCACTGCACCACCAGCGCATAGCGGAATCCCATATAGGTAAACTGCGGCTGCCAAGTCACCGTTTGGCTGCGGGCAAAGGTATATTGCATGGTGGTGCGGGCTTTGCGCAGGTTGGCCAGGTAGGGGTTGCCATCGGCGTCCAGCTCCTCAAAGCAGCGCAGTTCAGCCGCCTGCCCGGCTGTACCCTTCACGGTAATTTCCACCCGGCCCGCCATGTTCTGGCCAAAATCCACCACTGTGCTGCCATCCGGCGCGGTAAACACCCGCTGCGCCGGGATGCGCTGCTGCACGCATACCTTGCCTGCGGCCTGGGCGGCCAGTTTGGCGGCAGGGTACGGCACGGTGTGCACGGCGTGCCAGCGGCCTGCGGGGGTGTTTTCCGGCGTTTCGCATTCGGCCCAGTGGGGCAGTTCCAGCGCGGCATCGTATGCTTCTCCGTGGTAAATCTCTGAGAATATCACGGGTGCCTTCGTTCCCTGCCATGCTGGGCCGGTGTTCACGGTTTCACGGGTGCCATCGGCATACACAAGGGTCAACTGCATGGCAAAGGCGGTGGTATCGCCATAGTTGTTGCGGGAGCGGGTCAGGCCCATCACACCCTTGTACCACCCGGCCCCCAGCATTGCCCCGGCCATGTTGAGGCCGGGGTGCAGCATGGCAGTGACCTCATAGGTCTGGTAGAGCAGGCGGCGGTTATAGCTTGTCCAGCCGGGGGTCATCTCATCGGTGCTGACCTTTTGGCCGTTGAGATAAACATTATACAGCCCCAGCGCCGTGGTGCAGGCATACGCGGTCCGCAGCCCCGGCTTTACGGTGAACGCCCCGCGCACCATTGTACCGGCGGAGGATTCCCTGCAGGTTTCGGGGGATTCCGCGCTCACAAACTCGGCTTTCCACTCGGCTGCCGGGTCCAGCAGGGCGGTGATGAACACCGCCGGTTCGCTCCACAGGGTCTGCTGGGGGCCAGCAGCGGTATCGGCCCAAACCTGCACACGGGCGTAATATTTTTGCAGCGATTGCAGCGTCAGGCCCGCCGCGTGCACCGCGGTGGAGTTTCCGGTTTCACAGGTTTCATCGTACAGCAACGCGGCAAAATCCGGGGTCAGGGCAACTTGCAGGCGGTACTGCGTCTGGCGGATGTTCCGGCAGTTCCCTTCCAGCTGCCAGCCGAACACGGGGGTATGGTCCAGCCCAACGGGGGTCCGCTCATGGTCAAACCAGAGGCCGGTCACAGTCAGCATGGTTCACTCCCCCTTTTGCGCCATATACTGGGCAAACAACGCCAGCTTGGCGTACAGATCATCCAGGATCAGACGGCTGTCGATCCCCTTATACACCCGGATGGGCCGATTGCGGCCGATGGCGGCATAAGTCTGGTCCGCCGTCACATAGGGCGCGGGCACCCAGTCAAACTGGAAGCGGTGTTCATACAGCAGCAGGCCGGGGGCGGGGTTATCGCCCAAAACCCAGCTTTCGCCCGTGCGGAACGCGCTGGCGCGGGATTCCGGCGTTTGGCTGTAAGCCACCAGCTGGTCAAACAGGTAGCGGCCCACGGCTCCCTGGGGGCGCACACGGTATTCCAGTTCCGCCATACTGACCGGCATCATCTCGTACACATTTTTGGGCACCTGCCACACCGGCATGGTGCTGCCAAACACCACGTTGACGGCGTTGACATCATTGCCAAGGTTGAACTCCGGCCCGCCCACAGGGTACGGTGCGCCGCCGATCCAGATTGCGGTCAGCCGGCCCGCAATGCGGGGTTCCTGCAAATAGGCGCTGGCCAAATCGGTCAGTGGGCCAAGCAACAGCACAAACAGCGGGCGGGTATCCTCTTTCATCGCTTCACGGATGATCAGCTTCGCGCCTTCGCTGGGCACCGGGGTAGCGGCATCCGGCAAAGCGTGGGGCGCACCGTGCAGCACCGGAACCGTCAGCTGCATCAGGACCGTCAAGTCTTTCAGACCCTGCCAGCTTTTCTGCATTCCGTTGGGGTCGCGGGTGCCAAAGTGGGCGGCCACCACGCCGACATTATCAAACTTGGGGCTCAACAGTGCCTGCACAACAGCAAACGGATCGTCCGCTTCGTTGCAAAGGTCGGTATCGGTAATTACACGCACCATTTTTTCTTCCGGCACGGGGAAGTTGTAGTGGGTACAGGTCATGCTTTCCTCCTATTTTATGTTCCGGGTGCTGCGGCTTGCAGTGGGGGCAGCAGCCCGTTTTTTATTAAAGGCAATACCGCACAATTCCCGCCTAGCGGCTTAAGCACCGCTCCGGCAGCTGCGGCACGGCATCTGCGTTGCCAAAATGCTCGATAATGTCGGGTTGC
>OBYA01000265.1_pt1 | contig 29810 bp, 30 predicted proteins | sample 1495461 | NCBI WGS metagenome assembly OBYA01 (sample SAMEA2580180, study PRJEB22360) | human gut metagenome | biome: human gut; feature: human-associated habitat; material: faeces | place: Denmark | collected 2008/2010 | reverse complement strand
AGTATTATCTGCGCTTTTGGCTTGGCATCTGCCGTACCTCGCTCGCCGTATCGGCACTTAGAATTATGCGGTATTGCCATAAAAAAATACGCTTTCGCCGCCGATGCCCAAACCGCGCAAAGCATGGTATAATGATGGCAGGATAAACGCAGAAACCAACACACAGAACACGAAAAGAACACAGGAAAGGAAAGACCATGTACTTTCAATACGGGCAGGAAGAAACGGAATACCTGAGCGGCAAAGATGAAAAACTTGGGGCGGTGATTGCCCAGGTGGGCCGGGTGAATCGCGAGGTGGATACAGACCTGTTTTCTGCCGTGGTGCACCATATTGTGGGGCAGCAGATTTCCACCAAGGCGCAGGCTACCATCTGGCAGCGCATGCGGGGTGCCCTTGGCACGGTGGATGCCGAGCATATTCTGGAAGCAGGGAACGAGCAATTACAGCTGCTTGGCATCAGCTGCCGCAAGGCAGAGTACATCACGGACTTTGCACGAAAAATCCAGAACGGTGAGTTTGATTTGGAGGGCATCTGGCAGAAGCCGGATGAGGAAGTGATCCGGGAGTTAAGTGCCCTGAAAGGCATTGGCGTGTGGACAGCGGAGATGATTTTGCTTTTCTGCATGCAGAGGCCCGATGTGTTCAGCTATGATGACCTTGCCATCCAGCGCGGGCTGCGCATGGTGTACCATCACCGTAAAATTGACCGCAAACTGTTTGAAAAGTACCGCAGGCGGTTCAGCCCTTATTGCAGCGTGGCGAGCCTTTACCTATGGGCCGCCGCGGGCGGCGCGGTGCCGGGGTTGAAGGATTATGCCCCCAAAAAGAAAGCCCCGGCCAAAAAGGCAGCACCCGCTGGTTCCCACACGGAGAAAACATCAAAAGTATAACAGAAAGGGTAGATGCTATGATGTTCACCGCGCATTATCAGTCCCCCTTGGGGGAAATTCTGCTGGCAGCGGATGAAGTGGGCCTGACCGGTTTGTGGTTTGACCGCGCAAAGTATTATGCGGCGGGCCTGGCCCCACAGAGCACGGAGCGCGAAACCCCGCCCTTGACCGAAGCAAAGCGCTGGCTGGATGTGTATTTCAGCGGAAAAATGCCGGATTTTATGCCGCCGCTGCATCCCATCGGGTCAGACTTCCGGCAGGAAGTGTGGGCGCTGCTGCTGCAAATCCCATACGGGCAAACGACAACATACGGCGCGCTGGCCGCCCGGCTTGCGGCAAAGCATGGCACGGCGCGCCTGTCCGCCCAGGCGGTGGGCGGAGCCGTGGGACATAACCCCATTTCGCTCATCATCCCGTGCCACCGTGTGGTGGGTGCCAGCGGCAGCCTGATCGGTTATGCGGGTGGTGTTGAGCGAAAAATCCAGCTGTTGAAATTGGAAGGAACCGACTGCATAAAGCTGTTTGTGCCCAAAAAATGTGAATTAAGAGTTGAGCAAGCACAAAGTAGGGGCGAGCAAAAGATGTGAAAAAGTAAACCAGCAGAAGAGTGAATATGCGAAGCATGTTGAATATTAGGAACAGCGTTTAGCCAGCGGAAAAAACTTCGATGGACTGCCGCATGCCACTTGCAAAAGAGGAAAAAACATCAGGAAAAGCCAATAACTTGCTTTTGAGTTTTTTCCTTGGCGGTTAGAAGCTGCATATTGTATTGTGCCTTGAGGTTTTCATTCCAATTCTTTCATCAACTTCATTTTCCGCTTTTCGGGCCGGTTTATCCTTCTTTTTTCCTTAGGGTGTATCTGAAAAGTCGAAAATATGGTCTATTTCTACAAACACAGCGGGATTTTGCGTTAAGGCAATACCGCATAATTCTAAGTGCCGATACGGCGAGCGAGGTACGGCAGATGCCGGATCGGTGCTTAAGCCGTAAGGCGGGAATTGTGCGGTGTTGCCTTGAATAAAGGTTCATCAAAGCCAAGGACAGATTGAAAACTGCTTTGGCTTTGATGAGCCTGTTTTTGTGCCTTTTTCAAATTTATTTGGGAAAAAAGTTGTCCAAGACTTGATATCGGGCGGCTTACATTGTTTATGGGGTAGAGTGAACCCGCTCCGGCGTACGCCGCAGCTGGTTGCGATATTCGGACGGCGTAATGCCGTATAAACTACGGAAAGTTTTCAAAAAACTGGTGTAATTGGTAAAACCGCTGGCATTGCAGGCATCCAGCACGCTGGCGCCGGCTGCAATGGCACGGCGGCAATGCTGCATGCGCAGGTTGGTCAAATAGCCGTGTACACTTTCCATCGTGTAGGTTTTGAACGCGCGGGACAAATGCTCCCGGCTGGTGTAGGTATATTTGGCAAGGCTGCCAACGGTTAGGTTCGGGTCGGTATAATTGGCCTGCAAAAAAGCAACGGCCTTGGCAACCAGGGCACTTGTAGCGCTGGGCGGTGCCGTGCGGCGCTCGGCCACAATCTGGTCCATCAGCAGCAAAAGCTCCACCAGCTCGCACCGCTGCACCATGTGCTGGGTGCTGCCGTGTAAGTAAGCGGTCTGGGCCATCCGCTCAAATAAGCCGCGTAGATCCCATGCGGTGACGGCGTCTGCATCCAGGATCACCAGCTGCCCCAGCCATGTGGGGGCAACCAGCCCGCTGGCCAGCAGGGCTTCCTGCCATAGCTCGGCGTTGATCTGGGCAATCAGACGTTCAGAAATCTTATCCGTGATATTGAACATGCCCGCATGGTAGCACCGGGCAGGGAAGATGATCATTTCCCCCAGGTTTATATCATAAATGTTGCCGTCCACAGAATAGCGCACGTTGCTGCCCACCAGGGGCAGTACAAGCTCATAATACGGGTGAGAGTGTACAACAGACTGGCTGTCCTGCTCGTTGGTATACCAACCCACGGCAATCTGACCGCTTTCCAGCTCCATGCTGGCGCGTTCCTGCGTCAAAAACTGGTCCTTGATATGTGGTACTTTCTGGACGAACATGGTGGGCCCTCCTTTTTTGACTTTGCGGCGCGGATTTCTGGGGAACGTTTGTAGTCCGGTCCGGGATGTTGGGCATAGCAAATAACAAAATAGGACAAAAATGGCGGTAGTGGCCAATTTTTATATGGCATTTGACTTTATTATAGCATAGAGTGCAGCAAGATGGTATTGGCATACACCAAAAAATATCGATTTCTGGCAAAAAAATCTGATTCTTGGGTGCAGCTTGCGTCAAAAGAAAGAGAATGCGAAGGGGAAAAATAAACAACGTTATCTAGGATATATTATTTTTTACGTATTGAATCGGCATGGACAATATGTTAGAATAACTTTGATTAGATCAAAAGAGGAAAGGAAGAATAAAGGATGTTTGTAGGAACATGGTGGTCACTGATGCCGCCCATTGTGGCGATTGCGCTGGCACTGCTGACCAAAGAAGTGTATTTGTCATTGTTTGCGGGGTGTGCCCTTGGCGCACTGTTGGCGGCAGAATTCCACCCGTGGATTGCGTTTGATACGCTGTTTAACACAATGATCGATAGTGTGGATTTTTCCATTCTGATGTTCATGATCCTTTTGGGCATGATCGTTATGCTCATGCAGGAATCCGGCGGCACCCGCGCTTACGGTGAATGGGCCTCCGGCCACCTGAAAAGTAAGCGCTCCGCTTTGGTAACGACCTCTCTGCTCGGTGCGCTGATTTTTGTGGATGACTACTTCAACTGCCTGACGGTTGGCTCTGTCATGCGCCCTGTCACAGATAAGTACAAGGTTTCCCGCGCCAAGCTGGCGTATATCATTGATGCAACCGCCGCGCCAGTCTGCATCATTGCGCCGATTTCTTCCTGGGCGGCAGCCGTCAACTCTTACGTTCCGGCGGGCAGCTCCATGTCCGGTTTTGAGATGTTCGTTAAAACCATTCCGTTCAACCTCTATGCAATTTTAACCCTGTATATGGTGTTCTTCACCTCCATTGTAGGCTTCGATTTCGGCCTGATGAAAAAGCATGAAGAGAACGCGGCCAAAGGTGATCTGTTCACCTCTGGCGGGGAAGAGTTCCAGAACCAGGAAACAAAAGACCCGACCGAGGGCGGCAAATACGCCAAAGGCAAGGTCATCGATCTGATTGCGCCCATGGTCGTCATGATTGCAACGGCAATCGCAGCTATGATCTGGACCGGCCACCTGAACGGCGGCCAGAATCTGGTGGAGGACTTTGCCAACTGTTCTTCTTCGGAAGCGTTGGTGTTTGCCGGTTTGGTCACAGTGGGATTCCTGCTGCTTCTGTATCTGCCGCGCCGTGTCATCGGCTTCAAGGATTTTATGAATTCCGTTCCCGAAGGTGGCAAGCTTATGATGCCCGCCATCCTGATTTTAGTGCTGGCCTGGACTCTGAAAGGTATGACGGACGCCCTGGGTATCGGTACCTTTGTACGTTCGGCCATCAATCTGAATTCCAGCCTGATGAACTTTGTGCCGCTGGTCATCTTCTGCATTGCAATTTTTATTGCCTTTTCTTCCGGCACCAGCTGGGGCACCTTTGCTATTTTTGTGCCCATCGTGGTTAACATGTTTGCTGAACTGGACCCGACCATGATGATCATTTCTGTAGCGGCTGTCCTGGCTGGTGCTGTCTGCGGTGACCATATTTCGCCTATTTCTGATACTACCATCATGTCCAGCTCCGGTGCCCAGTCCAACCATATCAACCATGTGCAAACCCAGATGCAGTACGCCTTTGTGGTCATTGCCGTGTGTGCTGTTGGCTACCTGATCGCCGGCTTTACCGAAAACTGGTGGCTGACCCTGCTTTGCTCGCTGGTGATTTTGACCGGAGTGCTGTTGGAGATAAGGAAGAGGGAAATGTGCGGCCGATAAACCATACTGACGTAGCATCATCAAAAAGAACCTGCTTTGCACACTATATGGGGCACTAAAACCGGTCGTGTTTTACAGTTATATGAACTATATATGAACTAAAACGCCGAACTTTTGGCCCCTGCGGCACAAAATTGGCACAGCTTTTTCAGAAGTTTTGAGGAGATGGCGAAAAACAAGAGAAAACAATGAGAATCCATGAGTTTATCACCTGCTTCGTAAAACTGTTGTTGAGCACCCGATGCAGAGAGGCCGGCCTTCTTTACATGGCTGCCGAAGATGTTTGGTAAAAGAGTTGTAGTTACCGTCCATGGGAAGTGTGAAATAATGTTAGTAACCAGAAAAAATCCTGATTTCATGCGGGTTTGCGCGGCTTGACCTTTTTTACCTTAACTTGTTTCTGTTTACCATGGTGCGTTGCGTTCCGGCGTGATTTCGGGGGTTAGTGGCTTCTGGTTGCGCTCTATACTTAACCCACCACAGCGAAAGCTGATAGAGCAGAAAACAGAATAAGGAGGTACGAGGACAAGCCTGCGTATAGATTGTTACTGCAATCTGTATACAGGCTTGTTGTTGTGCTGTGAAGTAGGAAAGGTGAATAGAGTGAAAGACGAGCATGACAATTGAAGGAAAAAACTGCTGGGATTGTGTATAAGCCTAGGACAAGAATAGAAACTATGGAATGACGGCTGGAGAGAAGTAATGGAAGAAAAAATCAGACTTGCGGTTTTCGGACAAAAACGGCTTTCTCGTGAAGGCGGGATAGAGATTGTTGTAAAAGAACTCTGCACCAGGATGGCACAGAATGGCTGTGATATAACTTGCTACAATAGAGCAGGTCATCATGTAAGCGGTGCAGAGTATGACAAAACAATTGAATATGATGGTATCCGTCAAAAGGTTGTTCCGACTATTGAGAAGAAGGGGGCTAGAGATATAATACGCGGCTGTCATAATAGGGACAAGGGTACGGCAGAGAATGAAAGGCTCCGCAACCTGAAGTTCATATTTTCTTACCCGAAGAATGAACGAATGATCTTTCTGAGTGGCAGAAATGCCGCACAGGAAGAAATCTCGACCATGAGGGTGGGGTGACAGCCAGCGGACAGGTGTATGAGCCTATCCGCTCTTTGTGTTGGCCGAGATGTTAATGAAGAAATTGAGTGGGATTGTGGGAAAGATTTATGAGCAAGAAACTTGCGATTGCGATGTTCGGACAGAAGCGATTATCGAGAGAAGGCGGAGTAGAGATCGTTGTCAAAGAGCTCTGCACCCGAATGGCACAGAATGGTTGTGACGTGACCTGCTACAACAGAGCAGGTCATCATGTGAGTGGTGCAGAATATGACGATGCTGGTAAAACGGAGTACGAGGGAATTCGTCAGAAATCTGTTCCGACTATTGAACGGCGCGGACTTGCGGCAGTCAGCTCCTCCGCATTTGCGGCACTTTATAGTGCATTTGGAAAATACGATGTGGTGCACATCCATGCCGAAGGGCCGGCGTTCTTTGCATGGCTGCCGAAGATGTTTGGGAAAAGAGTTGTAGTTACCGTCCATGGGGAGTGTGAAATAATATGGACAACCAGAGAAAAGCCTGATTTCATGCGGGTTTACGCGGCTTGACCTTTTTACCTCAACCTGTTTCTGCCTGTCATGGTGCGTTAAGGCCAACGTGATTTCAGGTGCTAATGGCTTCTGGTTGCGCTCTATACTTAACCCACCACAGCGAAAGCTGATAGAGCAGAAAACAGAATAAGGAGGTACGAGGACAAGCCTGCGTATAGATTGTTACTGCAATCTGTATACAGGCTTGTTGTTGTGCTGTGAAGTAGGAAAGGTGAATAGAGTGAAAGACGAGCATGACAATTGAAGGAAAAAACTGCTGGGATTGTGTATAAGCCTAGGACAAGAATAGAAACTATGGAATGACGGTTGGAGAGAAGTAATGGAAGAAAAAATCAGACTTGCGGTTTTTGGACAGAAACGTCTTTCGCGTGAAGGCGGGATAGAGATTGTTGTAAAAGAACTATGCACCAGGATGGCACAGAATGGTTGTGATGTGACTTGCTACAATAGAGCAGGCCATCATGTGAGCGGTGCAGAGTATGACAAAACCATTGAATATGCTGGTATCCGTCAAAAGGTTGTTCCGACTATTGAGAAGAAGGGACTTGCGGCGGTAAGCTCATCTTTTTTCGCAGCACTTTATAGTGCATTTGGAAGATACGATGTGGTGCATATCCATGCAGAAGGTCCTGCCTTTTTCTGTTGGATACCAAAACTTTTTGGCAAGCGTGTAATCAGCACTATTCACGGTTTGGACTGGGCCCGCGAAAAATGGAAATTTGGCGTTGGATCAAAATTTATCCGGCAGGGTGAAAAAAATGCCGTGAAATATGCAGATGAAATCATTGTTCTAAGCAAAGGCGTTCAGAAATATTTCATGGAGACCTACGGAAGGGAGACGCATTTTATCCCTAATGGTGTCAATCGGCCAGAGGTTCGGGAGGCAAAGCTGATCACGGATCATTTTGGACTGGAAAAGGATTCCTACATACTGTTCCTCGGTCGTCTGGTGCCGGAGAAGGGGATTCGATATCTGGTTGAGGCCTTCAAGAATGTCAAGACAGATAAAAAACTGGTCATCGCAGGTGGCTCTAGTGATACGGATTCCTTTATGGAGGAATTGAAAGAACTGGCGAAGGGTGACGATCGGATTCTCTTTACTGGGTTTGTGCAGGGAGCAATGCTGGATGAACTGTACAGCAACGCTTATATCTACACGCTGCCGTCCGATCTGGAAGGAATGCCATTAAGTCTGCTGGAGGCGATGAGCTACGGCAATTGCTGTCTGGTATCCGATATTCCAGAATGTGCAGAGGTTGTGGAAGATAAGGCATTGATTTTCAAAAAGTCAGATGTAGAGGACTTGCGAGAAAAATTGCAAGATGCCTGTGACCATCCAGAAATGGTTATAAGAATGAAGAATCAGGCAGCTGACTTTATCTGCGAGAAATACAACTGGGATAAAGTTGTAAAGGAAACGATGAAACTGTACAGGAGAAAATAATAGATGAGAGTATTGATAATAAATAATCTCCTCTAACCGAACGCAGGTAGTGAGATGCACATAGTGAAAATGCTGAAAAAATAGCGTAATTACTGCACCTTTCAAGAGATGGGTGGAGCTGTGAGAGCGGTTTTTATCTCGCTACCTAGGTTCAGTAACAGCAGATGTAATTATCATAAGAACTTTCAGTATCACTACCTGCGTTTGTATGGAGCACTCTGGTTTATGAATAACATATTGGAAGTGCTTCATCTGAACAGAGGTAGTGAAATAGAACACAGAATAAGGAGAAATGCAACGATACGTCAGTGCGTTTTGTATTATAGACTCCACTATGATGCCCATACATCGGTTTAAAGGAGTGAAACCCGATTTTTTATATATAGAGAGAAATTGGGAATAGAGTGAGGAATGATGGAAAAATGAGCGAATATAGAAAAACAGATGACACTTTAATCAGTGTAATAGTGCCAGTATATAAAGTGGAACAGTATTTGGAAAAATGTGTGAACAGCATAAGTGTTCAAACATATTCTAATTTGGAAATTATTCTGGTTGATGATGGATCTCCTGACAAATGCGGCGATATTTGCGATTCTCTTGCAAAGAAAGACAACCGAATCAAGGTAATTCATAAACCGAATGGAGGCCTGTCATCAGCACGCAATGCGGGAATTGATATAGCATCTGGCCAATACATCGGATTTGTAGATAGCGATGACTCTATTGAGCCATACATGTACGAAAAACTTTTAGAGTTAATTAAACATGACAGTACAAAACTGGCTGTGTGTGCAGTTAATTATGTTTATGAAGATGGCAAAAAGGTGAATAAGACACCACTTGGAAGAAACTGTACGTTTGATTTCTATCATGCGATAGTTGAAATGAATACTCATCGACTGTTTGATATGGGTGCATGGAGTAAGCTCTATCATAAAAGTCTATTTGATGATCTTCGGTTTCCTGTCGGAAAGTTAAGCGAGGATTATTATATTATGTTTAAAATCTTTGACAGAGCACAAGCAATTAGTTACCTAGATACTCCGTGTTATAACTATCTTCAGAGAAATAATAGTATTACACGCAGCGCAAAGATTAATCATGATCATGAATATGCAGCTAGAGAGCAAATGATATATCTCGACAGGAAATATCCAGAGTTAAAGACTGTAAGTCACACATCATACGCTTCGGCTGCACTCACAGTGTATGATTTTTATATAAAAAATCATGTTGCTTGTCCTAAAGAGCAGGTTCAGCATTTTCGTGATGTAGTCAAACAAAATGAGGGATATATTAAACAAGCAGACTATTTGTCTAAAAGTAAAAAAATACAGTTTTCTCTTTTCATGATCAGTCCATGTTTATACAGAACTGTATTCAAAACATATCGAAAAATCAAGAGGATTTAGAGATGAATGACTTAATATCAATTATCATTCCTGTTTATAATGCGGGGAAAACAATAGATAGCTGTATCGAGAGTGTTTTGAAGAGCACTTACTCTGATTTTGAAATTCTTATAATTGATGATGGTTCAAATGCTGAAACAGCTGATGAATGCGATAAAGTAGCTTTGAAAGACCAAAGAGTTAAGGTGATACATCAAGAAAATGGTGGCGTAAGTAAAGCAAGAAATTGCGGAATCGAAAATGCGACGGGAAAATTTATAACATTTGTTGATGCAGATGATACGGTAGATTCTGATTTGCTTGCATGCATGATGAGCGCTATGCAACGGGAACAAGCTGATGTTGTAATAACTGGTCATAGGGAATGTTATGATGATGGAAGCTTTAAGGAATGCTTTTGTAGCAAAAAAGAATCAGTAAAGCACGGAACCGAAATACTATCAGAATTCTTCGCAACAAATAATATCAGTTGGACAGTGTGGGCAAAACTATATACACGCTCTATTATTGGTGATGTAAGATTTCAAGTTGGAAAACGTATTGCAGAAGATATGTATTTCAACTATGAAATACTAAAAAAGGCTAAAACGATTGTTGAATGCGGTTTCCCCAAATATAACTATATCAAACAGGATGAGTCGGCGATGGCCAGCAGTGACTGCTCACGTTTTTTTGACTCGTTCTATTTGACAAAAGCTGTCTTTGATGACGCAGAAACAAATGAAAATCATCGAACGGATAAGGTGTTCTTCTATGTTAGAAGTGGACTCTTTTTCTTCCGCATGATGTATGCAAAAGATAGAAACAAAGAAGCGGCGGAAGACATAAGAAATGCAAGAAGAGCTTTCCTAGACAGCATTCAAGATAATACAACTGCATTACCGGGACGTATGCGATTGGAACTGTTGCTGCTTAAGTACTGTGAACCTCTGTATAGGCAACAAGCAAAAATCTATTGGGGGAGTACAGGAAGAAAATGTAAAGTGTGAGCCCACGATTGACTCATATGCACAGCTTAGAAAATTATTGAATAGGGAAAAGAAAAATTACCCTAATAATTGGTTTGATAATATCAGTTGTAATCAGCGAGTTTATAATTGGCGGTTTATAAAGCTCCTTCGTAAGTGTGAGTATTATCGTAGTAAAACACGAAAGTCAAAAAATCCGGTGTGGATGGTATTATACTGGATCGCACGAACTCACAAAAACCATTTGGGCGTTTTTATTGGCGTAGAGATTCCAGAGAATGTGTTTGGCGAAGGGCTTATTATACATCACAATGGGAGCATTGTGGTGAATGGCAGTAGTAAAGTGGGAAAAAATTGTCAACTGCACGGAGATAATTGTATTGGCAATGTTGGAAAGTCAGATTCATTGACTGATTGTCCGCAAATTGGGAATAGTGTTGAAATTGGTGTTGGGGCAAAGGTGTTAGGAGGAATCACTATTGCAGACAATATAAAAATTGGTGCAAATGCGGTAGTGACAAAGTCTTTTGAGAGAAAGGAATTACACTTGTTGGGACTCCAGCACACAAACTGGAAAGGTAAACGGATTCATGAAGATTCTTTTGTTAATAAATTGGAAAATAAGATACTGTGAGCAAGTGCCAGATGACCTTCAGCCATCAGACTATAGTTGCCCGCAAGAACCGTTTTGGTTTTTTAAATACTTTGACAAAAAGCCACAGGTAGATGTAGTGGATATAAGTGCGCCAAAGTGGATTGAAAAAGTAGAGAATAAAATTAGGTTCCATTTTTTTCAAACACTTAGAATCCTTCTTAAAGTAAATAAATATGACTTGATTTTTATTCACGGGTCAAATAGTGCAATGTTGTTATGCGCATTGAAACGAATTTTTCATTTGAAAATGCCACCAATACTTGATGTTGATATAAGTTCATTTCACCAAGCATATACCTCTGGTCTGATTCATAGACTTTCTCAATTCTCGAGCAAGGCATTTGATTATATGATATACCATACAAGTTCGCAGTATGATTATTATAAGGAATATTTTCCGTGGTTAAAGGATAAGTGCAAATTTATTCCGTTTGGTGTGGACTACGATTATTGGAAACTGAAAACATATAAAGATATACCGGAAAAAAATCAGTATATTGTTTGTGTGGGATACAGAAAAAGAGATTGGAATACATTACTTGAGGCATTTGGCAGAAGTGACATTTCGGAAAATTTGTATCTGATTGGAAATCCGAATATTAAGTGTGACAATCCGAAGATAAAGGTGCTACCATTTATTCCGATAGATGAATTGATGACATATATCGTGAACGCTAAATTTTCAGTTGTTCCACTTGATGATTTCAATTATTCCTTTGGGCAGATGACTTTGCTACAGCAAATGGCCTTAGGTGTTCCGATATTGGCAGCAGATGTTCCTGCTATTCGAGATTACTGTAATTGCAGCAATGGCGTTATGTCTTATAAACCTTACGATTCTAGCGACCTGGCTCAAAAGCTAGTTCAGATGTCAAATTATTCAGAAGACATTATGAATGCCATGGCTCAAGATAATATGACTGCTACAAAAACTTCGTTAAGCGAACAAGAAATGGCAAGGCAATTTGAGATTATCTGCAATGATATTGTTGGAAACATAAATGGTACATGCAACACAGGCACGGAGATAAATAAATGATAAAAGTAAGTGGAATATTTTCCATATTCTATAGTCTACTATTGCTAAGCAGAATTTACGTAATTGCAGGAGTTTATAAGCTTCCAATGGATCCATCATTGATACAGGTGGGCTATGTTGGAGTGTTGATTATGGTGGCGATAGTACAGATAAAAGAAAATAATTATAAGATAAAAAAGCATTTAAAAACAATGGATGCGGCTAATTTGTTGTTAATAGGTTATTGGGCGATTTTTGGTTTTGTTTTTGTTAATCCGCCAATGGAACAATACACGAAGGCCATGGTTTTGAGGCAAGGTCTCTTTTTGGCTACTGTAATAGTAACCGCTCTTTTTGCATACCGTAATAACTACTTTATGGAGGTTATTTCTGCTAGCTTTTGGACCATCGCATTCGTTCTTCTATTTCAATTTATAACGAACATAAACGATGTGACTCAAATAGATATAAGCAGTATTTTGAATGTTTCATCGAGATCACGGGTTAATTTTGGCTTGGGGCATTATAACTATCTTGGAATGCTTTGCTCTTGTGAGATTATACTTGGAATATGGATTCGAAAATTTAAAAACAAAAATAGATTATCCCTTTTTATAATAGCTCTTGCATCGATTATGCTTCTGGGAAGTGCTTCGAGAAATGCAATTTTTGGCTTAATTGTTTTTTCTTTAATCGAATTTTACTTTAGTCTCGAAAAATATGTATTTAGAAAAGTATATAAGTTTATTATACAGATCTCTATTGTCGGTATAGTGTTAATAATGGCACTATTTGGAGATAGTAGAGTTTCTCTTGACGGACTATTGTTAGATTCTAACAGAATGACACTTTTTTCAGTAGCACTTCCAACGTTTTTTAAGAGTAATAGAACATGGATTGGCTTAGGGCTGGCATCGGGAGAAATATATGGACAAAATTTAACACCATATAAGACGTATTGGTTGGATAATGGATATATATATACGTTAATAACAAGCGGATATATAGGAATAACAATTTATGTGGCACTCATTATATTGTTCCTTATTAGTTATTGGAAATTGAAGAAACAAAATAATTCAATGGGTATTTTAGCTATAGCAACTTTTTCGATGTATCTATTTTCTGCCTTATTTGAAACGACCTTATTTAATGGAGGCGTTTTATTGAATTATTTGTTATTACCAGTTTTTTTGATATTGCTAGATTACAGGTCTGAGACGGAAGATGAGACATTAGAAGACTTAAATGAGGTGAAAAAATGAAAAAAATTGCAATGATAACTTTTCATGCATCGCATAATAACGGTTCAATGCTTCAGGCGTTAGCTTTGCAAACGGCATTACAACAGAGGAACTGTGATGTTGAAATTATTGATTTTTCCAATGAAGGTCAAAGAAATTTATATTCGGTGCTTCCTTATCCACATAATTGGAAGCAGTGTATAAAATGGCTGATTTGGAGAAGTAATTATAAAGAATTGAAAAGACAACACGAAGCATATGAGACTTTTTCAAGTAAATATTTTAAGCTGACAGAAAAATCATACACAAATAATACGCAATTAGAAGAATTATATAACAAATATGACGCATTTATAACCGGAAGCGATCAAGTATGGAATACAAGGTGCATAGATGCTGATGATGCATATTTTTTAACTTTTGTTAAAGATAAACCAAAGTTTGCATATGCTGTTAGTTTGGGGGCTAACAATGCGTTTGAAGGTGAACAAGGTTTAAAATACATTAATTATATTAGAGATTTTAAAGGAATTTCGGTGCGAGAAAAGAATGCACAGAAGTGGATTGAACAAGCGACGGGAAAGAAAGAACTGATTACTTTAGATCCTACAATGCTTTTTGACCAAGAGGATTGGGAGAGAATTGTTGAAGTAAAAGCAGAACCTATTATACCTGGGAAGTATATTTTCTATTACTGCTTTGGTATTAATGAAGATATTCAGATATTCCTCCACAAATTATCTGATAGACTACAGATTCCGGTATATTTTATTGAAGCTAAAGAATGGACATTGAAAATGTGTTGGAGACATAGAATACATTTGGTGAAACAATATGGACCGGATGTATATATGAATTTGGTAAAGTATGCCAATCTGTTTATAACAAGTTCTTTTCATGGGACAGCGTTTGGAACTATATACAGAAAGAACTTTTGGTATATTAAGAGTAAAGATAGTGAGAGCTCTCAAGATGATAGAGCAACTACATTCTTGTCGCAGCTTGGGTTGATGCCTAGATATCGAACTATTAAGGAATTGGAAACTATTAATTTATATGACAAGATAGATTATAAACCAGTCGTTGAAAACTTAAATGAACTGCGAACCGTATCAAATCAATATCTGTCAAATATAGTAGGTGCAATCTGAAATGGGAAAACATGCGTATTTGATTATGGCACACAATCAGAAAAATATGTTACAGAGTTTGATTGAGTGCCTAGATTATAAAGAAAATGACATATATGTCCATTTAGATCGAAAGTGGGAAGATATAGAGATTAATGACATATATAAATTTGCAACGGAGTCAAAAATTTTCATTTTAAAAGAACGAATTGATGTTAAGTGGGGGACGTATTCGCAGATTGAATGTGAACTCTTGTTGTTACAAGAAGCAGCTCCGGGTCATTATCAGTATTATCATTTAATGTCTGGAATGGATTTGCCACTTAAGACACAAGAAGAAATCCACAGTTTTTTTGATGAAAGAAATGGAACAGAGTTTATACACTTTGATGGTAAAGAAATTGATACTCAAACATATAAACGTGTATCAAAGTATAATTTCATTATAACAAAAAATAAAAATTTAATATCGCGAATTCTGTATAACTTACTGATGGGATTGCAACTCTGTGTAGATAGAGCAAAAAAATACAATGTAGTTTTTTATAAAGGTGCAAATTGGTTTAGTATCACAGATGCACTAGCGCAGTATGTTGTCGAAAAAAGTGCTTGGATAAAAGAGGTCTTTCAATACGCTCGCTGCGGCGATGAGATGTTCCTTCAAACGCTAGTTATGAATTCAAAGTTTAAAGAATCTTTGGTAAACAATAATTTTTGTGATAATTATGAAACAATTCAATACTGTATTGATTGGAATAGAGGATCACCATATGTCTTCAAAAAGGAAGATATATCCTTGTTAAAAGATTCCAATATGTGCTTTGCTCGAAAGTTTGATATGAATATCGATGATCAAATTGTAAGCTTGATTAAAAATAATGTTGGTGTTAATAAATAGCAATATAATTTGACTACAAATAGTGAGTTGGGAAAATGAAAACACTTGAGAAAAATTTTATTTATAATGTATTATATCAATTATTAGTAATTGTTCTACCATTGATTACAGCTCCATATATTGCGCGAACGTTGGGAGCTGAGTCGGTTGGTATCTATTCATATACGTATTCAGTTGCTCAGTATTTTCTGCTTTTTGCAATGCTAGGAATTTCTACTCATGGAAACCGATGTGTTGCATCAGTTAAAAATGATAGAGACAAATTGTCTAATACATTTTGTTCTATCTATTCAATACAAGTCTGTACATATACAATAGCTGCCATTATGTATTGGGGATATCTTTTACTATTCCATGTAGATAATGTACTCATTGTTGTAATACAGTTTCTGTATGTTTTGTCAGGGGCATTTGATATTAGCTGGTATTATTTTGGAACGGAGCAGTTTAAAATAACAGTAACGAGAAATACAATAATTAAGATTGCAACAGTTATCTTAATGTTTGTTTTTGTTCATTCACCTGATGATTTGTGGAAATATACGCTTATAATGGCGACTGGAACTTTCATAAGTCAGATTTATTTATGGAGATATATTCCTAAACAGGTGAAGCTAAAACGTGTTTCATTTGCGGAAACAAAAGCTCATATTAAACCGATTATTATATTGTTTGTTCCGGTTATAGCGTATAGTATTTACAAATTGATGGATAAGATTATGCTGGGCAATATGACTTCATATAGTCAAGTTGGATATTATGAAAATGCCGGAAAGATAATTAATATACCAATGGGTGTTATTACAGCCTTAGGTACAGTTATGTTGCCGAGGATGTCTAGTATAGTATCGAGTGGAGAAAGAGAAAAGGCAAGAGATTATATTAGAATTTCAATAAAACTTGTGACGATTATAGGGGCAGCTATAGCATTTGGACTTATCGGAATTAGTGATATCTTGGTTCCAATTTATTTCGGAGCGGAATATCTACCCTGCATTTCATTAATTAACCTTCTGGCCGTGACAGTTTTCTTTATTTCATGGGCTAATGTCGTTAGAACACAATATTTGATACCGTTAAGATTTGATAAAATTTATGTAGTATCTATGGTTCTAGGTGCACTTGTAAATTTTGTCATCAACTATACTCTTATTCCACAATTTCAAGGCAATGGTGCGGCAGTTGGAACTATTGCGGCAGAATTTACTGTTATGATAACACAAATGGTATTGATAAGACATAAACTCCCGATTTTTAGATACTGCAGTCAAACAATGCCATATCTGTTTATTGGATTTATTATGCAAGTTGTTGTCAGATTTTATGGGAAGCTACGAGGAGAAAGTGTTTCGACATTAGTAGTTCAAGTTCTTCTTGGTGCATTAGTATACAGTATCGGTTGTGTGGTCTATTTTATCTTATCTAAAGATGAAATAGGAAGTTTGATATTTAACGAGATCAAATCAATTAAAAGGAGACGGATGCGATGAAAAGTATCGATAAATGCGTATCAAATAAGATAAGTAATCTTAATTTGTTTTTATCTGCTTTTATTGTTGCATTGCACTCTTCCTGCCGAGAACAGCTTATATATGGGGGGGGGTATGGAGTCAACTTAGCTTTACAAAGTTTGATAAAAATAATTGCAGATAGTGCAGTGCCGATGTTCTTTGTAATGTCTGGTTACTTGCTTTTTTATAAATATGATATTAGAAGGTATCTCGATACCCTAAACAAAAAAGTTAGAACTTTATTAATTCCATTTGTTTTGTGGAATCTATTAGGATTTGCATATCATAAATGTTTGTCGTTACTTTCAATTGTGACAGGAGTTGCTGAAGCAAATCCGGAACTATTGAGCGCTCGGAATATTCTTTATGGAGTATGGAAGAGTGCGTATGATCCGCCAGTATGGTTTATAAAAACCTTATTCGAGCTGATTATAATTTCTCCGCTTGTTTGGGGCATTGCAAATAAGTTGAAGCAGAAAACGATAGTCCTCGTTATTTTTATTGCGTTGTCTGTGATTGGATTCACTCCAGGATATACTTCGATACTTTTTTGGATTCCGCTCTACCTATTGGCAGCAACGATAGCATGCTGTAAGAACGATATGATTTCTCATTTCAGTATGACTAGGAGCTATTTATGTGTTGTTTTATACTGTAGTTTTATCGCCTATCTATTATTGAATAATGTTGACGAGAAAGCAAGTGCTTATACATTTTATCGGTTAATTTCACCTATACTGATTTGGAATATCATTGATCTGTCAAAATCTGTACGCAATAAAAGAATCTTAGAAAAATATGCAATCCCGTTCTTTTTATTTTGTTCACATATTTTTGTTATTCCCATAGTTAAGAAGATGTTCCTTTTGATTTTGGGAAACTCCAATTATGGTATTACAGCAGCTTATCTGTGTACAGTGGTAACAACGATTGGTTTAATATGGATTCTGTCTTTGGTAATGAAAAAAGTGTTGCCGCAAACATATAAGATATTAGCAGGCGGAAGATGATGGAGGATAAAATAGTGGATAAGGATAATGGGAGTATAGTTGAGAGATATAAAGTAATTGACGTAATAAAAGGATATGGAATTTGCTTAATGGTTTGTGGACATAGTGGTGCACCATTTACAGACTGGATCTATTTATTTCATATGGCTTTGTTTTTTATTGCATCGGGATATTTATGGAATGAACGTAATGCAGCGACAAAGAAGAATGTTGTGCAATATGTAAAGAGGAAAGCAAAATCTTTATGGCTGCCATTTGTATTAATCAATTTGTTTTTTACTGTTACACAAAATTTTTTTCTTAAAATCGGAATTTACTCTACAGATGCCGGTGCATCTGTTTTGCCTGTAACTCCATTAGATACAAGTGCGGCAATAAAAAAAGTTTTAGGCAATATCATCTTTAGTGGAGGAAGCCAATTGGCTGGTGCTACCTGGTTTCTAAGATCTTTATTTTGTATTACCATTGTTAATGCGGTAATAACATATCTGCTAAAGAATATTATCTCGAAAAAGACATATGTTTTTATTGCGATGGTTGTTGCAGCAATAGGTATGCAATTAGTTAATAATAATGTAGGATCGATTTCTTTGCTGGTTGAAAAAATTGGATTGCAGTCATTTTTTGCAGGGTATTTTGCGTATCTTATTGGAATGATATTAAAGAAAACAGCGTATATGCAATTCGTTAAACAGCATACATTATCGTGCTTTCTGTTATCGGGGGGGGGGACTACTTCTATTAAATTTTATAGGAAAGATTCAATTAAATGTTGGACATGTTGAAAATGTCGCATTTTTTGCTTTGTCTTCACTATTGGGCTGGATTCTAGTATATATTGTATCGATAAACTCGAAATGGATTGCGAGTTGCGTCGAGTATATTGGAAAGCATTCAGTATGGATTTTAGGCTTACATTTTTTGAGTTTCAAAATTGTAACGATGGTCTATTTAAAGATTGTGCCTGAAAGCAAGGCTACCTTAGCTGCATATCCGGTTGTTTATGAAAATAACATATTATGGATTGCGTATACGCTGGCTGGTATAATTGCTCCGCTTCTAGTAGGGTATATTTGGCACAAATTGTTTTCGTTCTTAAAAAGTATGGAAATCTATAAAAACAATGCATAAATGATTTTTGGATATTGAGAAATTACGTTTAAGAGAGCGTGAGAGAATCATTGATGAGCGATAGTGTGCAAAAAGGTATTGCGGCAATATTAGTCAGGTACCGGGTACCTGACCTCTGGTACTAGAATACAACTAAAAAGTCGAATATTGGTGAATTAGTGCCTGTACTGGGAAAGATAGAACCGTGTGAATTCACACACGGTAGCTGCTCAAGACTTCACACACCTCTTCGTGGTGAGCAGTAGGCAACGATCTAGGATCGGCTGAGATGTGAAGAACGAAACCTCTGGTAAAAGAATATTGTCAGAAAAAGGTATAAAAAACTATGAAAACAACATTACTTATCATGGCTGCTGGTATCGGCAGCCGCTTCGGAACGGGAATTAAGCAGTTGGAGCCAGTGGATGATGCTGGACATATCATCATGGACTACTCAATCCATGATGCGATCGAGGCTGGCTTCAATCATGTGGTGTTTATCATCCGCAGGGATATCGAGAAGGAGTTCAAAGAAGTCATCGGAGACCGTATTGCCTCTATTTGTGCTTCCCATGATGTAACTGTGGACTACGCTTTCCAGGATATCAACGACATCCCGGGAGCTCTGCCGGAAGGCCGTACAAAGCCATGGGGAACCGGACAGGCCGTGCTTGCAGCGAAGGATGTGATTAAAACTCCGTTCATCGTCATTAACGCAGACGATTACTATGGCAAGGAAGGCTTCAAGGCCGTCCATGAGTATCTGGTGAATGGCGGCAAGTCCTGCATGGCTGGCTTTGTGCTGAAGAACACCCTGTCTGATAATGGTGGTGTGACTCGTGGCATCTGCAAGATGGATGAGCAGAACAATCTGACTGAGGTTGTAGAGACTAAGAACATCGTAAAGACTGCGACTGGAGCAGAGGCAGACGGTGTGGCCGTTGATGTGAATTCTCTGGTTTCCATGAATATGTGGGGCTTGACACCGGAGTTTTTGGATGTGCTGGAAGATGGCTTTAAGGAGTTCTTTAAGAAAGAGGTCCCGGGTAATCCTCTGAAAGCAGAATATCTGATTCCCATCTTTATCGGTGAACTGCTGGAGCAGGGAAAGATGTCTGTAAAGGTTCTGAGAACCAATGATACTTGGTATGGTATGACATATCATGAGGATGTCGTAGCAGTGAAGGACAGCTTCAAGAAGATGCTGGAAAACGGCGTGTACAAGGCTGACCTGTTCAGTGATCTGTAAACGACGATGAAAGAAACGATTGATTTACTCGGAAAGATCCTCACAAACATCCTGACTGCTCTATATGAGCCATTTGGTTTTTCACTCCTGATTTCCTTCCTGGCCTTGTTTTTCTACCTATATGCATATGAGCCTACACATGCTGGCAAGGGCTGGAAGAGCGCCATAGTGACTTGGTATCAGAAATTTAAAGAGAGTGCGTTTTTCCGGAAGTTGTTCCTATTGGTTTTCGTGACTTCGATGATCCTGTTTAGAACTCTGCTAAACCGTAATCTGTGGATGAATCCGTTGTCCAATGTCATGGGCGGCTGGGGCATCTGGGAGACCGTAAACGGTGAGCAAAAATTAACTACCGAGTGCATCGAGAATGTGATCATGATGGTGCCGTTTTCAGCAATGGTGCTGTGGACATTTCAGGAGAAAGTGGGCGGCTGGAAGAAGATACTGTGGTATAGCGGAAAGATGGCATTTATCTTTTCGGTAAGCATTGAAATGTTGCAGTTATTGCTTCGCTTGGGTACATTCCAACTATCAGACATCTTCTATAACACAGTCGGCGGAGTGCTAGGCGGATTGATGTATTGTGCGGTGATGAAGGCAAGAAAGCGTCTGTAAAACTGGATGAAATTGTGATATACTGGGAGCGATAGCTCCCTACGCTGCTCGAAACTTTGCACACCTCCCTGTGGTGAGCAGCAGGCAACACAGTAATATGATACTGTGGCTAAGATGCAGAGACACCGTAATTTCCTGATTTTAAGGTGAAAAACTATATTCGGATTAACGAAAAGAACGTATGGATTTTTATATGCTCTTTAAAGAGGCTTTTAAATGAGACAGATTTTATTGGACTCAACGGGATTGTACAATGCCGAATTAGCAATGAGAAAGATTGCGAAGAAACATGAAGATACAAGTGGCTTGCATAAATTTGAATATGATGCTTTGTTTAATATTGTTTCTGCAATTGTTCTGTGGGATGAAGTTGTAATCTTTGATGAAGAATTTTGCTCACGTTCTTTGAAAAGCCTAGCTTTTTTCAATGAATATGAAAATTTATTTAAAAAAGCAGACAATGTTTGTCTTGTTCACGAAAATAACAAAATTGACGAATATATAAAAGAAAAAAATGATGAATGGGGGAAGGATAATAAACCCGAAGAAATAAAAGAGTTAAGAAAACTGTTAGGTAAACGCTGGATTGAAGACGGCGTGTGGAATTTTAATCCTAATTCTTTAGAAGCAAGGAGAACGCTGTCATACTTTTTGACTGCAAATAAAAACAATATGGATTATCTTCCATCAGCTGAAAGGCAAATTATCTTACAAGCTTATAATTTTGAATATTTTTTTCTAAGACAAGAGGCTTTGTCAAAAGTTGATATAGAGCTGAAAAAATACTATGATAGGGTTAATGGTCATTTTAGAGTTAAACACATAGAATATTCAGTGCCGATTTTAATTGATTATCTGCTGGACAAATATCTGGCAGAAGACATAATAAAGGCTGCGTTCGATTTACGAGAGAAAAATACTCTTGTCAAATTTAGGCGTGAGATGGAAGAAATAGAGAGAGCATATAATTGTAGGGATTTTGAGAAGGTTGATACATATTTTGTGCAGTTAGAAGAAATGATAAAAAGAATATCTGGAGAGATACCAACACAAAGAAAAATAAATATAACTATAAGTTTGCCACCTGCACTATCTTTTGATGTTGATGTTCCGAAAAAAAGATTAATAAACTCGGTTTTTCTGAAGGATCTTACGTTCTATGGAATTCACGAGAGAGAACGCCAACGTCATGAGAAAACATCAGAATCACGAGGGCTACATTAAAGTTTGTAATACTGAATAATATATATCTAATTATTTATATATTTGAGTTGTGAGGACTATCTGTCATGTCTACCTCACAGCTCTGTCGCTTAAAGCTTTGCACACCTCTACGCGGTGAGCGGCAGGCAACGCAGTATGGATGCTGTGGCTAAGGTGCAGAGATTGAACCGAGATGGGAGGAAATTCTGATGTCTAAAAGGGTTCTGATTAAATATGGCGAGAAGGAACATCTTGAGAAAATCGAGGAAGGTAAGATACGTTTTGCACCATCACAGGTTTATGTTAAAATGGAAGAAGATCTCCACAACAAAGGACAGGGAGACTTGTTGGAAGGCAAATTTGTTTTCCATGCAGAGGGCCTAAAATTAACTCGTACTGACACAGGAGAGACAATTACCCTTTCAGGAAAGCAAAGGCTGTCGTTTAATGCTCCAGATATCAATAATATGCCGGTCTTCTGTATTTCCGAATACAGAGAAGAGTATTTTACCGATGATGATAAACTCTGCATTCCTCAAGATAAAATTAACAGTATAAAAAAGGATTTTCCAAACGCATCTTATGCACTGATTGTTTTGGATGCTGATGATTTTATAAATTCTGTCAGGTGTGCTGGTGGACACACGATTCAAAGTGATAGCATACATTATTTTGACTATGAAATGAATGATTTAAGAATGATGTCGTTCTTGTCAACGGGAAATGAAGATATCTCTTTGTCTGGAGGTAAGGCTACATTGTCTGTATCGTATGAGAATAGGTACAGAATCCTTTTGTGTAAGGATAAGGATTTTTCCAATCAAGACGAATATAGATTTGTTGTGCAAGATGAATTGTCCGATTGTCCAATATTCTATGATTTTAACTACAGCGGAAAATACTTACTTTTGCCCATTGACGATCTTTTGAATTCGGTTAGCCTGAGTTAATAATTTTGGTCGATATTCTTCAGTTACTGTGTTACAATAAAACCACAATACATAATAGAAAGGCTGATATCTTATGCCCAGAACAAAAGGTAGCAAAAATCGTCCCAAGCTCACCACCGACTATGCATCCCAGATTGCAGAGAAGCGGGAGTCTATTGCTTCCCTCACTTCGGAAATCACTTCCATCACTGCCAATATCGGCACTCTGAAAGCTGACCTGAAAGAGAAGAAAGTGGCTCTTAAGTCTGCCCAGAAAGAGCTGACTTCTTTGGAACGGAAAAAGTCTATCGCTGATGCCAAGGCTGCAGAAGAAGCAAAGAAAGCAGAAGCGGAATCCGTTCTGAAAAAGCTGCTTGCCGAAGGCATGAGTGCCGATGAAATCCTCGCAAAACTGAAATAACAGGAAAAAACCCGTGATGGACAGGCATAACGCACTGTTCATCACGGGTTTTAGGGTTATAAGAACATAAGTTTATCCAGCGGCCACATCAAACTGAAAATGTGCCGGAAGGTTGAACTGTTTGATAAACGCATGGTGCTGGGCGTGATAGTGCCTTAGATCATATCCCAGATGATGCAGCTCAAGAAGTTTCACCATCACTAGGTTGAGATGAATTCGTTTCGCTACGGAAATTTGCGCCGCGTCCAACCCACGCTTTGTCATTTGATAGACTTCATCACTGTCCAGCATCAGGTGGGATGTGAAAGCGTTATGCTCGTAAAGAAGGATGTGCTTGTCCTTAATGGTCAGAAACTTGTCCAGGGTATGCAAGTCCATGAGCAGCTGATGCTCCAGATAATGCCCCAGCGCATAGCCGCACACCATCTGCTTCGTCTGTTTGTCCAGCTGGCGATTGATAAGAATCAATGGCTTATCAAAATAGAGCGAAAGTAAACCCAACATATCTTTAATGCGGGATGTTTCACTGATGTCCAGGCTGCAACTGCGCGCGATCTGTTTGATGTTGCGAGTTCCGGCATTTTGGACAAGTTCGTTGGCGGCTTGGTGAATAAACGCAGAATCCATAATGTGATCTCCTTCCGGGGATGGCATAGTGAATGGAACAGTGGTTTACAGGTTCATTATTCGTTCCTTTTCTCGTTTTTGTTCTCGGTACTTAAAATAGGCTTTGTGCATTTCATACATGATGCCGTCCATATCCTGCGGGGTCAACTCTCCGCTGGCAAATAGCTCAGTAAGCTCAAATGCGAGATGCTGGGCTTCTATTTTGCCCTTTTTTCCGTAGGCTTCGGCGGCACGTTCGATAAATAAAGACTGATCCGGCTGTAAATAGGTCAAAGGTACATGGAATATATCAGCCATCTTTTCGAGCATTTCAACACTGCGAGGGTAGCGGCCATCACGCTCCCATCCGATGATCGTTCGTTTGTTGATACCCAGACATTGTGCCAATTCGTCCTGTGTTAAAGAATGTTTCTTTCGTAGATCGCGAACTTTCTCTCCAAATTTCATGTTTGCAACCTTTCTATGGCGTAGTTATCGTGCTGTAACAATGTGCAACGGGATTTGTAAATATTCAATCTGGAAGATGCAACGAATTTTCACATTTTCCTCTTGACATGGCGACACGACTTGCTTATAATATATGCTATATTCTATCATCTTTTGGATTATTATACCGTAAAAATCGTAAATATGCAAGCCGAAAAAGGTGAAAAAAGAGCGGAAGTTCAAAAGGTGAAATTGAATAAAAAAAAAAGAAACTTAAACCAACACAAAGGAGGCCGTGAGAAGATGAGCAACGGAGAACATGAAATCCGCACCCCAAAGGGGCTGCGGATTGGGAATCGCAGTGTCGTTGATGGAAAGAATATGCTTCAGATCAAGCGTGGTGGCTGTAAAGATTATATTTCTGCTGAATCTCTGGTGGAGAGCATTCACGGCCTTCCCGTGAAGAGTATCGAATTTTTCACAGCAGAGAACCAACGGAAAGAAGCCTGAAGCAGAGTGCTTCATCGACACTGAAAGCGCAGAGGTGGAATCTTAGGCGGCACCTGGTTAGCCGACCAGCTCCATCAGACGTTCTTTTGGGTCTACAATATAATATCTGTTTGTTAGAGCGATACCGTAGCAATATGTGATATAGGCCGGAACAGAATGAGCGAATGCAGTGCAGTAGTGCGCCTGCAAGTAGTTCATCCTGTTCCGGCTTTTTTATTTTTCAAAATTTTTTGAAAAACTGTATTCCAAAATGGCTTTGTGGATTCCTATTAGTATAGGGACTTCAAACAAATAGAAAGCAGCAAGAGGAATCTTAGATTCCCGTTCAAAAAAAACGGGTGAATCTGAGACGATTTTTGCTGCTTTTTTCAGTTCACCCGAAGCCGAAAGGCAGAAAGGTGGACAAAATGCTTACATTGAAAAAGGTCAAGGAACTGGTAGGAGCACCTTCCCATGCAAAGCGCACTCCTTCTCCCAAGATGCTTTACGAGGAAGGTATCGTGCTGCTTCGCAGGGAATTTGATCAGGGCAGTCATTTAACGGTCTACAACAGCGGTTATGTTTTGTTTTCTGCAGGGAAGCGAAACACCGTGTTCCATATCCATGACTGCTGTGGAGACTATGCCTACGATGCAGCAGAGGGAAAGGGCGATGTGATTGAGGAAGAGTATTTTGAAAACTGCGAGTGGCATATCCGTGCTTTGTTTGAGGGCGAACGGAAGATGGAAGATAATCAGGCAAAGTGCGAGGGCGCAGGGCGAAGCAATGTGTGCGTTTCTTACCACGCATTATCAGAGGACTGGAGTGAGATTGCTGACCGTACGATCAATATGTTGGAAAAGATTATTGAGAATGAAGCTGTTCATGCGATGCTGGCTGTTCTGACAGATAAACAGCGTGACCTCATCCATCAGCAGTTTGTTCTTGGAAAGACCCATCAGGAAATTGCAGACGATATGGGAATATCGCGTGGGTCGGTAACAAGAGCGGTAAATCAGGCTCTTGAACGGATTCGCCGGAAATTTGATTTTGAAGCACATTATGAATTGGCAGCGGGAGGTTTGGCATGAGAGGAGAACGTCAAATGAACAAGAACTCACAGCGGTTAGAGGATGGTGCAAGCGGTTCTCCTTATGTAAATAGGTGTGGCGAGTATACCATCGAGGTCGAATTTGCTGGTAGCAGTTCTCTGGAAAGCTGTATTGCAGCCTATCTCAATGAAAAATATCGAATTACATAAAAAACAAAACTTTCGATTTTGCGTCAAAAACCGATGACCTGGAGAAAAAATCAAAAATTTCTAAAATTTTTTTTGAAAATTGTATTCCCAAAAGGCCCTGCGGATTCCTATTAGTGTAAGGGGTACACAAAAGAAACCTCTCACAAAAGCTCTTTGACAACTGAATAAGCCATCCCAGAGAGATACTTCTGGCACTGAATGTGCATCCTGCGTGTCTTACCAGAAAATACGCCGCTGAAATATGGGGCAGGAACGGGCTGGGGCAGAATGGCAAAGTTCAAATAACAGCAGATACACTGCGGTGGAGCAAGAAAACGTGTTCCACCGTAGGAATGTACTGTTATTTCTAATAGTGCAAATCCAATCCGACAGGGGGTGATGAATTTACATGGAGTACCCGTATTTCAAAGGTCTGGAAGCAGACCGATACAGCTTTTACCGTGTGCCGAAAGCACTGGTCAAGGCTGATCTGTTCCAGAAGATGTCCGGGGACGCCAAACTGCTATATGCTGTGCTGCTGGATCGTATGAGCCTTTCCATTAAGAACGGCTGGCAGGACAAGCACGGCAACGCCTACATTATCTGCACGATAGAGGAAGTTATGGACTCTATTCATTGTGCCAGACAAAAGGCGGTCAAGCTGCTGGATGAGCTGGAGCAAGAGTTTCGGCTTATCGAGCGGCGCAGACAGGGACTCGGAAAACCCAATCTGCTGTATGTGAAAGACCTTTATGCGGGGCTTTCGCAATCGAACTACTGGAAGTATGAAAATCATACTTCCGGCGGTATGAAAACCGAACTTCCGGGAGTTCCAAAATCAAACGGAAGTAATACTGAGAAGATAAATAAGACAGATAATAGTGAAACTGATCTTATCTATCCGGCTGAATTGCAGGAAGAAGAACAGTACCGCCGCTATTTCAAGGAGGCTCTGGAACTGGAAATTCTGGAACAGGGCTATCCGGCAGATAAAGCGGTCCTGTATGAGATTCTGGAACTGCTGGTAGAAACTGTCACCAGCAGAAAGAAGTTCCTGCGCATTTGCGGGGAGGAAAAGCCGAAAGAGGTGGTGAAAAGCCGCCTGATGAAGCTGGATTCCTCGCATATCCAGTACATATTGGAGTGCTTAAAAGAAAACAGCACTCAGATTCGGAACATCAAGCAATACCTGCTGGCAACACTCTATAACGCACCTGTGACCGTGGACAGCTATTATTCCGCACAGGTTCGGCATGAATTTGGGTGGGGCAGCAGAGTAGATAAGAACTAGGAGGACAACCCCATGAACATCGTATTCATGAGTATGGACACGCTGCCCTCTACGCTGTGGGCGCGTGATCTGTATGACCAGATGCACATTCGCAGCGATTTCCACAAGTGGTTCCCGCGTATGTGCCAGTATGGTTTCATCGAGGGCCGCGACTACGAGTATATGCCCCGTGTTCGGCTCCAGGATGAGGGCGGACGTACGGTCCAGCGGTATGTGAAAGACTACCGTATTACGCAGGACATGGCAAAGAAGCTCTGCAAACTGCACCACACGGCAGTCAGTGCGGCGTACCATCCGCAGCCGTTTGACTGGGATTCACTGCTGGGCCTGCTGCATAAGAAGCCGCCGCGCCGGAGCAGTTACGAGGCGCAGCTGAGCGAGTCCGATTCGCTGGTGACAACCACGCAGATCGCCAAAGAGTACGGCTGCGGAGCAAAGGTGTTCAATCGACTGCTGCATCTGCACGGCATCCAGTACCGGGCCAACGGCCAGTGGGTACTGTATTCGGAACACCACGGCAAGGGCTATACGTCCAGCCTGACGTTCCGGCTCCAGCGCAGCGATGGTTCCGAGGTGGAAAAGCTGCACACGGCATGGACGCAGAAAGGCCGGAAGTTCCTTTATCATACGTTGAAGCGGCGCGGGGTGCTGCCGCTGGCTGAACAGGGAGGTTAAGCCTATGAATTTTACCGATAATCCGTTTGAACGCATGATGCGCCAGCGTCCGGGGACGGACAGTGGCCATCCCTGCAAGCATTGCCGCCACAAATGGGAGTGCGGCTATCTGCTGCACCAGTGCCGTAAGAAGTTCCGCTCGGTGCTGGGTGATACCGCACCGCCTGCGGCTGGGGCAGTCCGCCCCTGATGCAGTGGCGATAGATGGGAGGTGAGCAACCATGCAGGAAGAAGTCAACGAGAAAACCATCTCACTGTGCATCAAAGGAGGAAAAATCACTGCAAAGATTTTGAAAGCGGCCCTGATAAAGCTGCTGGCAGAGATGGACAAGAAGAAAAAGCAGCAGGAGAAAGGGAAAGGTCAATGTAAGAGAACAGGTAAGCAGAGCATCAAGAGCTTGCAAAAGAGCGGCGCGCAGATCACGAACATCGTTGTCACGGACAATAATATCAAGTCGTTTGACCGGGTGGCCCGGAAATATGGCATTGATTATAGTCTGAAAAAGGTTGAACAGGAGGGGAAAAGCGAATATCTGGTATTTTTTAAGGCCAAGGACGTGGATGTTATGACCGCTGCCTTTAAGGAGTATACCAGCGAAACGCTGAAGAAGCAGAAACGTGAATCGGTGCGTCAGAAGCTGGAAAAGGTGAAAGAGGAGCTTTCCAATCACCGTCAGCTCAAGAAAGAAAAGAAGAGGGAGCAGGAACCGATACGATGAAAAATCCGAAAACACCTGCCCGCCTGCCGCGCAAAGCACCGTCCAACCAGACGGGCGGCACGGCATGGGGCAAGAAACTGGCTGCGGAAATCAGCCGGATGGCGCAGGCAGCAGATATGAAAAAGCTGATCCTGCTGAATTTTCCGTACATTATCGCCTTCTACATGGTGGAGAAAGCCGCATGGCTCTACCGTCATTGCAATGGCGATTCCGTGGTAGACAGGCTGATGGTTCTCTTTATGAACTTTGGTCTGGCCTACAAAAGTGCCTTGCCCAGCTTTTACCCGTTTGATCTGTTGATAGGTCTGGCCGGTGCAGCTGCGCTGAAAGCAGTGATCTACTTCAAAGGGAAGAATGCGAAGAAGTATCGGCAAGGCGAGGAATATGGCTCTGCCCGGTGGGGCAACCAGAAGGACATCGAACCTTTTATTGACCCGGTATTCGAGAACAACGTCATCCTCACACAGACCGAACGCCTGATGATGAGTGGTAGACCAAAGCATCCGAAGTATGCTCGCAATAAAAACGTCATTGTGATCGGCGGCAGCGGCAGCGGTAAGACACGATTTTACGTCAAGCCCAACTTGATGCAGATGCCCCAAAAGGTCAGCTATGTCGTAACGGACCCCAAGGGTACGATCATTATCGAGTGCGGAAAGATGCTCTCGGATGCCGGGTACAAAATCAAAGTCCTGAACACCATCAACTTCAAAAAATCCATGCGATACAATCCGTTCCATTACATCCGCAGCGAAAAGGATATTCTGAAACTGGTCAATACGATCATCGTCAACACGAAGGGAGATGGCGATAAGTCCGGCGAAGATTTCTGGGTCAAGGCGGAAAAACTCTACTACACAGCCCTCATCGGCTACATCTGGTACGAGGCACCCGACCACGAGAAAAACTTTACTACCCTGCTCGAAATGATCAATGCCTCGGAAGCCAGAGAGGACGATGAGACCTTCAAGAACCCCGTGGATGTCATGTTCGATGAGCTGGAAGCCCGCGACCCTGATCACTTTGCGGTCAAGCAATACCGCAAATACAAGCTGGCGGCGGGTAAAA
>OBYA01000264.1_pt1 | contig 29892 bp, 30 predicted proteins | sample 1495461 | NCBI WGS metagenome assembly OBYA01 (sample SAMEA2580180, study PRJEB22360) | human gut metagenome | biome: human gut; feature: human-associated habitat; material: faeces | place: Denmark | collected 2008/2010 | reverse complement strand
TCAATAAACCATTTCTTAAACAACGCCTGAGCTTGCTGCTGTAAATTATCGTTTACCTTCTCGTTGATAAGTAGCTTCTGGTCAATCCCTTCGAGGGTCTTCACGACCATTTCTTGTAGTGAAAAAGAGGTCGGATAACTAATCATGATTTCGTCAAGAAGGCGCTCTCGATTCAGTTCGGTTTGACCGGTTGAGCCTTCGTCTAATTGAAGTACCTCCCATTGATGAGCCTTCATAGCGTAGCCAAGATACTTTTGTGAAACTTTATCATTGGCTCGTATGATGATCATGTGCCCATCAACTATCGTGTCGCAGGGCAAATTGCAAATCTGCGCTATTCGTCCAGCTGTTCCCGCACCCGTTGAATTGATCAAAATATCATCTATTCTGACAAATCTCTCCGCCGGAACCTTTTTCCTTGCAAGATCATGGAGGCGTGATTCAGAATAGGTTATCCGAAAATTACGGTTGCATTTCTGATTTAATACTCTAACTGTTGTTTCACTTTCCTCATCTGCGTATGAGGGTGCAATGCCTTTTGAAATAAAGCCCACGAGATCACGAAGCGGCGATGTCTTCCACTCAGATTTCATACCCAATCGCCCCCAATCTCTCTTTGATCTCGGCCTCAAGCTCATGGGATTTTGCAAACAGCTCGGAAAGCTCAGAGGTCAAACGGCTCATTTTTTCCTCAAACGGTTCGCCGTCATCTTCCTGTTCCTCGATGCCAACATAGCGCCCCGGCGTGAGGATATAATCTTGCTTGGCAATATCCTGCGTGGTCACAACTGCACAGAAGCCTTTTTCATCTTCAAGCGTGCCGTCAACAAATGCGTTGTATGTGTCCGCGATCCTCTGGATGTCTGCATCGGTCAGCTCACGCAGCTTTCGCGTGACCATCGTGCCGAGCTTTCTTGCGTCGATGAACAGCGTCTTACCCTTTTGCTTTTTGTTCTTGGCGAGAAACCAGAGCGACACCGGAATCTGTGTTGTGTAAAAGAGCTGGGACGGCATTGCGACAATGCAGTCCACAAGGTCAGCGTTGATGATGTTCTTGCGGATCTCACCTTCACCGCCAGACTGAGAGGACAGCGAGCCATTCGCAAGCACCATACCAATCCGCCCATTCGGCGCGAGATGCCAGATCATGTGTTGCAACCAAGCAAAGTTGGCGTTGTTGGCCGGAGGTGTTCCGTATTGCCAGCGCACATCATCCAGCAGCTTATCTTGTCCCCAGCCGGAAAGGTTGAAGGGAGGATTCGCCATAATGAAATCAGCCTTGAGCTGCGGGTGACAGTCATTGAAGAATGTGTCCGCGCTAAATTTGCCAAGGTCAGCCTCGATGCCGCGAATGGCAAGATTCATCTGTGCCAGCTTCCATGTGGTAGGGTTGGAATCCTGACCATACACAGAGATGTTCTTGATGTTCCCGCCGTGATTTTCGATGAACTTAGAGGACTGAACAAACATACCGCCAGACCCGCAGCAGGGGTCGTAGACACGGCCATTGTATGGCTGTAATACCTCGACAAGGGTGCGAACAACGCAAGACGGGGTATAGAACTCACCGGCGAGCTTACCTTCCTGTTCAGCGAATTTGGCAAGGCAATACTCATAAGTGCGGCCGAGAATATCTTTGCTGTTCCCGTGGTCGATCATCTGGATATTGGTAAAGAGGTCAACGACCTCACCGAGCCGCCGCTTATCCAGCTCAGGACGGGCAAAGTTTTTGGGGAGAATGTCTTTTAGCCGCTTGTTTTCCTTCTCAATGCTCCGCATGGCCTCGTCGATGACTGTGCCGATCTCAGGCGTGTGCGCAGCGGCAGATATGACGCTCCATCTTGCGTTTTCCGGTACAAAGAAGATATTCTCCGCCGTGTATTCGTCCTTATCCTCTTCAAAGCCGTCGCCCTCAGCAACAAGCTCCTGATACTTCGCCTCGAAGCGGTCTGAGATGTATTTCAAAAAAATCAACCCGAGAACAACCGACTTGTATTCCGAAGCGTCGATGTTGCCGCGAAGGACGCAAGCTGCATCCCAAATCTGTTTTTCAAATCCAATATTGCTTGTATTCGTTTCAGCCATTGAAGCTACCTCCGTAGTCTTTTTTAACGATATATAGAATGCACAGTGCGTGGCTTACTTGTCCGTATGGATCGCTTCGCAAATGTCCCCGATGTCACAATTCAGATACTCACAGATGCGCAGCAAGACAGAAAGGGCGACCTCTTCATTCTTATTAAGCTTGCTCATGGTACCCGGCGAAAGCTCGGTTTCTTTCCGAAAAACCGCCTTCGGGATCTCTCGTTCAATCAGCATTACCCATAATTTCTTGTAGCTTATCTTCATCACTGCACCTCGCTCAACCGTTTATAGTGACCCTAATTTTATTATACATCGAAAGCTCCACAAACGCAATTCATCCGTCCGAAAATTCAAAATAAATTTCAAGTTCTTGGATTGCTGCACAATAATATAAAGCCTGCGCAATGCACAGGCCAAAATAGTCAGGGACGCATCTTCCTTCCGTGCCGGTATAATGCGTAAGTGTAAAAATCGAGAGCAAGGACGATCTCATATCCATTTGTGCTTGAGAAAAAAGAAATGTCATCGGCATACTGGATCACGCTTTTCAAGAAGCCCATTGCACCGCCGCAATCGAATGAGAAAATTACCGTGACTGTCCCGGCACCTTGTCTGATTTCAGTGTCAATTTGGTAGTTCTCAGATATTTCGATGGCTTGACTGATAAATACCTTGGCGATAGGTTTCCGCTCAGGAAGCGGCACATAAACTGCGCCCTCATTGAGCTGTTTGAATATGTCCTTTGATGAACATTTATCTTTTGACGGAGCGGGTTCTTTTACTTCGGCTGGTATAGGTTCATCGGCTATCTCAGCTTCTATTTCCTCTATTGTAGGTTTATTGTATTGCCTTTTATAAATCACTTTCTGAAACATTGTATCTCCTTCCGTGTAATCGAAAGAATGGCTGACAGTCTATCAGATTATGGGCATCGTTAAGTTCACGCAAGGATCTGAGAAGTCGTTCTTTGCGATTCAGTCTATGCATTATCAATTTACCACGGGAGAATAGAATAATCAATGTGATTTACTGTATTCTCTCGTTGTTTACTGTATTCTCTCGTTGTTTTGCGTTGTAAAATGTGAAAGGCTCACTCCCCAAAGTGAGCAGTGAGCCTTGTTGCTTATTCGAGTTCTCCGCTGCGGGATTTCTCCTGTTCCTTTGCCATCGAGGGACTGAGGAAATCATCCACATTCGCCTTCATCGTGTCAATCAGGCGAGCTTCTTTTTTCAACTTGGCGCGTTCGTCATAAAGGCGCTGCTGCTCGTCCACGAGCCGTTGCTGTTCGCCTTGCAGAGATTTCAAGCTCGGCAATTTTCCGTCGCCTTGTATGGCGAGAAGAGTGCTCTTTGCCGCCTCATAGATGACAAGCTCTGCTTCGTGTTTGGCACGGTATGCCGGTTTGTCCGCCGCCTTCATATAGGCATCATAAACCGGTTTGAGCCGCTGGTAGTTCGAGATGTTTTTGATAAGCGGCTGCACCTCACGCAGTTTGGCTTCAACATTTTTCAGCTCACTGCCGGTGCGGGCATAGGAGCTGTGAATGTCCTCGACTTTCTTTTCAAGGTCAGCATATTGCAGAAGGTTGTTCTCAGTCAGGTAGTTGAGAGTACGCGCGGCCTCTTTGAGAATGGTGAGCTTCGCTTTGTGTTCGTAACCTTTGCTGCCGATGAGCTGGATGCGCTCCTGAATGTCGCTGATGAGGGAGATACCCCGGCGAGAGGTCTGCATCTGGCGCTTGCGGTTCCCGCGCCCCTGAATGCGCTCTTTGATCCGTTCCTCGGTGTAGTTGTCTCCGATGGTCTTTGCACGGGTAAAACGCTCCTGTCCCTCAGCACGGAAGGAGATGTATTTTCCGGTCTTGATTTCATATCCGGCTTCCTGCATGAGTTTCAAAAACTCATCGTAATCCTTCGCTGTGATGATGCAGCGGTCGATGGTCTGCTTGAGCTTTTGCTTCCAGCTTGTGCCGCGTTTAGCCTCTGTGTATTCCTTGTAGTCCATGCCCTTGCTCTGTGAGGGTGGGATCACGGAAAGCCCATGTTCCTTACAGATTTCGTCGCTGAGTTGGCGCATTTCCCGATATGTCCGCTTGTTGCTCCGATAGGCATGGTAGTCTACAAAATTGACAGCATTGAAGATGATGTGATTATGGCAATGCCCCTTGTCGATGTGGGTGGCGATCACATATTCATACTTGCCTTTCAGCCATTCGTCGGCAAACTGTTTTCCGATTTCATGCGCCATCTCCGGCGTGACTTCTCCGATGTCGAAGGATTGAATCAGGTGTCGGGCAATCACCTTCGGCATCTGCATTCCTTGCTGGGCAGCGAGATTTCGTGTCCACTCAAATTCCTTTGCTGCCGCGTCGCTGGCTGCACAGCCGAAAGAGGAAACATAGAGCTGATCGTCAGTCTTTTCCGGGTCGAGGATGTAGGCAAGCGCCTTGTTTACAGTTCCTCGGATTGGCTTGATTTTAGTAACTGCCATATTTCCTTTTGCCTCTCTTTCAGCTCGGCGACATCATCCTCATAAAGGTTTCCCTTTGAATTGATACGGCGGCAAATCTGATTGATATTTGACGCTGCACGGCTGACAGCGGCGGCAAGCTTCTTCTGCTGGGTGTAGTCCACCTTGATGATATAGCCGTCAATCGCCATCTTTCTGAGATACGCGCCCATATTGTTTGTTCCGAGCTGCGCCATCTTTGATTTGATGATCCGATGCTCATTTTCCGATACGCAAAACTCAATGCGTATTGGCCTTGTTCTATTTGCCATAGGCAATCTGTCCTTTCGTAAAGATAGAGGGTTTGGGAGACATCCCAACAAGCATTTTGAAGAGTAAGGGCAGGGTTCCCTTACTCGAAAATCGCCGTGTGTACGGACACCGGCTGTGCTTGCTATTCTCTCAAAATCGTATTCCCGGTGCTTCTCCCCGTAAAAATCCCCTTCACTTTACAACGGACAATTTTTGCGAAAAACTTGGTAGCAGATATAAAAAAGGCGCTCGAAAGCGCCTTTCCTCATGCTTGTGTAGCTTATTTCTTTTTGCTTTTTCCGCGATTCTCGTAGTCCTCGTCAATCCGGCGCTTCCAATCTGCGCCGAGCGGGGCGCTGCAACGGACCGCGGAGATCGCCTCACTCAACACTTCATAGTTGAGCTGTGTCCCGGCACTGTCAGAGTTGTAGTTGACAGCCCGGTCAGCTCCGATCCCAAAATGCCGCGCTGTTTCCACTGCGTCGATGTTTGCGCCGAGAAACAGGAACTCCCAGCCATACTTCGCCTTCTGCCGTTCGATCATCTGCTTCACCCTGTCACTGCTGTAAAACCGGCTCGCATTCTCCATTCCGTCCGTAGTGATGATAAACAGCGTATGCTCCGGGACATCGGACCGTCGGGCGTACTTATGGACATTGCCGATGTGATGGAGCGCACCGCCGATGGCGTCCAGAAGAGCTGTGCAGCCCCGGACGGTATAATCCCTGTCTGTCATTGGTTTGATGTCGCGGATGTTCACGCGGTCATGGATCACCTCGCTCATATTGTCGAAGAGGACTGTGGAGACAAGCGCTTCGCCGTCTGCCTTTCTCTGCTTCTCGATCATGGAGTTGAAGCCGCCGATGGTGTCGGCTTCCAGTCCGCTCATCGAGCCGCTGCGGTCAAGGATAAAGACGATCTCGGTTAAGTTCTTTTTCATGATGATTCCTCCCATATAGAAAAACTGTGACTGCTTTTGCTTACAGTCACAGTATAGGAGAAATCGTCTTCGGTTTGGTCGCATGGAAAGCGACATTCAAAACATATCGCGGAACAGTTCGCTTTCAATGTCAGCGACATCATCCAGAGGGATTTTTGTCCCGTCTGTGAGCATCATCCAGCGTTCAAACCCGTCTATCTTTTTGAGGCTTCCACTCTTTGTCACATACGCTCCGCCGGATTTTTTTGCATCCGGGATAAAGTAGGTGACGGTCAGCGCGGGATGCTCGCCAAGTCTTTCTAAGAGGATTTGTTGCTTTCTGTCCAGTGTTTCCTTTTCCTCTTCGCTGAGGTCAACCTTATCATTTGTAAGCCGTGCGGTTTCATGAATTGCGTCATCATAGCCGGTGAGAGCAGCAAACGGTGAGAACTGCGCAGCCCTGTCCAGCATCGACATCTGCGGCCTCTTCGATGAGACATGGTGCGGAAGATTGATGATGTCTCTGTATTCGTCACTCATGCCTTATGCCCTCCGATCTGCGCGTTCCTGTCCTTCGCGGTTGCGCCTTCCTCAAGGTTCATCCCTTTGAGAATAGCGTTCTTCCCAAACTTCTTTTTGATGGTGAGCATGGCTTGTTGTACTTTCTTTTCTCGTACCAGCTCTTCATCTTCCTGCTTGCGCTTCGCGTCGAGTGCAGCATAATCAGTGAAGAGGTCAAGCTGCTCAAAATCTCCTTTTGCAGAGGGGGCAGAAGCTTCGTCGATCACATGGGTCGCTGTGATGTTCAACCGCCGGATGAGCAAGCTCTTGTCTGTGATCCGGTCGAACAATTCCCCGGCGGAATCCATGATCTGCTTCGTGGAAGAGGTGTAGCGTTCCAGATTGATTGTGCCGTGGGCGTGTTTCGGTATCTGCCGCCCGTAATGGTCTTTTACTATATCGCCGTGATACTTTTTCCGACGCTCCGGGTCAGTCAGATTTTCGATGTCATAGCCAATCGTGATAACAAGCTGGTCGGTGACAAAGCCTTTGTCAACCAAGTCCATCGAGAGAAGGTCCGCCATTTCCCGAAGGACGAGCCGCGCTTTGTCTGCCTCATAAGGCTGGTGTAGTACCTGTCCAGAACCCAAGCTGTTGCTTTCCGGTTTGTACGCCTTAACTGCCTCAATGGTGCAAGGCTCCCAGCCCCAAGCATGGTCGATTAGCAGTTCCGCGTTCTTTCCGAAAAGCTTGTAAAGCAAGTCCTCATCCGTGACGGAGCGGCGGGCGACATCGCCCATTGTGAACATCCCGTTTTCTTCAAGCTTCTTGGCGTACCCTTTGCCTACCCGCCAGAAATCGGTGAGGGGCTGGTGTGACCAAAGCGTCTTGCGATAGCTCATCTCATCCAGCTCGGCAATGCGGACTCCGTTTTTGTCTGCCGGAATGTGCTTGGCGACAATATCCATCGCCACTTTGCAGAGGTAGAGGTTTGTGCCAATTCCCGCAGTTGCCGTGATACCGGTTGTCGTGAGAACATCCAGAATGATCTTCATGGCAAGGTCGTGGGGAGACAGCTTGTAGGTGGCGAGGTAGTCGGTGACATCCATGAACACCTCGTCGATAGAGTAGACGATGATGTCCTCCGGCGCAACATACTTCATGTAAACCTGATAGATGCGGGTGCTGTACTCCATGTAGTAAGCCATGCGCGGCGGCGCGATGATGAAGTCAATGGCAAGGGACGGGTTCTCTTGCAGCTCAGAGAAGAGATACGACGAGCCTTCCAGCTTTCGTCCCGGCGCGTCATGCTGCCGTCCGGCGTTTGCTTCCTTGACGCGCTGCTTGACTTCAAACAGCCTCCCACGCCCGGAGATACCGTAGCTCTTGAGCGAGGGCGTGACCGCAAGGCAGATGGTCTTGTCCGTCCGGCTCTCATCCGCAACGACGAGGTTTGTGTCCAGCGGGTCTAAGTTTCTTTCACGGCACTCGACCGAAGCATAAAAGCTTTTCAGGTCGATTGCGATATAGGTGCGCTGCTTCATGCTTCGGCTGCCTCCTTTCAACGGTATCAGCTTTGTTTGGCTTTTCTCTTTATCTTGGGCGCGGTTGCGTCATAGCTCATATCCAACAGCAATTTTATCTGTTCGTCCGGCACACTGCCGTCTAAGGCGACTGAGACCCAGTTCGCTTTGCTCATGTGGTAAGCCGGAAAGACACCGGGTTCTTTCCGTAGCGAGCCGATGAGGATGGAGTCGCATTTGAGGTTTACCACATCAAGAGCATCTGCGCCCTCTAATCCCAGCTTGTTCTTAGGCACATCCATCACAACCGCAAACCATTTACGGTTATTTGAATGCCGGAACACACAGAAGAGCGGATGCTTTGCGAAGAGGTATTCCTCATCAACGCCATATTCATCTGAAATGTATTGTATGAACTGTTCGCGGTTCAATAAACGCGCCTCCGTTTCAGTCACTCAAAGACTACAATGTAGTCTTTAGCAAAATCCTCAAACATCTCGTTTGTGCTGTCAATCACACTAAACAATTCGTCATTCAACTTTCCCATCACATAGGCGTTTTGCGCCTCGGGCTTATTGATAATAACCCATTTAAGTTGCGAATACGAATATTTGGCGAATGCAAGCCACTGCGGATAGTTTATTGCCATCGGATTTTTCGTGAAGTAAATTTTTCCGGCATTCGCAGCCGTAGCTCCTGCATGAGCTATAAACAGCATTGTTGCCAACTTGGGATGTTTCTCTCGGTTAAGCGAAATTGGAATAGATGCTCGAATGCTGTTGCCTTCTTTGATACGCTTTATCGCATAACCAAGTCGAACGATTACCTCGGACACCATAACGGGAATGGACTGAGAACAAAAATGGATAAAGTCATATCCCTCGTAGTACATACCTTGAACAATCTCGGCAATCGTCTGTTCTTCTTCGCCGATGCTCCCAAATTGCAAAAGATTGAAAAGTCCCATCAGCGGAGCCGGTAAGCCCATCGAGGTTGTTATGTCCGTCTTGAAATGGATGATCTGCTTGGCAATCGCTGCAAAAATATCGCTCTCTTTCCGGTTGGCATAATTCTCCATAACCTGAGAGACAATGTTACCGGCTTTGTCGATTGTTGTCATCCTGCCTGTAAGAATATCAATTACGCCAACAACAAGCCCCAGCAATGGATCATGCCCCAGAGAGAGAAGCCGATGATAGTATGCCGATAAGCCTTGAACATACTCAGTGGTATTCCGGTTGTCCTGCGCATCGTAAGGCACTTTGCTTTCTTTGCTGTTAGCCAACTTTTGCATTTCGTCTTCCGGGTATTTTTTCTCAAAATAGTCTCGGATATAGTTTGAGAGCGTCCCAGCCGACAATCCTTCTGGACCCTTCTTTGGAATCCCCACAAGAAGAAGGTCAATAGCTGCGCTTGTCAAAGCGGCAAAAGCACTGATTGCAACATCCATTCTGTCAAGACGATTTAGTGCCGCATATTCGGCATTGAGCTTCCTGACAGCGGCAGAGTTTTCTCTCAACTCATCTTCTGTAAAAAGTGATTCCAAATCGCAATCTGTGCCAACATGACGCTCGGCTTCAACGCAAAGGGATTCCCATTTAGGGACAAGCACCGCCACACGATTAGATGGGGCAACCTGCAAATTAGGCTTTTCAATTTTATAACCGAGCTTTCTCAACAACGCCTCGCTGGATGCGATACAAGCATCGGCACTTTCAGTAGAGGGGAAATGTATTTCAGAAAGTTCCGCAGACTGATGTGCAAGTACCATATTCAACTGTCTTTCAAAATCCGAATAGTTATACTTGCTCATCCTGTACCGCCTCTCTCTGGAAATCCTCCAATGCTTTTTGTAGCTGCTGATTCAGGCACTCCAAGTAATCTTGACGCTCGCGGCTCATCTGTGCATCGTCTCTTAACGCTTGAATAAGTGCCGCTTGCTTACTTATTGCCTCTTTTTGAAGACGCTCCTTTTCAGCTTGGATCTGTTTTTGTTGTTTATCATCTATGTAGTCAGCAACACCGGAGACAATCAATGCAGCCACGGGAGCAGCCAAAACAAATGCTCCGGTTCCTTTTCCACCGCCAAAAACCTTTCCAACCGCCTCGGCGGCTTCGTTCACAAGCTTTATGAGATTTTGCATGGAGTCTTTACTGTTGAAAATCAGATTGCCCATATTCGCCCTCCTATGCAACGCCCAAATCCTTACTCAAATCTTTGATGGCTTGTTGCAGAAGGATATTAAGGCTTTGCAAGTAGTCAATACGCTCTTTGGCTGCATCGGCTTCCTCTTTTAGCGCCTTGATTATACCTTCGTGCTTTTGAATGGCTTCTTTGTAGAGGCGTTCTTTCTCTTGCCTGAGCTGTTTGCTCTTGAGATGAGCGGCAACGCCAACCCCTCCCGCAGCAAGGGCAGCTACCGGAGCAGCCAAGACGAACACGCCTGCCACCATTCCTCCGCCAACGATAGCCCCTGCCGCTGCAAGACCCGAAGTGATACCAGCCGCAGATAATCCTACTGTACCCAAACCGTAGAGCGCAAGGAAGGAACCTACACCTCCAATTCCAGCGCCCAAAGCTCCCGTCAAAACCTCTGGAATTGCGCTATGCCGGATAGTTCTTGTTTTGTCGTTTACTGCAACAGCGGCTTCGTTCAGAACATTGACCACTTGTTGCAGAGAATCGACACTTTGAAAGACCATATCCTTTTTCTTCTTCACATAATTACCCATATCTATCTCCTTACGCTCCGAGCAAGCTTTGGTCAAAGGCGAACAAAGCCTCATTGATCTCGAAGACATTGTAGTTCCCGTTCTCAATGAAATACTCAATGATAATGTCAAACTTGTTGGAGTGTGAGAGGGCAAAGCCCGCCTTCATGAGCATTTCTTTCGTTTCATCCAGCGGAAGTTCCAAGGCAATCGCAAATGCAAGCGCCGTGGGCTTCGACGGCTTATACAGCCGGTCGCTGCGGATCTTCGAGAAGAGCTTGCGGTCGATGTTTGCTTTCTTGTAGCACTGCGCATCGGTCATGCCTTTCTCGTCAATCTTACGAAGCAGCATCTCGGAAAAGCTCTCGTCGATCTGCGAAAGGGCATCGTCAAGGCTTTTCGCGCTTGCCGCCATTGGAGCGCCATATATTGCTTTCTCCGGTTCTTCTGAAAGCATCTGCATCCGGCGAAGCTGCGAAGCGCGGCTATCCGTATGCTCGTCCACATAGGTGTCGTCTATGTATGCGGCAATGTCGGAGAACAGCTTCTCGCCGATCTGATATGCCTTGCGGTCGAAGATGACGATATAGACCGTCATGTCATTTTCCAGAAGAAAGTCGCTGATCGTGTCTATGGCGACTTTCAACGCCTGGTCTTTCGGGTAGCCATAGATGCCCGATGAGATTAGCGGAAAGGCAACCGTCTCACAGCCGTGCTCCTTCGCCAGTGCCAAGGAAGTGCGGTAACAGGAGACAAGCTTTTCCCGTTCTCCGTGTTTTCCGTCCCGCCAGCGCGGGCCGACGGCGTGGATCACATACTTGCAAGGCAGTCTATATCCCTTTGTGATTTTCGAGCTGCCGGTTTCGCAGCCACCCAGCGTCTTACACTCGGCAAGCAGCTCCGGTCCCGCAGCTCGGTGGATGCAGCCGTCAACACCGCCACCGCCCAAAAGAGAGCTGTTCGCCGCATTGACGATAGCATCCACCTTCATTTTTGTGATGTCGTTTCGTACAATTTGAAGGGGCATAATATCACCCACCTTTCAATTCTTCAAAATTATTTCCGGTCTTCTTTGTCACCTCTAAAAATTGGAATTTACAAAGCCTTTCCACCAGACACTTTAATTACTTGTCCTGTAATCATTCTTGCCTGCTCACTTGCAAGGAACAAAACAGTTTCTGCTATATCCTCTGGCTGAATTAATTTTCCCATTGGAATTAAGGGAACGACTACTTTTTCAAACTCATCATCTATCCATCCTGTTTGAGTTGGACCAGGAGAAACACAATTCACAGTTATTCCATACGGTGCTACCTCAAGGGCAATACTACGAGTAAGAGCTTCTAAAGTTGCTTTACTTGCTCCATAAGTAATTTGACCAGCAAAGATTTGGGATGCATCTGTAGAAATATTGATGATTCTTCCATAATCACTATGATGTTTAATAAATTCTCTTGTCATCAAAATACTTCCACGAACATTGACTGCAAATGTATTATCAATCACATCCTGCGTAATTGTTTCTATAGTATCACAACCCGTTTCATCATCTGTTGCCGCATTATTAAATAAAATATCAACTCGTCCATATTTTTCAAGAACTGTACAATAGATTTCTTTTATAGCGTCTTCATTAGAAATATCACTTTCTAAAATAATGTAATCTGCACCCATTTCTTTGAGTTTAGATTCTACAGCGTCTGCATTTCCTGCATTTGCTCCATAATATCTATCTACGCCATTTCTATCCATTTTTGATGCATCAAATGGCCTATCTACCTTCTTATATACTAAAACCACTTTCGCACCTTCGCGAGCAAAGGCAATGGCTGTTGTTGCTCCAATCCCCCATGGATTATTTGCTCCTGTAATTATAGCCACCCTATCTTTTAATCCGTAATCAATCATTTATAACACCTCGTCAAATTCCGATTTGTCGCTCTGTTTCTCAGTCAGGCAGAAGCAAGCAACTATATTTATTCTTCTGCCTCTACGATACCATAGTCAATCAGGATGTTCTTATCGGCATTGGGCGGATAGACGATGCCCGTCATCTCATACTGATAGCGCCGTACCTTCCGAAAGTCCTTGACTGGCTCCGGTGCATAGGCCGCTGTCTCGCAGTGCTCATATTCCGGCAAACCGGCAAGGTCATCCGCCGCTGCTTTAATCAGTGCATCGGTCACATCATCAATGTTCTTTCCGGTTTCAACAGCCACCAGCTCATGCTTTTTAATATCCTTATCAAGATCGCCAAAAGAGCGGTAGAGAATGTATTTCATGATCCCTGTTCCTCCGTTTCTGTTTGCTTTTCCTCGTCCAGTACCCTTTCGAGAAGAGCGGTCAGCGTCGCGCAAAGCTTCTCTACGCTCAACGCTTCCTCATTGCCCTTCCGCATCAAGTAGCTGATTGCAGCCTTGAAGGCCGTTGTCCTGTCCACTTTGGTTTCATTGTCAAACCGGTCAAGGATTTCCTTGATCAACAGGGCAACAGCTTCATCCTCCGGGGACAACTCCGGTATGTCAAACATGGAGGCCAGTTCTTCATCCTCCATAAGCGTCTCATATTTGAGGTAGGAGCGGTATTCTTCGGACATCAGCTCTTCAAAATAGTTGATCATGATATGGACACGGTACCCGACGCCTTTTTCCGGCGTGATGCAAAGGTAGTGCGCTTTTTCACCGATGTCTTTTACGAAGGACATATCCTCTGCATCGTCAAATTCCAGAATTCTCAAATAGAGGTCGATGTGCGCGTCCCAGTGCTCATAGTCCACAACGCCGCGAATCCTTCCGTGATGCCGCTTTGCATAGTCATCGCACCGGTTGAGCAGATAGTCGTAATTTTCCTTATCCTTCGGCACAACCACCTTCGGGATTGCGTCCATTTTCTTTGTAAACTCTTCCATAAAGCCACCGGGGGCAAAGGCTCGCTCAAATACAGCCGTTGCGCGGTCATCCTTTTCGGTGGTTTCGTAATTACGCTCAAATACGATGTTCTCCATCTTGTTATCCTCTCTACAATGCTGCACCTCATGTATTCTGGAATTTCCTCAGTAGGTTCAAGGATAGGATATTCAGATACAGATAGCCCAGCTCTGAAATATAGTCAATATCAATTTCAATCAGCCTGTCCTGGAGCTGGTTGAAGACAAGCCTCATCAAATCCATCTCCGGCGCAGTATCAAACAGCTTTAAGCTGTGGATTGCTTTCTCAGCTTCATCCCATGTTTGGGATGCCTCGACCTCAGCGCTGGTCATCACCGCTGTTAGAATCTCGCTCACAAGCAGCTTGCCGTCCCGCTGGTTGATCTCGTCCCTGAGTTGGGCGAGCATTTTCTTCTTGTCCCGTATCGGAAAGATGTCGCAGTTATCGTCGCATTCAATCGCAATAATCTCTGCAATACACTCCCGCCAGACGGCATATCCGGCGTTGATCATGCCATCTTCCTCGTTGGAATGCGCATAGCCTTCACAGTATTCGTCATAAAAGCTTTTCCCATCCAGTTCATGATGGACGCAGTAAATGTGCGCCAGCTCATGCAGGAAGATATGAAGCAGCTCAACAGGATGGTAGGGTATGTCCGTGCGGAGCAGGATGCCGTCCTTACCTCCGTTGTCCATCCCGATAAAGGAGGATGCCCGGAAATCGAAGTAGCCTTCCTCCTGATACCGGTCTTTTAGCCGGTAAGGGAAATACTGAGCGCAGAACTGCTCAAAGATTTCTTCCTGATCGTCGGTCATAAAGCAGGTAAGGATGACATCATCGCGGGAAAAGTCTGCATCCATCTTGTCGTTAAAAATCTCTATGGCACGGGCAAGATAGGAGTCATAGTTCAAATCGTTCGTCGCCTCCCTCTAAGGTCTTCATTTCAGGAAGTCGCTCCTATGTTCAATGCGCCGGAGATCATATCCGCTTTCCGCCAAGTGGGCAATTTTCAAAGCAACCAAATTGATGTCTGTTCCCATTGCCCGTGCAATCTGCTCGGATGTATAGCCGTAGTCATAGATGTACTCAAGAATCTCATCGGTGTCGAGCAGGATTTCAGCGGCAACGATGTTCGCCTCATACTCCGGCTTCGTGGTCATGTCATATAACATGAACTCCTGTATTGCGCTTCCTTTTGCCAGATTGCGATGCAACTGGTCATGCCCAAGCTCATGAGCACAGACAATCCGCTGCATCCGCCCGCTCAGGTTTTCGTTTATGAAAATAAAACGGCTGCGCTTGATCACCCGGTACATCCCTTTCAGAGGGCCGAAGTTCTCACAGAACAGGACCTCAATGCCAAGCTGCCGTGCTATGCTAAACGGATCTCGTGTCCCGCAGCGTTTCACAAGTCTGCTGCCGACCTTCGAGAGATTTTCAGCATTCATCGTCTCACCTCCCGCTGATGGAGGCATCGCAAACAGCGAAACACCTTACTGTTTGCTCGTCCCCTTACGGTATTTCTTCGGAGTGTATTTCTTGTTTTTCTCTTTGGCGATCCAGTAAGCATCGTTCAACGCCTTCATAGCGCCATCGAGCGCTTCATCACTGAGCCGCCCACCGGCAAACATACCGGTCACTTCACTGACAAGCTCGTCAATATCTCTGGCTGCTTTGGAGCCGCCCTGTTCATGAGCCGCTACCACCAGCAAACCATTTTGCCCAAGCAGATACTCCGGCGTGGTATTCAACGCTTTCGCCAACTTTTCCACAATATCGAGCTTTGTCGGTTTGCGAGTACCAAGCTCATAGTGCTGGATGGTTCTCGGTGTCACAGATACTTTTTCGGCGAGCTGCACTTGCGTAAGGTTCGCTTCCAACCTTTTCTCTTTCAGCTTATCCTTGAAACTCATAAGGCACCTCTTTCTCAAACAATTATGGACACGAACAGAAATTTCGCAAAAGGCATTGACATGAAATATCTGTTCATGCTATGCTGTAATCAATACGAACGCCCCGTTCGTGATTATGATACCACACGAACAGTGTGTATGTCAACAGGAATACGGAAGTTATGCCCGGTTTTGCGTAACTTTTAGAGCACATGGAGGTAGGCTATGACGAACACACATTGCCGAAAGGCGTATGTCTCAGTCAACTTGGATGTTGACGAAGAAGGAGTATGTCATCCTCGGTTTATCCGTTGGGAAAACGGCCTGATCTTTCAGATTGACCAAATCCTGTACAAATGCCGTGCAGCTTCTAAAAAAGTTGGAGGCGGCGGTATTCGTTATACTGTGATGATCCGTGGGAGGGAATCGTACCTCTTTCAGGAGGGAACAAAATGGTTTGTAGAAGCAAAGGAGGGAGCCAGATGATTTTATCGCACAAAGAGATTGAAGAAATCGCTGCGGCGGTCACAAAAGATTTTAACGAATTCTTTTTCGGACCCGATACGGATGGGAGGCGATTGCCTCGAGGTACGCCGATTGACCAGTTTGCCCGCGAATATCTCGGCTTGAATGTTTCGTTCGCTTATCTGTCTGAGGACGGAAGCATCTGCGGACTGACCGCTTACACCGATACTGAGTACATCGTGGAGGACAGAGGCTTTCAGCGCAAAATCCCGCTGCACCGAAACGAAGTCCTGATGGACAGGAACTTTATCGAGCCTTCACAGATTCGCAAGCTCTGCGGGAAAAGGCGGTTTACACTCGCCCATGAGTGCGCCCATCAAATTCTGTTCCAGATGGAGACAGACAAAATCCGGGAAGCTTGTCGGCGGAAATACTCCGCCCGGACAGCCTATTCGCTCCGGGAGCTAAAGACCCGCGAGGACTGGAATGAATGGCAAGCCAATGTCTTAGGCGCGGCCATCCTGATGCCCCAGCGGGAAATTGATCTTGCCGTTGCGTACTATGCCAGAGGCCGGAAACTCGTCAGCTATGATGGAACTTATGCCTATTGGGATAAGGTTGCCCTTGATATGATCTGCCAGCAGTTCGGCGTTTCCAAGACAGCCGCAGTCATCCGGCTGAGACAGCTCGGCCACTTGGAAACACGGCCATACAGCGAGTACAACGATCCTTTGGAGGTGTGGGCATGAAGAAAAGCATTCGTGTCTCAGAGCCTTCACCGGAGATGCAGGAGAAAATCCGCAGGGCGCGATGCGCCATTGTCAACCAGAAGATGCGCATGGTGAAATGTCCATATTGTGGGCATAACGCTATCGCTGTATTCGAGGATTCCCGTGGTCACATACAGGCCAAGTGCAAAGCCTGTGGCCGGGAAACCGTATTTGATGTGATCAACATGAGACGGTTATACCTCCGCCTTCACAGAAGGTAAGGAGATAACAAATACAATTCAATATTTCATAGCTGTGCTGTGGAGCCGCTGATTGGTGAGTCTTCCTAATGCCGCATGAACAGAGTTTTCTAAGCTCTGTTTTATCGGTATGGGAAGATCAGCTCACCGTCATGCGGCTCTTTTTTAGTCTTGTCCATCCGCTGCTCCGAGCCAGCGGAAAGGACAAGACAATGAAAAGAATCCCCAAAACACCCATCGAGTTCGATTACGACCTCTGGATTTCCGAGGATGGCAAGTGCATGGTGCGCGTGAAGGCCACCGGCGAGACTACGGAGGTTGACCGCGAGGTCATGAAAGCACTCCGCAATGAGGAGAAGAAGCTCCGTCGCTCCTACGATACCGGGGGAGCATCTGACAGCGAAGACGGCGAGGAAACGCAGCCTTCCAGTGTGCTGTCTCTGGATGCTGTCCCAGAGGATGAAGTCAACGCACCGACTTGGTTAGCCGACCCCCATGACTTCACAAACGAGGTTGTTACCAAAATACAGGAAGCGGAATTTATGGAGCAACTGACGGCGAGAGAAAGAGAAGTCTTTCTCTTTTGCATCCAGTATGGAGGAAGCCAGCAGGAATATGCTGCTTCTTCTGGCCTTTCCATCTCCCGTGTCTGCAAGCTCGTTGCCGCAATCCGAAAAAAAGCAAAAATTTTTTTCTGAGGGGTGCCAAGTTTTGCGGGAAAAATGTCCGTTGTAAAGTGAAGGGGTCAATCAAGACCGGCTTCACAGTACCTTGAAAACAGAATATCCAGTGCTGCGGATCTTTCCTCTTTTCTCGAAGCGACTTGCCTTCTGCCGCCAAGACCTTCCTCACGGAAGCGAGCGATCAACAGAGAGGCTAAACTGCCGTGTGGTGCGGCTGTTCGCCATGATGGAGAAGTTGGGTATAATGATACTTCCGTCCCCGGATTGCCGGGGGCGGCTCGGAGCGTTCCTCGGAGGGGTGAGAGTCCCATGATACCGATTAACCGTCGGTAGTCCGTAGCATTCCCGGAGCCGCAAGGCTCTTCTGGCAGGGGTGCGAGCTGCAAATATGCCGGAACACGAAACAAACCAATTAGCTACATTCAGCATACAAGTTTTCAGGATGAAAACTATGTGGCGGAGTGTCCCTAACCGGCGCTCCGCCATATCCTTTTGTCCTGAATACAAGTTCACATCATCAGGGAGGTGTTTGTAATATGATGAGCGTAGAAACCATGAGAAGCGTCAACCCGAAGACGGTTGACCGCAGTACCCTTGTCCAGCGGGACAGCATCCGGCTTGAGCCTGCGGCTGCGCAGGATGACCGGCTGCGGGATTTTATCCGACAGATCAGAAACCCGTATTGCTATCTGGACGGGAAGACCGTCGTGAAGATCAGCTTCTCGAAGACAGACACCACCCTGGAGGACTGTCTGGAACATTATCTGAGAGGACTTTGATTATGAACAAACTGAATCTTTTCGCCCGGTTCTATGGACAAGCGATTGAGCCTGTGATACAATGAAGTCAGGTCAAAAAAGAATACACGGACTAAGCCGCTGCCTTTGAGGGTCATGTGGCTTTATCGTGTTTTCCTCATACAAGAAGCAGAAGCCTTCGTCTTTCTGATTTGATGTATCACACCAAACAGAAAACGGAGGTTATTTTTATGCCCGGAAAAGTTTACCGGACGGCGATTTACTGCCGCCTGTCCCGTGAAGACGGGGACAAAGTTGAAAGCAACTCCATTGCAAGCCAAAGAGCCATTTGCGAGGACTACATTGCACGGCATGACGATCTGGAAATTGTCTGTGAGCCGTTCGTTGACGATGGTTATAGCGGTGTTTCCTTCAATCGTCCAAACTTCAAAAAGCTCGAAGACGCAATCCGCAAAGGCGCGATTGACTGCATCGTGGTCAAAGACCTCAGCCGCTTCTCGAGAAACTACATCGACGGCGGTCGGTATCTGGAAAAGATATTCCCGCAGCTCGGCATCCGCTTTATCGCGGTCAACGACGCTTACGACAGCCTGACCGGCGATCCGCAGTCGGATTCCTTTGTTATCCCGTTCAAAAACCTCATCAACGACTCCTACTGCAAGGATATATCCATGAAAATCCGATCCAGCTTGGAGGTCAAGCAAAAGAACGGTGAGTTCGTCGGGGCATTCGCGCCCTATGGCTACAAGAAATCGCCGGATAACAAAAACCAGCTTATCGTCGATGAGGCCGTCAGCGAGTATGTGCAGATGATCTTTGCCATGTACAAGGATGGCTTCTCCATCGGTCGCATTGCTGCAAGGCTGAATCAGATGGGCGTGCTTTCTCCAATGGAGTATAAGCACTCGGCGGGAGTGAAGTTCGATACCGTCTTCAAGACCGGCGACACTGCAAAGTGGACTTACAAGGCTGTCCAGCGCATCCTCACCAATGAGGTATATATCGGTGTCCTTGCCCAAGGCAAGCGCGGTACGCCAAACTACAAGGTGCGCGTTGTGCAGCCGAAAGACGAAACCGAGTGGGTCAAGGTCGAGGGGGCGCACGAAGCGCTTGTTTCCTATGAGGATTTCATGGCCGTCAAGACCATGATGAAGCGGGATATGCGCTGCTCGCCTGATCAGGATGAGGCACACCTGTTTTCCGGCTTCCTGTTCTGTGGGGACTGCCAGCAGTCTATGACACGCAAGACCGTCCCGTCGAAGACAAAGAAATACATCTACTATGTCTGCTCAACGAATAAGCATAACCGGACCTGCAGCCCACACAGCATCAGCGCAAAAGAGGTTGAGGAAAAGGTGTTCCGTGCCATCCATGACCAGATCGAGCTTGTGGTCAATCTGGAAAAAGCGCTTGAGATGATCGAGCGGCTTCCTTCTCAGAACCGCAAGGCATTCAACTATGAAGCGCAGATTGCGAAGCTCGAAGAAGAGATTGAGCGCTATCAGAAGCTCAAGCTCCGGCTCTATGAAGACCTCTCGGATGGGATCATCGACAAGTCGGAATACTTTGAGTTCCGCAACAGCTACACCAAAATCATTGAGGAAAAGCAGGAAGCTCTTCTTCGGGTGAAGAAGGAAATGAAGCAGTCGGTCGCAACCGGGGCTACGGAACGGAACTGGGTCACGCTCTTCAAGCAGTATGAAAACATTGAAGAGCTGAACCGCCGCGTCCTCATGGCGCTGGTTGACCGCATCCTGATTTATGAGGATCACGCGATAGAGATTGTCTTCAAGTACAAAGACGAGTATCAGCAGACACTTGAATATGTTCTCGGCTATGCCGACGAACTTGCCGTTGCCGGATAAAGGAGGGATAACCGCATGGCACGAAAAAGCAGAAAAGTCGCAGCCGCAGAGCCGGTTTGCGAAGCAGCACCGCTGCAAATCTTCCCGACAGCCATTTATGCCCGTCTCTCCGTGGAGAATAGCGGCAAATCTGAGAAGGTGGATGTCATCACCAATCAGATTGAGATATGCAAGTCCTATATTGCCGGTTGCCCGTATCTCGATCTCGTCGATGTCTATGCGGATAACGGACGGACGGGGACGGTTTTCGACAGGCCTGAGTTTAACCGCCTGATGACTGACATCAAGAGCGGCAGGATCAAATGCCTTGTAGTCCGCGATCTCAGCCGTTTTGGCCGTGACTACATAGAAACCGGAACCTACCTTGAGCGCATTTTTCCACAGATTGGCTTGCGGTTTATTGCAATCAAGGAACACTACGACAACTTTGATACGGACGGCTCAAATGAGAGCCTGATGATCCCGCTGCAAAACATGATCAACGCCCTGTACTCGAAGGATATTTCACGGAAAGTCTCCACCGCCTTGAAAGCACAGATGGAGCAAGGGACCTTCCAGAAGCGCAATCTTCCGTATGGCTACCGGTGGAATGAAGACCATACAAACATGGTTATTGACGAAGAGACAGCGCCGTATGTGCGGCTCATGTTCCAGTGGAAAATCGAGGGCTGGTCAATCCCGATGATCCTTAACGAGCTTGACCGGCTGGGTGCTCCAAATACGGAGCTGCGGAAACGCCAGAACGGAACCCGCAAAGGCGACGGCTGCTCCTGCAAAGGCTGGTACAGTTCAACGCTGTACGGCATCCTGAGCAATCCGCATTATGTGGGTGATACCGTCCTTGGCCGCTCCATGAAGGCGATCTACAAGGGCATCAAATCCCATAATGTCAAGGACAAGGATAAGTGGATTGTGTTCCCGAACACGCACGAAGCGCTTATTTCCCGTGAAGACTTCCAGAAGGTGCAGGACATCCTCCAAGCGGCTTCTGAGGCTCGCCAGACGAGTATGCAGAAAACCGAGGAAATCCGGGCAACGCTCGTAAACCTTTTCGAGGGAAAAATCGTCTGCGCTGATTGCGGGAAGAAGATGTACTTCCACCGGAAACGGATCGACAAGGACAAGCGGAAGCGCTGGTATGCCTTCTATGAATGCAGTACCTCAGTAGGTCGGCGCTATGAGCATTGTACTTCCCATTATACGAGGCAGGACACGCTTGAAGCGAATGTGCTTGCAGCGATCCAGCTTCAAGTCAAGGCAGCGCTTGATTATGACAAGCTGCTAGATAAGCTCAGGGGCAGCGAGGGCGAGAAAAACATCCGAGATCAACAAAATGCCCTCATTACAAGCCTGAATCTGCGGCTCAACGGCGTTTCTAAGAAGCGGACACGCCTCTACGAGGATTATGCCGAAGGGCTTCTGGATGAAGCGGAATACTCCTTTGCCAAGAAGAGCTATGACGAACAATACGCTGACCTGTCCCGCCGTCTGGATGAGGCAGTACAGCGCCGGAGCAAGTTCGACGAAGCTATGTCGGTCGATAACAAGTGGATTACCTTGATGAAATCCGTCAGCACAGCAACGCAGCTCTCTCAGGATTTAGTAGACGAGTCTGTTGAATTGGTCAAAGTCCATGAGGGCGGCGCTGTGGAGCTGGTCATGAAGTACGGTGACATCTACGAGCTGACCATTCAGAGTATCAAAGAAGTTCAGGAGGCGATGTAAATGAACAAAGACTACACAATCGGCATCTACATCCGCCTCTCTATGGCTGATGAAGATACCGGCAGCGGAAGCAAGGCCGAGAGTGACAGCATCGGCAACCAGCGTATGCTCATCAACCACTACCTTGACAACCACCCGACGCTTTCCAAATATCCGAGGCTTGAGTTCGCGGATGACGGCTATACCGGGACAAATTTTCATCGTCCTCAGTTCTCGGCGATGATGGAGAAAGTCCGGCACGGGGAGATCAACCTGATCTGCGTCAAAGATTTTTCCCGCTTTTCTCGTGATTACATCGAGACGGGCAATTATCTCGAATGCACTTTCCCGTTCATGGGCGTTCGCTTTATCTCCATCAACGACGGCTATGACAGCGACGATTACAAGGGAACAACCGGTGGCCTTGAGGTTGTCATGCGCAGCATCATCTATGCCGCATACAGCAAGGATCTTTCTGTCAAAACGACAACGGCAAAAATCCAGATGATGAAGCAAGGCAAGTATGTGGGCGGCTACGCTCCTTACGGCTATGTGCTTCATCCCGAAATCCGCAACAAGCTCAAGCTTGACCCGGAGGCCGCAGAGGTCGTGCGCAGGGTCTTCGATGAAGCCCTTGAAGGCAGGAATACCTCACAGATTGCTCTCAGTCTGAACGATGATAATATCCCGACGCCCGGGCAATATTTCAAAGGCAAACATCCTGACAAGAAGAAGTATAGCCGCATGAGCGAAAAGATAAGCTGGACGGCCTCTATGGTCTACAAGATCCTGACGAGCTATGTTTACACAGGGGCAACGGTCGGCCACAAGCGAAAATCCGGCGGCGTAGGTTCTCGGAAAACTATTTCTCAAAAGAAAGAGGAATGGATCATCGTCGAAGGGATGCACGAAGCCATTGTCAGCAAGGAAGAGTTTGAGCTGGCTCAGGCAGTCATCCGGGGCGGCGAGAAGAATCCTAAACGGAATCTGCGCTATTATCCCCTCAAGGGTCTTGTGTGCTGCGGCAACTGTAAACGCGCCCTTACCCGGCGAAAGCTCCGAAATGAGGGTGGATATTTCTATCAGTGTACTTACTCAACACATGACCGCGATACGGAGTGCCCGGTTGGTGAAAGATACAGCGAGGCATGGATTGAGGACACCGCTTACAAAGCGATTGGGCAAATGCTCACACTGGTCGAAAAGAAAGCTGTTAAAGAGCATGAGATCAGCAAGCGCAGGAAATCTGCCATCACAGAATGCGCGGATGCAATCCGCGATTTGCAGAAGCAGTACGAACAGCTCAAGGCAGTGAAGCTCCGGCTGTATGAGAAATACACTTCCGGCAGCATCACAAAGGCTGAATATCTCAAGCGGAAAGCAGAAACAGACGCGAAGATGTCTGAGAATGAAGAAGCAATCCAGCAAGGTCATCAGCGGATGCAGGAGCTTGATTCTGAACATCCCTGTTCGGATGAAAGGCTTGATGCGGTGCTCGGCGAATACCAGAAAGGCGCAGGGCTTACATACGAGCTTGCTCATGCTCTAATCTCCGCTATCTATATTCATGGGCATGACAGCATCGAAATCGTCTGGCAGTTCAAAGACATCTTTGAGGATGCAGAAATCTAATAGGCTGAATGTTACAAGCCGTTCACGGGTGGTCATCCACCTATGAACGGTTTGTAAAATCTCAAAAATTTTTTAGTTCCTACTTGACACAAGAAGACTTGTCTCGACTTGGCCGTAACTACATTGAGATGGGAAAGTATCTGGAACAGATTTTCCCAATGATGGGGATTCGGTTCATCGCCATCAATGATAACTACGATAACGCAAACACTGAGAGCAGTGATTCGGATAGCATCGTGCTTCCCTTCAAAAATCTGCTGAATGATTCCTACTGCAGGGACATTTCCATTAAGGTTCGGAGCCAGTTGGACATTAAGCGGCGCAAGGGAGAGTTCATCGGCGGGTATGCAATGTACGGTTACTGCAAAGATGAACGGAACAAAAGCCGGTTGGTGGTGGATGAGTATGCAGCAGATGTTGTTCGTTCTATCTATCGCAGAAAATTGGAAGGCATGAGCGCAAAGGTTATTGCGGAACAGCTGAACAGCGAGGGGGTTCTGGCTCCCAGTGAGTACAAACGGCTGTGCGGATTAAATTATCACAGCGGTTTCAAGGCTGGAACCCATGCAAAGTGGCAGGCGATTCAGGTACTTCGGATTTTGAAAAATGAAGTTTACACCGGAACGATGGTGCAGGGAAAACGGCAGAAAATTAATTACAAGATTAAGAAAATCCGTGACGTAGAAGAATCCGGCTGGATCAAAGTTCCCAATATGCACGAGGCCATCATTCCGCAGAAATTGTTTGACACCGTGCAGGAAGTTTTGAAGCTGGACACCTGTGCATCGAAAGGACAACAGACAGTCAATCTCTTTTCAGGTATGGTTCGGTGCGGGGGCTGCGGACAGAATATGGTGCGGCGCACTGTATCAAAAAATGGAAAGAAGTATGTTTATCTGCACTGCATCACAAATCATAACGGCCTGGGCTGTTCTTCACACCTTATCAGCGAAAGTAAATTAGCAGAAGTGGTGCTGGCTGCATTGCAGGGAAAAATTCAGCAGATCAGTGGACTGGAACAGCGGCTGGATGAAATCAACGAGATTCCTAAAAATCAACGCAGGTTAAAATCGGTAGAAGAGCACATGAAAATGCTTGAACAGGAAGAACAGAAATACCAGACCCTGCGCCGTCAGCTTTACGAAGATATGAGCAGCGGCATTGTCAGTAAGGATGAGTATAAAGAGTTCAGCCGTTCCTTTAACGAAAAAGTCGAAAATATCTGTAAGGCAAAAACGGAAATGAACCGACAGCTGGATAGCCTGAGCAATTTGGATGTGGAACATTTGCCGTGGATCGAAGATTTTAAATCCTATCAAAACTTAACGAGTTTGAATCGCCGTGTTCTGGTAGAACTGGTGGAAAGCATTACAGTCTATGATAAAGAGCACATTCACATCCAATATCGCTTCGACCAGGAAATCCGCAATGTGCTGGAATATTGCAACAGCGTTCCGACAACAGAAACGGAGGGGAGTACAGTATGAAATGTGTAAGCTATACTCGGACGATGCCTTGGAAAAACCATACAGGTGAACTGACGATTGCCGACCAGAATCAGCGTATTGCAGAATACTTAGCTGAACATAAAGAAATGGATTTACAGAAAAAGTATTCTGACCGTAAGGGTGTAGAAAACGCAAGTGCGGCATTTGACAAAATGATTGATGATGGAGCAGAGCGAAAATTTGACTGCATCATTGTAGCATCTATGTATTACTGTGGGCCTGGCTTTCCGGCGGCGCGTCAGTCAATCAAGGAAACTCTCTATGAGACAGGCGTTGATCTGATCGTTCTGGAAGAAGGACTGGATACCAGAACTGCCAGTCGAAAAGAGGTTGAGGACTATTTTGAGGAGAAACGCTGCGAGATGCACGCAGAAATCATGTTTGCATGGAGGAAGAAGCAGGGCGCAGGATTCCGGCTGACCAATTCCGTTCCGTATGGTTATATCCGCAGGAATGGTGAAAGCAACATGGTAAAGGATGAAGAGGTTGCTCCGTATCTGAGCGAAGCTTTTTCCAGATATGCATCGGGACAGAAGATGGGCGATATTGCAAAATGGTTGAATGAACAGAATGTCGAACCACCGATGAGGCACAAAAAAAGAATTCAGGGAAAACCATATGAGGGAGAATCTGATCTGTGGACATCGGATAATCTGAGGGGATTGTTCAGAAATCCAACATATACGGGTGCAACGGCAAACGGAAGCCGTCAGATTATTGCAGAGAACTGCCATGAGCCGTACATGACAAAAGAACAGTTTTATGCGCTTCCTTGCAATATGCAGCAGAGTGAAAACAAAATATCAACTCGGAAAAAATATAAAAAACCGAATCCTCTTGCAAAGCGCATCATTTGTACCTGTGGACGTCCACTTTATTGGCATAAGGATAAGAAAACGGGAGAAGAACTATTCTATTGCAGCTACTGCCGTGCTCATAAGGAGAATGGAAAGGAATTGAAAGCTCCGGCTGCATCTGTATATAAAAAGGTGATAGATGCTATGGAGAGAGAACATCGGGAAGAAGAAAAGATGTACTCCGCAATTCAGCAGGGAGCTGGCAGAAAAGCAATTGAAGCAGTAAGAGCTGATAGTTCGATGCAGATGAAGACCATTCTGGCTGAACTTAATATGGAACAGTTTCGCCGTGTACCGTTGTATGAAAGCTATATGGCTGATGAAATCACGGAAGAACAATATCAGGCTGAAGTGCTGGATTATGAAGAAGCCCATCGAAAGCTGAATGAACAGCTTACAACAATCATGGAAAATACAATGGTATGGGAACGGGCATTGAGTTTGCGAAATCCGTGGATTCAGCAGATGGAACAATATAAGACCCCAGAGGCACTGGATCGTAATTTTGTGAAAAAGTACATTGAACAGGTCGTGGTTACATTTTTAGGCGATAGACAGGCAGAAATCAGTCTAACGATGAAAACAGAGGAATGGAAGCAGATGCTTGAACGGATAGAATTGGAGGGTACAGACGATGGCACGAAAAAGTAGAAAGAATTTGCTCCAACCGGAACAGGCAACGGTTTCAGTGCAGTTCCCGGAATTGGATGAAGAAAAGATACCAACTGCAATCTATGGACGGCTTTCGGTGGAAGATGATGAAGATAACGAAAGCATGGAAACACAGATTGCACTGGTGCAGGATTTTATTAACCGTAGCAGTGAATTAAATTATGTAGATACGTATTTTGACAATGGATTTACAGGAACAAATTTCAAGCGCCCGGCCTTTACCCGTTTGATGAACGATGTGCGGCAGAAAAAAATCAAGTGTATTGTTGTAAAAGACCTATCGCGTTTTGGCCGTAACTATCTGGAAGCGGGATACTATATTGAAACCGTATTTCCATTTCTAGGTGTTCGCTTGATTGCTGTCACCGATCATTTTGATAGTACGCGCAAAGAGGATATGGAAAGCCTGGCTCTCCCGATTCGGAATATGGTCAACACCATGTATGCGAAAGACATTTCCAAAAAGGTGTGGACTTCCCTGCAGCGTAAAAAAGAAGCCGGCTATGCAGTCGGAAGTGATGCTCCGTTTGGATATATTCGGAATCCAGTGACAAAACGAAATGAGATTGACCCGGAAACAGCCTTTTATGTACAGTTGATTTTCCAGTGGGTACTGATGGGCGTAGCGATTTTTGAAATCGCCAGACGGTTGACTCTGCTGAAGGTTCCAACCCCACGGGAGTGGCATCGGAAAATTGTTGAGGGAAAGGAAGTTGTTACTTATAAAAAATGGGGCGAAACCTCGGTACGGCATATGCTGGCAAATCAAACCTATGTGGGAGATACCATCAACAATAAAAGTACACAGAGATTTTTTGCTGGGCAGGACAAACGTGACTTGTCGAAAGAGCAGTGGTATGTGGCAAAAAATACACATCCAGCCATCATTGCAAGGGATGATTTTGAAAAGGTGCAGGAGATTCTGACGAAGAATCAGAAGGTGTTCAAAACAGTAAGAGCTGAATCGGAACAGATTCGCACGGAGTATCAGAATGACCTTGCCGGAATGGTGTTCTGTGCAGACTGCGGCAGATCGATGGATTTTGATAGGCTTCCGCATGGAGCAGAAGAAAGTAAAAAGGTTTGTTACTATATTTGCAGAGCAAGGCAGGCGGATGATAAGTGCATCGGACACCAGATTACGGAAAAGTTGTTGAAAGCTCTGGTAATGGATCAGCTGCATCTGTTTATTGTTCGGCTTAGTGATAAGCGCAAAGTTCTGGAAGAGCTGCGAAAAATCGAAGATATGCAGAATCCTGTCTACCGTGCAAAAAGTGAGATTATGAGCCTGACGGATAAAGTTAGCCAGATGGCAAAGAAAAGAGAACAGCTTTATGCAGATTATGTGGCAGGCGTGGTGGATTCTGAAGATTATCAATTGATTCGGGAAGATTATTCCAAACAGTATGACGGCCTGCGAGCAGCACTGCAGAGAGCAGAAGCCAAAAAGGTGGAAGTAGAACAACAGATCAGAGAATATCTGAATATGACTTCCAACTTGGAAGAGCATCTGGATGACTTTGGATTTGATGCTCAGCTGGTAAAATCCCTTGTGCAGAGAATCGAAGTGAGTGCAGATAAGCGGATTCGCATTGTATTTGGATTTCAAGATGTGTTTGCGGACCTTGGAAAGGAGAGTGCGGGAAAATGATTGCAGCGTATCAGCGCATTTCAAGGGCAGACGGTGATTTGGGTAAAGATGGAAAAGACAAGAGCAACAGCATCAAAAACCAGAAAGAACTGATCCAGCGGTATATTTCCCACAAAGAGAGTCTGCAAAATCTGCCTGTGATGGATTTTGTGGATGATGGTTACACAGGCAGCAATTTCGACAGACCGGGCTTTCAGAAAATGATGGATGGTGTGCGCAGTGGCGAGATTGATACCATTATCGTAAAAGACCTGTCTCGTTTTGGACGCGATTACATTGGTGTGGGCGAATACATGGAGCAGATTTTTCCACTACTGGGTGTCAGGCTCATCTCCATCAATGACAACTATGACAGCAGCAATTATAATGGTACAACCTTGGGGATGGATTTGGTTGTCAGCAACCTGGTAAACACCATGTACTGCCGAGATGCAGGAAAGAAACTTCGGACAGCCAACCGAGTGAAGTGGCGCAAGGGTATTTCTACAGCGTCTGCTGCACCGTTTGGTTATCAGTTTGACCCGAATAGAAAAGGATCATATATCATTGACCCTCCAGCGGCAAAAATTGTCCGTCGCATTTTTGACCTTGCGATTCTGGGATTGGGAACGCGAGAAATAGCGATGGCATTGAATGATGAAAATGCTCCTGTGCCGAGTGTTTATAACCGGGAGCATAAGGCGTATGGAAAAGAAACGACTTACACGATTGCACCTGTGATTCTTTGGGATAGTTCTCGCGTCTGGAAGATTCTCACGGCTTATGTGTACACCGGAGCGATGGTTCTGGGAAAAAGTCAAAGATTGATTTCCGGCAAGAAAATCATTCGCATTGTTCCAAAAGGGCAACAATACATTACGGAAGGAACCCATGAAGCTATCGTCAGCCGGGAAGAATTTGAAAAAGCGCAGCTTGTCATAAGAAATAACGGACATAGAGTAGTGATGGGAAGCGTGGATTTTCCCCTTAAGGGAAAAATTCGATGCGGTAATTGCAGACGAGTCCTGGGATATGACTACAAACAGGCTTCTCCCATATTCTGGTGCAGAGAGGGAATGGAACTTATCGGTCAGACCCAATGTTCATCGGAAATATATCAGGCCAGTGATATTGAAAATGCAGTGTTTCAGGCATTAAAAAAAGAACTTTCTCTATTGGACTCACTCTATAGTGATATTAAAAAGGAAGAACAGAGCTTAAAAGAAGCCAGTAGAAAGGCAAGCCGCCGAAAAACTTTGATGGAGCAGGAACTGAAAAATCTGAAAGGTGAGAAGATGCGGATGTATGAGGAGTACGCGGCAGGAACGCTCTCCCTGGACAATTATAAGAGCAAAAAACTGGAATGCGATAGGAAGATTGCAGAAGTGCAGGACAAAATCGAACAATTCAAAGCGGAAGAATCTGTCAAGAGCGTTGTTCCAGGGACGGTGCGGGCAGCAGCAGAACAGGCAGAAAATTTTCTGCACGGCACGAGACTTACGGCAAGCATGGTGTCAGCCTTCATTGAAAATGTTTATGTGCATGAGGGTGGGCGTATCGTAGTACGGTTTAAATATGAGCAGAGTATACAGGATGCCGTGAGAGCATTACACACAGAATGAATTTCAAAAAGGCGAAGTTGCCCATGATACAACATCAAAGAGTATGTTATAATATGGGCAACAGACCAACCGGAAGGAGAAGGACGAAATGAGTATAACCCGAAAGCTGGCAAAACTGATATTGACCTTATTGACCCTGCCGCTACTCGTCGTAGTATGGCTACTGAAATGGTTCGTGACGTTCCTTTCTTTCGTGATGAATCGC
>OBYA01000249.1_pt1 | contig 31941 bp, 23 predicted proteins | sample 1495461 | NCBI WGS metagenome assembly OBYA01 (sample SAMEA2580180, study PRJEB22360) | human gut metagenome | biome: human gut; feature: human-associated habitat; material: faeces | place: Denmark | collected 2008/2010 | reverse complement strand
AGCGGTGGGGGAATGACTCCCTGCCGCTGCGGCTGTTTTTGATTTATCCTATAATTTATTCTATATTCTATTATAATTAAAGTTTTTTCGCCGAAGCCTTTTTTTCAAAAAAACTGGAAAATCCCCGTAATCGCTACCAGATCGTATCTTTCGTCGGCTGTTCTTTGATCAGGCCGGTGCGGTAGGCGGAGATGAGGCGATGGAGGTCGGCCACCTGGGCGTACAGATTGGCGCCCTCGTCCATATGTTCCACCAGAACGCGGTCGGTGTGGTTATCGTCCACCACATCCACGCGGGACAAAATATCCAGGTTTTCCTGCACTGCTTTGGCGGTGTTTTCAAATGGCTGGTGGGTGCGCAGGCTCATGCCGTGGCTGGAATACACCAGCGTGTACCCCGCAATACCGGTGCGCTCGTGGTAAGCGCGGCAGAACCCGCCGTCAATCACCAACAAGCGCCCGCCGCCCTTGATGGGGCTTTCGCCGGCTTTTTCCCGCACGGGTACATGGCCGTTCACAATGTGGCAGTTGGCCGTTAAGCCAAACTCCGCCAGGATGCGGCAGCAGATGGCCGCATCATCGTACCAGGTATAGTAGGGATCCTTGATCTCCTTGTGGGTTTCTGGGTCCTCAATGTACAGCCGTTCAAAGGTGGTCATGGCGCTGCGGCCAAACAGCGGGGAGAGCTTGCCGCACCACAAGTACCACAAAAAGTCCTGCCCGCTCTGCCGCTCCGGCGAGCCCTCCGGCGCAAAATAGCCCAGGCGGGCGCGCAGGTCACAGTAATCCAGCAGCGCGCGGCCCCGCAGGGAATGGCCCTCAAACGTTTCGGCGGCAAATTCGCCCTCGTCCGTCAGGGGCACTGCACCATGGTACAGCAGGCAGCCGTTCTCAATGTGGTATACGCTGCCCTTGGCATACAGGAAGGCAACGTGCTTTTGCAGCTTTTCGCTGTGGCGGAAGGATGCCACCAGCTTGTCCAGCACAAACTTTTCGTCGGCATTCAGGCGGGCCGGGTTCTCTGGATCTACCGTGGGGAAGTTGCGGTCCCGCAGGGGATAGATCTTGCCAAAATAATCCACCGTTCCGGCTTCGTAATCAATGCGGCGCAAAAAATCCCGCCCCTGCATCTTGAAATCCGGGTTGCGGTCGATCACTTCGCACTCCAGCTTCAGCATCAGGATGGTGATGGCCTTGTGCATGACAGCACAGCGGTGCAGCATTCCGTCCGTGTAGGGGCCGCGGGTGGCGTCGGTGTGCGGCATCCAAATGGTCAGATCCTCATTGCCGTAATACTGCTCCGCCATGCGCAGCAGGTGGCGCAGATTGATGCCGTAAAAATCTTCAATCATGCCGTGGTTATGGTAGGCAAGGGTGGTTTTCAGCACCGTGCAGCAGCACAACGCGCTGCCAGCGGCGGCACCCATCCACACAACGTCGTGGTTGCCCCATTGGAAATCCACGTTGTGGTGGGTCATCAGTCGGTCCAGGATCAGGTCCGGGCGGGGGCCGCGGTCAAACAGGTCACCAATAATGTGCAGCTTGTCCACCGCAAGGCGCTTGATCAGCTCACACAGGCGGATGATGAAAGCGTCCGCGCGGTCATTGGCGATAATGCTGCCCACGATCTGGCCATAGTAGAGGGTTTTGTTGTGGTCCTCAAAGTGGGCGTGCAGAAGCTCGTCAATGATATGCCCACAGCCCTGCGGCAGGCAGGAACGCACATATTCCCGTGTGTGCTTGGACGAAACAAAGCGGCATACATCGATCAGGCGCAGCAGCGTCTGGCGGTACCAGGCTTCCAGCTCAAAGCGTTCCGGGTAGCGGGCCTTGAGCAGGGGCAGCTTGCGCGCCGGGTAGTAGATCAGGGTGGCAAGCTCGGCACGGATGGCCTTGGGCACGTTTTCACCCAGGACAAGATCAACTTTTTCGCGGATAACACCGGAAGCGGAGTTCAGCAGGTGGATAAAAGCCTCGTCTTCGCCGTGCAGGTCACTGATATAATGCTCGGTGCCCTTGGGCAGCTTGGCGGTGGCTTCCAGGCTGATAACGGCGCTGGCAGCCGCAGCCTGGGTGGGATAATCCCGTGCCAGCAGCGAAAGATACTTTAACTCTGCCACGCTGGTGGTGGGGATAGTAGTGGAATTGGAACCCATGGAACAGTATTCTCTCCTTTTTGAAGGGCTTGAATCAAAGCACGCAATTGTATTATTGTTGCAAGAATTGGTACTTTTATTGTACGCTGTCCCATGCGGTGCGTCAATCGGAAAAGTGCCGAAAAACCTTGTGCTGCATCCGTTATATTTGACTATTTGATAATCCTTGCCCTACAAAATGGCAGGGCTTGCCGGGGGAGGATGACATTGTAATGGATAAAATACAGAAAACTGGCGCACCATGCAAACAAAGTTTTCAATAGAAGAGAGGAAAAATTGGCATAAATACACCGCCCTGCTCAAAAGTAATTGACTTTTTGCGTGGGGAACGGTATGATACGGTTGTAATCAAAAAGAAAGCATCTTTTGTGAGAACGCCGTTACTGACGCCGTTCTCATTTTCTTTATCAAATAGAAATAGCAGCACCGCCCGCGGGTAATACCATATCGCGGGCGGTGCTGTTTTGCTGTAAAAAACAAACCCCGCCGCCGGATGGCGGAGGGGCCTGCGTGTGGATTCTTAACTTGTCTCTTTGGTCTTCGGTGAACGCCCTGTATCATAGTAATATAGAAAAGAATATAAGTCAATATGTGACGATAAACTGTAACTTTTATAAATGCACTTTTAAATTAAAAGCACTTGACAATACTGCCCGTTTAAACGTATGCTATATGTAAAGAATAACGAACGGATAGGAAGTGTTTTGCCATTTTTAACTACGAGTATAAGCCGAAGAAAACATCGCAGGAACTTGTTGCGATGCTAAAGGATGAAAAGGGCATAACCTTTTCCATTATGTCAGAGACAGAGGCAGCAGAATATCTTTCCAAGAGAAATAATTATATGCGGACGGCCTCTTATCGAAAGAACTATGCAAAGCATGAGACCGGCGCGCAGGTCGGAAAGTACATCAATCTGGATTTTGCCTATCTTGCAGAACTGTCAAACATTGACTTCTACTTACGGGAGCATCTCTTGAAGATGTGCATTGATATTGAACATGCACTGAAAGTGGCACTGCTGGCAGAGATTGAGCAGAACCCGCAGGAGGATGGCTATAAAATCGTATGCGACTTTTTGGAGAAGTATCCGCAGGTAAAGCGCTCGATTGAGCAAAAAGCAGATGCGATATTTACGGGTGACTTGATAAACAAATACTTCAATTTGTGCTATGTGGTGGATAGCCGGACAAATGCTTGCACGGTAAAAATCATCAATGTGGACTGCCCTGTTTGGGTGTTGGCGGAAATCATTAGCTTTGGCGATTTGATAAAGTTGTGTGAGTTCTACAGCACAAATTATCGTCAGTTCTTTGCAGTGGCGCTGGATAGGAACATTATCAACCCGGTAAAGAGTCTGCGGAACGCCTGCGCCCATAATAATTGCCTGTTTACTTCGCTTAGGCCAAGCAATACAACCAGACCGCCGCAGGTGATTTCCAGAATGGCTGCCAGTATTCCGGGGGTCGCAAAGGTTGAAAAGACGAAAAAGCTCTCAAGTAGACCTGTGTTTGAAATCGTCTGTATGCTTTATGAATACCAACTACTTGTAAGCCCAAAGGTACGGCAAAATCGTATGGGAGCATTAAAGCAGTTTGTTGATGGCCGAATGGTAGAGCATTTGGACTACTTTTCGGGAGAAAAGGGCAATCGTTTGGTAAAATCCACCTTGCTCTTTATAAAAAATGTGGTTGACTTTTTCGCATAATAAGCATATAATATCAATGTAATCAAAAAGATACTATATCTTTTGTGAGAACGCCGTTACTGACGCCGTTCTCATTTTCTTTTTATAAGTAAAAAGCAGCCTGTGGAATGAGAAATCATTTTACGGGCTGTTTCCCTTATACGGGCATTGCCTCTCGCAGTTCCCGCTTATACTTGTAATATGTATTCCGTGCAATGCCAATAAGCTTAATGCAATCTGCATCGCTGAGTGTGCCGTCAAAATCCTTGCTGTATTTTTTGATGGCCTCTTTGCAAGTAGCGGCTTTCTTGACTATCAGCTTGCGACCACATTCCTGCCCTATCTGCTTGCCGTTTAGTTTGGCGGTCAGCATTCCCTCTCTGGTGCGTTGGTGCAGGTCGTCAACTTCCTTTTGAGCTTGCGCAAAGGCAAGGCGTATCTGCTCTTTGGCGAGGTCAACGGTGTACTGGTTCAATGCGGCAATGACCGAGGATACAAAACTGTCAGTAGCGGCATTGCCTGTTTCCAGTTGGGTACTGATTTGCCGTTGGATGGTCTGGCGGTAGGTCTCTGTGTTGATATGAGGCTCTTTGAGAAAACAGAGCGTTACATTTTGGGCGTATAGGGCTTCGTACAGTTGGCAACCCTCGTCTGCATTACGGCTCATACGGGATACACTGTCAAATACAATAGTGTCGCCTGCTTGCACAGTGTGAAGCAATTTATCTAATTCTCTGCGGCCTTGATAGGTCGTGCCAGTATATACTTCGCGGATGATATGTGCGGTGGGGTACATTGATAGAATGTTACGGACTTGCCGTTCGATATTTTGCTGTGGCGTGGAAATGCGGCAGTAACCATATATCTGCATGGCAGTATCACCTCTGAGGCTCGTTAATTTTGATACTGATAGTATACTTACTTTGTCATACGATAGCAAGCAGTTTTGATACTACTTGCGCATAGCTTAAATTTGATACTGAAAATGATGGCGGCGGTCGCTTGTGTGACCGCCGCCATCGTTCTACTTTTCGCTGTCTGCAAGGTAGCACCAAGAACAGGTTTGGCACTCTGGCATTTCTCCGCACGGTGGTATGCCGGTATCAGGCTCATACGGGCAGGAATAATAATCGTATTGCATTGTAAAGCTCCTTTAAAAGTGTACATATAAAAATGGCAGTCTACTCTCACTCGACCATTATCGCTGTTGTTATGATTTATTCGGCAACGACCATTTTTTCCATACAGTCGCCGCATATTAGGTTGATGACCTTGGTCGCTCGGCAGCTGTTGCCACATTTTGGACAAATATATTTGCGGGTACTGCTGGGCTTTTTCGTTCTGGTTTCTGCGCCTGCACCGCTGCTGCCCTTGGGAAGTGTGCCGAGAACATCCAGTAGAGAAATACCCTCAACCATTTGCAAGTCCTGCCAGCCCTGTTGTTCGATGAAGTCCAGCAGGTCAATGCCGGGACTGGTGATTGTCCAACCATATTTGGGATGATGTTCCACTTCCAGCCCGTGGGCCTCGGCCATTGCCTTAAATTTTTTGTTGTGATACACGCCGTTGTTGCTGGTGTCCTTGATGGGTTCGGGCTTGCCGTTTTCGTCAAGGACTTTCGAGCTGTACCCAACGGCACAAGCCAAATGGCACATCTCATGTAAGAGCGTGGCGCAGGTTTCCTCAATGGGGCGGTTGAGCGTGGCCGAACTTATATTGATTTCATATCGCCTTTCATCGCCTGCCTGCCAGACCTTGCCGCAGGTAAAATGTCCGTAGGCTCCAACGGTCTTTTTTAAGGAGATGACGACTTCGGGAAGTTCACCATTGAAAAAGTGATTGTTGAGAAGTCGAAACATTTTTTCGAGTTGCCCTGCGACGCGGCTTGTTTTAACTGTCTGTTTCATCTTTCGTTTTCCTCTCGTTCTTAAAAGTTTACTTTTAACCCCTGTGGGGTGCTTTGTATTGCCCCCAACCGGCGAGAAGAAGAAATAACGCCCACAAGCTGTGTCAATGGAACCGTGGAATAATTGCAAAGCATTTATGCCGCGAAAGTCCGTTGACTAAAGCATGTGGGCGTATATGATGATTGGAGCGGTTGGAGCAATCCTTCGTCTCCGCCGCAGCGGTCAGTTTCTCTTTTACAAACAAAAAAGCATCGGCGAAAACCGATGCTCACTCTAATTTTTGTGCAATTTTGAAATAGATTGAATTTATAATGTTTTCATTATTTGTTCTATATCAATATATTCAATAACATTGTTAAATGTGGAATAATCGATATAAAAACTTTTTCTAAAATAATCTTTTTCGATTACTTTTAGCCATTTAAATATTTCAGCTTTAATTATTTTATTATCGAGACGAGGTAGATAAAAATGCGTTCCATTCGCTTTAATGTCCTGCATGAAGTGCTTGTACTTGCTGTCGGCGTAATAGATTTTATCTAGACAACGGTATATATCAAACCAAACGTCATGGTTGGAAACAGAAATTTTGATGTAGCCTATAATTTGATTGTATTTCCATATATTACGGGGAAAGCTAATACTTGATACAAAATGCAGGGAATCCTCTTCATGATGACTACTAGTAGTATAGGTTTCACGTAATTTTCGGTCAAGTTTATCCCACCGTCTATTAAATTCTTTTTCACTCATAGAATATACAGGAATTTCAAATAAAGTCTTTTTCACCATATAAGAACCTCGCACTTTTATTATATAATAGTCTCTATTTTATAAAGAGTTAAGTGATTTTCAAACAAAAGTCACTAAATGAAATAGCTTCTAATATTAGAATAGCAAGGGCGAACACAAAAAGCAATGATAAATTGAAGAATATTGTGGTGATGCTAAACAATAGGATTGGTAGACTAATGATGGATTTTACTCTGCGGTAATTAGCATCCAATAATTGATAAACAGCAACAAAAATACTAAAAAAGGCGATATTCCTCTTGCCAATCCTTGCGAATCGCAGACAATAGATAATGTAACGATGTAAAGCAATTTCTTTTGTTGATACAGTTTACGCATATGGCTCATAAAATACAATATGTATATACTTGCTATATGAATTTAAACTGCATATACAAATGGTATTGTTTTGCAAGACTTTTAATCAGGAGGAAAACATGATGAAACGATTTTTTACGTCCGATAGTGAGAGCGATATGCTTATCGCTGTTGCTGCAAACTTTTACGACCTGAAAACGGAGGAACTTATCAATATGGCAATTAAAAATGAATTTTTGCCTGTAACCGAGCCGTTCCGTGCAGAGGCGGCCTATATCTTGCAGCGTAAGGCAGAAGGGCAACTGAACGATTGGGAGATTAAGCAGTGCATGTCCCGTGGCGTCAGGGCACTTGGATTGCGGCCCATCCGGAATGAGGAAAACTTGAAGGAGTTTTTTGCACAATATCATCTGAGTGATGTGGTGAGTGATAGTAGTATTACAGAAAACGATACTTTAGGTAAAGCAACTGTCGAGATTTACACGATTCTTGATAAATCGTTGCCCGCAGACAACATTGACGGTACATACTTGGTGGAGACCATTTTTGCAAACTGGGATTCTCTTTGGCATGTGAAGGCGGTGTATGATATTTTGGCAACTTTTGCATTTTGTTGCAAACCGAATCAGCCGTTTGGGTGGTATGAAGGTATTCAGTTTCTTGTGCGAATTGAGCGAGATGCAATGAATGAGTGGAGTGGCATTCAGGGCTAAAGGAAGAAGAACCTGGTTATAGCAAAAAATACAGGTCGCAGCAAGGGCGGTGCTGATGCTCTGCGCGAAAGTGCAGAACTTGGCACCGCCAATCTTATAGGGGCAGGGACGATGAAAAATCGTTCCGATGGGGGCCGTAGCCCCCACTGACGGCAAGCAGGTCTTGTCGGCAGCGGGGAGTCCAGAGGGGTCACGCCCCTTTGGCAAGGTAAGCCCGCAAGGGCGGTGGGAGTTTCCGGGGAAACTGCCATACCTTGTATGGCACATCAGTCCGCGACTAAATGCGCTGCTTCATTGTGCAGGGCATTTCAAGGCGTGGACGGAGGGGACATGAACCCCGTAAAGGAAAGTGAGATTACAATGGCAAGTGTAGAGAAGTTTTCAGCGGGCACAGTCCGCAATCAACTGCGGCACAATCGCCGCGAAATCGAACATTCCGGCAATCCTGACATTGACCCGTCTCGGCAGGGGCAGGACTATGTTCTGTCCCCCGATAGGGGCATGAGCGATTATGACTATTTTTTGCAGCGCAAATCAGAACTGTACTGCTATAACCGCGATGACGTAAAGGTTATGGCTGGCTGGGTCGTAACAGCCCCGCAGGATTTAGACCCGGAGCGCTACGACGACTTTTTCTGCGCAACATACGATTTTTTGGCAAATCGCTATGGCGAGGAAAATGTCGTGCAGGCCATCGTCCATGATGACGAGGGCGGCCAACCGCATTTACATTTCTGTTTTATCCCAGTAGAGGAAGATTTAAAACACGAGCAGGGCTATAAAATTTGTGCGAACGATGTTCTTGACCGCCGCGAGCTGCGAAATTTTCATCCGGACTTGCAACGCTACCTGAACGAGCACGGTCTGGAAGATACCCGCGTTATGACCGGCGTAACCAAACGGCAGGGCGGCAACCGCACTGTTGCACAGTTGAAAGCCGAACGCAAACAGGAATACCAGCAGGAAGTGGAACGCCCTGCGTTATATTTTGGAGAATCCAGAATTGAGCAGGGGCTTCACTTTTAATAAGGTGCGACCATGAAACAAGTTATATGGATTATCAGCTGTTATCTTTATGGCGCGGCGGTAATTTTACTGGTTATACTTCTGCTGTTGGTGTATCTGCGCGGGCAGGTTAATCATCTGCCAAATCCATTTGCCAAAAAGAATCTTGCGTATCGGCAGCCAGCGCAAGCAAGAGGAATCCTATTTGGCAAGAAACTGAGCCTATTGGCCTACTCCCCCGAGCAGGATGAGGGGCATATTCTCGTAATGGGGCCGTCTGGCACAGGTAAGACAAGTGCTTTGCTGATTCCAACATTGCGCAGCTGGCAGGGTACGGCGCTGGTGGTGGATATTTCCGGCGATATTTCAGCTAACGTCAACACACCGAACAAAATCATATTTGACCCGACAGCGGAAAACTGCATCCCGTATGACGTGTTTGCATCAATCAATGCGGTAACGGATGAGACCGAACGGCAGGAACGCTTGGAACAACTTGCCTACCTGCTGTTGCCGGACAAAGCCAACGACAGCGAGGCAGGTATATTCTTTTGTAAGAATGGCCGAAAAATGATAACGGCAGCGCTTATCTGCTACTATGGCATGGGCTGGGGCTTTGTGCAAATCTGCGAGTTTTTCCTCGGCCACGATTGGCGCGGTTTGCTGAACGATATTGTAAAGCAACAAAATCCGATTGCCAATATGTTTATTAGTTCTTTTGTGGGTGCGTCAGAACAGAATACAGCAGGCTGCAAGCAGGCGGCAGACGATGCCTTAAAACTGTTTGCCGCAAACGAAAAAATTAAAAATGCACTTCGAAAATCAGCCAGCTATGAGCAGTCAATCAGCCCGGCTACGCTGGAAACAAACAGTGTTTATATCTATATCCCTGATGAAAAGCTCAAAATTTATGGCGACCTGCTGCGCATTATCACGGCCCAGTCGATGGAATATTTTTCATCCAGACCGCCAGAGCATAAGAAAATGATTCTGTTTTGTTTGGATGAATTTGCTTCGTTTGGCAAGCTGCAAATCACCGAGGCCCTGCGTAAGCTGCGAAAGCGGCACATCCGCATTATGGTGCTGACGCAATCGCTGGCTGACCTTGACATGATTTACGGCAAAGATGAGCGCAAAGCAATGCTCGGTAACTTCAAATTTACCGTCATACTGGGCTGCAAGGATACCGAAACGCAAGAGTATTTCTCAAAAATGATTGGAGAAAAACGCTCCTTACTGGCAACAGACCCCAACCAGAAACCACAGCCCATCATCAAGCCAGCCGACCTTGCACATTTGGAGCAAGACCTCTTTGTGGTCTGTGATGATGGTGCCGTGCGACTGCGGAAGAACTTTTATTTTAAATAATTTTATGTTTACCTACATACTACAAAAGTTATAGTAGGGTAAACGCTACTAAAAGAATAGAGAATACAAAGAAGTGGTTGTTGCGATTTTTGCAACAACCACTTCTTTACTGCTGCTCCCGCAGTTCCTTATAAACCTCATGCAGGAACACGCCCAGCACACGGTGCTTGATGTCATCATTGCTCAGCAGCAGGCTGAAGAAATCCTGATTCTGGGAAAGTCCCTCAATCAGCGCGTCATCTGTATTGTCGTAGAAGCTGAACTCGAAGTCTTGCTCGGTGTTGTTTTTGGCAGCGGTCTTCAGCTTATCCGAATGCAGCAGCAAGTCCTTGATTTGCAGCATAACTTTCGTCATGGCGCTGCTATCGTAGCCCTTGCCTGCGCGGGAGTTCACCTCGTCAATAATTTCCGACAGGTGCTTTACCTCATCCACGGTCAGACCAACATCGGCCCCGCTCAACTTTACGTTCGGGGCGCTGGCGTGGCGCTGCTTGTTGCCCTTATCGCCCTGACTTTCCTGCACAAAATTCGTTGCTTGAATCTTATCTTTCAAGCTGATGCCGCCGCTGTTGCCAACGACCAAATAAGTCAGCAACAAATTAACGAACACATACTTCTTGTGCAGTTCCGGGTCGCCAAAGCTGGAGGCCATCGACAGGAACTCATACAGACGTACAAACCCACGACAGTTTTTGGTAAAAGCACGCTGGTGGTCCTCGTTGAACTGATTTTTCAGCACATTTACAGCACGCTGGATGCACTGGTAAACCAGACGGTCCTCTTTGGCTGTGGTGCGCTTTCCTTTCGGGTTGTAGACGATGCTCGCAACCGTATCAACATCGCGGTCATCCAGAACATTGTAGCCGTCAATCTTATTTTCCAGTTCGCGGAGCTGGGCAATCGTAGCTGTGTTGGACAGCACCGTTGTGGTGTAGAACGGCGCAAAGGCGGCTTCCATTTCTTCTGCATGGTTCACAAAGTCCATGACCACGACCTTTTTATCAAAGGGCGGGCACACACGGTTCAAGCGGGAAAGCGTCTGCACCGCATTTACACCGCGCAGCTTTTTTAGCACATACATGGCGCAGAGCTTCGGCTGGTCGAAGCCGACCTGATATTTGTTTGCTACCAGCAGAACGTTATATTCCGCTTTGTCAAATTCTTTCGGCAGCTTATCCTCGGCAAAGCCATTCATGCTCGGTTCTGTGTATTCGGTATTGTCACCGTCAAGTTTCACTTTGCCGGAGAATGCTACCAGCGCCTTTACGTCCTTGTAATTATGCCGGGTAACATAATCCTCGAACGCCTGACGATATTTCACGGCGGCCTCGCGGGATGCCGTAACAACCATTGCTTTTGCCTGCCCGCCGAGTTCCTGCATGACAGTGGAACGGAAATGCTCAACAATAATATTGACACGCTGGTTGATATTGTCGTCAAACAAATCAATATAACGTGCAATCTGCCGTTTGGCAGCAATCGTCTTCATTTCTGGGTCATCTTCGATGGTCTTGTTCAGCTTGTAGTAGGTCTTGTACTCGATATAATTTTGCAGTACGTCAAGGATATAGCCCTCCTCAATGGCCTGCTTCATGCTGTACAGGTGGAACGGCTGATACACGGGATGTCCGTCTGCATCAATACTTTCACGGCCAAACAGGCGCAGCGTCATCGGCTTGGGCGTGGCAGTAAAGGCAAAGACCGACACATTGGGGGCCTTGCCGTGGCGCTGGATTTCATTTTCGATAGCATCCTGCGCATCGGCTTCTTCGGAACCCTCGTTCTGCCCCAGCGTGTTTTTGACCGCAATCATATCCTTGCCGGACGTAGACGAATGGGCTTCGTCAATGATAATGGCAAAGGTCTTATTGTTCTGGTTCTGCGCCAGCTTCCAGAAATCCACATAGAGGAATTTCTGAATCGTGGTGACAATGATTTTGTAATTGCCTTTCAGTGCATCGGCAAGGTCGGCAGAGGTCTTTTTGTCATCAATAGTGCAGACAAGGCCGCTCTTGTGGTCGATACCCTTGATAGCGTCCTGCAACTGGCGGTCCACCACAACACGGTCTGTAATAACCAGAACGCTGTCATAGACGATGTGATTCTGCGTGTCGTGCAGGGATACCAGACGATGGGCCAGCCATGCGATGGTATTGGTTTTGCCGGAACCTGCGGAATGCTCAATCAGGTAATTAAGCTGTGTGCCGTTGTACTCAGCATCAGCCAAAAGCTGGCGGACGGCATCGCGCTGATGATAGCGCGGGAAAATCAGCTTTTCTTTGACGGACTTTTTCCCTGTCAGTTCGTCCACGACCTGCTCACGCTGGATGAATACGAACTTGGTAATCAGTTCAATCAGGCTGTCGCGGCGCAGAATATCATCCCACATATAATGCATCGGATAATCGTCCACGCCGTCATCCAAGGGATTGCCTTCCCCGGTGTTGACACCCTCACCGCGCCCACGGTTGAACGGAATAAAGCGTGTGCCCAGACCGTCCAGCTTGGTGGTCATATAGCAGGTGTCGAGGTCCATGGCAAAGTTGACCAGAGCGCCCGCTTTGAACAGGAACAGACGGTTCTTCGGGTCGCGGTCCTCGGAATACTGCTTGATTGCCATGCGGTAGTTCTGGCCTGCGCTCTGGCATTTCAGTTCAAAGGTGGCAATGGCAAAGCCGTTGAGGAACACAACAAGGTCGATGCGCTGGTCATCGTTAATCCAGACTTCCTCCATGACGGAGAAAATGTTGGCATTGTACTTGGCAACAAGGTCTATGTTGTAATCGGTGGCAGGTTTGCCGTACAGCAGGTCCAGATGAATATTGGAAATCTCGATACCGGATTTCAGCGTTTCAATAAGGCTGCTGCCCTTATTGTTAATGCTCTGGATAATGAACTGGATGACGGTTTCCTCGGTCTGACCATTATAGAGTTTTCGCAATGCTGCCATTGTGTCCGGCTGTGTTGCGTTCAGAAAGCAGAACAGCAACTCACGGTCCATTGCCGTGGTGCGGTCATAATCAGTTTTACATTTGCGCTCTATGTAGCCGTTATTATCAATTAAATAGTCGATGATATAGTGCTGATAGTCTCGCTCTGTTCCGATAATTTTCACGGAGCCACCTCCTTTAGTCTGCTTTATTCGGGAGCCATTCACCGGTAGTCAAATCTACAAAGTCGGCCAGTTTAATAGCGGCTTTGAAATCATCTTGATAATCGCCTGCGCGGGTTTGGACATCAAATTTGAAAGAAATGTTGTAGAGCTTGCCAGATTTGGTGCGCTGAATCAAATTATTTTTCAAAAAGAAAGAGATAATCTTTTTGTGGGCGGCAATATCATTGCCGTTACAGTAAAAGCAGCAGACACCGGAGGGGCGAAACATAAGCATCATGTCATCAGTGTGCTTTGCCTCGGCGGCAACGCCGTACTCAACCGCTTTTTTGCAGATTTCATCCGCAAAAGATGCCCCCGCGGTGTCAAAGAAATACATCCATTTACCGGAATAAGGTGTATGTAAAGACGGTTCTGTTTCAGGGTTCAAATAAAATACCCAGCCGCCTGCTTCAATTTTCTCTACAGACATATTTTTTACCTCATGCTGATTTAAGGCGTCTAATTAACTGTCTTGCAAAGAGTAGCGCTATCTGGTCGCAGCTATACTTATTGGATGGGATTCCCTGTATATCTGCTACAGAAGGATACTTTTCTTTTAGCTGTTCTGCTGTAATATTGTGCAGAATCGGCAAAATCAGCTTTTGCCCATTACGGTTTTGCCGATTAAGGAACTCATTCAGTTCTTTCTCTGTCCATTCACGGTCAAAGAAGTTTTCAGAGATGACAATAATTGCGAACTCTGCTTTCTTCGTTCCGTCGATGATTTTATCTTTCCACTTATCGCCCCACTCAAGCGATTCTTTATCATAGAAGATAGAAATGCCAAGTATTTTTAGTGATTGATAAAGTTCGTCCACTAAGGCTTCTTTGTCTTTGCTTGCGTGTGAAATGAAAACATCATACTCAGGGAGTGTCTTTGCTTGATATTTGGGGACACTCACAGATTGGATTCCGTTCATTTTATCAACAAATTCCCGGTCACTTTGTATACTTTGTAAGCAAGTCATTAACTCTCCAACAGCATTTTCAGAGCGATGGAAAAGCAATGTTTTCATTCGTTGCCCCAAAGGATGTTCTTTTAGATACTTATCATAAAATATTTGCACGTCATTCATCCATTTAGAAGCTGCGTTGTCATTTCCTAAAAAGCCAAGGTCAACCGGGGAGTAAACGTCAGCAGCTTTCTCCAAGAGTAAATTAAGTTGTTCTTCAAAATCGGCCATTAGACAACCTCCTTTTTTCCAGTTACATACTCGTAAATAAGTGATTTTTTGTAAGAATCAATGACTGTAAGCTGTTGCTTTTTGCTTTCAATTATAGATTCAATTTCTTTGCATTTGGCGTCAAGATATGCCGCGATGTTTTTTTGCTCATCAATCGGTGGCGCGACAATGTGTAGCTTTGAAAGTTCGCTGTAATTTAAGCCTTGGCGAACGCCATTGCCCATATTGTACAGGACTTTCATAACATCATAGGCATGCAAAAGGTAATGGAAATATTCTGGGACCACTTCTTTAGCTGCCTTTAATGTCACATATGCAGAAGTAATAATGCCATGCTCTGTAACAAGCCCTGTCCGCAGGCTACGCTTATCATTTTGCAAATCCGTAAGTCGAAGAACAATATCTCCCGGCTCAATAATGTTATAGCCATTAAAACTGTCTGGCAGAAGTCCCTCAGATGTATTGATGTCTTTCCGAATGACCTTTCCGTAGCTCAGTGACAGCAAGTTTTGTTCTTCCCCAAGATAATTCTTTCTCTTTCTTTCGGAAAAATAGTAATACAGGGGATGAACATCCCAATGGGCAGGAATATTTCCGACCCACTCAATCCCGCTATCCTTCATTTCTGCATCCGGGTTCAGCCCCTTGGTGACAGCCTCGGTAATGACGGAACGCTTGTACTGCTCTAATGTTTCGATTTCTTTCTGAATATCAGCAGAGATGGCATCAATTTCGGAACATTTGGAATCAAGGAAGTTGGCAATTACTTTTTGCTCACTTAATTGAGGACGATAATAAAATTGATTTTTAATTTTACTCTGACTAATGTTAGGCTGACCACCACCAATCGACTGACTCAAGAAATCTATTTTGCACATAGATAGCCAGTAATACATGAATTTCAAATCATTGTTGGTATCTGGTTTTATACAACAACAAGCCTGATTACTGCATGCATCAATTGTTGAAATCGCAATATTGCCAACAGATGCACCGTACATAGCAACCACAATAAATGGTGCGGCGTATATTTGCAAGGCTGAAAGGTGTAGAGCTTTAGCTGATAAAGAAACTGCTGTATTACTTATATATGATGTCTTATATAAATCACCGCTTTGAATCCAGCAGATGTCCTCACTGTTATAATAGTCGATATTACTGCTTGTAGGAGTTGTTCCACTGCCAATAGAAGAAATCACATTTTTGATTTTGCATCTTTCCCATGTTGCAGGGATGTTCCCAATCCACTCAATCCCGCTATCTTTCATTTCACGCATAGTTCCACCACCTTACCCGAACAGTTTCGCGATGCGCTGACTGACAGACTGCTCCAGTTCTATAAACTGCTTTGCCAGTTCCTCACTGGGGACAGGCTGCTCGTACTTGTAAAAATACTGCGTGAACGGAATTTCTGCGCCCGTCTTGATAACAGGCTTCTTGGCATCCGCTTTTTCTTCCCAGAACGCCTTTGCATCGGGCACATGGGGCAGAACTTCCCGCGCCATGTAATCATCGATGGATTCCGTGTAAGGCACAAACTCGGTATCTTTGGAATCCTTATCATAGAGTATTTCGCCGTGCTTATCCCGCTGGATTTCAGCGTTCTTATCCATCACAGACAGCCCATCCGCAATTTTGTCCAGCAGCTTTTTATCATCGGTCACTGCTGCCAGTGCTTTGCGCAGTACAGGCATGAATGCTTCCGGGGAAAGATAGACTTTATCCGAAACGGCGTTCTGCAAAGCGGAGACAATGCCCTCGTAGACTGGCTTCTGCTCGTACAACTTGTCCAGCTTCATCTTATCTTTGACGGAAATCTGCGAGCCCTGTTCTTCCAGTTCATCGACCTTGGCAGGGTCATATACAGAATTTAATATGCCGTCTGCCAGCATCTGCTGGATGCGCTCCTCCGTGATGGCATAGCTGCGCTGCAACGGCTGCATGACCGTATACTCGCGGTACATGAATTCCTCTTTTTTGAAGATTTTGCAGTATTCGTTTTTTTCAAACGCCGTGTACAGCTTAACGATTTTGCTGCGGTCCTCCGGCCACAGTTCATTTCTCTTGCTGCCCGCAGGTTTGCGCAACTTGTGGAAGATGCTGGTGGCATCAATCAACTGCACATAGCCCCTGCGTTCCGGGCGCTTGTTCTTGGACAGAATCCAAACATAGGTGGCGATACCCGTGTTGTAAAACAGGTCGGTGGGTAGGGCAATGATAGCTTCCAGTAAATCTTTATCCAAAATCCAGCGGCGAATCTGGCTTTCGCCGGATGCCGTACCGCCCGTAAACAAAGGACTGCCGTTTTCGATAATCGCAGCACGGCCAACTTTGTCGTCCATCTTATCAATGGCCGACTGCATAAAAATCAACTGGGAGTCGCCGCCGCTCGGCAGACCTGCACCCCAGCGGCTCTCTTTGCCGCGCTTGAACTCATTGCGGACGGCATCTTCCTGTCCAGCCTTGGCATCTTTCCCGGCCCAAGGTGTACCAAAAGGCGGATTTTCGAGTACGAAGCGCATCTTAATGTTGGGGAAGCAATCCTCTTTGAAAGTATCTGCGTTGCGGAAATTCTCGATTCTTTGCTTCTTAATCATCATCTCAGCCAGACCGACAGCATAGGACTGCGGCATAAGCTCCTGCCCGAACAGGCGCACATCGGCGCTGGGATTGTAATGCTTGATAAAGCTGTACGCCGTGCTGAGCATACCGCCTGTTCCGCAAGCCTGGTCGCATACAGTAATTACTTTGCCATCATCGAAAATATCGTCACAACCTTCGCTCATAAGTACAGCAATAAGGCACTTGATAATGTCGCGGCCCGTGTAAAACTGACCAGCATCTACGTTCTGATAGAACTTGCCAATCAGGTGCTCAAAAATATAGCCCATCTTGATGCTGTCATAGGTCTCGGGGTCCAAGTCTAAGTCGGCAAATGCCTGCACTACACTGAACAGACAGCCATCTTTGTCCATTTTGTCGATGTGGCTTTTCATTTCAAGGCCATTAAAAATTTCCTGCGCTTCGGCGGAAAAGCCTTGAAGATACACTTTGAAATTTGGCGCGATGTTGTCCGGCTCGTTGCACAACTCTTTCAGAGAATATGGAGAAGTGTTGTAGAACGAACAGTCTGAAATGTGACACAATACCTTAGGCGGATAGTTCGGATTTTCTGCATATTTGGCCAAAACCGCTTCCTTGGTCGGTTCCAAAGCACACTCTAAGCGGCGCAGAATCGTCATAGGGATAATGACATCACCGTATTTATCCGGCATATAGGAGCCGCGCAGTTTGTTGGCGATACTCCAAATAAAATTCACTTCCGGGGTGACATCAATCGGGGATTCATCCCACAAAGCGTCAAAGGCGATTTTATTCGACATTTTTATTCTCCGTTCAAGGGTACTAGTGTTTGTTCAACTTATTGGTACTTATTATACCATCTTACGGGGCGTTCTACTATGGTAGTTCTGCCAAAAGTGAAAATGTGACCTGTAGCAGATGAATTTATATCCCAAATTTTGTGTGAACTCGGCAGTGCTTCTTATCATTTCGGGCGTTCGATGGTGCCTTGTTGGTGCAGAATGCTAAAAAACTTAGCATATACAAGGAAAAGGCCGGGCAGCCCTTTTGGGGGCGCTCGGCCTTTTGAAAAGTGTATGTAGATTAGCGGAAGGAAAGCCCGTACTGACAAAATCAGAACGGCAAATCATCCTCCGGCAAGTCAAACGGAATATCGGCGTTGGTTGCAGCTTCGGGAGCTTCGAGGAGGGTCTGCTTAAAAGTGTACTTTCGACCACCCGTGCCATTTTTGGCAGACGTAAAAGTAATGCCGTCATAACGGTAAAGGTCATCCGTAAAGAACTTTACCTCGTTTGTAATGTTACGCGGATTCCCAAGGCCATGTCCGATGTAAGGGATACTTTCGGCTACGCGGCTAAGTTGACTCATTGAACCGCGCCATGTACCGTTGCCGCGTGAGATAGCTTCTTTGATGGCAATTACGGTTTCGCTGCGCTCATACTGGGCATGATGGAACTTTTCGTCTACTTCATCAGCGTTTCCAACCATCGACCAAGAGCAGCTATCCGTATCGAAGGACAACACAAATTCCTGCTGTGCACAACGGCGGCCTGAAATATGCAACTGAGCAGTATCCGAAAAATGGGTATCTTTTTCCAGAACCATCATAGTATCAAGCGCGGCCTGTGTGGCAACGCTGCCATAAATGCGGTTGAAAGGATTATTCTCGTCGTTCGCTTTGCGGAGATGGTGGATTACCAATAATGCAATAGCGTGGTCTGCGGCTACCTTTTTAAGACTATGGAACAAGGCATACTCTTGAGTAAAGGAATTGGAATCATTGCTTTGCGCACCAAGGACCACACCAAGAGTATCAATGACAACGAGTTTGATGCTGGGATTGGAACAAAGGGTCTGGTGCAGCATGTCAACCAGTCCATCAGCAATCGTGGGGACTTCCGTTGAATAAAGGAGACCTTCGGGTGCATCTTCTCCCATATTGAGCTTTTTAATCCGCTCTTGCAAATCGGCATCGCCGTCTTCCAAGTCGAGATAAAGTACATCCGATTTGGTGGTGCTGAGACCAAGGAACGGTGTTCCTTTTGCAACAGCGAGACACAGTTGAAGAGCAAACCACGACTTACCAAATTTGGGCGGACTTGCCAAAAGAGCCAGTCCCGAAGGCAGAATTCCGTTTACAAGGAACTCTGTAGGCGCAAAATGCTGCTGCATTAAATCTTTGACGGAGCGAATAGGCAGATGCTTGGCCTCGGCGCTGACTTTCGGGGTAGTCCAAATCGGCGTGTTTTCAATCAAATGTTTGGCTTGTTGCAGTCCGGCATCGCCATAGCTTTGGAGATAGTCACCGATAGTAGCCTGTTCCGGCATAATTTCCCAAATCTCGGAAAGGTCGATAACTTTTACAGATGTAGCAACCGGATTGACCAGAGATGCTTCTTCCTGTGCAAATTGATTGCTGACATCGTTATTGGCGTGAAAAATAACAACATTCTTACCCGCAAAGTATGGAACAACTGAGCGGGGAAAATGGCCGGAGCCTGCACCATTATAAGTACATACAGCAATCATTTTGAACTGCTCAAATGTATCGGCGTCCTTTTCGTTTTCTACAATATAAATAGTTTCGCCTTTTGGAGTATTGACTAAATTCCGCAGATGATAGAAAAGCAACTCATTTTTAAGGTTGGAAGAATCTTTAGGGTTACTGTGCGTGTTATCCAAAGTGAACTTTAAAGTGCCATCCGGTAAATGATAAACATGCTTTGTTGTAAGGTAGCGACCTTGTGCATCATAATAAGAATAAGAACCTTCGGCGTTGGTATTAAACATATGAATCTCCTTGATATAAAAGTCTAAAAGAATTTTAAAAAGTTAGGATGCAATATTGCCGTTCTGCAGAAGTGGAATACGCTGTTTCCATATTTTACATTTTCTGCGAATCGCAAGCTTCCGCAAGGGAGATTCATAATTTATTTACAATTTAAAAAGAAACTTATTTTAGATAGCCCTATTATTTTACCGTTGCAACCGTTGATGAAGTAGCCATAAGCGTGCACAATGAATGCAAGCCATGTGTGCCAAAGTACAGCTAGCGGACCCTAAAAGCCCAATAGAACAAAGGAACTGCTGACGTTCTGAACGAAGCTAAGGCACATGCCGTTAGGAAGCAGCTAACACTGCTAGGCAGATGCCTAATTAAGGAAGTGTGACTTTAAAATTGCCGTTGCAATCGTTGATGGCTGCCACTGTCAAACAGCCTAACTGTTATGGTCAGAACGTAAAATGCCAGCCCTGCCAGAAGTAGCATCTTTAAAGCTAGTTACGGAGCGAGTGGTAGAAAGGTACTATCCAGAACGTAATAGCATAAAATCCTATTTCGCTCTGATAGGATAAAGATGCACTTTTAAAATGATATGCTACTTAATCCAAATGGGTTTTGAAATTATGGCAGTTACAAAGTGCGTACTTGTTTTTATAAACAGGCAATCACTGTTTGAGGTGACTGCATTATTGCAAGGAATTCCGTTCTGCCAAATAACCTTTAGGCTGTATTGAACGGACAAAGCAGAAACAGCCATTTGGGTGTGCAGTAATGTTCTGCTATCAACGGTGTCAACGGTATTTTTAGGGCAGACATTGTTACAGTTTTAGGGATAGCAAACAGTATCAACGATGCCAACGAAGAAAATACCCCCCAACTGTTTGTAAAAGGAAAAAACTATTTTTATAAACAAAGGCTCTATTTAATCCATCTTGCCACGGTCTTGGCATCTATGCCGTATAACTGCGCTATATGGTACATGCTGGCTCCTGATTGATATATTGCTTTCATCTCGGCCTTATAGTCTGGCACGGCATCGGGTGTGTGCAGCAGGTCATGGAGAGACAGTCCCAGCAGAACGGCAAGTTGCAGAACATATCGAGGTGCAACGGATTTGCTGCATAGTGTGGCGTGCAGCTGCTTGGCGGATATGTCGGCTGTGGGAATATAATTGCCATATAGACTTAAAAGTGCAGTTTCAATTTTAGTGGCATATGTGCGTCCGCCGGTCAGGGAACGCCAGCCGTGGGAACGCAATGCGCGGTCAAGGACGGCATGGTAGACAGAGCCGTCACGATAATCAAAACTGGAATCCAAAGTATCTTGTAGCAACAAATCTAATGCCTGTAGGCAATCCGACACGGGTTCTGCGGGCTGCTTTTTAAGCTGCATAGTAAATGTTGCAGGGAATAGCTCCTGCTGCCGTGCGCTGTTGTATGTGACATCGGTATCGACCAGCCAGCAGCGATGCTTAGTGCAAATCTGCATATCTGGCAGTTGGTGGCTGCGATGCCAATAAGGCTCACCATACAACTGCAAGTCCTCTTGGTAGCATATAGGACAATAGCGCATTATAGAGCAATGATTTCCGTTGGCCTGTGAAATGCCCATCCGATGCACGGTTAAAGGATTGCCATTGACAGCGTAAGCATAAGTGGAGCGCTTACGCTGCGTAGGGAAAAATCGCGCGTAATACGGGAAAAATGTATGCTGCATTACAACATCCTTTGCGGACAAGAACCCTTGCGGAAGCTGTGCCAACAGCGTATTTATAGCTCCGCAGAGCATCAGGCTTGGAGCACTGAAATTGTCCCCGTATAGCTGCCGCAGGGTGTGTTTGGCACAGGAATTGCCACTGTGAATATGATACCGGCAAATGACGCTGTACCAAAGTTCATCCGGGTACGGCGTGGGAAAGAAGCTAATCATATTGCTACCTCGCCCTTGATATACTCGGCATAAGCAGATACAGGTGATTCGCCGCACTTTTTCGCTTTTTTGAGCAGCACCCGTATATCGTTTCCAACAATCTTGGTGGGGGCTGCGGAACCTACAGATACCTCCGGTGTGGTCTTTGCCTGCCGCTTAACAACGGGTTTGGCGGAAAGCTCGCTTATGTATTCTGACACCATCCCCAAGTTCCTTAAAAATGCACTTTCAAAAACTTCTAAATCCAGCTTTTCACGTCCGTCAAGGATGACTTGCTTTTGGGCATTATATAGCAACTTGGCGAGTATATCCGGGATGCCCTGTGTCTTGCGATACAGCCAGTTTGCAAACTCTGGCGTCAGGTCAGTGGCATACTGTGTGTACTGGTAATGCCATAGCCCTTGCAGGAGTAACGCAAACTCCTTATCGTTGGGCAGTCGGTCATAGACAAGCCCAGTGGTACGCCGTGCGGCGCGAAACTCCTGCTGCAATACCTGCAAAACGCGCGGTGTTCCGACCATGCAGACACTTACCCCTGCCCCGTTGATAAGGTGAACGAGAAAATTCAAAAAGCGTATACCGCCATCACTTTTATGATAGGTAATGTTCTGCAACTCGTCTATCACCAGTAACCCTATATGATTGACGCGCACAATTTGGTTAAGCTGGCTGACAAGGACATCAATGCTCAACCTGCGCGATAGGGCATCCTTTTGGTAGCAGGTTCCAATCAAACTGTCGATTTGCAGGTAAATATCCAGTATCAGCGCTTTAATGGACGCATCGTGCGGGGTCTGCACAACCAAGTACGGGATTTGGTGGCAGTAGAACTTTTGCCCATGATACTCGGTGTGCTCAATGACCTGCGGATATAACGATAACACGCGCTGCAATGCGGTTGACTTGCCAAGACCCGACACACCGACAACGGAAAAAGAATTGCCGCCGCCAATAGAAGCGGCAAGGGCATTGCCGTGCATCAGTGAGTAACCTTTCTGGAAAGCGGCAGCTTCGCTCTGAACGGAATACTGCCCATAGCAATGCTGCATGGCGGTGTAGATTTCACAGTACAGGTCAATCGTCATGGATAGGGGCTGGTAAAACTCGTATAATGAAGACAACAACTGCAAGCGCTCCCCGGTGCTGCGGTCACGGTCACTATCGCTATAGGGTGGGATGACCGCCAGAGCGCGAATCAAGTCTTTGCCGGACAGCATCGGAGGCAAGGCTTCAATAAAAGGATTATTGTCATAGAGCGGATTTGCAATATAATCAGCGTGCATCGAAATCGTCCTCCTGTTGCTCTGTCAGTAAATCCATCAGCGATACGCTTTCTTGTTTGCGGGCTGTGCTGCGGTTGCGTTGTATCTGCCTGCTGATATTGCTGCGGTCTGGCATTGTGCGTTCAGAGCGGTCTGCAATGGCTTGTATATCACTCATAAGGTCAAGTTGTGCTTGCAATTCCTGCTTTTTCCAATCGGTGCGTCCTACTTTTTCCTGCTGTTGTACGTCTGCAATTTCCGCCAGCGATTTGCTCAGATAGGCTTTTTGCACCAAGTCAAAAGCCGAGTAAGTACCGTTTTCATACAACCACACGGTATCCATACATTCCGGCGCGTAGGCAACCTGTACGGTCTCCCGTCCACCAAGACCGGCAGAGACAAAACGCTTTTTAAAAGTGCAGTTTGAAAAACGCAGACCGAAGATTTCCAGACCGCGTTGTGTGATTTTTCCCTCGACACGGGGCAACAGCGTATAAAGCAGCTTTTTATCTGTGGCCTCATGCACAGGACAATCATCCTGTGCCTCACAGAACGACCAGATACTTGCTGCCAGAGGCGGTGTGTTGGCTTCTATCATGGCGGGTATGCGAGTAAAGCCCGTCTGTACAGATTTTGCATTATAGAACAGGACGCAACGCAGAACAACGGCGGTAAATTGCTCTAAATCCAATGTGCCTTGTCTTCGGTAGTCCGGCGCACCGCGTTCTTGTGTGTCGGTTTCGATGACACCCTTGCCTTTAAGTAGCGGTTTGTAGGCGCTCTGAACCAAATCAAACAGTTTTTCAACTACACCTTTTAAATCTGGACGATATGCAGGAAGATTTTCAATCTCGATATGATAACTCTCGCACAGGTTTTCCAGTGGGCCGCTGGTGAACTCACTGCCTCGGTCTGTAATAATTTTGGTGGGAAGATGGTGACTCGGCCAGTCGTGCGGGTCAATGTCTATCCCGTGCTGATGGCAAAAACTGACCTTGTCCGTAAAAGTGTTCTGAAGCAGCAGACGCAGCGCGTATTGCCCGCCCTCTAAACCAACATAAACGCCGGTAATCAGGCGGCTGTAGGCATCGACCATTGTGTAAATGACAGGTCGGCCAATAGGTTTGCGGGAAAGGCGGCTGACAATGTAGATGTCGGCAATGGTGGCATCAGTCATGTACACACCAATAGTATGCGCGTAATCGCAGACCGAGCCGGTAAACGGACGGTGATTGCGCTGGTAGGCTTTAAGCCCCTGTCTGCTGATAGTCTCGCTGATAGGGTCGCGGTTCTTACGAAAGAAATAGCGGAACTGCCAGAACGTGGGATATTCCGGCTTCAATGTGCCGTGTGCATCGCAGTATTTCGCCCGCAGCATCATTTTGTAGGCGGTCTGCAAGCTCTGCCGTTGCGGGGTGTAGTAATACTTGTTCAGCGCCCAGCGGATGGCCTTTTCATCGGCAGTAAGCTCATGCTGTTCTGGCGTGGGACGCTCTGCGGGTAAAAGTGCATTTTTAGATTGATAAACCCAATAGCGCCAGAGATATTGCAGCACCGTGCGGCGGGCAATACCATGCTCGGCAGCTATCTGGCGGACAATCTCATTGCGGTGGGATTTATCATAGATGCAGGCATCCTCTAGCAGTGGGGCAATCAGGTCGAGCTTGCGATTACGCCCCTCGCGCTGGCGGTTGGTGATGTCTTCATCCAGTACAAAAACAGAATATGTTTCGGCAGGGACGGGCTGTAATTTTGCAAGCAAATCTGATGCGACGGGATACGGCATCTGAAAGTGTTGGCAGCTGACAACATAGCTCTGTTCTTCTCCGCAAAGCAGAACGCGGACGTGCTCGCCGTTTTCAGCGGCAAGGATGTCAAGATTCCTCATGGCTGGTATCCTCCTTGTCGATGATGATACCCCAATCGGAGATGCCTTGCTGCTGCCAGTATCGGCGGGATAATTCCAGCTTTTCCGCAACCGAGGGACGACTTAAATAAGACCGAAAGACGGCTTCACGAATTGCCGTGTGCCCATCGTCATAGTGCAGAACAAAATCTGTGGTGTAGGTTTCGCTGGGGAGATTCAGGTCATTAGCAGGAATATCATTGCAAAGAATAGGAACATTACATTCGATTTGAAAAATTGCCGGTTCTGCATCCAGCATTTTCGCGCCGGCAAGCTGCACTTTGTCGTACAGGCAACAGACAGCCTTGCATTTGGTGAGCATGATTTTGGTACAGCGCTCTTTTTGGACTTGTTTTCGCATTTTTGACGCTCCTTGTTGTAAGTTTGGGGCGTCCGTTCACCGAAGAAAAGGAAAATCAACCGTGCCCTTTTGGGGCAAACTTCCGTTCCACATTTTCCAAAAATCGAACTGGAAAGAACGAAATTTGGAAAATGTGGAATTTCAGTATGCCTTTTGGAAAATCTTGAATTTTTGTTTGCCTGATGGATTTATCGTTGTGATGGTATAAAGACGTGTTAAGAGGCAAAACAGGATTCCGCATTTTCCGATTTTGCATTGACCGTACTATATGCGCGGGCACCCGAAAAAATCCAGAAAGGCGCAGAGGAAATCAAGAGAGCGCATAGGAGCTCGCTCCACTCCGTTCCGCTCGCAATCCGCCTAATCTCCAAGCCAACTCCAAGAACATTCCAAGTCCACACCAAGCAAAATCAACGCATTATCTCATGTTTTCCCGCATGGGACAGAATGAGAGAGGATTGGAAACAAAAAAGAAAGCAGGCCCCGGAGCCGGATGGCGGAGGGGCCTGCGTGTGGATTCTTAACTTGTCTCTTTGTTCTTCAGTGAATGCCCTGTATCATCAATTTTGCCCTTAGTGCTGGGGGTTCAGGATGGTACGCCAGTCAAGGTCGCCGTGCTCCAGGCCGTGGATCAACACCTCGGCAGTGGCAATGTTGGTGGCAACCGGAATATTGTGCACATCGCAGATGCGCAGCAGGTTCATCTCGTTGGGCTCCGAGGGCTTAGCGCAGATGGGGTCACGGAAGAAAAGCAGCATGTCCACTTCGTCGCAGGCGATGCGGGCAACGATCTGCTGGTCACCGCCGTGGCCGCCCGGCAAAAAGCGCTGTACGTTCAGGCCGGTGGCTTCGGCCACAAGCCGCCCCGTGGTACCCGTGGCGATCAGCCTGTGCTCGCTCAGAATCTGCCGATAGGCAATGCAGAACTGAACCATCAGTTCTTTCTTTGTATCATGTGCAACAAGGGCAATCGTCATAAGAAATCCCCCACTTTCTATAAGTTACAGCATAGCATGGCTATGCGTTTTTATCAAAAACAGGTCAGCGGAATGCGCTCGCCCAAAATGCGGCCCGCAAGGGCGTGCCCGGCAATGGCGGCGGGGCAGTCCTGCGGCAGGGCGGTGCCTGCGGCACCGGCGCGCTGCAAGGTGCGGCTTTCCGGGATAGCGGCAATCAGCTGCAAACCAACGGTGTCAATGCACTCGTCCAGGTCAAACACCGCAGCATCCTTGCCAAAACTGGAACGGGACACACGGTTCATCACCAGCCGCACGGCGCTGGCGGGGCGGCCGCTCTGTAACAGGGCATCCGCCACAATGCGCCCATCCCGCAGGGCGACCGGATCCGGCGTTAAAACAACCAGTGCGCGGTCCGCCAAGCGGTTGGCGGCGGTAAACGGTGCGCCCATGCCCGCTGCAGTATCCAGCAGGATATAATCAAAATATTCCCGCATGGCCAAAATCAGCCCGGCCAGCGGTGCTGCGCGGACCTCACCGCCCTCATAGGGAGCGCTGATGACCGACAGCCCAGGGTACAAGGGGCTGGGCACAATAGCTTTGCTGCCATCACACCGACCACACAGAACATCCTCGATATCGTAAACCGTCTTGCCGTATACCCCGGCAATCATGTCCACACTGCGCAACCCGGAGTCCAACTCGATCAGCAGGACGCGGCGGCTCCAGGCACCCAACTGGGCACCCAGCAGGACAGATACGGTGCTTTTGCCCGTGCCGCCCTTGCCGGAGCAGATCATAATGGTTTGCGCGTTCATATGGTGGAAGTCCTCGCTCTCTTGTAGGTGTTGCCCTACAAAAGAGAACACACCCCTTTTATTATTCTATCACAAAGAATACAGCGAAACAACTGCTTTAACTATGGAAAATTGCTGAAATTTGTGCATCGGTTGCCGACAGTTCCTACAAACCCATAAGTTTAATGGAAACCCCCGCAGCCGCACAAACACACAGATATATACTATTATAAAGGAAAAGCAGGGGACAGTGCAAGTAGTTTTGAAAAGTCATACTTTTGACTTTTACAGAAACAGTTGTCCGCCGATGAACGGCTATTACAAAATGCAAACGTTTGAGCAGTTACAGCGGATGCGGTTGGTTCCACGCACGGCGCAGGCGGGCAAGGGCGTGCTTTTCCAGCCGGGATACATAGCTGCGGCTGATGCCGAACTGTGCGGCAATCTGCTGCTGCGTCTGCGGGACGGCGCCATCCAGGCCGTACCGCAGGGTCAAAATCTGCTGCTCGCGCTCCGGCAGGGCGGTAACCAGCTGGCGCAGCTGAGCGGCGGCATCCCGCAGTTCGCAGTCTTCTTCCATTGTGGCCAGGTCGGGCAGAACATCCGCCAGGGTCAGCATGCCGCTGTCCGCGCCGGTTTCCAGCGGCTCCTGCAAAGAAACGGTGCCTGCTTCGCGCCGGGTGTGGCGCAGCTGCATCCGCAGCTCGTTTTCAATGCAGCGGCTGGCGTAACTGGCAAAGCGGGTGGTACGGGTGCAGTCATAGGTATCTACTGCTTTAATCAGGCCGATGGTGCCAATGCTGATAAAATCATCCTGCCCGCCGGAAACGGTATAATACTTTTTTACAATGTGTGCCACTAGCCGCAGGTTGTGGCAGATCAGCGTTTCACGCGCGGCGGCATCCCCGGCGCGCATGGCGGCGAAGGCGGCTTGTTCCTCCTTGGCGGAAAGCGGCTTGGGAAAGCTGCCGGTTTCCAGCCGGAGGGCCAGGTAGAGCAGATGCGAAGCAGCCGACTGCAAAAAAAGCCATAAAATCCCGATCATAAGACTTCACCCCTGCACCATGGGTATGCGGGCGGCGGGAAAAAGATGACGCGGGATTTTGGGGGCGGGAGAAATGTGGTAGAAATGTGGTAATATTAAGATGATAAGTAATGATGGGGCGAGGGGGCTTGACACAATGTGCGCCCCCTACGGCAAAAATTATATTGCGCATGATGACATCCCACCGGAGGTACAGGCGGCATTTGAACGGCTGCAAGCGGTTTATGGCACCCAGACCCGCGCGGCCAACCCGCTGTATGCCGGCAAATAACCGTTGAACATTCTTGCTGATTGTTGTATAATATTGAACATTCTGGATTGAAACGTGCAACATATGGCACGGGCACAGAGGGAAAGGAAAACAGAATGGAAGTTACAACAAAAAAGCAGAACAGAAGAAAGATTGTCATTGGCGTGTTGATTGCCGTGGTGGTGCTGGTGGCGGCGGTCATTGCGTTTGCCAGCAGCTACCTGGTCAATTATGCCATTGGGCGCAGCGGGGACGGCGGTGACCGTGAGGTGGCGCTGGATGTGGAAGCCCCCACGGATGGCGTGGAACAGTTGATTGCCGAAAACCGCGCCGTACAAAAGCAGGCCAATGAGGAATTTTTGCAGCAGAATCCCGGCCAGACGGTGCAGATCACGGCAGCGGACGGCCTGCGGCTGAACGGCGTGTATTACCCCAATACGGGCAGCCACCTGTGGGTGATTGCCCTGCACGGCTACCGCGGCAGCCATACCGGCGTGACCAACCTGGCCCAGCACTACCACGATGCAGGCTACCAGGTGCTGACCCCTGATCTGCGCGCCTGCGGCGACAGTGAGGGCGATTATGTCGGCATGGGCTGGCTGGACCGCAAGGATGTGCTGCAATGGATCGACTGGGTGCTGGCGCAGGACAGCGAAGCTGAAATTGTGCTGCACGGCGTTTCCATGGGTGCCGCCACCACCATGATGACAGCAGGGGAGGACACCCCGGAACAGGTAAAAGTGTTTGTGGAGGACTGCGGCTACACCAGCGTGTGGGATATTTTTTCCAGTGAGCTGAAACTGCGGTTCGGCCTGCCGGAGTTCCCAATTCTGTATACCGCCAGCGCCACGGCAAGAGCCAAAGCGGGCTATGGCTTTAAGGAAGCATCCGCCCTGCAGCAGGTGCAGAACTGTGAAAAGCCGATGCTGTTCATCCACGGCACCGCGGATGATTTTATCCCCTATGAGATGATGGGTACCCTGTATAACGCCAAACCCGGCACCAACAAGGCCACTCTGACCGCCGAGGGCGCAGGCCACGGCGAGGCGATGGATGTTCTGGGTGATACCTATTGGAATACCGTGTTTGACTTTGAAGGCCAGTACATGGCTGGCTGAGCGTTTGCCATAACAAAAAGGCCGTTGTGCAGTTTGGCTTGCACAACGGCCTTTGAATTATAATTTGAACGATGAAAGGGAAAGCCTGAAAAATCAGAACTTGAAGCTGTCCTTCAGGGTGACGATGCGGTTGTAAACGTGGGGGTTCTTGCTGTCCGGCGTAAAGTAACCGGTGCGCACGAACTGGAACCGCTCGCCGGGCTTGGCATCGGCCAAGCTCTCTTCCAGCTTGGCGTGGTCAATGACCTGCACGCTGTCGGGGTTCAGGTAATCCTTGAAGTCAGCGCCATCGGGAATGCCGTTCATGTTGGCTTCGGTAAACAGCTTGTCGTACAGGTGGATCTCAGCGTCCACGCAGTGCTCGCAGCTGACCCAATGGATGGTGCCGCGCACCTTGCGGCCATCGGCGGGGTTGCCGTTGCGGGTTTCCAGGTCGGCTTCGGCATGGATGGTCACCACATTACCGGCTTCGTCCTTGTCCACGCCGGTGCAGCGCACCAGGTAAGCGCCCATCAGGCGGACTTCGCTGCCCAGGGTCAGGCGCTTGAACTTCGGCGGGGGAACCTCAAAAAAGTCGCTCTTGTCGATCCAGACTTCCTTGGTAAAGGCAACCGGGCGGGTGGTGGTGTCATTGGCATCGCGGTTGGGGTTATTGGGCAGGTCAAAATACTCAACCTGGTCAGCCGGGTAGTTGTCGATCACCAGCTTGACCGGCTCCAGAACGGCAACGCGGCGGGCGGCGTTCAGCTCCAGCTCGGCGCGCAGCACGGCTTCCAGCTGGCGCATATCCACCAGGCTGTCTGCCTTGGCAACACCGGCGGTGCGCACAAACTCAAAAATGCTGGTGGGGGTATAACCGCGGCGGCGCAGACCGCACAGGGTGGGCATGCGGGGGTCATCCCAGCCATCCACAATGTTCTTTTCCACCAGTTCGCGCAGGTAGCGCTTGCTCATGACGGTGTTGGTCACATTCAGGCGGGCAAATTCGCGCTGCTTGGGGAAGCCGGCGCCAAAAATATTGGTCACGACCCACTCATACAGGGGGCGGTGGTTCTCAAATTCCAGGCTGCACATGGAATGGGTGATGCCCTCAATGGCGTCCTGAATGGGGTGGGCAAAGTCATACAGGGGGTAGATGCACCACTTATCGCCCTGGCGGTGGTGGGAAACATGCTTGATGCGGTAAATCGCCGGGTCACGCAGGTTCATGTTGGGGCTGGCCAGGTCGATTTTGGCGCGCAGGGTCTTTTCGCCATCGGCAAACTCGCCCGCGCGCATCCGGCGGAACAGGTCGAGGTTTTCTTCCGGGGTGCGGTCGCGGTAGGGGGAAGGACGGCTGGGCTTACCGGCATCGTTGCCGCGGTATTCCTGCATCTCCTCGCGGGTCAGGTCATCCACATAGGCTTTGCCTTCCTGAATGAGCTTTTCGGCGTATTCATAGCACTTTTCAAAGTAATCGCTGCCGTAAAAAATTCCGCCGTTGGGGGTGGCACCCAGCCATTCCAGATCTTTCAGGATGCTCTGCACATACTCGTCGCCTTCGCGGGCGGGGTTGGTATCGTCAAAGCGCAGGTTAAACTTACCGCCATAGGTTTTGGCGGTCATGTAGTTGATGTAAATGGCCTTGGCGGAACCAATGTGCAGGTAGCCGTTCGGCTCCGGCGGAAAACGGGTATGGATCTCCTTGACCTTGCCCTCGGCAAGATCCGCGTCAATGATCTCAGTCAAAAAATTGGAAAACTTTTCGTCAGCCATGTATTCCACTCCAATAAAATATTGTAGATTGTAATATTGTCGATTTTCTTAGGCAACACCGCACAATTCCCGCCTTACGGCTTAAGCACCGCTCCGGCGGCTGCGGCACGGCATCTGCGTTGCCAAAATACTCGATAATACACAAAGTATTATCTGCGCTTTTGGCTTGGCATCTGCCGTACCTCGCTCGCCGTATCGGCACTTAGAATTATGCGGTATTGCCCTTATTTTACAATAAGCGGCAGGGTTTTGCAATATGGGGAACAGAGACAAAATGCAGAATTGAACGTGCAAAACCGCTTTTTAAGCAAAAAAACGCTTAGCGATAGTCGATGGCAAGGGTGGGCAGACCGTTCAGGGTAAGGTCTGCAATGTTGCCATCCTTGAATTCATAGTAGCCCTGCGCGGCGATCATCGCGCCGTTGTCACCGCAGTATTTCAGTTCCGGCAGATACACTTTCGCGCCGAGCTTCTGGGCACCATCGTTCACCAGCTGGCGCAGACGGCCATTGGCCGCAACGCCGCCCGCCAGGCAGATGGTTTTGGCGTTGGTATCCGCTGCGGCGGCCAGCAGCTTTTTGGCCAGGATCTGTGCAATGCGCTCCTGGAAGCTGGCGGCCATATCGGCCACGCGCACTTCCTCACCGCGCTGCTGGGCGTTGTGAACCTCGTTGACAACGGCAGTCTTTAAGCCGGAAAAGCTCACGTTGTATTTACCCTCCACATGCGGGGTGGGCAGCTTGTAATAGTGCGGGTCGCCGGTTTTGGCGGCCTGCGAAACGCTGGGCCCGCCGGGATAGGGCAGCCCCAGGGTGCGGGCAACTTTATCAAACGCTTCGCCCGCGGCGTCATCCACCGTGCGGCCCAGAACATGGTACTTGCACCAGTCCTCTACCTGCACAATATGGCTGTGG
>OBYA01000221.1_pt1 | contig 35809 bp, 39 predicted proteins | sample 1495461 | NCBI WGS metagenome assembly OBYA01 (sample SAMEA2580180, study PRJEB22360) | human gut metagenome | biome: human gut; feature: human-associated habitat; material: faeces | place: Denmark | collected 2008/2010 | reverse complement strand
ATCCTGCCGGCTCCATAAGTCCCCAGAGCTGCCGCTCCAGTGGCCATCCCGATTCCTTTTTGTCCGATCGCCTGTGTGACGCCCTTCAATGCGCTCATCGCCTGGAAGCCCTGCATCGTCATGAAGAGTCCCATACCATCCCCGCCGATGAGCTGAGCGACTTGACCGGGACCGACCAAGACAGCCAGCATGCCCCCCAGGAAGAAGATCCCCTGGCCGACGATGCCGAAGTTTTGTACCGTTTTAGAAGATGTGACAGCCATGACGAGCAACAGGATGATATACTGCAGGACATTCGAGATCAGATCAGCACTGATCAGTTTGACCCATAAACCAAAACTGCGATCATCCGGATTTATGATACCGGAAATCGGGTAGGGAGATATCAGGATCTTGACCGCGATGGAGATCATCCTCTGTGATATCTGTATCGCCATAAGCAGAAACATATAAGCTCCACATACCCCTTCTACGATCAGAAAGATCAGCATGGTGGTATCCGGAAAATAGATATAATCACCATCAGCTCCAATCAATGCAGAGGTGATATTGAAGAAGCCTCCTACAATCGGTACGCCGTCGAACCAATGATCCATACCGCCTTCCGTGGCGTTGATATCGATCAGCTGGTAGGGAGGATATTGACCATTGCTTGCGGAACTGATAAAGATCTGGGAAGGCATCCCTTCATATTCCTTGTACAGTTTGTCAACAATCTCCTGTTGAAGCTTGTTGTCTGTTTTTGGCTTCGTAGTCGCGAAATTGTTCTCTACTACGAAGGAATCCGGAACACTATCCATAACGACGCTCGTAAAAGCGGTGAATTCTTTGATCACCAGTGGAGTCATGGCAACGACGAAAACGATTGCGATGATACGGAAGATCATCCGTAATCCGCTCAGCTTCCATACATATTCTTCATCGATAGTCGCTTTCAATAACATCGTGAAGGCTCTGAGCAGGGTGAACATCAGGAGGAACATCATCAGGATGTCCCACCATTGCCACACCGTTGAATTTGAGCCGATATCGAAGGAAAGGATCGGTCGTATGATGTTATATACACTATCGATGAGGAACATACTTCCTTTGACGAGTATCCACAAGACCCAGCGGACACCATCGATTACTAGATCCATACGATACCTCCTTTTTACATATTGTATATTTTATAGATCGTCGGGATCAGCTCGAGGACGACTGCGATTCCCCAGATGATCTTGAGCATCTTTAAGACAGGCTTTTGTTTCTTCTCATCTTCGTCCTTGACCATCCACGATAGACCATGAGCAGCACTTGCAATGACAGCAACGAGAGGTATCGCCCATAGGCAGATATCCGTAAAGGAATCCAACCAAGGCTTTGCCTCATTTTTCACTCCTGCAGTATTCGGTTTTGGCTTCGCCAATATAGGGGTCATCGTCGAATAGAAGGCGATGAGGATACCTGCAGTCGCAGGAGTCGGTTTTAATCTTTTCTTGAACATAGGGTATATCGTTTCCTTTCTTTCTTAATACTAAAAAAGACACATGATGTGTCTTCTTTCGGATATAGAGCCGCTGTATAAACACTCATACAGTGCAAAAAGCTTATACTACATCTTGACTGTTACTTGAGAGTAACAGTTCGTAGGATAAAAAATCTTCTATTTTATATGTATCGCCTCCTTTCCCGTGATAAAATCTCTCTTATAAAGAAATGAGGAGTTATTTATGGAAGATTTTTTTAAATTTATAGATTCAAGTTTTATTATTGCTGTCCTCTCTGTTTTCTCAGTAGGTCAGATTTTAAATACTTTCATTAAATATCTATTGGACAGAAGACCGATGGTTTCAGAAATAGATAAGAAGATGTTTATGATATATAGTGAAATATACTATGCAGTTATTGAAAATCCAATTTCCAAGGTGAAAAATAAGAATTGTTTAGAAATATTTTTAAAGTTAAAATGAAACAATAGAAAATAATTACCATTTAGTAAATTATTTTGATAATATAACTCTTAAACTCTTACAAGCTTTGAAAGATTCTAAGAACCCCTCTGAAGCAGAGAAAAGAGCTACAACACTATTTTATAGAATCCAAAAACTATATGTTAAATATCAAAAAAGAATGGGGTATAGATTTCCTTTATTAAGAGAAATGATAATCGTTACATTGTATCGTATATGCTTTTTGTTATTTTTAACAATGTCTCTTATCGCTTTACTATACATAATATATTTGTTTTATGATTTAGGCATTTATAATGCTATCACAGATAGTCAATATGCTTTGATTCCTGCAATATTTGTTTATTCTTTTGGACTCACACTTTTTTTTTGCTTGGAAACTACAATAAAACAGCTAAAATAGTTCTTAAACAATTAGAGAATTTCCAACTTAATACACCGCAAAGCACAATATTAAATAGATCACCAAAAAAGAGGACTTCATCAAAATACACTTCATACAAATAATCTATCTTCTCAAGACATAAGGGAATGCGTTGATGTTTTTTCAGCTTTTCCCTTAGCCACAGCAGCCAATTTGGGATATTTCGTTTTATATATTCAACAATATATGTGAATCCAAGAATAAATACTAATGATCCCAAATAAGATATGCCACTTATTATAGCTTTATTTGCTAATTTAGAGGAAGTAATTGCTATATATAGATTACCAAAAACAAGCATTCCATATACTAATGAAGCGGGGATACCTATAACTTTTATCAAACTTAGATTCTGTGCTTTCTTATCTCTATTCATATTTATCATTTTTTACTCACTTTCTTTATGAGGTAAACAAGGGGTAAATCACGCTATATAGGTTTTATAGACTGGTAAGCGGAATCGTGTGTTGGATGTCAATAGTTCGGTTGACTTGATAATAGAAAAAGGGAAGTACTGTTGTTTTGCACTTCCCATACAATTCTCCTACTAACTAATGATATTCTACTGACATCATTTTACTGATCAAATAGCATCTATGATGTCCATTGCCCCGAGCATCATAAATTTTAATTATGACATCCTCTTGTCCGATATATTTTTCCACAAAATCTTTATCATAGCCAGAATCATCAGAAAAGTTCTTTTTGTAAATTTCAAGATACTCTTTATTTTTGATAATGACTTCTCCATTGATTACAACGCAGTTCCAATATATCTTTGTTTCTCTCAGATGTTTTCTGAATATCAATATTATATCACATAACAGAAATATCAAAATGTAAAATATTATCAATTTGACTATGATGATACCTAAAATCTGCATATTTCTCTTCCTTTCCATATACCTTAGACAGGGGATAAGAAGTATGTATCACATCCTTCATGTAAATCTTATTTTGTGGTGAAATTACTATCTGTTAGAATCCAATATTCGGGGATCTTCATAAGCATTCTGATAGGAAATAGCTAGTAGGAAGGATTCCCGGAGCTTTTTTGTAAAAGCCGTCAAGTATGTCTTCGACCATTTCAATACTCCTTCTGACCTTCATATCGATAAGGATCGCTCCATGATGATGTACCTCTTCTTCAAATGAAAGAGGGAAATGCAGGTATCTGCATCTCCCTTGAGAAAAGGCAGACTACTGTTCTGATTTCTTCGTTTTTCTGCGTTTATGAGACACGAAGATGAGTGCTGCACCTGACAGTGTTACGACACTGAGCAGGATCCCAGTCGCTGTCGTATCCCCTGTAACGACCCCACCGGATAACGGTTTATCTGCATAGATGATTGTGCGCAGCTTGTCATCACCATTGACCCATTCGTCATCGATCGTGACCTTCACGACTTCATCGGATAACTGATAACCGGCCGGTGCTTTCGTCTCTTTGATGAAATACGTACCGTAGATCAGATCATCGAACAGTGCGATTCCGCTCTTCGTATCCGTCTTTACACTGCGGATTTTCTTCGTGCATGCTGCGTCACTATACAGCGTAAACTCTGCGGCCTTCAGGATGTCCTTATGATCATAATAATCGACCTTATTGACTTTGATATAGGAGCGGATCATTTTATCTTTCATCGTGACCTTCTGGCCGTCTCCTGCGGTAAAGGTGATCTCTTCTGCGATCTCATATCCATATGGTGCAGAGATTTCTTTCATTACATAGGTTTGACCCTCGCTCAGTCCTGTGATCGTGTGCTGCTCTTCTGTGGATACCCACTGATCTATGATATTGCCATCTTTGTCAATGATCTGCAGTTTAGCACCGGGTAATTCTTTTTCGCCGGTCTCATCGACTTTAGAAAAGTGCATCTCTGTTTGTCTGTTGCTCATGTCGATCGTCTGTACATCGTTCGTATCACGTACGATGAAGATGATATCCTCAGCTTTTGTATAACCGGCAGCTGCTTCCAGTTCCCGCAACGTATATTCCTGTCCGACAACCAGCTTGGTGATATCATGAGGCTTTTCATCTGTGATCCACTCATCAACGGTCTTTCCGTCTTTGTCAATGATGGCCAGTCTGTTGCCTGGTAACTGCTTACCTTCTTCATCCGTCTTGATGATCTGTAACTTCGTTATATCATCCTTCATGACGACCTTCTGGATCTCACCAGTATCTTTGATCGTGAACGGTACATCGGTAGCTGTCGTATAACCTGATGCCGGGATCTTTTCAGATAGTACATAGTCTCCAACAGGCAGCATCTCGATGAGATGTGGTTTATCTGTGGATATCCATTCCTCTATGATCTTTCCGGCCTCGCTCTTTATCTGCAGCGTAGCGCCCGGAAGTTCTTCCTCGTTCGTGATATCCACTTTAGAGATCTCGACCTTTGTCGTTTCATTCTGATACTCTGCTGTGAATTTCAAGACTGCATTGTTTTGATTCGTATACTTTGTATCAAAATAATAACGCACTTCCTGACCACTCGCATAACCTGCAGGAGCTTTCGTTTCCGTTGCATAGAATAGGCTATTGGTGTCACCGATGAGTCTTACATCCTCAATGACTGTTTGACTGAATCCTGGATCTATATCTTCATCTTCGATTTTCTCAATCGGCATTACACCATATTCTGGAGTAAGATCATTAGGCAGGTCTGCAGTAAATGTGGCTCTACCATCTTCGCCGGTTACCACCGTTTCAATTTTTTCACCGGCTTTTACGATCACATCGCCGTCATAGTTGTACACGTCTCTGTTTGCATATAGCGTGATTTCAGCGCCGACTAGCAGCTGTTGGTCATCTGCGTCCTTTTTGACAGCCTGTACTTCAACTTTCTGACGTTCATTTTCATAAGTACCGGCATCTCCGAATACGATCGCTGTATTCTGATCCTCATAGACGAGCTCGACTTCTCTGATATCATCGGAATGCGTGAATCCGTTTGGAGCAGTTTTTTCCGAAACTTGATATTTACCCAAAGGGAGCAGCTTGGTCTGTGCTTCACCTGCAGCATCGGTCGTTATCGTATCTACCAGATCGCCTTTGTGATATAGGATATCGCCCTGATTATCTGGAGATGAGATATCTTCCGCTGCCTTGACTTCGAACACAGCACCCTTCAATTTCCGCATTTCATATTTGAACTTCGTATTGCCATGATCATCAGTTTCTGCAGAAGTAAGGACCTCTCCCTGTTTTACGACTGCGATACGTCCTTTTACTGAAGTATCCTGTTTAGTGACAGTGATGACCGGTGTAGCACCGTCTGGAAGTGTCTCATATGCTGTATTGCTTGATACTTTAAATTTAACTGGAGCGATATTCAAAACATAACCATTTGGGGCAGTGATTTCTTCTAATTGATAATCACCTGGATCCAATTCTTTTCCAGTCATTACAGTACCGGATCCATCCGTCGTCCAGGTATTGACCTTATGAGGTATAGGGGTCCAATCCCAATATTCTACATACTCGTTTTTATCCAAGTTTTTAATCTTGAAAGTTGTTCCGGCAAGTGTAATTGTTTTACCAGTTTCTTGATCAACCTTTACAGCTTTAACCACAGCACGAAATTTTGCATCATTAAAGATACGCCAAGGCTGAGGATCACGGCTATCTTCAGAAATAGTTACTGTAAAATCAGGAACTTTATAGTGATCATCCGGGACCTTAGTTTCACGCACAACATACGTAGCATAAGGAAGCTCATCAGATACCGCCTGTCCATTTTTATCAGTCACAAGGACTTTTGCTGTCTGTCCCTTTGCATTTTTAGCAATAGGAGCTTTTTCCCAACTTCCGTATGCATCTATATCCTTTTTGGATTTAACGGTAAATTCGACACCGGCCAGCTTATCAGCTTCACCGGCACCATTGTCTGATATCTTGATAATGGAGAATGCCTGAGCCTTGACACGTTCCTTGACCGTTTGTTTCTTTGTAACGATTTCCACACTTTGTCCTGCATAATCGATAGATACATCATACTTTGTAGGATCTAACGTATATCCAGTACTTGGCGTCTTTTCCTGAAGGGTATATTTACCTAAGTAAAGATTACTTACAGACGCTTTTGCATTGGCATCCGTCGTCAGTGAAGTGACTAATGCACCTTTCGCATATTTGACAGATCCGTCGGCAGGATCTAGGATATTTTCTTTTGCCTTCAGCTCATATACCGCACCTTTTAAGGTAGCTTCTCCTTGTGCGGCAGAACCGGTGACGTTGTCTTCTTTTGTGAGCTCTAAGCGGCCGGTCTGTCGTTCATCTTCACCAGTCACTGTGATCTTTTGTTCGTTGCTAGTGATCGTAACAGGGTAGGAAGTCTTGTTTAAGATATATCCTGATGGAGCGATGACCTCACGCACGGTGTATTGCCCGAATCTTAGATAACCCGATTCTACATAGCCTGTGGCAGTTGTCACGAGTCTTTCTAACTCCTGGCCTTTATCATTGTAGATGGCATAGGTAGCACCTGCGACCTGTTTTCCAGATTTAGGGTCGATCTTACGCAGCTGCACCTTACCTTTGACCCAGTTATTACGTGCAGTATAGGTTGTCGTCTGATTAGCTTCGACAGTTACTTCACGGATGGTAGTGTCGAGTACCAGGTGACTAGGGACTGCAGTTTCCTGCACATAATATTTCTGTGGTAACAGGTTATTGACAGTTACAGTACCATCGCCCCCTGTTTTGTAAGTTCCGATAGGAGAGGACATGTCTGCATTTTTAGACACTTTGAAGGAAGTATTCGGAACTACCGCTCCATCTTCGTCCTGCTTTGTGATTTTCAGTGATCCGTACTTATTAACTTTGACATCAATAAAAGTAGACAATGGGTCCTTTACAAAAAACTTAACCATATCCTGAGACCCTGCCTTCTGATATACAAGGCTGGTCCCTACACATTCATCTGGAACTTTATTGTATTTTACTTTAGAATTATCTTTGGATTCTTCCGTCGCAGTAATGGTGAGTTTATTACCATCTTTTTTTACCTTCAATCCATCAGAAGCTATAAAATTAAATTCATTAAATACGCCATTTGTGTCAGTGAGTGTAATACTTTCCCCGACATTTAAAGTGATTTCTTCCCTGTGAAAAGAAGGTCGAATGGAATGACTATCAACAGCTTTCTGAATTTTAGATTTATACCCACTATAGTCGAAACCGGAAGCAGTAACACTCCACCCCATCTTTTCCCAAATCATTAAATTCGTTGTAAATTTATAGTATGTGACATCTGATTTGTTTCTGTTTTTATAATAGCCTTCATATGCTATAACAGAAAGCTCATGTCTAAGGGAGGCATTAAATTCACTTTCAGCATATCCTCCACCTGCGATCACTTCTGCCTGTGGATCTATACAGAAAACCACATCTCCATCCATCTTTAATGTGAAACCCTGTCCCCAAGCTGATTGAGAGCCTTTAGTAACCTGATAGGAAATACCATCTATAAATGTCTTAGTGGCCGTGTGATCTGCGGCATAGATTGGTAACTGCATATTTGTTAATACAGTCAAAACAGTTAAGATACCTATAGCTGCATCTCTTATTCTATTTTTTATTTTTCGTATCATTTGCTTTCCTCACTTTCTGTAAACACGAAAAAAGGCCAGTGACTGGCCTTTTACTATCTTATATTCGTATAGGGCCTTACGGCCCTGAATCTACCAACCTTATAGTAACTCATCTTTTCTCCTTTCTACGCATAAAGGACAGATTTCTAATCTGTCCTTTTCATTTCTCTATTAAATTTTCAAAATAGTGACTATTTTGGTATTTTTGTGTATAATATAGATGAGATATCTTATCTCAGTGAAAATGGAGATAGTTTGAAAGTAATCGCCCCGAGCTCGGTCAAAAGTCAAGGGGCGATTACTTTTTTAGTATCTTGATCGTTTCCTTTATTGTTAGCACAATAAGAAGAATGATATACAAGTCTAAATTCAAGTAATCACCTCCAGTATTGGAACCGAAAGGGTCTACTTCCAATAAATTGAGGTCTATCACTATCTTCGCTTTCAATTATACTATAGTTTATATTTAAAATAAATTTCTTTTTAATAAAAGTCTACTGTCCAAACATCATTACGTTCACCACAATTATCATAAACTGTCCATGCATGATATCCGTCATATCCTTTTTTTCCCCATGGTCCTTCACCATAATTCAATTGTTCATTTGCGTATGCATCTGCTGCAGCTTCAGAATAAAACACTTGTCCGCTATTTCCTATAGCACCAAAATTTCCGTCAGAAACACATGCATTAGGCTGTTCTGCTGGTGTGGAGGTTCCAGAATTTCCTGAAGATGATCCTCCTGATGTTGTACCACTTTGTCCACTGGATCCTGAACTCTGATTGGATTGTGCAGGAGAGGAAGGGGAAACTGCCTGCGTCTGTTGGCCAGTGCTGCTGTTCTGAGAAGTTGCGGCCTCAGAATTTTGTTCTGTCGTTGCTTTCTTCTCAACTTTATTCTTCACAGTGACCTTGAATGTTTTATCTGTAGTATTTCCATTTGCATCGAACGCTTTGACAACTACTTCATAGGTACCTGCTTTCTTCGTATCCAGCTTGCCCTTGTCAATATAGTATCCGGATTTCTTGATTTCCTTGTCACTGTACTTCAAGCTGCCATCGACGGGATCCTTTACAGATTTTACATTGTCCTTCAATGTCAGCTTATCTCCGGCTGTGATCGTGATCTTATCCTTCTTCAGTACGATTTTTGGTTTTTTGGTATCTTTGACAGTTATCTTGATTTCCTTTTCTGTAGATTTATCACCATCTGTAAATGTGACTTTCAGCGTCTGGTCTCCGACTTTCTTTGCATCATATCCGGAAACCTTGTCGACTTTGACATTCTCGTCTGACTCCTTTGCGTCATATAGTTTATCGTTATCCAGCTTATCACCGTACTCTACAGTCAGCTTCTCTGGCGTTTTGACCTGTAGGTCTTTGACACAGCCCGTCAATATCAATGCTGCCACTGCTATCATACTTAATAACTTTTTCATTTTCTAAATCCTCCTCATCACCCATTTAGACTTTTTTATCGATTTATTTTTTCTTTCGTTTTGCAAAATATTTTTTTATGAATTTCCGTTCGAATTTTTCTTCTTTTTCATATGCCTGTTGGAAAGCAGATAGCCTTCTGCTTTTTCCTCCAAGTATTTCTTCAACATGGCAAGTTGCCATGTTGTTTGAAACATAGTCCGTCAAGCCTCTTTCCAAAGCATCTCTACATCTTTACCACTGTGTGTTAATGCGATATGGATGATCTGTCCGCTCAATGTGATATCATAACGATTCATTTCGATCTGTCGTAAAGCTTCCTCACATTTTTCTTTCAACAGTTTCGGATGCTTGTCATATTCTTCTTTCTTTAAATACTTTAATTCGATGATATAGGAAGGAAACTTACTCGTCTTGCTTTGTAGGACGATATCGTATCTGCCTTTTCCAGCCTCCTGATTACTCTTTACCTCATAATCTGCATATAGGCAGGCACACATCCCTAATAGAAGAGTATGGTAACTGTTTTCACTGATCAGATCATGATAACTTGTAGAATTCAATAGGAAGTCTCGGTAGTTTTCTATGAACACATTAGGTTCTTTATCGTATAAGCCTCTCATCATCATAGTGAAAATATCATAGTCTTTATTCAAATAATTTAGAGTAAGTCTCTGAAACTCCTCTGCGACCTCATTGTTTGGAATCTCCAATAAATACGTGCTCGATTTTTCTTGTTTTATTGTCAGATACCCTGCATTTACGAAAAGACCCCATAGACTTACAGCATCTGATTCTTCATAAAAACATTTTTGAAGATCCATTACGGTCTCTACCTGTTTTTTTTCTATCAACTCTTCATACTTGGTTTCGAATCCGGATTTATGTTCACCGTGTGTTTCTGGTTTTTTTCTTATTTCCTCCATTGCTTTTTTTATAAGCTGATTAGAGCTTACGTTCACCCAATAGGGAATCAGCTTATGATTCTTCGCATAATTGAGGATAGACCAGGGATTATAGATTTCTGTTCCACCGATATTATAGCCATCATACATTGCCTTCACTTCATCAGAGCATTCTAAGCCATAATACTTCAATAGGATATCCACTTCTTTCTTCACGAATCCAAAGTGTTGGGAATAGGCTTTATCACTTACAGTCCGTACCTCCGGGTTGTTCAATCCGGAAAAGATATTTTCCTTTGCGACCCGCTGTATCCCGGTAAGCATAGCATTTTGCAAATTCGGATTATCTTTCAGTGCACTGCTGAGCAATCCTGCAAGTGCGGAGTGTATCTCGCTATAAACATTTCCGACATGCGCTTCTATAAACGGTGTGTCATATTCGTCTATGATGAGCATCACTTTCTTTCCGTAATATTGATGACACTTCTCCATGAGATATGCTATCGCCTGGTCGATCGTTTCTAAGCTTCCATCATCTAAGCTTGATAATCCTTTCATGATCAAGTCGAACTTTGGTTTATCGAACATATCCGGATCTTTCAATAGGTGGGCGTTACATCTGTAGGCTGTCAATAGCTGTTCCTTTATACATTTTACGATTCTCATCTGACTGCCTTTCGCATCCGCAAAGCTCAGAAAGATCGTAGGATATTGGTTCATCTCACGAATATATTCCGTATCCATGATCGCAGTATCCTTGAAGATATCCTTTGAATCCTTTGTGATGTCGAAGAATTCTGCCATCATACTCATGTTCAATGTTTTCCCAAAGCGTCGAGGACGGGTCACCAGTGTTACTTCTGCGCCACTATCCAAAAATTCTTTTATCAATAAGGATTTATCGACGATATAATAATCTCCTGTTTTCAATTTTCGATAATCTGAGATACCGATCGGTATCCGTTTCAAACCTGTCGGTCCATGTTCGACTATTTTTTTGTTTTCGTTCATATTTTTTCTCCATGCGGTCTCTCCGCTGTCTACTCCTACATGGCAACTTGCCAGGTAGCTGATCTTGCTTGTTTTTTTACTTTATATCAGGTCACTTTAAAGTGATTCCTGTTTTTTCTTCTACTGATTCCACATACGTATCTACGTCGATATAACCTTTTGAAAGATCCTCTGCTTTGCCCATGACTTGAGAAAGCACATACTCGATATCTTCCTTTGGTACGCCTGCCTCAAATAATACCTCTGCCACGGTTGATGCATAGATCCTGCTGGTCGTTTCTACCAGCTGCTGTTCCCGCATCTGTTGCAGTTGCACATCTCTTCTACTCATCGCATCTTCCTTCTTTCTGGCTACCGCTGTGCTCTTCTATACCCGGCTGCCTGTGCCTCTTCTTCACTGTTGAATATGATCAGATTTTTTGAGTCCTCCATATCATCATAGGATCGTTGGCCGGGACAGTGATAGATCTTCGAATCCTTGTTTCCGCGTATCTCCACATCGGTATCGTTTTGCTCTTTTTCTACTCCTTTTTCCAAATGACTCTCTCCGGTGATATAGTCGATCGTAATACCGGGCTGTACATTGTATACGAAGACATTGAACCGGATACCTTCTCCATGGTCTTCCACCGACTGCGCTTCCATCTGTACACCGGATGCTACGAGGTCATCACCTTCAAATATCGGAGTGACCCGATACAGTACGTGGTTATTCGTTTCCTGGATATGATCAGCAACCATATCTTCAAATGGCAGCATACCTTCCATGTTCATATACCGAGTACCGGTTATCAGATTCTTCTCGTTGGCATTTTCACCGGTCAGCTGGAATCCGATCAGATGGCACCGGTTATAGAGATATTTCCCATCTATCAGGTCATCATACCTGACGGTATGCCAGCCGGAAGGCTTTATCATTCCGATGGAGCCTCGTTCTTCTGTAGGCATCAGATCTTTTCCGATGTTTGCCATCGCAGCTCCGCACCGGCCTAGCTCATCCAGCTCACTGTAGTTCTCATACGATTTCGTAGACAGCTCATCTTCCATGAAAGCCGGTATATTGCCGTCGATTTCCACATACGGTGTACCGGAGTAAGCTGGAATTTCGGAGATATCGATATATGATATATCTTGTTCGTTCTTCGTGCTATGCGGTGAACAGCCTGTCGATGAAAGGACGAGCAAGGAAGACAATAGTAATTTGATGATCGTTTTCATGATCTTTTCCCTCATTTCTGTACCTGGCAACTTGCCAGGTCAGGTTCAGACACTCTTTTCCAACTAAATTCTACTATAGTAGAAGTTCAAAGACAAGTGTTTACCCGCTCTGCCTATCTACGATTTCTTTCATTTTCTTTCTTTGTTTTGCTTTTCTCATCCTTCGATATAGCAGGAACGTTATGGCAAGGACGATGATCAGTAGGAGGAATAGAGTCGCAAGTCGTATACTATCGTACAGGAACTGCAGTGTGATAATCGTGAGAAGGATGAGTACGATGACACCCACGGTTATCCATAAGAGATGACATAATACTTTTTTTGTATACGACGCTCCGTGAAAGCCGGAGATTCGTGCATGGTCCTTCCTCATGAACTTCTCTAGTCTATCAGGATCCATAGGATAACACCTTCTCTTTCTCCAGTTCTGTAATGAGCATCTGCTCTAGCTGTATGTCCGCTTCCTCCTGCATCCATCGCATGTCCTCCGTGTTCAAAGCAGGGCGGAAAGGGAGAGTAGGGTCCAGTGCTGCTCGTTTGTCCCATAGCTCCAGTGTTAGATCGTCTTTATCGATGATTCCCTCCAAACTGTTTTCATCCAGGTCTTGTGAAGCTAACCACTCATCACAGCGATCCTTCAGTATCTCGCTGATCTGTCCTTTTTGGACATATTCGTGATAGCGGGATAGGACAGGTTCCATATCTTCCTTCGTGTATACGTTCAGATCAGAAACTGTGACACCTTCGATTCCTATCGTTTTCAGGAGCTCAGTGCCGCTTCCTCTTGCTATCGGAAGGCCATCATATAAGAGGACCTGAAGATGGGTGCCATCTTCCTGGATCTCTTCTGTCAGCGCATAGCCTTTATGTGAACGTATGTACGCCTCCAATAGTCCTTCCTGTACTTTCTTCGGCATCTCCTTATGCTGGAGAATGTTGACCAGATCCGTTGCGATCTTTCGTGCCTGCGCAAGGGAATAGACAAGTCCCGGCAGCAACTTATGCCCGAGCAGTTGAAGTGCGTCGTCCTTTTCGTCATAGAGATCCATAGCTTCGTCCTGAAGTCGGACTGTTATGCTTTTCATTTCCTTTGGATCCTGTATTCTATATTCGACCAGATTCTTATGCCAACCCTTACGCTGTATATCCGGTTCATCATCGATCAACAGCATCACTTTTAGCCCTTCACTCTTAGTGAGATCATATGCTTCTCTGAGATCTGATAAAGATAGAAAGCAAACACCATCTAAAGATTCTTTTCGCAGTCTGTCTATGACCTCGTCACTGACGCAGCGTAGATAATAGTCTTTGACTCCCGGATACTTACGTTCACAGTTCGTATTGATATATCCTTTTCTGCTTTTTAAGTCATTCATTGCTTTCAAGCACCTCCTTTTCTATCTACCTGGCAATTTGCCAGGTAGATACAAGATCCTTTGTCATTCTAAAGATTTATGGTCATCTTCATACGTCATCTCATGATCTCTGCTCATGGTTTTATATCCGAACATTCTGTCAGCTTCATCACTCGCTCTGCAAAGAGCATAGGACAATATGATGAAGAGGGAAACGATCATCCCTATAAAAAGTATCGATATCATGCTTCTCCCTCCTGTGTTACATAGCAGTTTGCTAAGTAATTCATTGTTATTGAGACTTTATGACAATCTTTGATGAACACTTTTCTCATAGTCGTCCAGCAGTTCTTCTGTTGACTTTAGAATATCTGATTGCCATGCAGCTAAATTTATCAGACGATTTTTCTGAAGCTTTCTGCCATAAAGTCATACAGTCCAATTTCATCAAGGTCTATCGTTTGCATGTCGGATGCATGGACATTGCTTATGACTGTTAATATTTCGTCATATATATCTGGAGCAGCTGTCTTATCAAGGTAGGGAATCAAAATCTCCTGTAGTTTATTTTCTACATCGAGCAGATATTTCAAATCACAGTACATTGCAGTTCTCCATGTTTCCAGATAAAAATAGAATTTCATTTTTCGTGCAGAGTTTTTGAATACAAAGGGCAGATGCGACATTATTTTGCAGATCGTATCAGGTTCATACATTTTCATATAAGCCAGAAATTTATTCGTCAGAACAGAATATTCCTGATGTATAGAGGAGAGATTTGTAAAATCAATATGCACATGTTCGCTGGCCTCTTTTTCCTCGCGCATATCTGCTGCAATTTTGCCTAATTCATTGAAATAGGTTGCAATAAGCTTTTTTGATGCATACATTTCATCACGTATCGATTGAAATAATGTCCATCTCATTTCAATCGTAGATTGTTTTTTGTAGAGCACTGTGGATGTAATCCAGGTAAGTACTGCTCCCAAAAGCGCCGAAACCATGATCGTTATAATTTCCATGGAAGATACCTCTTTTCTTTTTGAAAGAAGTATATCACAAATGATTATCCATGTGATCAGTAGTTGTATATTTACAAAAGTGAATTTTTTCATACTTTTTTTTGAATGACTCCATGTTTTTTTCACACCTTCTGTTCTTCCTTATGGTTTGGATCGATCATCTGGCAACTTGCCAGGTGATGTCTTACTTTATCACGATCTGCCATTTTGCATGATACAGCGCTTGGATATGCCTAGGCAGACCATAGAACCAAGTCTTGTCGACGGTTACGATATTCCCGTTCTCCTTGTTTCTCAGTACCAGATATTTCTTTTTCTTCATTCGATTTCCAAGATCACAGTGGAGCGTCAGAGTTCTTATAGTGCCGGCTTCGCATTTCTTCCACACTCAACAGAGCATTACGTTTCACTGTGACCCTGACCTCCTTTCCGATCGTCTTCATGGTCCATCCCGTCTTTCTTCCCGTATGTCTGCCAGAGTAGTTCCAGCTCCTGTCGTTCAAGTTTCTTCTCTTTGAGCAGTCTCTGTGCGATCAGGGCTACCAGATCCCAGTGCGCATACAGGACCTGTGTACAGTGCTTCCGGCAGTCTTCATACAGCGTATAGCGCTCCTGTCGCGGCATCTGCTGCAGGAGTTCGAAACACCGGTTATGGTCGTCAACTGAGGATAGCTCGGAATAGACCATCTTCTGTGCAAGCATCCCATATCTTCTCGCTGCGATATCTCCAGCGAGTAACTTGCACAGTATCATGCACAGAGGCAATTCTTGTTTCTCATAGCGGCAATATCCTCCCACCGGACCATCCTTCCCTCATCGCAAACGCAAAAGAGTGCATGTAGTATGAGAAACACCAGATACAGCAGGGAACGTAGGATATCCGCGCCCTGATAGAGGAGGTCGGAAAAGATGGTCACATTCATATAGAAGAGGAGGAACGGGAAGCTCACCTCTTTCTGAAACAAGTAGCGTACCAGCACGATGAACAACAGGACCATCCGACACGGCAACAGGATCTCCTTCTCATCAGGGAGCGCTTTGCGTAAGCCGCAAAGCGTATAGACGCATGCGAATGTCAGGGACATCGTCAATACCACTTCGGTCAGTATGGAAAAGGAGGTCTTCAGGATACAGACCAGATGATGCGGCGTCATATGCCGGATATAGGTCCCCGCCTCATTCTTCCATAGAAGGAATCCGATGAGGAGGAAGTACGTGATCGTGACGACCACGTACGTCATTCGCTGATGACCTCCAGGATCACTGTTCTCGATCTGGAAGGCTTCGAGCGATTTTGACTGATCGACCCATCTTCATTGATAGGATCATCATCCTTTACGATGACCCTGACCTCTTTTCCGATCTTCTCCCTGCAATAGTCTGCGATCGCTTTTTTCCCGAAACGCACATATGCCGCATAAGCGATGATGGTATTGTTGTAATTCTGTAAAGTAAGTAATTGTATCTGTGGTAAGTAATCTTCTAAGGTCATGTTTTATCGCTCCCTTGCTTTTTGTCCCATCTTGTATGCGCAGACACCTAAAGAGAAGCCGGCTGCGATGAGGCAGGGGATACTGATGTAGTTCAGCTCTCCCTGCAGCATGACGATCAGTAACAGCTCCGATATACCGGCAACATAGATCCAGAAAGTGTTGTACAGACAGTCCTCTTCCGTATCTGCAGTCAGTTTCGCTTTTAAATATTTATTCTTCTTCATGTCCATCTTCTCTCTTTCTCCGATTTTCTTTTCCCAGCAGATAACAGAGGAATGCCGAGATGTTGATGATCAGGAATACGATCAGCTTCCTTATATCTTCCATCCCTCGTCCTCCTGATATCTCCTTTTCGTTCTGCATGAAATGGCAACTCCTATATCCATTCTCGTCGCTTCCATTGCTGTCACCATTTTTTTTATCATGCAGATACGTCAGCTTCAGAAAGTCTTCTCTGCAGGGGGTGACTGGTCGCCCTATGATCCCGTCTCTTCGTGCTTTCCGTACCTCTCGTAACTGACGATCTCTGCGTATCTGTTCCTCTTGAAGGACAGCTTCACATGCTCGTATCAGGCATGCGAATGGTTCCGGCGTCTGTTGATCGATTCCTTCCTCCGGCAGCTGCACGTATCTCGTCTTTAGCGCCTGCAATGCTTCTGATAATCCTGTATATGTTTCATTCTTCATATGATCCCTCCTCACGATGGTCTTATCTGAAAAAACGGATATATGTATGACTTCATCCGATGATACCTTGGAGCGCTCGACAAGCTTCATGCATGACAGCTGCTTTCCAGGATCTCACGCAGCATCGCCTCCAGACGATAGATATCGCTTGCCATCTTTATCCGCACGTAGTCGCTGCCTTCCCCTTGTCTTGGTAATCGCTGAAAACATTCTTTCAAGTGATACTGTAACTCCTGTTGATGCTCTTTTGAATAACTGCGCAGGCGAGCTTCCACCTCATCCCATGTGATCTTATCGGACTCATGAACGAGCTTCAGATCATCACAGCTGTTTCCATATGTATCATCGAAGTCGATATCGCCATCTTCATCGATAGAAAAGTATACACGTTTATGGTCCTGATCTTCCATGATCACTCCATCATCTTTCATCGTTGCTTTTATCCAGTCGAAGTAAAGGGGAGTATACCGGAATGCCTCCTGTATACAGTGCTTCTGTATATCTGTCTCTGCCAGCTTCAGAGATTCGCTCTCTGTCAACGGGGTCGCATGATGCGGATAGAGTGCTTCATTGCGCCGCTGATACCACTGATGGGCCAATTCTGTCTCATCATCACCTCCGCGATGCTCATCAGATGCGACTAGATCATATACAAAGGATTCCAGCAGCTCGGAAACCTTCTGATCGTGCTGTGCTGCAGCCTTTACGAGCTGCTCTGCTTCTGTTTCTGTAAGTCTTAGCTTGATTTCATATTCTTCCATTTCTATATCCTCCTTCATCCTCTTTCCCTATGTATCGATATGTCCCTTATATCCAGCCGGAAGAATCATCTACGACCTCAGACCATACGAAGCTATAGCCGGTCGCATTCCTTCTCGTCTTTCCATTACAGCTGTCCAGGATTGTCTGGTAGCTGCAGTATTCCTTTGCCGCTGCTTCTCTGGAGCTTTTATAAAATGCGAGAATGTTCCTGTTCTCTGGATCTACCTTATAGATTCCTCTTCGTCGGCTGCGGCTTGCGAACATGCTTCCTGCCTCCTGTTTCGACAAAAGAGTCAGATTCATCAGCCTGTCATCTGTCTTCAGGCCCGTGTGGATCAAACTGTAGCGCTTCGTATCATAATTCCCATGAAAAGCTCTCCATACGAGCTGCGCGACCTTGACTTCTTTCTTGTTTATCTTGATGAAGTAGGGAGGGACGCCTTTACGCAGATACGGCTTCAGCATCCGCTCTCTTTTGTTTTTATAGATACGCTTGACTCTTCCCATATTGGAGATATAAAGATTTTTCGTCGTATCGACCAGTTCCCACACCTCCACATCGATCTCTTTCTGCGTGATCATCCGTATCGTTTCCTTCATTAAAATGGCAGATCGTCATCGGAGATATCCAATGCTGCAGTGCTTGTGAACTCACTGGAGAAGGACGGAGTGCTGTTGCTCATAGTGGTGATGCTCTGTGTGCTTTCCTGTCCGGGTACGTAAGCATGATCCGTACCTCCTGCTTTCCGGCTGTCCAGAAAGCGCACATTATCCGCGACCACCTCTGTTACATATACACGCTTGCAATCCTTGTCATCATAGCTGCGCGTCTGGATACGGCCCTCTACACCTACCAGAGAGCCCTTGTGCGTATACTTCTCTACACTGTCTGCGGTCTTGTTCCAGACGACAGTGTTGATGAAGTCAGCTTCCGGCTGTCCCTCCTGTTTGAAAAGCCGGTTGCATGCGACCGTAAAAGACACGACCGATGCGCCATTCGTCGTCTTCCGTAATACAGGGTCCTTCGTCAATCTTCCCACTAATACAACTCTATTGATCATGATAGTTCCTCCCGTCTACACATTCATATGGTATATATCCCAAGTATTCTCCTATGCTTTTATCTCCGGCCGTCACCGGTCTGAGGGCGTTCAGATCCGCCTTGCAGATATGGCATCGTATTTCGCGACTGGATAGTCTTTTATCTTCTTCGATCATACCTGGTATGTTTCTTCTCCGCAATAAACTCTTGGACCGGCATCGTCCAGGTCTCTTCGAAGTGTTCCTCTATGAAATCGAAGACCTCGGTAAGTCTTTTGTTATGGATCCATCTCATCATTTGGACGTGCTGCCGGAGACCATCACATCCACGGAACAGGTATCTCAGCATGATGACGTTTTTGTATATATTCCACTTATGATATCTCTTCATTTTGACATTCCTTTTTTGTGAATACGAGCCAATGGGTATCACCACGTCTGTTTCCGAATAAAGGCGTCGTATCCATGAGCTTCAAGACCTCATTGACTCTGATCTGACATTCGTTCCATTTGAAAATCAAGAAGCCTCCTGATTTCAACACTCTCATACATTCTTTGAACCCTTGAGCGATATCCTGCGACCATGTCTCACTGAGCTGACCATACTGAGCCTTCATGATAGAATTCGGCCCGGCCCAGCGAAGATGTGGAGGACCGAATACGACCATATCGAATCGTCCATCATCATATGGGATATTTCGAAAGTCTCCGATCACATCAGGATCGACATGGACATGCTTTCCATGGATATCTCCATGTTCTTGCCTGATATCCATATAAACGACATCGGGATGGTGTTTTTGAAACCAAAATAATTTTGATCCACAACAAACATCAAGTATTCTCTTTGCCAAGTTCATCACCGCCTAGATAGGATCTCATGTTCTCCAGCCATGCTTGGTATGCTTCTTCTCCGTAATAAGCTTTTGGATCGACTTTGAATCGCATACATTCGCTGACATAAGGATCATAGACCGCTGTATCGCCGGTATCCAGAAAGATCGTTTCCTCCCGATAATGACCGGTCTCATTGTAATACGCTTCCCATATACGGATCTGTTTTTTGATTCGTTTCAGTAGTGTGTCATCGTTATATATTTTCTTCATATCATTCAGCTCCCTTCGTTTAGCGGATATCTGCCCTCGATCTGACGTTTGTAGAAGACTTGAAGCCCATGTAAGTAAAACGCAACGATTGGGTTCAGGCGCATCCCGCATTCTGTCCGCAGCCATCGTTCCTCCCGGTCATAACGGTAGGGCAGTTCCTCATCCAGCTCGATCCTCAGGAGGAATTCTTCATGGCATGAGGACTCTTGTGCATACTGCAGATATCGCTCATATTCTATCAGGGAGATCGGTCCCTCCTTATCTGCCTTCCGGTATCGCTGTCGGTAACGTTCTATGATGTCATCATATGCAGCACTTCCAAGCCATATATGACTTTTGAAATCCCCAATAGATAGGGCATCAGCAAACTGAGAAGTCTCCATCTTGGTCCAAACATCCTTCCAGCTCACTCTCTGAGGGAAGGTGAAGACGGCATTCCCCAATGCACTGCATACGAAGATCTGATGCCTCCAAAAGAGGTATTCTGCTTTCTTTTTCGGGATCTCCGAATCTATCCAGACCAACCGCCACATATCCGTGCTGAGCTCTGTAAGAGTGAAACCTTTTCCCGATATAGGGACACTTTTCTGATATCTCCTCCAGACACTGCGGATCACATCGTGGAGTCTTCCGGCAATCTCCCCATGTCGATGTGCTACTTCCTCATCCGTGATACAACGCTTTCCATTTTCTAATACACATTCAAATTCTGCTTCAAAGTTATAGAACAGGGTATCTTCCTCGACCGGAAGCCCCATGTCTGCCGATCTATTAAAATATTCCATCATGATCTTCTGCAGGGACCCATCTGCGATCTGCTCATAAAACTCTTCCTTGTTTTTGAAATGAACCGTCAACATAGTTTCTGTCCTCCTTATATTTTCCTTCTATCGTGAAGCTACGTACCTTACACTTTCTACGAACCGCGATGAACCGGAGCAGTCAAGGAACGGAACGTAGGGTGGAGATTTTCCGATAGGAAAATACGACCCGGTCATTGACGGTGTAGGCGCATGCGGTATTCCATAGCTACATGGCAAGTTGCCATGTAGCCGCCGGCGCTCATGCCGGCAGAGTCTTTTGATTCAGCTTTTTGTATTTGTTGGGCCAGCTAAAGGTCGTTTTTGTCCTTTTCCCAGTAAAGATCAAGCTGAGAGAGGAAAATAAAACACCGCATGAGAAGCAGTGTTAAGGTATATCTATTCGTTTGTTTTATTGTAGAATACGGAAAGGTCATCACAGCGGATCTGTTCGAATCGTTTTTCCAGTTCTTTCAGCCATCCTGTAGGATATGCTACATCCGCTGCAACATCTCTGCAGTATTTGAACAGCAGATAGTGACAGATATCCTCGTCCGTTCCGAATACCCGGATCCCACGCGGATCCTCAAGGACTCTGTATCGCTCGTTTTGTTTTAGGACATATTCCCTGTCATCATCTCCATGGCCGATACAGTATTCATGGTCTTCCTCGCTGATCTCGATGATGATCCTTTGTGAAGTGGATGCCAGGTCATTCCGTAGTAAAAATAATAGTTTCGCTTGTTTCATGTATTCTTTCCTCATCTTCTTACAATGCCTGTATATCAGTAAAGAACTGATCCAGCAGGCATTGGATACTGCGATCTAATTCATAGACGTTCTGGTGATAATAGTCCAGCTGATGTTCATTCCCTGTCTCATCATGGAAGAATCCGTTACGGAACCTGGTCCTGTATTTGTGAAAGATCGACAAGACCTGTTTATAAGCCCGGCTATGCTCTGTCCGTCCGCCTTTCGCTTCATTGTAGTGTGTGAATACGATATCCTCTGCGCAGAACTTCTTCAATAGATAATTCGTCGTATATTCGATGGTCTGTTTTGCGAAATTCAATGCAGCGATGCGTCTGCGTACATAGCGATGATACTCCGGCTTGCATTCCGTCTTATGGAGCCGTTTTCCTTTCTTGACATGATCCGTCTTACCACACACTCGCAATACTGTGTCCAGGAACTTTTGACGCAGCTTCCAAATGAATTCATCCCACAGATTACGGCCACTCTGCATGTCTTTCCCGTAAACGAAGTTCTGCAGGGAATTGCTGAAGATGGCCTTCGATGGGATACGGTTACCATCCTTATCCAGTCGATAGTCACCGGCTCTATATTTCAACACCTTGTATCTTTCCGGACAATCCGCACTTGCGAATCTTCCGGTCCTGCTGTCGAACCAGCCATCCTTCTTGTAAACCATCCATTGTGTCCTGGCGATATAGATCCTGTCTATCATGGTTATTCTAGCATAAGTGCCGCATCCCATGGTGATATTTTCAACGAAATAAGGGATCGGCTGTTTCAGACCACACAGCTGCAGGACGTACTGACGTATGAAGCGTTCCCGTTCCTCAATGGTCTGGAGCTTCTTCGGATACAGGACTGTGATGGAGACCGCATAACGGGTATTGCGTTTCTTCGTGCAGGCATGATCCATGAAATCCAGGTAGGCATCAAGAAAGGTGTCTTTCTGCATGGGAAGCTCCATGTCGAAGAAAAAAGGAGTATCCTCTATATACTTCAGAAAAGCATCCCTGTTCAAAGGGGAGAAGTGGATATAAACACCCTTGGAATATCCATCTACGAAGAGTTCGTCTGATACGAAGTCGAAACGATAGTTCTTCGACTTATAGCATTTGATGAGATCATCGAATATCATCTGGTCGAGTTCCATTTTATGATTCCTTTCTTTATTTTTTTATGTCTGAAGATAGCACTGATAGATTGCCATACGCTATCAGAGCAGCGCTCTCTTATCTATACACAAGCTCGTACGCGACTTGTTTATATAGACTTTTATTCATAGTTTAATTCTAATTTCAAACTTTATTTCAAAGCTTCAGAGCATCGTTTTGTCATGATATATATAAATCTTTATCTAAAAATGAGAAAAGCCTTCTACAAGGCTTTTCCGGTCGTTGTAGCGAGTATTTTCGTTTGAGACACTTTTTCTTCGAGGGTGGAATTTATGAAGTGATGAAAATACTAAAAACTTTATTCTCAGTTCTAAGATAAAGTATAGTCGTTTTACATCATTACTTGAAAAAAGAAAATCAAACCTATGATATAGATTAGAATACTAAACACTATATACAAAAGCCAAACTACAACGATCAAAATATAGAAAAAACGTATGAATGAATAGATATATGTGATCGGACATCTCGTTTCGTATTCTATTTTAAAAGATAGATTGTTTATTCGGGGACCGAGGTCGAGATCCCACTCTGGCTGATCATCAAAGAGAAGGCAAAGCCATATACCGTTATTTAATATAAATATCATTACGATATTCTCATAGATATACTCACAGATCTTGATAAACAACTGAACCACCTCCTGTCACTCTATATATTGATATTCATCAAAATGTCATATTCAATATAGACCATCAGACAAAGCGCTGTCTTCATATATGTTCGTGATGATATATCGTTTATCTTTTTTCGTAACCTCCATACGGCACAGATATCGTTCTTGATCGCTGAAATCTCCTCGTGTGACGCGCTGTGTATAGATCACAGAGACTTCGTAGCTTCCTTCTTTCTTCCATCGATAACTGTATCGTGTATCTGTGATCTTCGTTTTCGTGATAGAATCCTTATCTACCTTTGCAGCCTGTTCTTTTTCGGCTTGTATTTCCTCCTTGCTCATCTCAGGGGACAACGTCTCATACATGCTGTCACTCAGTATATCCTTTACTTTATCCAGACGCTCGTAATAGATATCTGTTGAGCTTCCGCTCTTCATCACCTTGATATATCGTACTGCCGGTTCTGTATAACGCTCAGGAGCTTCCTTCTGCTCTGCATCTACTAGCTTTGTCTTTTCTTCACTATCATCCTTCGTAGAGTTCCTCTGCTTTTGGACCTCTGAAACTGCAGGCTCCTGTTCTTTTTCTTCCATAAGCATACTTTTCGTACCAAACCCTATTCCTGCACCCAGACAGATGCATACGGCTGATAGGATGACATCCTTCTTCTTTATCAATTCGGATCACCTTCCATTTCCTCATCGTTTTTTAAAGTTCATGATCTTCTCAGGATCGACGAGTCCATCCTTCGTTGCGATATGCGCAGTCCCTTTGTGGATCTCGATATGTAGATGCGATGCCGTGCTGTTACCGCTATGTCCCTGTTCGCCGATCTTTTGGCCTTTCTTTACTTTCTGTCCCTTGCTGACTAGGGTCCTTTTCATATGGCATAAGAAGATATAATAATCTTCTTTCTTGTTGGTGACCTTCAGCATGACGTAATTTCCACCACCGATATAGCCTCCGCTATAGGGACAGGAATTCCCCAAATAACCATCGCTTGGCGGACAATCGTTAGATACCTCATAGACGATCCCTGCGGCAGGTGCATAGATATTTGCGCCATAGCCTCCATCGATATCCGTTCCATAGTGATAATCTCCGAGACTTCGTTGTCCTACACTGCTCGTCAGTGTATAACTCTTCATCGGTACTAAAAAAGCATCTTTTCCTTCGATCCCGATAGCAGCTGTTTCGTAATATTCCATGACCTTATCGACATAGTTCGGATCGCCATAAACAGACCATCCCATTTTGGCTGCCATCATTGCAGAAAATTCTTTCGCATTCTCTAATGTCCATTTTCCACCTTTGTTCGCATCGACCCATTCGATATAGCCACTTCCAAAATTATATCCGGCCAAAGCCACCTTTATCCTTTCCTTATCTTCTCCGGATTTCACTCCTGCTTTCTTCAATACGGAGCGCAGCTCCTGTATCCCGCAATCTATGGAATATTCAGGATCACGGATGCCATTGGGTACCTTTGGATATTTCTTGTTAAAAGGACCCTCTGCAGCCTGCATCGGGTCCATACCTTCACCATGAGATTCCACTTCCATCACACAGAGGATCAATTCGACATGATCCGCCATGTCATAGACCTCTGCTCTTTTCGTCACATAGGGACGATATCTTTCGACTGCTTCACTCAATAGGGAAGTCGAAAGATCGATATCATCTTCGGTACTGCCACCTCCGATACCGACCGCCGCAAACATCATGATCACGAGAAAGAAGGCTACTCCTATGAGCATCACCTTCTTCGCTGATCCGGAGATCATGCAGCGTCATCCTTTCGGATACAATCTTCAAAATGTAAGATAGGTACACCCAATACCTTACACATCCGTATCAGAGTAGGAAGCTGGATACTCCTCCTACCTTTCAATACCTCTAGGATATAAGGTAATGGTTCATCCAGCTTTCTGGCAAATTCTTCTTTCGATATCTTCTTCTCCCGCAGGATCCGTTTCAGCTTATCGGCCAGTCTTTCATTCGTTATCCCTTTTTGTGGGCTTGGTCCTTTTTTCTTCTTTCTTTTCTTTTTGGATGTCATTCTCTTCCTCCTTCTATAAGTATAAGATATCTTTGTTCGTTATAAGGTTTCGATCCCCAGCAGCTCGAGGACGCGCGCAAGATCGAGATCATCCTTTATCTTGATACTGATCTGCTTGTCCGTGATCTTCACTGGAAGTCTGAGCACATCATGCATCGAATTCTGTATATCTTCGTATTTTAAAGATCGCGATTCTTTTTTCTCCTTATTTGGATGCTCCTCCAATAGATTGAGATAGTCCTGAACGGAACGTGCACTGAATCCGGTATCCATTGCGATCCACTCTCTTTTGAGTGTTCCGGTAGGTATGAGCCCTTCCTCTTTCGTTTGTTGGTAGTCCAGCAGCGATTCTTTTACGATCTGCAATTTCAGCTCTTTTGGTAAGGTTTCCCGGTTTGCATTCCCTCTGCGGACGAATCTGCGGATCTCACGCATCGTAAGCTCCTGCATTTTGACGATGGCCGGGATCTCTTCCCAGCGTTCATCACCTTTTTCATAATTTAGCAGCATCGCGCGATACCGTCGTTCTCCGCTCAGGATCATATAGCGCCCATCTGCCTTGCGATATAGGGTGATAGGGTGGAGCAGTCCGCATTCGCTTATGTTCTGTGCGAGCTGTTCGATCTCCTGCATCGGATACATATTATACTCACAGGGGTCGATGTCGTAGATAAAGATCCGCTTATAACGCATATCCTTCGAGGTATCGTTCAGCATTTCTCCGATGACATCAGTCATGTAACATCACCTCCAGTTCATCAAGAAAGTTTCGGTAGTCATCTGCGATGGAGGACGATGGGAGATCCAGTACGGTCTTTCTTTCTCTGACTGCTTTTTCTACCGGCTTGCTTTGATCACGGATCATCGTCTGAAATACCTTATCTCCGAAAGCAGAGCGTATCTCTGCGATATTCTCACGATATTCGATATTATCCTTCCGTTTGACGATCAAGATCCTGTAATCGATATCCAAGTCTTCATACAGATCCTTCAAAGCGTTGATTTCATTGAGCGTCAATGCCAGACCTTGCATGGAGTCATCTGCAGGACTGACTGGGATGATGACCAAAGGCTCCGTATATAGGACATTGACCGATACGAGGGATTTGACAGGGGAGCAGTCGAAGATCATATAGTCATAATCGTTCTTGATGAAATTCGTAGCTCTCTTCAACTTATTCTCTCTGGTACCATCACTGAGACGGAGCTTCGTATCAGCCAAATAGAGCGTCAGATCACTGGGGATGATATCCAGATTCGCATAGGATGTATGTTGGATACAAGAGCTAACTGCTTTCGGACTTTCGAAGATCGTAGAGATCGTTGCGCCATGATCCTGATTCATATAACGATGGATGAAGGCTGCTTCTTTATCTCCATCGAGACTGCTTTCATAATACGCAGGGTCTCGTTTTAATTTTTTGTCGATGAAAGACTTTGAACAGTTGGCTTGGCCGTCAGCATCAGCAAGTAATATACGGATACCTTTTTTGGACAGTCCGACAGCCAGATGTTTTGCGGTGGTCGTTTTTCCATCTCCACCTTTGATGTTATAGATTGCGATCGTTTTCATAATAGTTTTTCCTCCATGCGGTTTCTTCCGCTATACACGATAGATCTTCAAAAATAAGTAATGGCTCACAGCGATGAATGATCTGCGATAGAAGTAAAATCCTTCACATATTTTACTCGACGGGCTGATCTTCCTTTTTCTGTTTCCAATTCTTCATAGGTGACTCTTTGACCTCTGTAAAGTCTCTTGAAGCCTGGTTCTTTTATATCTGTGTAATGAACCATACTGGAAACACCATCATCAGATAATAGGAAACCATAACCTTTTTCATCGCTGAACCAAATACAGGTACCATGGACGCAACGATCTTCATCCTTAGATAGCATGAACACACCTCCTTCCATTGTCGTATCCACGAAGTCGAAAAGACTTATTGGTACAAGAAAACTGCCGAAAACAAAAAAGTCTCAGCAGTTCTATGTAACAACGAGTCAAAGACCCGTTTATAAAACTATAATCATCAAAACACCGATATCTTTCGCATCCCTCGGCCGGGCAGCACTAAACAGCTATCGCTAGCATTCATTGGATTCACACCAACTCCTCCACGGAGCATTTTATTTATAAGTATCATTATACGAAGGTCCTGGCGAACCGGCTTTCGAGACCGCTTTTTCTGCCTGATATGGATCGCTCTTGTATTCTTGATTTCTTTCTGAATTCAAAAATACCGTCTTGGCGTATCATCAGATGTCGCTCACTTCTTGTTTTAGTGCTCGCTATTTTATTTTCAAAGATCATGGATCATGGACCATGGTGGAGGAAAAAGAAAAAGGGATGTATAAGGAGAAATATTCCTTACACATCCCGTGTACATATCGTACGAACTCGCTTCCGATTTTTCGTAAAATTTAACAAAAATGCCCAGAGCCATAGGCTCTGAGCACAAATCTTACTCATAATGGAGCGGGTGATGAGAATCGAACTCACGTAGTCAGCTTGGAAGGCTGAAGTTCTACCATTGAACTACACCCGCATCTCTTGATTGCTCTAATAATATACACTATTTTTTTAGATTATGCAACACTTTTTTTAGTTTTTTTCGTTTTTTTTACCGATAGGCTCCTATTCCTCTGTGAGAGCCTGTAAAAATACAAGAGATATCTTGGGGATTGATTTGTTATAGACTGATACTCACTCACGTTATGGTTTTCTGAGTTTCTCCAAACGTCAAGGTGAATATTGACCAAGGCACTACTTTTACCGGAAGGAAACCTCGTTACGATAGCTCTAATATACGCATATCCCTTTCAAATCTGTAAAAGCTGTTTATCTTGCTGTTTCCATCGTTTATTCTGCAAGAGATTTGGATATCAACCACGGCCTGATAAAAACACCTTCTCATACACTTTTATGCAGCATATGAGAAGGTGTTTGGTTAATTTTTAGGCACCAGAGAAATTACACGGTCTGCCAAAACACTGAATGGCATTGTCTGCAGCCAGATTTTGCCGGGACCGCTTAACGTCGCAAGGAACATCCCTTCACCACTGAAAAACTTGTTTTTCAATCCCTTTACCGTTGTGATATCAAAGTGTACAGATTCCTCGAATCCGGCGATATACCCCTGATCCACCTGCAAGGTTTCACCGGGAGCCAGTGTTTTTTCGATGATATCTCCATCTATCTCAAGGAAGGCTGTACCGTTTCCTGTCAGCTTCTGTAAGACAAAGCCCTCACCGCCGAAAAATCCGGTACCCAGTTTTTTGCGGAAATGTGCCTGTAGATTCACACCGTCCTCTGCAGCAAGAAAGGCGTTTTTCTGAACAATGAGCGTCTTTCCATCATGCAGGGTAACCGGCAGAATCTTACCTGGAAAGCTGGAGCCGAAGGCGATTTCCGCATGGTCGTGACTGCTGGTATACGTGGTTAGAAAAATAGACTCGCCGGACATGGCACGTCCCAGTCCCTTCAGCAGCCCTCCACGGGTATTGGAATCCATAGAGAACCCTTCTTCCATCCAGCACATTCCACCGGATTCAGTAAACATTTTTTCCCCGCGATCCAGCTTGCAGACAACGGCCGGCAGCTGTCCGCCGATAATTTCATATTTCATTGAATCTCCTCCTGTCGTATGATATCTTTATTCTATCATATTTGGAAAATATTTACCTTTTCTATTGTACAAAAGTGCGATAAAATTAGAGCAGAAAGTGAGGACATACGATGATACATGTAGGAATTATGGGTCTGGGACAGATTGCGCATCGAGTAGCTAAGGGAATCTGCTATGCAGAAAACGCAGAGCTGTATGCGGTTGGCTCACGCTCCTTAGAAAAAGCAAGGGAATTTCAGAGACTATATGGAGCTCAAAAAATTTATGACAGCTATGAAAGACTCCTGCAGGATCCGCAGGTGGAGATGGTATATATATGCACACCAAATCATTTGCATTTCGAGCATATTCAAAACGCTTTGCGCCATGGAAAGCATGTTTTATGTGAAAAGCCGCTGGTGGCGAATGCTGAGCAGCTAAAGGAGTGCTTTCAGCTGGCACGCAGCAGCAATCTGTTTCTGATGGAAGCAGAAAAGACATTATTTACGCCGCTGAACAGAAAACTCAAGCAGCTGGTGAAGGAAGGAGTGATTGGACAGCTTCGGTATGTGGAGGGCAGCTATTCCTATCCAATCGATCTTTCAGAAATGAAGGAGGATCACTGGTGCTTCTCTAAAGAAGCAGGCGGCAGCGTCTATGATGTCGGTGTGTATCCGATCTGTTATGCGAACTGGTTTTCCGATGGATGTATCTCTGACATTCAGGCGGTCAAGGATTGTGCAGCAGGGGGCTATGATATGTTCACACAGGCGTTGCTCACCTACGATAACGGCGTAATTGCCAGTGTGCGCAGCGGCTGGAAGCAGTGGATGGATAATCGCGGGGTGTTGTATGGCAGTAAGGGAAGCATTGAGACAGAAAACTTCTGGAAGAATACCCGAGCGATTCTAAAAAGGGATGGTATCTGTACCCCCATCGAGGTTGACATGAAATCCGACTTTACCGGAGAGGTGGAGCATGCGGCGGCATGCATACAGCAGGGGCTGCTGGAGAGTCCGATTCTGGGAGAGCGGCAGAGCATGGAAATTATGAAAGTTCTGGAATATGTGAAATCTCTTTAAAATTTCTGAAAGTTTTTCATTACGGATTGAATAATTTTCATAAAAATAGTAAAATAATACGCAGTGAAAGGTGAGGTAATTGTAATGAAAATTGAATCGAAATGTCTGCATGCAGGCTATGAACCGAAAAACGGAGAACCTCGTGTTCTGCCGATTTACCAGAGTACGACCTATAAATATGACTCTACAGACTTTGTCGGACAGCTGTTTGACCTGACAGCGGAGGGACACATGTATTCCCGTATCTCCAATCCGACGGTGGATGCGGTAGAGAAAAAAATCGCAGCACTGGAGGGTGGTGTCGGAGCACTTTGTACAACATCCGGACAGTCCGCAACCTTCCTTGCTTTAATGAATGTGCTGGAAAGCGGAGACCATCTGGTTGCTTCCTCTACCATTTACGGAGGTTCAGTCAATCTGTTGTCTATCACCTTCCGAAAATTCGGCATCGAAGTGTCCTATGTGGATCCGGATGCGGCTGCAGAGGAAATCGAAAAGCTGATTCGCCCGAATACGAAAGCGGTATTTGGAGAGATTATGGCAAACCCTGCCATGAATGTACTGGATATTGAGAAATTTGCCAGTGTCGCACATGCACATGATATTCCGCTGTTTGTCGATAATACCTTTGCAACGCCTGTCCTGTGTCAGCCGTTTCGTTTCGGTGCGGACATCGTCATTCACAGCACAACAAAATATATGGATGGACATGCCCTGCAGGTTGGCGGTGTTATCGTTGATGGGGGATCCTTCAACTGGGCAAACGGCAAATTCCCGGGTCTGAGCACACCGGATGCCTCCTATCATGGTATCGTGTATACGGATACCTTCAAGGAAGCAGCTTATATCACCAAGGCCAGAGTTCAGCTGATGCGTGATCTGGGCTGTTATCCGGCTGCGCATTCTGCATTCCTGTTGAATCTGGGGCTGGAAACGCTGGCAGTCCGTATGGAACGTCATTGTGCGAATGCACAAAGAACGGCTGAATTTCTGGAATCACAGGACGCGGTGGAATTTGTAAACTATCCGGGTCTCAAGCAGAATAAATATCACGCCCTGGCACAGAAATATCTGCCGAAGGGATGCTGTGGCGTTATTTCCTTCTCCATCAAGGGAGGAAGAGAGCGCGCAGCTGCTTTCATCGATCATTTGAAGATGGTTTCTCTGGAAGTCCATGTTGCGGATATTCGCACCTGTATTCTGCATCCGGCAAGCTCTACACACCGGCAGCTTACGGATGAACAGCTGGTAAACTGCGGTATCACACCGGGATTGATTCGACTGTCCTGCGGAATAGAGCATATTGATGATATCCTGGAAGATTTAACACAGGCGTTCGCACAGATATAGGAGATGAAACAGCATGCCGATCAATATACCGAATGGCCTGCCAGCCAAGCAGATACTGGAAAGTGAAAAAATCTTTGCACTGGAAGAGGATGTAGCAAGAAAGCAGGATATCCGCCCGCTGAGAATTGTTATCCTCAATCTGATGCCCAAAAAAATTGAAACGGAAACACAGATTCTGCGTCTGATATCCAAATCCCCATTACAGGTGGATATCGATTTTATGATGGTCAGCAATCATGTTTCCAAAAACACGAGTGCAGATCATCTGTTGAAGTTCTATGATGATTTTTCGACGCTGAAAAAGAACCGTTATGACTGTTTGATCATAACCGGTGCACCGGTGGAGCATCTGGAATTTGAGGATGTCGACTACTGGGACGAGCTATGTGAAATCATGGAATGGAGCAAAACTCATGTGTACTCCACGCTGCATATCTGCTGGGGTGCACAGGCAGGATTGTATTATCATTATCATATTCAGAAGCATTTGATGAAGCAGAAGGTATTTGGTATTTATCCGCAAACGTTATGTGATGAATACAATTTTCTGACAAATGGCTTTGATGAAATACATTACACTCCGCATTCCCGCCATACTGCCATTGATGAACATGCACTGGCTAAGCAGGAAGCCCTTGAAATTTTATCCCGCTCGGATGTAACCGGCAGCAATATTGTTGCGACCGGAGATTTCCGGGAAATTTATATCCTGGGGCATCTGGAATATGGCAAGGAAACACTGGCGCAGGAATATTTCCGCGATCTTTCGCAGGGTAAGGAAATTCAGCTTCCCTTTAATTATTTCCCTGAGGATGATCCACAGCAGGAGCCTGTTTTAACATGGCGTTCTCATGCAAATCTGTTGTATCGCAACTGGCTGAATTACGTATATCAGATGACACCGTATGACCTGCAGGAATTAAGTGCTTATAAACAAGAACATAACGTGGCTGCAGCGTCTGTATGAATAGAAATAATATCCTGATATGATACAGGGTATACATGCCATGGAGATCCAGTGCCTTGTGTGTTGTAACAGGCTTAAGGTGCAGGCCGTTTTCACAGAGAACTGCGTTTCTTGAAAAATACAGGAAGTCAATGAACGATGAGTTTAAACAGCCTGTTAATCGAAACATCTATCTGCAGTCACCGAGCGAATGGGTAGAAATCAAGCTTTGATTGGATGATTTCTATCCTTTTTTATTTCTCAGATACTCGTTATGAGATCACAGCATTGACAAATCAGACCCCATAGGCAGCATAGCAAGCAAGGGATGTGCCTCAGTTATTTTGATGATTTGCAGCTTTCATTGTTCAAATAGGATAGTTTGCAAAGGATACAATAGCTTTCTCTGAAATGTACCCTGCATTTTGAAACGGCATTGTGAATGTCGGACAGCTTTTTGTAAGATATTTTTGCCTGCTCTGTTTCCTTTTTTTTTTCCTCTGCGTTTATAATATAGGTATTATAAGATGCTGGTTAAAGGAGGAGTTTGAAGTATGGAATACAGAGAGCTGAATGAGGAGTATCAGCCATCCCTGCTGGGATTTGGATGTATGCGTTTCCCGCTGGATGCACAGGGGAAGATTGATGAGGCGGAAGCTGAACGGATGCTGGATACCGCAATCGCACATGGTGTGAAGTATATCGATACAGCGTTTCCGTATCATCATGGAGATAGTGAACCGTTTGTAGGCCGTGTGCTGAAAAAATACGATAGAAGCAGCTACTATCTGACAACAAAGCTGCCGCTTTGGGATTTGAATACGCTGGAGGATGCGAAAGCGATGTTTGAAAATCAGCTGAAGCGCCTTGATGTAACGTATGTGGATTTTTATCTGCTCCATGCGGTAGATAAGGCGAAATGGGAAAAAGCAAAGCAGCTGGGCATTCTTGCATATTGTGAAGAATTAAAAGCGCAGGGAAAAATACGGAATTTCGGCTTTTCCTTTCATGATGAATACGACGTATTTGAAGAGATACTGACTTATCGCAAATGGGATTTTTGCCAGATACAGTATAATTATGTGGATACACAAGAGCAGGCCGGAGATCGCGGCTATGCCCTGGCTGAGAAACTGGGAATTCCGATGGTCATCATGGAGCCGGTGAAGGGCGGTTCGCTTTCCAAGCTGCCACAGGATCTTGCTTCACGCTTAAAGGAGGCTGCACCCAATAGCAGCATCTCCTCCTGGGCGCTTCGCTGGGTAGCCAGTAAGCCAAATGTTAAGGTGGTACTCAGTGGCATGTCCACCATGGAGCAGGTGCTCGATAACCTGTCAACCTTTGAAGATTTTAAACCGCTGAGCGTAGCGGAGCAGGGGTTGATTAAGGAAATCGCAGAAGAAATCAAGGCGAGAACGATGAACGGCTGTACAGGCTGTGCGTACTGTATGCCGTGTCCATTTGGTCTGGATATTCCAAAGAATTTCCGCATCTGGAATGAGCATGCAAAATATGGAAATACGGAAGTGGCAAGAAAACGTTATTTTGAAGAAATGAAGGAGGAAGAAAGAAGCAGCCAGTGTAAGAAATGCGGGAAATGTGAAGCACTGTGTCCACAGCATATCGCTATACGTGAGGATCTGGCACATATGAGCAGCGATATGGAGCTTCTTAAGAGCAAAGCTGGGTAAGCATGAAAAGCAACTCATAAATACAGACAGGAGTGTTCGCGTGATATCATGGCGGCATTCCTTTTTTAGTGAACCTTTCTATGCAGTCTTCAATTTACATTGCAGAAATTACAGCTATGTGGCACTGACAGCAAGCTGAGCAAAAGAGCCTCTTATGCTGTCAGCTTTTATTGCATATGTGCTGAGATGACTCTATCATTTTTTAAGTATTTGCACAGGTCTCCTGTAAGCAGCATACCTGAGAAACTCCACTTTTTGACACTGCTGCTTCTGCTTGCTTACGGAAAGGGAGATGGTGGTTGTAGGCATTTGTGGAGGCGCATTTGCCCGCAGGTTGATAGTATAGGTGCAGGAGGGTAGAAATGAACTGTTTAAAAGATGCTGTTCTCAACGAAGAGGTTTTTGTGGTAGATATCGAGCATACAGCTTTGATGAAACGCAGGCTGATGGATCTTGGGTTCGTACCGGGCACTGGAGTGACACCGGTTTTGGAAAGTCCCAGCAGGGATATGCGTGCCTATCTGATCAAGGGCTGTAAAATCGCTTTACGCAGTGAAGACAGTGAGCGGATTCTGGTAAAAGGGAAGGAGGCTGCATATGCTGTTTGAAAAGCTCGTTCAGGCGAACGACAATATCAATGAAATGTACTTGAAGCAGCGCAAGGGATATACCATTGCTTTGCTTGGAAATCCCAATGTCGGTAAAAGCACGGTATTCAATGAGCTTACCGGCATGAATCAGCATACCGGTAACTGGCCGGGGAAAACGGTGGAGCTTGCGAAGGGACACTATACACATAGGTATCGCCAGAATCAGATGATAGATCTTCCTGGAACCTACTCCCTGCTTGCACACTCCAGTGAGGAGGAGGTTACACGAAATTATGTGTGCTTTGAGCCATGCGATGTGTGCCTGGTTATCTGTGATGCCACTGTTCTGGAACGTAACCTGAACCTGGTTCTGCAAACGATGGAAATCACAGATCATGTCGTACTTGTTTTAAATCTTATGGATGAAGCTAAAAAGAAGAACATTACGATAGATACGGAAAAGCTTGCCAAGCTTTTGAAGGTTCGTGTCGTAGAAATGAGCGCACGCAATCATGAGGGCTTTGAGGATGTCAAGGAAGCCATTGAAGAGGTGGGAAACCGTGTAAGCGATACGCAAGGGGCTGCAGTCCGTTATGCCAAAGATCTGGAGCAGGCCATTGCTGCGGTAGCTGATGTTATGAAAACACGGCGGCTCAATACACGCTTTACGGCCTTGAAGCTGTTGGATCCGGAGGTTGACAGCACGCTGTTTTATGAGGATATTGAGAACCAGGAGGAAACAAGGGCAGAGGTGGAAAAACAGATTGCTCGCTTAAAGGATAAGGATTTGTATGAACGCTTTGAAGATATCGTAGTACACGCCCTGCATGAAAGAGCAAGGGAAATCAGTGAAGAATGTATTATATTTAACAATGCATCCTACCAGAACCGGGATATGCGTATTGATCATGTTGTTACCAGCAAAGGCTGGGGACTGGTATGGATGGTCGTATTGTTATCTGTAATATTTTGGATTACCATTTCCGGAGCCAATGTTCCAAGCGAAATGCTTTCAGGAATGTTCGAGGATCTGCAGGTATGGCTGCATCAGCTATTTGCCTCCTGGAGTATGAATCCATATATCACCAGCTTTATTGTGGATGGAGTCGTGAAAACCTGCGGCTG
>OBYA01000127.1_pt1 | contig 58427 bp, 50 predicted proteins | sample 1495461 | NCBI WGS metagenome assembly OBYA01 (sample SAMEA2580180, study PRJEB22360) | human gut metagenome | biome: human gut; feature: human-associated habitat; material: faeces | place: Denmark | collected 2008/2010 | reverse complement strand
TGAAGGCCGGCGCGCCAGCCACTGGTGCTGGCGGTTCCGATTGGACTTATTATGGGAAACCTGGGGGATGCGATGAAAATCGGCGCATCTCTGCAGATGATTTATTTAGGCGCAATAGCTCCGGGAGGTACACTGCCTGCGGATGAGGCGCTGGCATCCTGCATTACGATTCCGGTGGCACTGGCAGCCGGATTAGAGCCGGATATCGCTGTAACCATTGCAGTTCCGGTAGGACTTCTGGGAGTTCTGCTGGATAATCTGAAGCGCACCTATCATTCCTACTTTGTCCACCTTGCGGACAAGGCAGCTGAAAAAGGGGATATGAAGGCAATGGGCAGAGCGGAATTCTGGTATCCGTTCTTCTGTTCCATTCCGCTGCGTGTTCTTCCGACAACACTGGCACTGCTGTTTGGAACCGATGCCGTATCCGCGTTCCTGAATGCGATTCCTGCATGGGCGATGAACGGTCTGAGTGTGGCAGGCGGTCTGCTTCCTGCACTTGGCTTTGCGGTAACTATCATGGTCATTGGGAAAAAGGAGCTTATCCCATACTTTATTCTTGGCTTTGCGATGTATGCCTATACAGGAATGAATACGATTGGAATTGCGGTAATTGCAATCTGTATTGCAATTCTTCAATCGCAGTTTACCAACAGTACAGGCAGCACAGTCGCTGTGGATGATGATGAAGGAGATTTCTGATATGAGCGAACTTAATCTGAAGAAAAATGAGGTAATCAAGGGCTGGGCAAAATATTATCTTACCGCCGAGGTGAATTCCGGCTTTGAGCGTTTGACGGCTCCGGCATTCTCCTATGGTATGAGTGCTATTCTTTCGAAGCTGTATAAGGAGGATGAGGAGGAATACAAAAAAGCATTACAGCGTCATTTAATGTTCTACAACTCCGAGGCAACCTGGGGCTCCGTTATTTTCGGTATGACCTGTGCTTTGGAGGAGGAGCGCGCGATTATGCTGCAGGAAGGGGCAGGCAGTGAAGAGCTGGAGGCCTCCGCTGATATGATCAGCAACCTGAAGGTCGGTCTGATGGGACCGCTGGCAGGAATTGGAGACACCATCAATCACGGGATGCTTCGTCCGCTGCTGCTATCCATGTTTATTCCACTGGCCGCAGAGGGGAACTGGCTGGCAGGTGTCGGACCGCTGCTGATCTGGGGTGTTGCCATAACATTTCTTGCGTATACACTTGTCACAAAGGGCTATACACTGGGAAGAAAATCAGTGGTATCCATTCTGAAATCCGGTAAGCTGAATCAGTTTATCAAGACAGCCAGCGTGCTTGGTCTGTTTATGATGGGGGCATTGTCTTCCACCTATGTAAAGCTTGTTACACCGATATCATGGGCAAATGCAGTTGGTGAAAAACAGCTGCTGCAGGATGTTTTGAATAAGATTTTCCCGAATATTCTGCCTCTGCTCGTCGTGTTTGGCATTTATTTCTATATTAAGAAAAGCGGTCCGAAGTATGTGCGCATTCTGGTATCCATCCTGGTGCTGTCTGTCGTACTTTCCTTCTTCGGTATCGTATAAGGAGGAGCATGTATGGAACAAAAGCAATGGATTGATTTGAATAACAAGGTCGTGATCGTTACCGGTGGCGCCATGGGAATCGGAGAAGCCATGGTAAAGGATCTGCTTGCCTGCAATGCCAGAGTCGCAATCTTCGATCTGGCAGAGCCGAAGGATTTTTCTGAGGATGATCGTAAGATGTATGTGCATCTGGATATCCGAAACAAAAAAGAGGTTGAGGCTGCTGTTGATGCCGTTGTACAGAAATTCGGCACGGTGGATGCTCTGGTAAACGATGCCGGTGTGACCAGACCGAGAATCCTTGTGGATTACTATGGCAGTGAACCGCAGTATGAGCTGAGTGAAGAGGATTTTGATTTTATGGTTGGTGTCAATCAGAAGGGAACCTTTCTGGTATCTCAGGCGGTAACACGCGTATTGTATGGAAAAAAGGAGGGTGTTATCATCAACCTATCCTCCTGTGCAGGATTGATGGGCTCCAGAGGACATAGCTGCTATTCTGCCACAAAGGCTGCGATTCATGCCTTTACAATTTCCTGGGCAAAGGAGCTGGGACCGTATAATATTCGTGTTGTCGGTGTGGCACCGGATATTCTGGACCGTACTCCTGCCAATAATGATGAAAAATATAGAGCACAGGCATACGGTCGCGGCTGGGATGTCAACACCAGACCGGAGGAGTTCTTTAAAAACTACAAATCCTCTATACCGCTGGGAAGACCGGGCCATCTGTATGAGGTAGCGGATCTGATCTGTTATCTGATTTCCGATCATGCCAGCTATATTACCGGTGTCACCATTCCGGTATCCGGAGGAAAAAGCAAGGGATAGGAAACAAGAGGGGTTAGATGTAACCACATGTATAAGAGTACAGCGGTCTGCAGCGCAGGCCGCTTTCCATAAGGTGTTTTGCTTTTCTATAGCATGGGCTGTAGAAAGAGCAATGCAGAAAAGCAAGGCTCCACGTGTTAAAAAGATGTCAACCGCCTTGCGATATGAACCCATGGAGAAATGGGAGATTGGAGGAACATGAAAGAGGCAGTACTTATTGGTGCAGGACAGACAGGTCGCGGCTTTATCGCACCCATCCTGCAGGCAAATGCATATCATATTACGTTTATTGATAAAAACAAAGAGCTTATCGACCGGCTGAATGCGGAAAAATCCTATCCCGTTCACTACTTTGGTGATGGGAAGGAGCCAGTTACTATTTCCGGCTATGATGCTTATACGACAGCGGATGAGGAAGTCATAGAGAAACTGGCACACTCAGATTTGATCACGACAAGTGTATTCGCAGGCAATATAAAGGAGCTGGTAGGGCTACTGAGTGCTGCGGCTGAACAGTGTGGTGAAAAGCAGCTGCGGATCGTATGCTGTGAAAACGGTGTCCACGTAAAACAGCCGCTTGTGGATGCGAATATATCCAACAGCATTTCCGAGGGTGTGATCTTCTGTACAACACTGCAGCCAAAGGAAAAAAGTCTGGTATTGATTAGCGAGGATGTCGCAGAGCTGCCAGTGGACGGCAGTGTAAAGGGAATGCTTCCGGACATTGTGGGAATGCCGCTGGAAGCAGATTTTCCATCCCTGATTCAAAGAAAAATTTATACGTATAATTTCATGAGTGCGATTGTTGCGTATCTTGGAGATTATCTGCAGTATGAGGTTTACGGAGAAGCCGCAAATGATCCGCAGATTATGGAGTTAATGGATCGGGCAGTACCGGTTGTCAGTACAATCATCGCAAGAGAATATGCAGTGGAACAGGATGTGCAGCTTGCCTTTACCATGCGTGCAGTGCATAAATTCCGTAATCGGGAAATCTATGATACGGTGTATCGCAATGCACGGCAGGCACAACGGAAGCTGAACAAAGAAGAGCGGCTGTATGAACCGCTTCGCCTTGCTGAAAAATATGGACAGAAATGCGGGTATATCCTACTTGCGGCAGCTGCGGCTATGCGGTATGCTGTGGTGAAGGAAAACAGCAATCCGGATACTCTTATGAAGATGTATGAGAATTTTCACTCTGCGGATAAGCTGAAGGAAGTGTACGGGTTGCTGAAGGAAAGCATATCCCTAAAGGATGTTATCAAATTCTGCGCTGAGTTCTAGGTGTATGATTTCCTTATCTATGAGCATTATGCATTAACTCAGAGCGCCTGATACCTGCTAAAAATATGCAGCATCCATTCATGTAATTTTACAATATTTCAATACCTGTGATACGGATGCGGCAGAAAGAATAGATTAAAAAACTGTTTTATAGAGGCATATGCTTATAAAACAGTTTTCTTATTTGGTATTGTATGTATTACTTCATTGACATAACCTGATCCTTCAACTCCTGAAAAGAATTGCAAACCAGTATCAAGCTGGATACGGCTTCGATCTGTTCATCATTCAAAGATTGCAGCCATGTTGTGCAATCCTCATGATACTTACTTTTAAGCTGCTTTATTAACAGTAATGCTTCTCCTTCCTTTTTTCCTTCTTCAAAGCTGTCCTCCAAGCCATAGCGGTAACGTGCCTCTCCCATCTGAATCGCCATTGCGGTTGACCACAGCTCATCATCCTTCTGCATTTCCTCATACTTATCCACGAATACCTTCACCAGCCTTTCCTTTGACTTCAGTATATCATTTTTTTCATTATTTTCAAACAGGTATACCAGCTGTTCAAAGTCATTCAGCCTCTGCATTTCCTTCTCCTTTACGATGTCATTGATTGCCGGCATATGAATATAGGTACGAAGGATGAGCGGATAGTAGCTTTCATTCTCTCCCTGCTCATTGCGCATCTGATACTGATTGATCAGATTTCTGTTGTTCCATGCATACTCATCAATGAAGATAATTTGATAAACCGGCTTTAATTGATCATAAAACTCACCGCTTTTCAGCTGATTGTTCAATGCTCTGGCACCGTAAAATTCAAAGCGCATCATTTCCGCTATTCCCTTACAGGTCGTCTGCATCTCGATATTGAAATGACGATTTTGTTCATCCTTTACATGCACATCCAGAATGATGCGCTTCTTTCCGATGATGCCCGGATCCAGATTCGGATTGAGGACGGTGCTTTCCTTTACCTTGATTCCGGTAACACGTTCAATGATGGTGTTGCGGGCGTACACAGAGCCTTCATCCTCACGGGAAAGGGTGTACTTAAAAAATAGATCGTTACTGTAGTTGAGTTGATTCATTGTGTTTGACATGTTTATGTCCTCCATTCTGTAAGGGCTTCTTACACCCCTATATACGTATGGAGGATACTGAATTCCTAAATAATCCACGAATTATTGATATTTGTTGGAAGATACAGACACTAAAGATGGATGAATATGAAAAACACCTTACAAAACAGGAGGTGGATCTTCATATTTTATCAGCAACAGGGTAGAACCCGGTGTTTCTTTTCTGTACTGTTTTCTACTTGGCGATGTGTATTGCATCAGGTATATGAAAAAAATTACATTTCTATTTCTTATTTACACATGCTGTTTCATGAGCTATAATGAATATACAGATTGTGTTGACGCATGACCTGCATTCAAAATTGAATAACAAGTCTTTGTGGCAGGGTGAAATTCCCTACCGATGGTAATAGTCCATGACCCGCGTAATGAGCGGCTGAGCCAGCGAAATTCTGGCACCGACGGTAAAGTCCGGATGAGAAAAGACATTTTCTGTAAACGCACACCTGAAGACGAGTTTTTTCGTAGTCAGGTGTTTTTTTGAAATGGAGGAGATGTGAATTGAAAAACAACATGAGTGCAAAACGGCTTGCCCTGATCGGTATGCTTGGTGCACTGGGAGCGATACTGATGATGTTTCGCTTTCCCATTCCGTTTATGCCGCCCTTTCTAAGCTTTGATCTGGCCGCAATTCCGGAGCTGATCGGAGCCTTCGCTCTGGGACCGGTGGCAGGTGTTCTGATTGTCTTTATCCGTGTTATGGTTCAGATGGTGATTTCCGGATCCAATTCCATGTTTACCGGAGAGCTGCAGAGCTTTTTGCTGGGAGTTGCCCTGGTACTGCCTGCGTCTTTGCTGTACCGTCACAAGAAGACACGAAAGGAAGCACTGCTGGGAATGACGGCAGGGACTCTGGTTAGTACCTTAGTTGCAGTGCTGACCAATCTGTATTTGATTATTCCGTTCTATGTTGCCCTGTATGATATGAATATGGACCAGATTATCCTTTCCTGTTCCAAGGTCAATCCGATGATGAATTCTGTCACTACCATGGTGATACTGGGCATCGTACCGTTTAACCTGATAAAATACGGTATCAGCTGCCTGATTACCTTTGCCGTATACAAGAAAATAAGTCCGATGATTCACCGATTCGCAAATCGTCAGTAAGGAGGAAAAGAAGATGACATTTGAAGAAGGAGTAGCATTGCTGTTTCACAAGCTGGGAGATTCCAAAATTATGGCACTTGGCTCCAGCGTTAATGATTACGTCATGGTGCGTAATGTAAGCTGTCTGTTTTATGATGGGAAAATCTATTTCAAGACCGATAAGAATTTCCGCAAGACACAGCAGCTGTATCGGAACCCGCAGGTGGCACTCTGCACAGGTGGCGTTCAGGTAGAGGGAATCGCCGTAAACAAGGGGCTTGTCGTGGACGAGCCGGGAAGAAGGTTTGAAGCCTTGTATAAGAAATATCTGTGGCAGAGCTATAATGCATACAGCCATGAGGATACGGAGATTCTGATTGAGGTAACCCCGCGATTCGTGGAAATATGGGATGAGGATGAGAACCGCAATGCGTTTCAGATCTTCCTAGACTTTGATAAAAAGACAGTGGAAATCAAGCCGTACGATTAACGTATGCATACGACGGGTACAGGATTAGATAATACTGTACCTTTTTCTATATATCAGATACATTCACCCTCTTTTTCCTTGCCTGCAGTATTCAACGTACACAACAGTATAACGAAGTCGATTTTCTTCTCATTCTGCAGGTTTTTGTGGTATACTACAGTTGCCTGTAAGGCAGGGAGTGATTTCTATGATGAAAGATTATTTAGTAAAGGCGCTTGCGTGCAATGAGCATGTGAGAATCTATATATGCTCTTCTACGCATATGGTGGAGGAAGCAAGAAAACGTTTTGATTTATGGCCGACAAGTGCGGCTGCCCTGGGACGCGTATTAACTGTGGGTTCCATGATGGGAAGCATGCTGAAAACAGCACAGGAACAGATTACGATTCGCATCAACGGCGGAGGTCCCATCGGTACCATTCTGGTAGATGCCTACAGTGACGGTCATGTGCGCGGCTTTGTGAGTGACCCGCATATCATGCTGCAATACAATGATACCGGAAAACTGGCGGTCGGAGCTGCTGTGGGAAAAGACGGATATCTGGAAGTTGTGAAGGATATGAACATGAAGGAAAACTGGAGCGGTACCGTTGCTCTGCAGAGTGGTGAAATCGGTGATGACTTTGCCTACTATTTTACCGCAAGTGAACAGACACCGTCCGCAGTCAGTGTCGGTGTACTGGTTGATACCGATAATTCCATTCTTTCCGCAGGCGGCATGATTATCCAGATGCTTCCGGATGCAGAGGAAGAGGATATCGTAAAGGTGGAACAGATTGTAGCAAATCTAAGGCATATGTCCACGATGATTCAGGAATATGAAAGTCTGGAGGATATTCTACGTGATCTGTTTGACGATGTCAGAATCCTGACAGGACAGGATATTGAATTCCGCTGTAAATGTGATCGTGCAACTATGAAGCGTGTTCTGACAACCCTTCCAAAGGAGGAACGCCAGCAGATGATCGAAGAGGATCACGGCTGTGAGATTACCTGCAATTTCTGTGGAGAGAAATATCAATTCAGCGAGGAAGAGCTTCTGGAGCTGGAAAGGTTTATGGATGCACATGCCAAATAACAGCTGGAAAATCAGAGATATTGTAATACCGAATCAGGTGGTAATCGCACCGATGGCAGGGATATCCAATCCTGCCTTTCGTGTAATCTGCAAGGAATTCGGTGCCGGTCTTATTTATACAGAGATGGTTTCGGATAAGGCGCTGTATTATGATAATGAAAAAACAGTAGGTATGACGGATGTCGAGGAACAGGAGCATCCTTTGGCCATGCAGATTTTCGGACATGATATAGAGACAATGGTATATGCCGCAAAATTTCTGGATGAAAAAACCGATTGTGATATCATTGATATCAATATGGGATGTCCTGTCACAAAAATTGTGAAATCCTTTGCGGGAAGCGCTCTGATGAAGGATGTTGATCATGCTGTGGAAATGAGCAGGGCGGTTATTCAGAGTGTGAAAAAACCGGTCACCGTGAAAATGCGGATCGGCTGGGATTTGGATCAGATTACATGTCTGGAGCTTGCCAGAGGACTGGAGGCTGTCGGAGTACAGGCACTTGCCGTGCATGGACGTACCAGAAAACAGATGTATGAAGGGACTGCAGATTGGTCTTATATCAAAAAGGTGAAGGAAGCTGTATCCATTCCCGTAATGGGGAACGGCGATGTGCGAAGTGGTGAGGATGCTAAGCGGATGCTGAAGGAAACCGGCTGTGATGCTGTCATGATCGGCCGCGGTGTTTTGGGGGATCCCTGGCTGATCAAGGATATTGCCCATTATCTGGAATGCGGTAAGCATATGCCGGAGGTAACGCTGGAGGAAACGTTCGCAATGGCCAGACTGCACGCAAAACGCCTGTGTAATCTGAAGGGTGAATTCGTCGGTATTCGAGAAATGCGCGGACATGCTGCATGGTATGTAAAGGGGCTGCCAAAGAGCCATCAGCTCAAGGATCAGCTGAGCAAAATCGAAACCTACGAGGAAATGCAAAGCATATTATCCGCATATGAAGCAGAGTATGCTAGAATACAGGAACAGTATAAACAGGGGAACCGTTGAGATGGTGCTTCATAGCCGGGCAGATATCGCTGTGCTTTGTTATGCCATCCGTTTCAGACGGTTTTTCTTTTTACATTGCGGTATGGAAGAATCAGATCTTTTATCCATATACCTTAGTTACTAACAATTTTATCATCAGGAGGTATATGGGATAATGCCCCAGCATGTATTCCTGTTTATCTGTTGAAAACCGCCGTGGTTTTCCATGGTCAATACTCTCTTTATTTGCACGAAGGGATCAGTATATGTGTGTACATATCCAATAAACAAAAGGAAAGAGACATATTTTCACATTGTTTGGATATCTTTTACATGAAATATCTCGTATAATGATTGATGAGGTGATAGCATGAAATTTAAGGATTATAACTATGAGCGTTACAGCTTTGAGGCTTATGCAGAGGCAATGCAGCAGGCAGGCACCAGGCTGAAGGAAGCAAAGGACTATCAAAGCTTCAAGAAAGCTTTTGATGAGGGGAAACGGGCATTTGAGCATCTGGATACGATGTATAATATCTGTTATGTCCGCTATACGATCAATACAAACGATGCCTTTTATCAGAAGGAAAACGATTACTGGGACGAGGCAATGCCGAAGATGAAGTCCCTGACAACGGCGTTTGACAAAGAGGTGCTGGCTTCACCGTTTGCGGAGGAATTGAAAAAGGATGTTCCGGAAACCTATTTCCTGCTTGCGGAGTTTGCACAGAAGAGCTTTTGTGATGAAATAATCGAAGAGCTGCAGGAGGAAAACCGTTTGCAGAGCAGTTATCAGAAGCTGATAGCCAGTGCGCAGATTCCCTTCGATGGTGATATCTATACCCTATCAGAGCTTGGTGTAAAGATGGAATGTGATGATCGTGACATTCGTAAACGAGCCACCCAGGCATACTGGGGATGGATGCAGTCACACCAGGATGAGATTGATGATTTATATGACCGCATGGTTAAGGTACGCGATCGCATGGCGAAAAAGCTGGGCTATAAGAATTATGTTGAGCTGGCATATATGCTGCAGTGCCGCTTTGATTACAAGCAGGAGGATGTGGCAAATTACCGCCGGCAGGTTCTGGAGGATGTTGTACCGTTATGCAATGCATTATATGAACGGCAGCGGGAACGTTTAGGCTATGACAGGCTGCACGTATACGATGAAAAATACGAATTTGCAAGCGGCAACCCGACACCGAAATACGATACACAGGAAATGATTGCACGCGCAAACACAATGTATCATGAGCTGGATGAACGCTGTGGAACGTTCTTTGATTTTATGGTGGAGCATGACCTGCTGGATCTTGACAGTAAAAAGGGAAAGGCAGGCGGAGGCTATTGCACCGTGTTTGCCGAAGATCGCTCTCCGTTTATTTTCAGTAATTTTAATAAGACAAGCCATGATGCGGAGGTTCTCACTCATGAGGCAGGGCATGCCTTCCAGGTGTTTACTTCCATGGGAATCCGACCGGTGGAGTGTATCTGGCCAACCTATGAGAGCTGTGAAATTCACTCTATGAGTATGGAATTCTTTACATGGCCGTGGATGGAGACCTTCTTTGAGGAGGATGCGGACAAGTATCGATTCCTTCATCTTGGTGGAGCCGCTAAGTTCATCCCTTACGGCGTTCTGGTGGATCATTTCCAGCATGAGGTGTATGAGCATCCGGAAATGACTCCGGCGGAAAGACGGCAGACCTGGAGAAGACTGGAAAAACAGTATCTGCCGCATAAGGATTATACGGACTGTGAATTTCTGGAGAATGGAGGATGGTGGTTCCGTCAGAGTCATATCTTTATGACACCGTTCTATTATATTGATTATACACTGGCACAGGTGTGTGCATTGCAGTTCTGGTATCGTCTGTATCAGAAGGATGAAAACGCATTTGAGGACTATTATCGCATCTGTCAGATTGGTGGAACGAAGACATTCACGCAAATCGTTGCGGCAGCGAATCTGAAGGTTCCATTTGCGGATGGGTGCTTAAAGGATGTCATGAAGGCAGTGCGCAGCTATCTGGATCAGGTGGATGACAAAGCACTTTGATGCCGGTAACGGGAAGCTGCATATTCTTGAAATGGCGTGCCGACAGCAATAGCTGAAGGGCTTGTATGAAGTGCTGAAGCATTTGAAGGGCTTGTCATCCACATGGTATTCGTAAACCTTTCACCATAAGGAAGGAATCATGGAAAGCCTTGTTTTATCGGTAATTTTAAGGAGTTTTCGATTGACAAAGGCAGGGTTTGTCTATATAATCATAATCGTAAATATGGCTGTGATAAGAGAGTACTGTTTGTGAAAGCTTTCAGAGAGTATGCACGTTTGGTGAGAGTGCAGCAGTGGAACCTGCAGGAAATAAAGACTTGGAGCTTTCCGATCAGGACGTTTCCTTCACGTTACGAAGAGACTTGAAACACAGTCACTAAGGCTGCGCGGGGAAACCTGCCGGCGAATTAGGGTGGTACCACGATGAAGCTCTCGTCCCTATGTTGGAAGAGAGCTTTTTATATGGAAATAGAAAAGGAGCAGATTATGGAAAAGTTAACTGAACAGGAAGTTATCCGTCGACAGAAAATGGAAGATCTGCGTGCCATGGGCATCGAGCCGTTCGGGCATGCATATCAGAGAACACACAAATCCGGAGAAATACGTGCAGCATATGAAGACTGTACGAAGGAAGAGCTGGAAGAAAAAGATCTGACAGTGAAAATTGCGGGACGTATCATGACGAAGAGACGTCAGGGAAAGGCCGGCTTCATGCATATTCAGGATATCGACGGACAGATTCAGATTTATGTTCGTAAGGATGTCATCGGTGAAGAGGCCTATGAGGTGTTCAAGAAGTCGGATCTTGGAGATATTGTAGGAATTGAAGGAAAGGTCATGAAGACAAATCATGGAGAGCTTTCTGTAAAGGCCGAGGTGTATACGCATCTGACGAAGGCACTGCGCCCGCTTCCTGAGAAGTATCATGGCTTACAGGATGTGGAGGAGCGTTTCCGCCGCCGTTATGTGGACTTGATTACCAATGAAAACAGCAAGCGTATCGCATTGACAAGACCTAGAATTATCCGTGCTATTCAGAATTATCTGGATAATGAAGGCTTGGTTGAGGTGGAGACACCGGTGCTGCAGCCGATTCTGGGTGGAGCAAGTGCAAGACCGTTCGTGACGCATCACAATACACTGGATATGCCGTTTTATCTGCGTATCGCAACAGAGCTGCCTTTGAAGAGACTGATCGTCGGTGGCCTTGAGGGTGTATATGAGATTGGCAGATTATTCCGTAATGAGGGAATGGATGCTACACACAATCCGGAGTTTACAACGGTGGAGGCCTATGTGGCATATTCTGATCTGAGCGGGATGATGGATCTGGTGGAAGGTCTGTTGAATCATGTGGCAGAGAAGGTATGCGGTACCACAGAAATCGAGTGGCAGGATAAGACGATTTCTTTGAAGGCACCGTTTAAGAGATTACATATGGTGGATGGTATCAAGGAAGCATGCGGTGTTGATTTCTGGCAGGAGATGAGCTTTGCGGATGCATGTGCAATTGCGAAGGAGCATGATATTGAGGTTGAGAAGAAGCATAACAGTGTCGGACATATTATCAATCTGTTTTTTGAGAAGTATGTTGAGGAAACGCTGATTCAGCCAACATATGTATATGGGCATCCGGTGGAAATCAGTCCGCTTGCGAAGAAGAATGCGCAGGATCCTAGATTTGCGGATCGCTATGAGCTGTTTATTGACGGGCATGAGTATGCGAATGCATTCTCTGAGCTGAATGATCCGATTGATCAAAGAGAGCGTTTTGAGAATCAGCTGAAGCTGCGTGATCTGGGGGATGATGAAGCAAATGAGATGGATACGGATTATGTGGAGGCATTGGAGTATGGTCTGCCGCCAACCGGTGGTGTTGGATTGGGAATTGACAGACTGGTGATGCTGTTGACAAATTCACAGACGATACGGGAAGTGTTGCTGTTCCCCACAATGAAACCCTTGAATGATGTAAACAAGGGAAATGATGTAAAAAATCAGCCTGTCGAGGAAATGAAGGCTGAGCCTGAAAAGATTGATTTCTCAAAGGTAAAGATTGAGCCTTTATTTGAGGAAACAGTTGACTTTGATACATTCAGCAAGTCAGATTTCCGTGCAGTAAAGGTTAAAGAGTGTGTTGCAGTACCGAAGTCAAAGAAACTGTTACAGTTCACTCTTGATGACGGAACAGGCACAGACAGAACCATTTTAAGCGGTATTCACGCTTATTATGAGCCGGAAGAACTGGTTGGAAAGACTCTTATCGCTATCACAAATCTTCCACCGAGAGCTATGATGGGCATTGACTCTTGTGGTATGCTTCTCAGTGCTATCCACGAAGAAGAAGGCGAAGAAAAGCTTCATCTTCTGATGGTAGATGACCACATTCCGGCAGGTGCAAAGCTCTATTAAGCTGATGTAATGATGTACCGTTTTACCAAATAGACGGGACGTACTTCATTTGATAAAAAACTGAAAAAACAGCGATTTACATCAAACTTACATCATTTAATGCAGAGATTTGTGCAGGCACGAAAAAATCGCATAATTTTAGTGTTTAACCCTGAGAGAGATTAACTCTTTCAGGGTTATTTTTTTGCCAAAAATCGCAAACTACAAGAAAAAGCCGAAACTTCATATACTTTAATCACATAGGAAGTGGAGGTTTTGATATGAGTAACAGCTTAGCGGCAGTACATCCGGAATTGATTGTCGAATGGTCGGATAGGAATTTACCGCTGACACCGGACAGCGTGACTTTCGGCTCTAATAAGAAAGTATGGTGGAAAGGTGCTTGTGGTCACGAGTGGGAAACAAGCGTAAAAGCTCGTTCCAATGGAGAAAAATGCCCGATATGTTCAGGTGCAAGAGTAGTCACGGGCATTAACGATTTAAGTACCTTGAAGCCTGAATTGGCTTCTGAGTGGTCTGAAAAGAACAATATAAAGCCCACCGAGGTTTCTATTGGCTCACACAAGAAAGTGATATGGAAATGTAAATTAGGACACGAATGGACTGCTACCGTAAAGAGCAGAACGATAAACGGCACAGGCTGTCCATATTGCTCTCATAATAAAGTCCTTGCCGGATTTAATGACCTTGCGACAGTATTGCCGGAAGTAGCAGCCGAATGGTCTGATAGAAACGAAAAGAAACCCACAGAAGTTACAGCGTTTGCAAACAGCAAGGCTTGGTGGAAGTGCGAAACCTGTGGCTATGAATGGAATACGCTTATCTCCACACGCTCCTATGGCAGCAAATGCCCTTGTTGCAGCGGATATGTTCTTGTGAAAGGCAGAAATGATTTGAAAACCACTCACCCAAACATTGTTGAGGAATGGGCGGAACAGAATTTTCCATTGCAGCCCGACGAGGTTAATGCCAAATCAAGAAAGAATGTATGGTGGCATTGCAAAAAATGCGGTAACGAGTGGAAATCGGTTATCAACTCTCGTGTCAAAGGAACGGTCTGCCCCGTATGTGCAGAAAGAGCAGTTCTTTCAGGATACAATGACCTTGCAACGACGGACAGGAAGTTGCTTGCTGAATGGGATTATGAATTAAACAAGTTAAAACCGACAGAAGTTTCAAGAAGTTCGGCAAAGAGAGCTTGGTGGAAATGCAGATACGGTCACTCTTGGAGTATGAGGATAAACGAGCGTACTGTTCTCGAAAAAGGTTGCAGAGAGTGCAAACAGGAATATAGGTCTTTGTTCCCCGCACTTGCGATTAGTTACTACGCAAAAAGGAAAGGCTTAAAAATCGAACTCGGTTCAGACAGGCTACTCGGTATTCCTATTGATGTATATATCCCGTCCGAACAGGTAGCAATCGAAGTGAATTTAGGCTCGGAGAAAATAGAAACGCTGAAAGAACATCTATGCAAGCAAAGAGATGTAAAGCTCATAAGGCTACCGATAAAAGAGTATGAAACGGAAACCGAATATGCACAGCGTATCAAAGCAGCATTTCAAAGCGTACATATATTTATTTCTTCCAATACGGAAGAAGATTGTAGGATAATTAAAAGAATATTTGAGAATTGGAGGGATAACCGATGAGAGAAAAGAAATATCATCTCTACCTGACAGCCGATGAGCAAAGTAAAGTGATACAGTCGCTTATAGATTTGAAAAACAATTTGATAGCACAAGGAAGATACACCGACGCAGTAGATGATGTTCTTCTTAAAGTGTTGTCTGCAAAGAAAAAGAAATTGAAAATTGAATAGTTCACGCATTTATGCCGTCTGTTTCCAACCGAAACAGGCGGCTTTTTTTGTTGCAGAAAATTTTTCTGAAAAATTTTTCGGAAAAACGGCGATTTTGGGTGTGCATTTCATACCCCTTTGTCCAAATGAGTGAAGGGGTTAATTCCGAATGACAATTCGGAGCCTTTCATTTGGACATTGAAAATTGAATATACAGGTCGCTAAGACTTTAATTCTGATGATAGCCACTTTATCGGGTACGCCGTAACTTCTCATTGAGAACAGCGAGAACTCCCGGTATAAGTAACAGGTTGCCCCTGTTACGGCGATGACAGTCAGATGGATAATGATACTTCTCTACGGAGCTGGCGGAGAACCCGGCAGAGGTGAAACTCCTATGATACAGATAGCAGTCTGTTCCTTAGCGACTTCCCAAAAGCGATATGCTCGGCAAGGGGTGTTGAGAACGAATATTGCCACGACCGTTTAGGAAATGAAACGGTCAAGTACATAGTCGTATCCTAATGACTATGAATTTTACGAAAGGAGGACGCAAAAGTGTCGAACTGCAAAACGATTGCTATATGCAATCAAAAAGGCGGAGTTGGAAAGACAACCACTACGGTAAACCTCGGCGTCGGTCTTGCTATGCAGGGTAAGAAAGTCTTGCTCATAGACGCAGACCCACAAGGCGACTTGACCACTTGTCTCGGTTGGCAGGATACAGATAGTTTGGGTATCACGCTTGCAACGAAACTCACAGATGTCATAAACGAAACGATGAAAGACCCTATGGTCGGTATCTTACACCACGACGAAGGTGTTGACCTTATTCCGGCAAATCTTGAACTCTCGGCAATGGAATTTAACCTTGTTAATGCAATGAGCAGAGAAACGGCATTAAGAAATTATCTAACCGAAGTAAAAGATAAATACGACTATATCCTTATCGATTGTATGCCCTCACTGGGTATGGTAACTATCAATGCTTTGTCTGCTGCCGACAGCGTTATTATTCCTGTTCAGGCTCAGTATTTACCGGCTAAGGGTATGACGCAACTTGTGCAGACCATTTCACGAGTAAAGAAGCGTATCAATCCAAACTTAAAGATTGACGGTATGCTTCTCACCTTGGTGGATAGCCGTACCAACCTCGCCAAAAGTACCGTAGAAGCGTTGCGAGAAAACTTCGGCAGTCAAATCAAGATGTATCGAACACATATACCGATTGCCGTAAAAGCCGCAGAGACTTCTTCAAAAGGTAAGAGCATTTTTGCCTATGAACCGAACAGTACGGTGTCAAAGGCGTATGCCGAATTTACAAAGGAGGTGTTAGCCGATGGCAGGAAGAAAGAGCGACTTCACTCTCACGAGGCTCGATGACTTATTTACCACGCAGGCACAGCGAGAGGAAGAAAGACTTTCTAAAATCCGAGATATTCCGTTAGAACTGATTGATGATTTTCCCGACCACCCGTTTAAGGTGCGTGATGATGAGGATATGCAACAGCTTGTTGAGAGTATCAAGGAGCGTGGAGTAATTACTCCGGCTACGGTAAGGCAGAAAGAGGACGGCAGATATGAACTCATATCGGGACACAGGCGAAAGCGAGCAAGTGAACTTGCCGGTTTTGATACGCTCCGTTGTGAGGTTGTTGACCTTAATCGTGATGAAGCCACAATCCTAATGGTTGAGAGCAACTTTCAAAGGTCGCAGATACTGCCAAGTGAAAAAGCCTATGCCTACAAAATGCGTTTGGAAGCAATGAAAAGACAAGCAGGCAGACCAGCAAAAAATAATTCCCCAGTGGGGAACAATTTAGAATTTGCGAAGTCAAGTGATGAACTCGCCGATAAGACGGGCGAAAGTAAAAATCAAATTTACCGATATGTCCGCTTGACAAATCTTGTCCCAGAACTGCTTGAATTTGTTGATGAGGGACGAATTAAAATGCGACCTGCCGTTGAACTCTCGTATCTTGATGAGGACAGTCAGCGTGATGTGGTGGACGAAATTGATATGAACGACGCTACACCGTCCCACGACCAAACTATCCGTATGCGAAAGTTTTTTGATGAGGGCAAACTCACAACCGAGGCTATACAAGCTATTATGTCGGAGGAAAAGCCAAATCAAAAAGAGAAAATTGTGTTAAGAGGCGACAGGGTTCGACAACTTATCCCGAAGAATATCCCGGTAAGTCAAACCGAGGAGTTTGTATGCAAGGCTTTGGAGCATTACAACAAGTTTCTCAAACAGAGAGCCGACCGTGACAGCCGATAGCCTTCCCCCCTTCTCACACTCTACCCCTATATATACCTACTGTTTACCAGCTGAAAAGATATATTCTATCTCCCTTAAATATATCTATCTCAACTAACATATAGCTATCTAATAAAGGGTTCGCACATTTGAAACGAAAGCAAAATGTCTGCTACGATAAAAAGTTCGGCTATTTGCACCTTTGATGTTTTTTGCCTAATTGAGTACGATTAAGGCGAAAGGAGCGATATGCTATGAAAAAGAGATTAACCGCTTATATGCTTGCTTGCCTAATGATTTTGCTCGTAGGTTGCAGCAGTAACACAGTCAAAGAAGCCGCAAAAAATGAAACGAAAACAGAGACTTCTTTTCCGGCTGGTAATACTGAAACGCAATCTCAGGAAGAAACATCAACCGAACAGGAAAGTACGGCTATTCAGGAAAAAACACCGAATACGACTGACGAAAGCAGAAAAGTTGATGAAAGTAAGGCTATCAGCAATGTTCAGTCAAAACCGGCGGAAGAAAAAAGTTCTGAAAAGCCGAAAGCAGAACCGTCAAAGCGGACAAACACACCGACTGTTTCCGAAAAGCACACGGAACAATCAAAAGAACCAACATCCGCTACACCAAAGCCGACTGAAAAGCCAAAAGAGCTGAAATCCACAGAGTCGCCAAATCAGACTTTTGATGTGAGCGAATATGTGAGTTACGCAAAGAGCTATGCTCAAAGTATCGGTTTAGAACTGGACAGTACAGCAACGGAATGTTGGGATAATCCTATTACAGCGAACAGCAGACGAACAGGCATTAAAGACGACATTAAAAGTAGGCTGAACAGATACAAAAATGTTGAGGGCTTTACGGCAGTATGGATATGGGCTGAAAAGGTATCCGATACGGAATACGAAATCTACATCGGATATTGCTAAAACTAAATCAAACACAGAATTGAACGCACTGATAATCGGTGCGTTCTTTCACTTTAAGGAGGAAAACCAAATGGTAAAAACGAAATTCAAGAGAGCTGTATCGCTTGTAATGGCGGCGGTTCTCAGTCTCGGTGTATTTACAAATATCGGGACAACTGCTTATGCCGCTTCGGGTACGAAGTCCGATGTGTATATTATGCAACTTCCCCGTAGCGGAGATACAAACAACAACGGTAAGTGGGGTCACGGTGAACTCAAATTTATGAACGGTTGGTACTCTCACGCAATAAGCACCGATTCACTCAGAGCAATGGGTTCGTATTCGGGCAATATTGCTTACTGTATCGAGCCGGGTACTGGTCAGCATACCGGAGATACTCTTACCGAGAAAAACGAGGACTATTTCAATAATCTCGGCTCTAACGGCACAATTTCCGGCGATGATATTCGACTTAATATCGGTCGTATTTTGCAGTACGGATACTGCGGCAACATTAGCACAAGTTGGAAGTCGCAGAACAGCGATGACGCAGATAAACTTTCACACGCAATCGCAACACAGCTCCTGATTTGGGAAACTATTGTCGGCGAAAGAGATGAAAGTTTTAATCATAAGTCGCCCGGCAGTTATGATGCTATTCTCGACCATATTCAAAAGGGTCATCCCCTTTATAGCCGTATTATGGCTTACTACAACAGTATGTCGGAAAGCGTACAGAAGCACACAAAAGTGCCAAGTTTCTGTACTAAGTCAAGCGGCTCTGCAAAGGTGAATGAACTTAAATGGGACGGAAGCAAGTATGTTACTACTCTTACAGACTCAAACGGTGTGCTTGGCAATTATGAGTTTTCTGCCAATATTGACGGCGTGACTTTTTCTAAAAGCGGAAACAAGTTGATAGTTTCAATGACAAAAGCTCCGAGTAAGGAATTTACAATTACCGCAACCAAAACAAACGGCACTCGCAAGGGCATTGTTGTTTGGACGGACGGTAAAAACTCTCCCGGTAACGGTATTCAAGATGTCGTTTCGTACAGTCAGAATGTCAGCGACCCTGTCAGCGGCTTTGTAAAAATGAAAGTCAGCTACGGTTCTTGCAAGATTGTAAAAACCAGCGAGGACGGAAAGGTTGACGGTATCAAATTCACTATCACAGGCAACGGAGTTAATCAGACTGTTACCACAGCAAACGGTGGTAAGTTTCAGCTTGATAATCTTATGCCCGGCGTATATACCGTAACGGAACAGTCCATTGATAAATATGTCCCGCAGGAGGTTCACAGAGTAACCGTTGTTGCCGGTCAGGTGGCAACCGTAAACTTCAATAATGTTCTCAAAAGAGGTAATCTTCAGGTCATCAAGTCATCGGAAGATAATCTTGTGGAGGGTGTGAAATTCCACCTTTACGGTACTTCCCTTGCAGGCATTGCCGTTGATGAATATGCGGTTACTGACAAAAATGGTGTTGCAACATTCAAAGATGTACTTATTAGCGGAAGCACACCATATACGCTCGAAGAAGTGGATACAGCAATCCGTTATGTTGTTCCGGAAAAGCAGACTGCACCGATTAAATGGAATGAGGTTACAAACCGAGACTTTACCAATATTCTTAAAAAGTTCAGCGTAACTGTAACAAAGAGCGACCGAGAAGAAGGCACTGCTCAGGGTGACGCTAAACTTTCCGGTGCTGTTTACGGTATCTACAAAGGCGAAACACTTGTGGATAAGTATGTAACCGACAGCGACGGACAGTTCACCACAAAAGAATATGTCTGCGACAGCGATTGGACAGTAAGAGAAATCACACCGTCCGAGGGCTATCTTCTTGATAAGACAGTACACAAGGTAGGTGCAGAACCAAAGCTCTTTACGATTGAACACAACCTTGTTTCTAACGATGTTACCGAACAGGTTATGAAAGGAAATATCGCTATCATCAAACACACCGATGACGGTGAAACAAAGATTGAAACACCTGAAAGCGGTGCAACTTTTGAAATCTATCTTAAATCTTCCGGAAGTTTTGAAGTAGCAGAAGAAGATGAACGAGATACTGTTGTCTGTGATGAAAGCGGTTTTGCTCAGACAAAGGATATGCCTTACGGCGTATATACCGTTCATCAGACCAAAGGTTGGGAAGGTCGTGAGTTTATGAAAGACTTTGATGTTTTCATTTCTCAGGACGGACAGACCTACCGTTATCTCATCAACAACGCAAACTTTGAAAGCTATATCAAGGTGGTAAAGGTTGATGCAGAAACAGGCAAGACAATTCCGTATGCAGGTGCAGGCTTCCAAATCTATGACCCTGCCGGAAACAAAGTAAGTATGACATTTACTTATCCTACACCGACAACTATCGACACTTTCTACACCGACGCAGACGGACAGCTTGTAACTCCCGAAAAACTTGAATACGGCAAAGGTTATTCACTTGTTGAGGTTCAAGCGCCCTATGGGTATGTACTCAACAGTACTCCTGTTCCTTTTGATGTAACGGAAGAAAACTCCACACAGGAAGGCGGTATCACATTGATTAAGGTGGATAAGCCGAATATGGCTCAGAAAGGCACAATTTCCGTTGAGAAAACCGGCGAGGTGTTCTTTGGTGTGAATGTTTTTGGCGAGAAAGATAAAGATGTGATTTATCAGCCGGTATATACAGTCAAAGGACTTGCAGGTGCGGTTTATGAAATCACAGCCGATGAAGATATTATCACACCGGACGGCACACTTCGTTATCACAAGGGCGATGTGGTAGATACCGTAACAACAGATGAGGACGGCTTTGCCAAGAGCAAGGAACTCTATCTCGGAAAATACACGGTAGTAGAAATCAAAGCACCTAACGGTATGGTTATCAATAACGAAAAACATTCGGTTGAACTCACTTATGCAGGTCAGGATGTAGCCGTAACAGAAACCGTAACCAGCTTCTATAACGAGAGACAGAAAGTAAAGATTTCTCTTGAAAAGGTGCTTGAACAGAATGACACCTTTGGTATCGGTAAGAATGATGAAATCAAAAACATCAGCTTCGGACTATACGCAAAAGAAGATATTGTATCTTCAAGCGGCACAGTCATTCCGGCAGATGGTTTGATTGAGATTATCACGCTTGATGAAAACGGAACAGCGATTGCGAATACAGACCTTCCGTTTGGCAGCTACTATATCAAGGAAATTACCACAGATGAGCATTATATCCTTTCTGATACACAGTATCCGTTCACATTTGAGTATGCCGGTCAGGACACCGAAATTGTTGAAATCAAAGTAAATGACGGTAAGCCGATTGAGAATAAACTCATCTACGGTTCTGTATCCGGTAAGAAGATTGACGAGAATGGAGAAGCACTTGGAGGTGCTTTAATCGGCATCTTCAAAGCAGATGAAACCGAATTTACAAAAGAACACGCTATTATGACTGCCACATCTGAAAAGGACGGCAGTTTTTCTTTTGCAAAAGTTCCTTATGGACAGTGGATTGTAAGAGAGATTGAAGCTCCGACAGGATTTGTCCTTGACGATACTTCCTGCGAGGTCAATATTTCTAAAAACGAACAGGTCATTGAAGTTGAAATTGCCAATGAGTATATTCACGGTAACATTCAGCTTACCAAAGTTGACGCAGATTATCCCGATAACAAACTTACAGGTGCAACCTTTGAAGTTTACAGAGATGTAAACGGCGATGGCAAACTTGACGACGGTGATGAGCTTATCGGAAATCTTAAAGAAATCTCGACAGGTATCTACGAGATGAAAGAACTTCTCTACGGAAAATATCTTGTAAGAGAAACCAAAGCACCGGACGGTTTTGAACTTGATAAGGGTGTTTATTCCGTCTTTATTGAGAATGATGAAACCACCTACAATGTTGAAAACAAAGCAGGAGTCGGCTTTATCAATCAGGCAATGAAAGGTAATCTTAAAATCAAAAAGACATCTTCCGACGGTAAGGGTGAGGGCTTCACTTTCAGAGTAACCGGAGAAAACGGTTATGACCGCAGTTTCACAACCGATAAGAACGGTGAAATCTTTATTGAGGGACTTCGTATCGGCGAATACACGGTGTCTGAGGTCAGCGACAATGTATCTGCCGGATATGTTTTACCTGTCGATAAGAAAGCAAGCGTAAAGGTCGGTTCTACCACCGTTGTGGAAATGCACAATGTTCTCAGAGATACGCCTAAGACCGGAGATAACAGCAAAGTCGGTTTGTGGACTGCACTTGCAGGACTTTCTGCTCTCGGCATTGCGGGAACAGCTTTTGTTGCACTCAGAAAAAAGAAAAAGGAGGACGATGAGTAATGGACGCTAAAACAATCGTAGCAGTTGTATTAGTCGCCTTTATTATTGGCGGCTTTATCTTCTTGCAGATTAAAAACAGAAAGAAATAAGGAAAAAAACAGTGGGCGGAGCGTAAAAAACTCCGCCCATATTTTTTTTTGGAGGAATGAAATGAATAATCCCAATACGATAGAAAACCAAGTGCTAACTATTCTCAAAGAGAATACAGACGCACGAAACGACGATATGAAACTTTATCTTCTCGTTTGTAATCGTTGTTATCAACGGTATGAAAATCAAGATATAGGCGGTTTGCCTTTTGCGGTGATTATGAATTGCTATAAAGAACTTCATTTACCGCATTTTGAGAGTGTCAGAAGGTCACGAGCAAAGCTTCAGGCTTCACACCCCGAACTTGCGCCCAGTCCCGAAGTTCAGAGAGGACGAAAGCGTTGTGAGCATATGTATCGAACCTATGCAAAATCGTAAATAACGATAAGGAGGATAAATAATGAAAGAGAAATTCACTTTTCAGCAGAAAACAAAGCTTCTGACGAAACTGTTTGACGCAGGTTGTAATACGGAAAAGAAATTGCAGCAGCTTGATATGGAAAGCATACTTAAAATTCCGGGTATCACTATTCCGGATATGAGCTTGATTATTGAGCTTCAGAAGCAGACCAAAGTTAATAAGCTGTTCTCTTATTTGGGAGGTGGTGCTGATGAGCAGACGGGAACAGAGTGACCGTCATATTATTTGGAGCAATATGAACCTTGAAGCTGATGACTGGCGTGACAGTTATAAAGAATACCTTGAAATCAACGGTTTAGATGATGACCCTAACGACGAAAACAAGCTGTATGAGTATATGGTTGAAGCAAATGACGATTACCTTTCCGATGAAAGGCGAAATCTCGATATTCAGCTTTCACAACCAATTATCGTTATCGGCGACCTTGGCAGATGGAATGGCAGAGTAACGGGATACAAGATGATTGATTCCGGCAATATAAAGGACTGCCTTTATGCCGATACTGATTATACCGAATGGTATGTGGATAAGTACGGAGACCTTCGTGCCGACGCCGTTCATCACGACGGCACAAATCATTATCTGTACCGTGTATTCAAAGACGGTGTTACCGATACGCAGATTGAAAATCTGCAAGATAAAATCTATAACGGAAAAGTTACAAGAGCCGACATCACACGAGTTACCAAAAGGCTCGGCGATGAGATTGCCGAAGTATATGGCTTTTCTATTCCAAAGCAAAGACAATCAAACGAACAAGCGAGGTGATGAATATGGATTACAGAGTATTGACCGAAGCAGAGCGTAAATACACATTCAGCCAAAGTCAGCAGCTCTCTATGCAGACCGGTCTTATCGGATATTTGAGAGCGGACTTCGGTTCTACTGGTAACGAGTTTTGGACGACTTGGAACGATTTCAGAAAAGACTTAAAAACCGATGAATTTAAGGCTGAATTTGATGATGTGATAAATGAATTGCGTAACGGCGATGTTTTAGCCGATAGAAAAGCAATGTCATCTTATTGCTATTCCACACCGGACAGCTCTTTTAATGATGAACGCAATCATCACGGTATTCGCCTTGATACGGATAAGTTCAGCTATCTGATGAGACTTAACCCAAATAAGGGCGAGTACAATTTGTACTGCTATTGCTATCAGAAGGAATGGCTAAACAGCCACTTGAAAGACGCAGAGCGTGGCATTCGTTTCATCGACTCCCACTATAAAGAGCAGTTTCGCATTGCGGACGGCGAAAAAATAACCATTAAACTCAGCGATGGCAAAACAATGGAGAGAACTTGCAGATATATCGACGACTATCATTTAGAGGTTGGTACAAATCTCTATCACATCTGCGAATTTGCTGAGCTTTGCGAGAGAAACGGTTATACCGTAGAACCAGCCGCAAAAGAAAATATGAAGTCTGCCAAAGACAAAGAAAAATCACGATAAGGAGGTGCAAATAAATGGCGAGGAAATACGAACTCATATCCGAACTGTATGACAGAACTTGCAAGACGGTTGTTTCAAATCCGCAAAGCTGGCAGAAGTTTTTGGAGTCGGCTTGCAGAAACTACAAACTGCGATTTGACGAGCAACTGTTAATCTTTGCACAGCGACCGGACGCAACGGCGGTACTTGAAATTGAAAGATGGAATACTTCTTTCGGTCGTTGGGTAAATAAGGGAGCAAAAGGTATTGCCGTGTTTGAGGACGCAGACAGAAGCAGACAAAGGCTTACCCATTACTTTGATATATCCGATACACACGAAAGCAGATACTCTCGTCCTGTTCCGCTTTGGAATATGAGAGATGAATATGACGCAAGTGTTATTGAAACGCTTGAAAGCACATTCGGTGAGCTTGAAAACAAGAGTAGTTTGAGTAATGCTGTAATGAGTGCCGCACAAAATGCTGCCGAAGATAATCTTCCCGACTATCTGAATGACCTTGTGTATATCAGTGAGGACAGTTTTCTTGAAGAACTCAGCGAGGATATGATTGCAAGCCTTTACAAAAAGGTTGTTACAAACAGCGTGGCATATATGATGATGTCAAGGCTCGGTATCAATGCAGAAGAATACTTTGAAGCCGACGATTTTCGTGATGTAACAAACTTTAATACACAGGACACGCTTAATGCTCTCGGCATTGCCACAAGCGATATTGCAGAAATGGGACTTTCCGAAATATCCAAAACCGTAATGGCATTGGACAGAGAAAATCGCATAATTGATGAGCAAAGGCAATTTGATTACAATAAAGATAACAAAGACGAAAGGAGCCAAAACGATGAACGAAATCACATACACGATGGTGGGAGACTACAATCTTCCGAACCTGACTCTGCCCGAACAGTCGGAAGTGACTCTCGGCAAATGGTCGAGGATGAGGAAAACTTATCTGAAAGAACATCACAAAATCCTGTATTACAATCTTTTGACGAAAGGGACGCTTACTCACCACTTGGCGGAAGTTCAGCAGAGAGCGACCGAGTTGGAGGAAACCTTGGTCAGACAGATGGCACAGAAAGAGGGACTGACGGAGCAGATGAAAGCGAACGATATGATGAAATGGGTTCGCTTGATGAACAACATCAGGAATTCAGCACAGGAAGTCGTGAAGGAACAGGTAATATTCAATTAGAGTATTACGACAGAGAACACGAGGACAAGAGCCTGCCGTTTTTCGGCGGAGACGATACAATCAGAGAAATACTCGGCACTACCCCACACCTGTCCGCTTCAAAAGAAGAAATCAAAGACTTCTTTGAAAGAAACACAAACAATTCGGATAGGACTGAATATGTTAAGAGTATTTTCAATAATGACTATACCGAACTCACATTAAAGGACGGCAGAACGGTAGGCTATAAGACATTTCAGAATGTTCTTCATTTGTGGGAAGGAAGTTATAACAACAGAACGGCTCAAAGCTACTACGACTGGGGTGTAATTGCACAGCATTTTGAGGCAATGAGGCTTTTAGGAGAATTGTCCGATGAGATAAAGCCGTTACCGTCAACAGACAGTCAGTTATCTTTAATAGAAAGCAGTCAGGCAGAGGAAAAGAAAACCTCTGCCTTTACTTTTTCTCAGGAAGTTATTGACGCAGTTCTAACCCGTGGAAGCGGAGTATCGGAAGGCAAAATGCGTATCTATGAGCAGTTTGAAAAGAGCCTATCCGCAAAGGAAAATGCAGATTTTCTCAAAAACGAATACGGTTGGGGCGGTTCATATCCTGTTATTATCGGTGCAGGTATTGATGAAAACCACGACGGAAAAGGCATAACCCTTTCAAAAGGATTTGGAAACGGCGCACCTAAACTCACTCTTAAATGGAATCAGGTTGAAAAGCGTATCGGAGAACTTATCCGTATGGACAGATACCTCAATCCAAAAGAAAAGGAGCAGTATCCAAAGTGGCTTGAAAAACAAGAAGAACGGCGAGCAGAACTTGCAGAGCAGCAAAGAAATCGTGAAATACTTTCTTCTGCTCCACCCGAAACTGAAAACAACGATGTAGAAACGGAAGCACGCTATGAATATCATCTTGGCGATACAGTATATATCGGTGCTTCGGAATACGAAATCTTATCTTTTGATGATGAGAGAGTAATGCTTTATGATACCGAAATGCCGTTATTTAACAAAGAGTTTGAGCGTTCGGAATTTGACCGTAAAGTGCGTGAAAATCCAATGAACGAACACCTGAGAGTAACGGTATTACCTGCCGCAGAAAAAGCAGATACAGGCGAAAATATCGCTCAAAACGATACTGAAACCGAACAGAAAACAGATTATGAAGATGCCTTTTTCATTAACCGAGAGCAAGAAAGCGTTACTTGGATGTACTTCAACCCCGACAGCAATGCCGGCGGTCAGTATGTTACTAACGAACTCTCTTTTGATGAAATTAGAGAAGCGGCACAAAGCCACAAATCGGCAGATGACTTCTTTGATTATCTCGGCAGTATCGCAAATCAAACTCTTGCCGATGTAGGTACGGAATGGTTTGAAGAAGCAGATAATGCTTTCAAACAGACACCGGATTTAACCGGCTGCACTTCTGCCACAATGGAAGCACTCCTTGAAAATGCCGAAAGAAGCGATATGGTAGCAACCAATATCGGTAAAGTTCCGATTGAGGACTACCGAGAAATTGTAGCCGTTCAAAACGGTTTTGACAGCTACGATGAGATGTATAACGAGGGCATTCGTATCGAAAACGGTTACGATAAAGAACCTGAGCCGATTGTTCCTGCTTGGGAACAGAAGAAAAAAGAAAAGGTAAAAAGTTTTGACCTGCACCCTGATGTGCCGATGGCAGAGCGAAACAATTTTGATTTGCGTTCTAATCCAGTTGAACAAGTCGGCAAGAAAGAACGCTTTCGCAGAAATACAGAAGCAATAAAGGTACTCAAAGAATGTGAGTTTGAAAACAGATTTGCTACACCCGAAGAACAACTTGTCTTATCTAAATATGTCGGTTGGGGCGGTTTGCCCGAAGCCTTTGACGAGAATAATTCTGCGTGGGCAGATGAGTTTGTAGAGCTTTACACTTTGCTTTCACCCGAAGAATACGCTTCGGCAAGAGAAAGCACCTTGACCGCCTTTTATACCCCTCCAGCAGTTATCAATGCCATATACAAAGCAATGGAACAGATGGGATTTCGTGAGGGCAATTTGTTAGAGCCGTCCTGCGGTATCGGTAATTTTATCGGTATGCTGCCAAAATCAATGGAGAACGCAAAAGTTTACGGCGTTGAACTTGATACCGTTTCGGCAGGTATTGCACAGCAGCTTTATCAGAAATCCTCAATAGCGGCACAAGGATTTGAAGAAGTCAATGTTCCCGACAGTTTCTTTGACGGAGTTATCGGCAATGTGCCGTTCGGCGATTTCAAGGTGACAGACAAGAGATACGATAAGTACAACTTCCTTATTCACGACTATTTCTTTGCCAAGTCTTTGGATAAGTTAAGACCCGGCGGTGTAATGGCTCTTGTTACGAGCAAAGGCACAATGGATAAAACCAATTCATCGGTCAGAAAATATATTGCTCAAAGAGCAGAACTTCTTGGAGCAATCAGACTGCCGAATGTTACTTTTAAGGGCAATGCCGGAACAGAGGTCGTATCGGATATTTTGTTCTTGCAAAAGCGTGACAGGCTCATTGATATTGTACCTGACTGGGTACAGCTTGGCACGAATGAAAATGGTATCACGATGAACTCATATTTTGTAGAGCATCCTGAAATGATACTGGGCGAAATGAAAACAGTAAGCGGTCGCTTTGGAGAAGAAGTAACCTGCGTACCGTTTGAAAATGCAGATTTATCCGAATTGTTATCGGAAGCGGTAGCGAATATACACGGAGAAATTTCCGATTACGAAGTGGAAGATGAACTTGAGGAAGAAGATAATTCTATCCCGGCAGACCCGAATGTGAGAAACTTCTCATACACGATTGTTGACGATAAAATCTATTTCCGTGAGAACTCTCGTATGTCGCCTGCCATAGTATCTGCAACAGCCGAAAACCGCATTAAGGGTATGGTTGCGATAAGAGATTGTGTCCGCAACCTGATTGAACTTCAAACCGAAGATTATCCCGACGAAGAAATCAAAGCCGAGCAGTCAAAACTCAACAGCCTTTATGACGGTTATACAAAGAAATACGGACTGATTAACAGCAGAGCCAATGTGTCGGCGTTCGGTGATGACAGTTCCTTTGCCCTACTTTCCGCACTTGAAGTTATCAACGAAAACGGTGAACTTGAACGCAAGGCAGATATGTTCTTTAAGCGTACAATCAAACCGCATAAACCAATAACGGAGGTTGATACGGCGGACGAAGCGCTTGCCGTATCTATGGGAGAGAAAGCAACCGTTGATATGGAATATATGCGTGAGCTTACAGGCAAAAGCGAAGAAGAATTATTCTCCGACTTAAAGGGCGTCATATTCTTAAACCCGCTTTACGGTTATGGAAATGTGACCGAGCAAAAGTATTTGATGGCAGATGAGTACCTTTCGGGAAATGTACGAGAAAAACTTATCACAGCCAAAAAGTCTGCTGAGGTTTATCCTGAAGATTACAAAATCAATGTAGAGGCTCTGGAAAAAGTTCAGCCGAAAGACTTGACCGCAAGCGAAATATCCGTAAGGCTCGGTGCAACTTGGATACCGCCCGAAATCTTTGAGAAGTTTATGTTTGAATTTCTTGATACTCCACGCTATGCACAATGGAACATCAAAGTACACTACTCTCAATATACCGGCGAATGGAACATAGAGGGCAAAAGTTATGACCGTTCCAATGTGAAAGCGTACAGCACTTACGGTACTTCCCGTATCAACGGCTATAAGATAATTGAGGAAACGCTGAACTTAAAAGATGTCCGTATCTTTGACTATATCGAAGATGAGGACGGTAAGAAAAAAGCCGTTCTCAACAAAAAGGAAACGGCAATTGCACAGGCAAAGCAGGAACTTATCAAACAAGGCTTTCAGGATTGGGTATGGGCTGACCCTACCCGCCGAGAAAAGCTCACGAAGATGTATAACGAAAAGTTCAACAGCATAAGACCCCGTGAGTATGACGGAAGTCATATTACCTTTAACGGTATGAATCCCGAAATTGAACTGCGTGAACATCAGAAAAATGCGGTAGCTCATATTCTTTACGGCGGTAATACTTTGCTTGCACACGCAGTGGGTGCAGGCAAAACCTTTGAAATGGTATCTGCCGCTATGGAGTCAAAGCGTTTAGGATTATGCAACAAGTCGCTTTTTGTAGTCCCGAACCACCTTACCGAACAATGGGCAGCCGAGTTCTTACAACTCTATCCTGCGGCTAATATTCTTGTTGCAACGAAGAAAGATTTTGAAACGAAGAATCGTAAAAAGTTCTGTGGTCGAATTGCTACGGGAGATTATGACGCAGTTATTATCGGTCACAGTCAGTTTGAAAAGATACCTATGTCTGTTGAAAGGCAGAGAGCGATTTTGGAGCAACAGCTTCAGGAATTGACTGACGGCATTATCGACTTAAAGAAAAACCGTGGAGAGAATTTCTCCGTTAAACAGCTTGAAAAATCGAAAAAGGCTGTGAAGTTGAAACTGCAAAAACTCAACGACCAAAGCCGTAAAGACGATGTGGTAACCTTTGAAGAACTCGGTGTGGACAGGCTCTTTATTGACGAGAGTCATTACTACAAGAACCTCTATCTTTATACCAAAATGCGTAATGTGGGCGGTATCGCACAGACAGAAGCACAGAAATCTTCCGACCTGTTTATGAAGTGCAGATACCTTGATGAGCTTACAGGCGGTCGAGGAACGGTATTTGCAACCGGTACTCCTATCTCAAACAGTATGGCGGAACTCTATACTATTCAGCGATACTTGCAGTACAACACGCTTGTAAAAAACAACTTACAGCACTTCGACTCGTGGGCAAGTACCTTTGGAGAAACTGTAACAGCAGTTGAACTTACACCGGAGGGTACGGGATACAGAGCAAAAACACGATTTGCAAAGTTCTACAACTTACCAGAACTTATGGCAATGTTCAAAGAGGTTGCGGACATTAAAACAGCGGATATGTTGGCATTGCCTGTACCCGAAGCACACTTTCACAATGTAGCGGTCAAGCCGTCTGAAATGCAGAAAGAAATGGTTGCCTCTCTTGCAGAGCGAGCCGAGAAAGTTCGCAGCGGCGGTGTGGATTCAAGCGTTGACAATATGCTTAAAATCACAAACGACGGCAGAAAGTTGGCACTTGACCAGCGTATGCTCAATGATATGTTACCCGATTATGAGGGCAGCAAAATCAATGCCTGCGTTGACAACATCTATCGCATTTGGGAAGAAACAACCGACAAGAAATCGGCGCAGCTTGTGTTCTGCGACCTATCAACGCCAAAGAACGACGGTACTTTTTCGGTGTATAACGACATCAGAAAGAAGTTGATTGAGCGAGGCATTCCCGAAAGTGAAGTTCGCTTTATCCACGAAGCAGACACCGATGTTAAGAAAAAGGAGTTATTCCAAAAGACACGCAAAGGCGAAGTCAGAGTGCTACTCGGTTCTACTCAAAAGATGGGAGCCGGGACGAATGTTCAGGACAGGCTTATCGCACTTCACGATGTTGATTGTCCGTGGAGACCGGCAGATTTGGAGCAACGCAGCGGTCGCATTATCCGTCAAGGCAACTCAAACCCGGAAGTAGATATTTACCGCTATGTTACGGAACAGACCTTTGACGCATATCTCTATCAGCTTGTAGAGGGCAAGCAAAAGTTTGCAAGTCAGATTATGACGAGCAAATCTCCGGTCAGAAGTGCGGAAGATATTGACGAAACCGCACTGTCTTATGCCGAGATTAAAATGCTTGCAACCGGCAATCCGTATATCAAAGAGAAGATGGATTTAGATATTCAGGTACAAAAGTTGAAACTGTTAAAATCCAATTTTCTTTCTGAAAAATACGCTTTGGAAGATAAGATAATCAAATATTACCCGCAGCGTATCACTTCTCTTGAAAACCGCATAAACGGCTTAAAAGCAGATGTGAAAACTGCGAAGCAGCACCCGAAACCAACAGATGACCGCTTTATCGGTATGGAGGTTAAGGGTGTTTTTTATTCCGAAAAAGCAGAAGCCGGCAAAGCAATCATTGAAGCCTGCAAGCAGATGAACAGCCCCGACCCTATTCCTCTCGGCAAATATAGAGGATTTGAAACGGAACTTCTTTTCAACACCACAGAGCGCAGCTACGAGGTTAGGATTAAAGGTGCGACAAGCAAAAACATTACGCTCGGCGACGACGCACACGGCAACATCATTCGTATTGACAACGGCATTGAGAAGTTTGCGGAGAGTTTAACCTTTGCCGAAAGCGAACTTGAAAACACTAAAGCTCAATTTGAAACTGCAAAGAAAGAAGTCCAAAAACCGTTTATCCAAGAGGATGAATTGAGGACTAAACTTGCAAGACTTGATGAACTCAATATCTTGCTCAATATGTACAAAACAGAAAATGAAATTGTCGGTGGCGAGCCTGATGAGGGCGAAGTGCCGACTACACGAAAGGAGAAAACTTATGAAAGATAATATGAAAGAAAAGGACTTGACGGTAGATTTCTTTTTCGGAAACGAGGAAATCAATCCGTTTAACGCACCACAGATGTGCGTTGTTCGTCGATTAAGTAATGCTTATCACGAACTGGAAAACGAAAAATTTCCGGCTAATAAGGCGGAAATCAATCTCAGAATTGCTAAACTCAGTTTCTATGAAGAACTCATTGACATCTGCATTCAAACCGATTTTTCACAGGCTGACATTATCGCTCTTTATGAGGAGGAAGACCTTGCGGAAATTGCTTGGCTTTTCTGGAATGATGTTAAGTGTCCGGTCACCGATGTTCTTTTGCTGATTGCGAAGCTCGCTTATTGCGATGAGATAAGCGATAAGGTAATCGACTTCCTTGTGTAAAGCGAGGTGGTTTATATGCCATATATCGCACCGGAGGTCATAACCGAAGCCAAGCGAATGGACTTATTGACCTATCTCAGAGAGTATGAACCGAACGAGCTTGTGAAGTATTCAAACAACACCTATACCACAAGAACCCACGACAGCTTGAAAATTTCAAACGGAAAATGGATGTGGTGGTCAAGAGGTATCGGGGGCAAATCTGCCCTCGATTACCTTATAAAAGTTCGTGGAATGGACTTCGTTGAAGCAGTTCAGACCATTATGGGTAATAGTTCAGTAAGGTCTCCGACACACGAAAACGCAAAAGGTTATGTTAATCAACCGTTGCTACTCCCCGAAAGAAGTCCCACTACGGATGTGGTATTTGAATATCTTTTCGGGCGTGGCATTGATTACGAAATCATCAATTACTGCTTGGAAAAGGAACTGGTAATTGAATCGCTGCCGTATCACAATGTTGTTTTTATCGGCTACGACGAAAGCAATAAACCAAAGTATGCAGCTTACAGAGCCACAAATCAATCAAGACTTATGGGCGACTGCACCGGTAGCAAAAAGCAATATTCTTTCCGTCTTACTGCCGAAAACACCGGCGAGGTTCATTTGTTTGAATGTGCCATCGACCTACTCTCCTATGCAACTTTGATGAAGTTGGAGGGAAAGAATTGGCGACAGTTTAATCTGATTTCTCTTGCCGGGGTGTACTCGCCAAAGCAAAATATCGGGGACTCGAAAGTGCCTGTTACGGTTAGAAATTTGCTTGAAAAAGACAAGTCAATTAAGCGTATCATTCTCCATTTGGACAATGATATTGCCGGAAGAAAAGCAGCCAAGGCGTTGCAAACTATTCTTTCAGATAAGTATGAAGTCGTTGACGATCCGCCCAAGTGCGGAAAAGATGTCAACGACTTTCTTTGTATCAAGTTAGGAATATTCAAGAAACACGAAAGGAGTTTTGAAAGATGAATGTTGAAAAAATCAGAGAAATGTACCCGGAGGGAACGCAGATTATTCTCCAAGAAATGCGTGGCGAAAGTCAAATGCCTTATGGTTTGAAAGGAACGGTTAAGTTCGTTGACGACGCAGGTCAAATCCATATGAGGTGGGAAAACGGCAGCTCACTTGCACTAAACATTGATGAGGATACCTTTGAAAAGGTTGAAACCTCTGAAAAGATTTCTGTCATTCTTATTGAACCGGACAAGTATCCAAAGGTCATTGAAATCGAGGATACGCTTGAAGCAATGCAGGAAACCGTAGGCGGATATATTGAGGAATATATGCCGTTTGATGATGAGGTTGCAATCATTTGCAACGAAGAAGGCAAGATGAACGGTGCTGAACTCAACAGGGCAATTTATTCCGAACCTGAAAATGTTGAGATGAGTTATCAGCAGTTGAAAGCCTATTTGCGGCAGGCAGAAAAAGATAGAAGTCATACTGTCGGATATATTGTTTTTACAGCTGACAGCTTCGACAAATCTTATACAGAGGAAGAACGAACCTATGTTGTCGGCAGTAACAATAAGGCTTTCATCGAAGGTATGGGTGGGTACTCTATCTATGCTTCTTCCCTTGACGGCTCGGATAAAAATGTGCGACTGGAAGCATATATGGCTGATGAATACGGTGGAAAGGACGGTTGGAAGATTGAAAAGTGCTATGTGAAAGACGAGAGCAACCGTGAAATGCTGGACATTATAGCTGGCAAGTTTTTCATTGCCTATGCACCGATTGAGTCGGAGAAACTTCTCAGTATGCCAAAGGATTTGATGAAAAAGTATGAGGAGAAATTCAAGTATCCGGAGCGTTTTTCTCAAACAGATAACGGCATTGTAGCGAAAGCGTATAAGCCGGTATCAAAGGATATGGAGAGATAAAGAGACAATCTCCAGGGCAACCCTACGAGTCTGCACAAACTTAGCGAGCAGACCATTTGGATAACCACAGGTTTCCAAACGGTAAAACTCGTTAGGGGTTGCCCCTAATACCCCAAAGAGAAAGGAGAGAAATTTTGCGAGAGATAGTATTAACAGTCGCCGGTTTAATCATCGGCGGTTTTTTCGGAGTTACTTTTATGTGCCTGTTTCAAATAAATAAGGACAGGCACTATTTTATTTCAAGAAAGGATGACAAAGAAAATGAGAAAAAGAAACATTCAGAAGATTGTTAGGCTCAGCCGTGATGAAGCACAGGACTTGCAGAAAAAAGCAAAGAAGGCTTGCCTTAGTGAAGCCGGACTTATCCGTTTGCTTCTCCGTGGTTACGAGCCGAGAGAAAAGCCCGACGAAAGATTTTACGATGTTATGCGTGAACTTTCCGCAATTGGTAACAACATCAATCAGCTTGCCGCAAAAGCAAACACGCTCGGCTTTGCAGACGCAACGCAGCTTAAAAAAGAAGCGGAGCGTTGGCACAAGTTTCAGGCAGATGTTGAACGAGCTTTTCTCAGACCCAATGAGAGCGATATGAAATGGCAGTAAGTAAGTTGTGGGCAGTCACTTCAAGGCTCGGTCAGGTTATTGATTACGCAGCCAATCCCGCAAAAACGGCGGCAGATAATTACACTGAGGAACAGTATCAGGCACTCCGTGATGTGTTGGCTTACGCAAAGGACGAAGAAAAAACCGAGCGTGAATTTTTCGTTGAAGGTATCAACTGCAATCCGCTTACAGCCCGTGACCAATTTGTATCGGTTAAACAGGCATACGGTAAAGAAGAAGGCATACAAGCCTACCACGGATACCTGAGTTTTAAGGAACAAGATATTTCGCCGGAGCTTGCACAGAAAATCGGAATGGAGTTTGTAAACGAAGTTTGGGGCAAAAGATTTCAAGCGGTAGTAACTACTCATTTGAACACAAAGCATTTGCATTGCCACTATGTAATCAACTCAGTTTCCTTTGTGGACGGCAAGAGATTATGGGGCGACGAAAAAGCGTGGTTCAAGTTTCGCTTGGTTGCAGATAAAATTTGCGAAAAGTACGGACTTTATTATAATCCAAATCCAAATCGCAGTAAGCAATCATCCTACTATTACAAACAGGAACAAGCCGGAATGCCGACTCGATACTCAATGACTCGTCAAGCCATAGACGAAGCGATTGCTCACAGCACGAACCTTAAAAGTCTTGATTATGCGCTGACTCAAATGGGTTATGAGCATTGTTTGAGTGAAAGCCGTAAGTATTGGACGATTGTGCCGAAGGGATACAAGAAACCGATAAGGCTTAAAAATCTCGGTGAAGATTACACCGAAGAAGCAATCAAGCGTAGGCTTACTGAAAATCAAGGCGTACGCTTAATGCCGTTTACAAACCAGACGGTAGTCATCAGACAGTACCGACTGCCTACAAGAGAACACAAAATCAAAAAGGTCGGCGGACTGTATGGGCTGTATCTGTATTACTGCTACAAGCTCGGTTATCTGCCTAAATACAAAAAACAAAATACTGCAAGGCTTCATTACCTTCTCAAAGAAGATTTATTGAAGCTGGATAAAATCACGCAAGAGACAAGGCTGCTCGGACGAGAAAACATTTCTACGGACGAACAGCTTTTCTCATATAAAGAGTCAGTGTTGTCCCAAATCGAAAACTTGACTAACGACAGAACACACCTGCGAAAACAGTTAAGAAAAAATATGAGTGACGATGAGCTGTCAAAGGTCAAAGAACAGATTAAGACAATAACAGACAAGCTGTGGACTCTCCGTAAAGAGGTTGGGCTTTGCGATGACATTGCCAAGAGGTCAAAGGTCATTGAAGCCAATATTGAAACGGTAAGAGCCTACGAAGAAAAACAAGACAGAAAGGAGCAAAATCGAAATGACAAATTCAGGTGACGCAGCAGAACAAGTCGTAAGATTATCTCTTGAAGGCTTTGAAGTTGCTGCTAAACTAACCGGTTCGGCTGCAAAGAATATTGCTATTCTTCTCGCTTCCGTGTTAAAGCAGGAAGCAACGCAGGCAAACAAGACAAGAGGTAAAGCCCGTCTTACCAATATGATTAAATCGGGCAAAGAGTTGAAAGTGTTTTCTATCCCGAACAAGGACTTGAAGAAATTCACCGAACAGGCAAAACGCTACGGCGTTCTTTATTGCGTGTTGAGGGATAAAAACACAAATGGCGATAATGTACCAATTGATATTATTGCTCGTGCGGAGGACGCTTCCAAAATTCAGCGTATCGTTGAGAGATTTGAATTCGGTAAAGTGGATAAGGCTGCCATCGTTACAGAGTCGCAGAAAGCGGTTGAAAAACGAGAAGCCTTAGAAAAGGACAAGCCGACAAAAACCAAAAACGAAATCATTACCGAGGAAGCAACCCGAAAACCAATTCAGAAAGACGGGTACTCGCAATCAAACCCCACAGTCGCCAAGACGGACAAAAACCCTCCGTCAAGGCAAAACTCAGAGCCGGCAGATATGCGAACTGACAAGGGTGCTGAAAGCGACGGACAGAAAAAGCCGTCGGTCAAAGAAAAGCTCGACCGATATAAAGCTCAGTCCAAGCAACAGAAAGAAGCGGAACGCAAAGAGCCGGAAGTCGATAAGACAAAGAGTAACTCTGCACCAAAGCAAACGGTACACAAACAGCCGAAAAACAAACCTAAGAAATCGAAAGAGAGGTAATTATAATGACAAACAATTTTACTCCTGCAAAGACAGGCAATCAGCGACCGAGACTTTCCAAAGAAGAATATGCCGAGAAAATGAAAGCGGAAAAGGAAGCAGTATATCAGATGTCGGACGATGCCGCAAAAGCAATTGTTTCAGACCCGGAGAAGTTCAAAGCGTTTCTCGATACACAGAGCCGTCTTGACAGATACTCTGCGGTCAACGCTCTCCTCATTTTTAAGCAGCTTCCCGAAGCAAGTCAGCTTAAAAATTTTGACGATTGGAGCAAAGACAACATCAAAATCACAAAAGGTGCTAAGAGCATTTCTATTCTTGAACCTGTTGAATATGCAAAGCGTGACGGTACAACCGGAATTTCCTACAATGTAAAAAAGGTCTTTGATGTGTCTCAGACCAACGGCAAACGACCGCCTGCGCCGACAGTCAACCGTGACCCGAAAGCACTCATTACCACAATGCTTGATTCTTCTCCGGTCAATGTGGAGGCGGCAGACGACCTGCCGTATCCGAATATGGCGGCGTTCTATAACAACGAGGAACAGACCTTGTATGTTAAGCGTGATGTGGGAGACAGCGTAGCGGTTGCACAGTGCGTAGCACAGGAACTTGGCCACGCACAGCTTTCTATCAACAGCGACAGTTACAGCCGTTCCGATATGGGCTTTCAGGCGGTATGTATCGGATATATGCTTTGCAAAAAGTACGGTATTGATACGCAGAATTTTGCCATCAACCGTATTCCGGATAAGCTCGCTAACAAAGAGCCAAAGGATATTCGCTATGAACTTTCCAAAACGAGAAATGCGATGGCGGATATTCATTCCCGTGTTTCCGATGAACTTTACAAGAAAAAGCAGGCTCGCTCAAAAGACTATGAAAGATAAGAGGTTAGATTATGGCGAAAGAAGAAATGTATCATATAGCGTTGGACGATTACGAACACGGCATTATTATCCGTTCTCTCAATGATGAAAAAACGGACTTGATGAACGAGGGTAAATCCACCGACGCTGTTGACGACCTTATCATTAAGGTCGGAACTGCCCCAAAGAAAAAGTTCAAAGTTATCGAAAAGGAACGCTCTTGTGAATCGAGATAACGAAAGGCAGACTGTTGTTATTCTTTCCGTCATCGGTATTATCCCGGTCGTATGGCTGGCACTTTTGATTGCACCCTCTGTAAAAGGAGGATTGCCGGAAATTCTGCCAAGCCTTTTGTCGGCTTTTAACAAACCGTTCCATATTGAAGTTTGCGAGGACAGCTTAAAAACTGTCCTCGTTTTGCTTCTCTGCTACGGACTCGGTCTTGGAATTTACTTCTCAACACAGAGAAATTACCGAAGGCGTGAAGAACACGGCTCTGCTAAATGGGGCAACGCAAGAGCCGTAAATAAGAAATACAGACAGTCGCCGGATTCCGCAAACAAACTGATGACGCAAAATGTTTGTATCGGGCTTAATGCAAAGAAACATCGAAGAAATCTAAACACACTTGTATGTGGTGGTTCGGGTGCAGGTAAGACAAGATTTTACTGTAAACCTAATTTAATGCAATGCAACACATCATTCGTTATTCTTGACCCGAAAGGCGAAATACTCAGAGACACCGGAAAACTTCTTGAAAGCAAAGGTTATGAAGTTCGTGTTCTTGATTTGATTTCAATGGAAAAAAGCCATTGTTATAACCCATTTGTCTATTTGCAGAATGACAATGATGTGCAAAAACTCGTGACGAACCTTTTCAAGAGTACCACTCCAAAGGGCAGTCAGTCCCAAGACCCATTTTGGGACACTTCCGCTTCAATGCTGTTGCTTGCTTTGGTGTTCTATTTGCACTATGAAGCACCGGAAGAAGAACAAAACTTCGCAATGGTTATGGAAATGCTAAGAGCCGGTTCGATTGAGGACGAGGAAGATACAAGACCTTCTCCCCTCGACGAATTGTTTGCCGAGCTTGAAATGAAAAATCCCGACCATATTGCTCTTAAATATTACCGTTCCTATCATTCCGGTGCGGCAAAAACATTAAAGTCCATACAAATAACTCTTGCGGCAAGATTGGAAAAGTTCAACCTTGAAAGTCTTGCTTCTTTAACCACGACGGATGAGCTTGACTTGCCGTCGCTTGGAGAGAAAAAGGTTGCTCTGTTTGCTTTGATACCAGACAACGATTCCAGTTTTAATTTCTTGGTATCTATTCTTTACACACAGCTGTTTCAGCAGTTGTTTTATGCTGCCGACCATATCCACGGCGGCTCGCTTCCCGTTCCTGTTCATTTTCTTATGGACGAGTTCGCCAATGTGAGCCTGCCCGATGATTTCGACAAGATATTGTCGGTTATGCGTTCCCGTGGGGTTTCTGTAAGCATCATCTTGCAGAACTTAGCACAGCTAAAAGCCTTGTTTGAAAAACAATGGGAAAGCATTGTGGGCAACTGCGATGAGTTCCTATACTTGGGCGGTAACGAGCAAAGCACACACAAATATGTGTCTGAACTTCTCGGCAAGGAAACCATTGATACCAACACATACGGTAAGAGTTCGGGACGAAGCGGAAACTATTCCACCAACTATCAGATTAGCGGTCGAGAGTTGCTCACTCCCGATGAGGTGCGTATGCTTGATAACCAATATGCCATTCTGTTTATTCGTGGAGAACGACCTGTAATGGACTTCAAGTATGACATCTTAAAGCACCCGAATGTGGCACTTACAACCGATGGTAAGGCTTCGGCTTACAAACACGGAGAAGTTACCGTCAAACATTCGTCTATCTCTGTACTTTCTCTTGACCCGAAAGAGTTACCGGATGAAAACTACGGAGAAACCACTTACGAACTTCTGTCCGATGAGGACTTTGAAGTAAATAAAAACATATATTAACGGAGGAATTTACAATGACTAATTTCAATAAGAACAACGAAAAGAAAACCACTCAGAGATTGCCTATGACCGGAAAGGTTAAGAAAGGCTTTCATACTTACTGCGCCGTTGTTACAGCAGTAACCCTTGTTTTCGGTATGAGCGTTACCGCTTTTGCCGCTAACGACCCGATTACCGTGGTAAATAATTTGTCCGACTTTATTTTCGGACTTATTCGTGCAATCGGTATGATTTTGCTCGGCTTTGGTATCGTTCAGGTCGGACTTTCTTTGAAATCTCACGACCCGTCTCAGCGTGCAAACGGTTTCTTGACTCTTGCCGGCGGTATTATCATTACCTTTGCAAAGGAAATCCTTAACCTCATTGCCGGTTAAAAGAACACAGTTATCAAAGGGGCATATCCGATTTTGGGTATGCCCCTTAATCTTTAAGGAGGTGCAAACAGATGAGTGATAACTGGGTAGTTCAAAACCTACAAAATGCCCTCGACACTTGGAACAGCAAGTTATCTGAAATATGGCAGTTGCTGACTACCTCTCCACAGGAGTTCAAAGGCGGAAGCATTTGGAATGTGATGGTAACTATCAACGGTGCGGTTCAGGCTATCGGACTTGCTTTGCTTGTTTTGTTCTTTGTTGTCGGTGTAGTTCGCACTTGCGGAAGTTTTACCGAAGTAAAGAAACCGGAACACGCATTAAAATTGTTTATCCGTTTTGCCATTGCCAAAGGTGTTATAACCTACGGCTTGGAGCTTATGCTCGCTTTGTTTAATATCGTACAAGGTACAATTTCAACCATAATGACATCAGCAGGATTTGGTACACCGAATCAAACGACACTGCCATCCGAAATGATAACCACCATTGAGGAGTGCGGATTTTTTGAAAGTATTCCGTTATGGGCTGTAACGCTCATCGGCGGACTGTTTATCACAGTTCTCTCTTTCATTATGATAATGACGGTGTACGGACGATTTTTCAAACTGTATATGTACACGGCTCTTGCTCCTATACCGCTTTCAACCTTTGCCGGAGAACCGTCGCAGAATGTCGGTAAGAGCTTTATTAAAAGCTACTGTGCCGTTCTGCTTGAAGGTGCGGTAATTGTACTTGCTTGTATCATCTTCTCCCTATTTGCTTCTACACCGCCGGTGGTTGACGCAAATGCAGCAGCCGTTACTCAGGTGTGGGCATATATCGGAGAACTTGTATTCAATATGCTTGTACTTGTCGGTGCGGTTAAAATGAGTGACCGTATTATCCGTGAAATGATGGGCTTGTAATCGGAGGTTTTGACTAAATGAAAAACAAAAACAGAACAGGTCGGCAGAAGTATATTCCGTCTGACCGCAAATGTAAAAACTGCGTATATAACGGCGGTAAAAGAAAAGGAGAGCGAGTTTGTCTTGCAGATACCTGTATCTATACTGCCGATAACAGCAGAGAAAGGAAAATTTAATGGAAGTTAAGATTAACAGAGAAATACGAAATTACACAGAATCAATGTTCTTTGGACTGTCGCTCAGACAGTTCATTTTTTCTGTTCTTGCTTGCGGTGTGGCAGTAGGATTGTATTTTTTGCTTAAACCGCATTTCGGAACAGAAACGGTATCGTGGGTTTGCATTTTGGGAGCGGCACCTTTTGCGGCTCTCGGCTTTGTGAAATACAACGGAATGACTGCCGAAAAGTTTATATGGGCGTGGATTAAGTCCGAATTTCTTATGCCTAAGAAGTTGGTGTTTCACTCTACGAACACCTACTACGAACTTATGAAACCGACAATCGAACAAAAACAGAAGGAGGCTTATAAGAACAATGATTAAAACCCTTACGAACCTGTTAAAGCAGGATAAAGAAAAGTTTGTAGTTCCAAAGGGCGTACAGGATTGTATCCCTATTACCGCTATTTATGATGACGGCATTTTCCGTGTTGGAAAGGACAAATATTCGAAGTCTTTTAAGTTCACGGATATTAACTATGCCGTTGCAAGTCGTGAAGATAAAGAAGCAATGTTCCTTGAATATTCGGAACTTCTCAATTCTCTCGACAGCGGTGCTACTACAAAACTGACAATCAACAACAGACGGCTTAACCGTTTGGATTTTGAAAAAACAATCCTTATTCCCGAAACCGGAGATGACCTTGATGTTTACAGAGAAGAATATAACAAAATGCTTCTCGACAAGGCAACCGGTGCAAACGCCATCGTTCAGGATAAGTATGTTACTATCTCTATCAACAAAAAGAGCATTGAGGACGCAAGAACATATTTTGCCCGTGTGGGTGCGGATTTGATTGCTCATTTTTCAAGGCTCGGAAGCAAATGCGTAGAACTTGAAACAGATGAACGACTTCGTATCGTTCACGACTTCTTCCGTGTGGGAGAAGAAACCGCATATCACTTTGATATTAAGGAAACCCGAAAGAAAGGACACGATTTTAAGGACTATGTTTGCCCCGACACAATGGAGTTTGAAAAGGACTATTTCAAGATGGGCGACCGTTACGGACGAGTTCTTTTTCTTCGTGAGTACGCTTCGTATATTAAGGACACTATGGTAACAGACCTTACCGACTTGAACCGTAACCTTATGATGTCCATTGATATTGTGCCTGTGCCGACAGATGAAGCGGTAAGAGAAGCGGAAAGCAGACTTCTCGGTGTGGAAACCAATATCACCAACTGGCAGAGAAAGCAAAATCAAAACAACAACTTTTCCGCTACCGTTCCGTATGATATGGAACAGCAGAAAAAGGAAATGAAAGAGTTCCTTGATGACCTCACCACTCGTGATCAGCGAATGATGTTCGCTGTACTCACGCTGGTTCATACTGCGGACAGCAAGAAGCAGCTTGATGATGACACCGAAGCTTTGCTTACGGTAGCAAGACAGAACTTGTGTCAGTTTGCCGTTTTGAAATATCAACAGCCGGATGGACTGAATACTGCAATGCCGTTTGGTACACGCAAGATTGACGCATTCAGAACACTTACGACCGAAAGCCTTGCAGTCTTTATCCCTTTCAAGGTTCAGGATATTTACCACGAAAACGGTATTTACTACGGTCAGAATGTAATCAGCAAAAATATGATTATCGCCGACCGCAGACAGCTACTCAACGGTAACTCCTTTATCCTCGGCGTATCCGGTGGCGGTAAGTCCTTTGCGGCAAAGGGTGAGATTGAAAATATCATTCTTTCTTCCGACGCCGATGTTATTATTATCGACCCGGAGCGAGAATACTCACAGCTTGTAAAGGCTCTCGGCGGTGAAATCATCAATATTTCCGCTACTTCGCAGAGCCATATTAACGCTATGGATATGAACAAGGAATACGGCGATGGCGCAAACCCGGTTATCTTGAAATCTGAGTTTATTATGTCGCTTTGTGAACAGCTTATAGGTGGTACGAACCTCGGTGCAAAACAGAAGTCCATTATTGACCGTTGTACCGCAAGTGTGTACCGAGATTATCAGCAAAGAGGTTATACCGGTACTGTTCCTACCTTACAAGACTTCCGAGCAGAACTCTTGAAACAGGACGAGCCGGAGGCAAAGGAAATTGCCCTTGCCATTGAGCTGTTCACTAATGGTTCACTCAACACCTTTGCAAAGCCGACCAATGTGGATACGCACAATCGTCTTATTTGCTATGATATTCTTGACCTCGGCAAGCAGCTTATGCCTATCGGTATGCTTGTCGTTCTCGACAGTATTTTGAACCGCATTACACAGAACAGAGCAAAAGGCAAACAAACCTTTATCTTCATTGATGAGATTTATCTTCTGTTCCAGCACGAGTATTCCGCTAACTTCCTTTTCACTTTGTGGAAGCGTGTAAGAAAGTATGGTGCTTACGCAACGGGCATTACACAGAATGTAGATGACCTTTTACAGAGCCACACCGCAAGAACAATGCTTGCAAACAGCGAGTTCTTGATTATGCTCAATCAGGCTTCTACCGACCGTTTGGAACTTGCAAAACTCCTTAATATTTCCGACCGCCAGCTTTCGTATATCACAAATGTTGACGCAGGACACGGACTTATTAAAGTGGGTAGTTCGCTTGTGCCGTTTGCGAATAAATTCCCGAAGAATACAAAGCTCTACAAGTTAATGACAACTAAACCGGGCGAGGGTGCATAACCCTTGCCTCATTTTTTACTCAGAAAGGAAACGCTTATGAAAAATAGAATCTATATTGCTTTAATCTGTGCTTTCAGCATTTTGCTTGCTGTCAGTTCCGGTTTTCTTATAAAGCACTATATCGACTCCGAAAAGCAGTCTGAACTCTATGACAACTTGATTGAAACCATTGAGAAAACAGATACCGAAAAAGATACAATGACGTATTCGCAAGACAAGTCGTTCTTGTCGGACTATCAGGATTTATATCTGCAAAACAACGATATGGTGGGGTGGATAAAGATTGAGGACACCAAAATCAATTATCCTGTTATGCAGTCAAAGGATAATCCGAATTTCTATTTGAAACACGGCTTCGACAAGGCGTATACCGACTACGGTTGCCCTTATATTCAGGAAAACTGCGATGTGGATATTCCGTCGGACAACCTCATTATCTACGGTCATAATATGAAGGACAGTTCAATGTTTTCGGGGCTTATGAAGTACACAGATAAGTCTTTTTGGGAAAGCCATAAGACTATTAGCTTCGATACTTTAACCGAGAAATGCGACTATGAGATTATCGCTGCATTTAAGACGGTGGTATATACCGACAGTCCCGAAAGTTTCAAATACTATCAGTTCATCAACGCAGATACGGGAGATGAATTTAATGCCTATATCACCAAATGCAAAGAACTTGCCTTGTATGATACGGGAGTAACCGCAGAATACGGCGACAAATTGATTACGCTTTCCACCTGTGAGTATTCCCGTAACAACGGAAGAATGGTTGTTGTTGCAAAGAAAATAGCCGAATAAGGAGGAATGAACCTTGTATGATTAGTTTCATAAATTTAGCAGTATTGTTTGCGGCTAAGGTTGCGGACAATGCCCTAAGTACAACAAAAACAATATTGGTACAGAGAAGTCGGTGGATACTTGCAGGCATTGCGGTTATCATATCCGACTTCATTTATTTTTGGATAACAAAGCGTGTTGTTTCGGCTGATAATGAACTGGCTATGCTTGTTGTTGCCGTTGCCGGTGGTGTAGGGTGTTCTCTCGCTTGCTTTATCAACGAGAAAATGTCAAAGGACAGAACCTATGTGAATGTGATTATGTCCGATGACCTTGAAGAAATGAAGCGTTTGCGAGATTTTCTTGCACAGCATCACATTACGAATGTTGCAAGCGACAGCTACACCCTTGACTGGAACGCAAAGACAATCTCTATAACCGCTTATCCCGAAACAAAATCAGAAAGCCGATTGATTAACGAGTTTATTGCCGACAGCTCGACAAAATTCAAAAGAGTTATTCAACCGGCTTAGAAAGGAGGTTCAGCGTGGCTGATATAAAGACAAGAGATACCGTCAAAGGCACGATAAAGACCTTGGATAAAGCAACTGTTGCCGGTCAGAAAATGAAAGAGGCATATATCGCCACAAAAGAGAAAGCGGAACGCTCTGTCAACGCCAATGAAAACACGGCAGAAGAATATGCCGCCGACAAAGTGCAATCCGGTATTGATGAAATCTCCCACGATGCTGTTTATACCTTTGATAAAGCCGGTCGAAAAGGAGTCAGGGAAACCAAACGGAATATTCAATCCGTCAAAGACGGCTTTCAGCGTTTTAAGCAGCAGCGAGCCGAACAGTCATTGAGAAAACAGACTGCACAGAATACCAATTCTGCGATTAAGACTGTTGATACGGCTGAAAAGACAATTAAGCAATCGACAACTTCTTCGGGCAAGAAAACAATTAAATTTGCCGGAAAAGAAGCCGCAAAGACTACGCAGAAATCTGTTAAGACCGCTGAGCAGACTGCAAAAGCGGCGATAAAGACAAGCCAACAGACAGCGAAAGCCGCACAGAAAACGGCGCAAGCCACGGTTAAGACTTCGCAGAAAGCGGCGCAGGCGGCTAAGGCAACCGCCAAAGCAACGGCAACTGCTGTAAAAGCAGCAGCCAAAGCTACCGTTGCCGCAGTAAAGGCAATTATAGCAGCAGTGAAAAGTCTTGTCGCTGCAATAGCAGCCGGAGGTTGGGTTGCCGTTGTCGTGATTATACTCTTATGCCTTGTAGGGTTAATTGCCGGTTCTGTTTACGGCATTTTCTTTTCGGGAGAAGATTCCGGTACGGGAATGTCAATGCAGACTGTTGTGCAGGAAATCAATCAAGAATACGATGACCGATTAGAACAAGAAAAGAACTCCGTAAGTTATGATGTTCTTGAAATGAGCGGTAGCAGAGCTGTATGGAAAGATGTTCTTGCAGTCTATTCCGTTAAAGTGAATACAAATCCCGATAATCCGATGGAGGTTGCTACGGTTGACGAAACCAAGAAGCAACTGCTGTCGGATATTTTTTGGGAGATGAACAGTATTTCTTCCCGAACCGAAACAAAGTCTCATACCGAAATCGAAGAAAGCGACGACGGACACGGAAATATCGTTGAAACTGAGAAAACCGTAACCGAGACATTTCTGTATATCACGGTATCGCATAAGACCGTAGATGAAATGGCGACTGCCTACGGCTTTAATCAAGAACAGAAAGATTATCTTGCCGAGCTTTTGAAAGATGAAAACAATCAGCTTTGGTCGCAAGTCCTTTACGGTATCGGTTACAGCGATGACCAAATCGTATCGGTTGCCTTGTCGCAAGTCGGAAATGTCGGAGGTCAGCCTTACTGGTCTTGGTACGGATTTGATTCTCGTGTGGAATGGTGTGCTTGCTTTGTTTCTTGGTGTGCCAACGAGTGCGGATATATCGACGCCGGTATTATTCCGAAATATGCCGGTTGTGTGAACGGCGCTCAATGGTTCAAAGACCGAGGACAATGGGCAGACCGTAATTACGAGCCTGCACCCGGAACAATCATTTTCTTTGACTGGGAGGGCGACGGAGAAACCGACCACACAGGCATTGTGCAAAAATGCGAGAACGGAATTGTTTATACCGTTGAGGGCAACTCCGGCGACGCTTGCAGACAAAGACAATACGCAGTCGGTAGCAGCAGTATCTACGGATACGGTATCCCGGCGTATTAAAAAAGATGGCTGCTCGTTTGAGTAGCCATCGAGTACATATTAACTTTCAAAATCATAATTTCCCAAATTGATGATGTTCAAGCCTTTTTTCTTCGCTCTTTCATAAGTCTTTGCGGCTCCGCCCCATCCGTGATTAACATAGCATATAGCGTAGTTTGCGTTATCCACCATAAATTTGTTTCTTGCAGGAATGGCGGCTTTGAAGTGATATTTTTCAAAGCCATCGGGATATATTATCGAATCGAACAACTCTTGATTATATACATTGAAAGACAGGTAAGGGATAACGAGATAGTTATTTATGTTAGGATATTGCTTTTTGACTTCATAAACACAACGACCACATAAACGGTCAAACCCTCCTTGTCCTCCACTTAAAAAATCAGTAACGCCTTTATCTATAAGTGAAACAATGGCTCCTTTAATCTGTTCACTTGTTACTCCGTAGCATTCATTATGCCCTATAAATACAGCCGTATTTTCTTTACTCATACTATACCATCCCCCGTGTTTAATACAGTATAGCATAAAAAAGTCAAAAAATCATCACTAATGGTTATTATTACTTCCAAATGGTGTGTGTATGTTTTGGCTAACCCAATCTATACTATTAGTGATGTAAGCATACCAAGGGGGTGATGAGATGAAACTCGCTACAATCGGCAAGAACGTCAGAAAATATCGACTGATGAAAAAATTACGCCAAGAAGATTTAGCGGAGAAAGCAGGATTGACCACTAACTATATTGGTATGGTAGAAAGAGGCGAGAAAATCCCGTCACTTGAAACATTTATAAAGATACTCAATGCATTGGGCGTATCTGCTGATATGGTTTTGAGTGAAGTTTTGGATACCGGATACACTGTTAAAAACTCAATGCTGAATGAGAAACTTGAAAAACTCACTCCTGAAGATAGAGATAGAATTTATGAGGTGTTAGATACGCTCATAAAACAATCAAAGCAAATATTACCGTAAACTCAAAAGCTCGCCTTCGTAGGCGGGCTTTTCTTTGTTTACTAACTATTTGGAACTTACACTGATGAAGGGTGATAAGGTTGTCTATGCTACGAAATATTGTGCCAATCTTTTGTGCTTCGCTCTCATCCGATGGTGCAGCCACCTCAATCTCAGCCAAATCATTCGCATTTATTGCTGGATAACTTGTTCCTGTGCAGTTATCCAAAACAACCTTTACGAAGCGTTCGCTCTGAACAAGGCTGAGCAGAAAATACCCGTCAACATAGGGACGCATTTGTGCGTATCCAGTCGAAAAAACATAGTTATTATCGGGCTTTTCAAAAAGATAATTGTTCTTTTGATATGGACGCACAGTCTGATAGAATAGATCCCCGGTGTGAGCAAGTCGCTGTGCTCTTGATGGAGCAGATGACTTTACCTCAGTCCTATGCGACAACAGCTCTGTGCCAACAACAGACTCCAAATCGACATATTCAAATGTTTGAGGCAGCTCATCTTTAGGATTGAATAACGCAAGTTCTCCGAGCTTACGCTGTTCCCAAGTTATTGTCTAATCAGTGTGAACAGCAAAATTTATACGCTTCCATTTACGCTGATGAAGGGTGATAAGGTTGTCGAGCTGCCGAAAGAAGTTACCGATTTGCTGTTGTTCTTCACTCGATGGATAATACTCAGCAAATTCTATCACATCGTCCACAGATAGATTTGTTTGCTTTGCGCCATCATCAAATTGAAGGAAATATTTGTTTCTATTCATCAATATGTGCAAAAAATAAGGACACGTACCTTCAATAGGCGTTATTCCTGCAATTCGTTGATTTAGCGTGTATTTATCGTTTTTATCTACCAAGAAAGTACGAGCAATAGCTCTACCGTTTGGTACATCGCTCAATACAAAAGCAATTTCATTTTTGAATAACGGCTCTATTTGTTTGTTTGAAAATTTGCGCACTTCGCCATTTGTAGAAACAAATTTCGAATTGACAACGATGAATTTTCCTTGCTCTGAAATATCGTTTTCGTGTGCTTTTCCATTACGGTATTTTGCCACATCCCCCAACTTACGCTGTTCCCAAGAAAGACTGTAACTTGCTGCTATTTGTTTTTTACATAGCAATTTATATAAGTACGAAAAATTGTACTTTCGGCTGAAAAACCGCATATTTATTGAATTTATCAGATTTCTATGGTATAATATTTACACTTACACTTTGACAGAGAAAGGGTGCAATAGATGGCTGTTAGTTATAAAAAATTGTGGCATATTCTTCTTGATAGAGATATGAAGAAAAAAGACTTAGAAAACTTAGCAGGCTTAAGTCATTACACAATGAGTAAAATGAGCCGAGATGAAAATGTTAATACCGAGGTGCTTGGCAGAATATGTAACGCACTTGATTGTAAAGTAGAAGATATTATGGATTTTATTCCGGAAGAACAAAACTAAGTCTGTTTTATAGTACACGGCATTTGATAAAATTAAAATAATTAGCTTTATACGGAGGTTTATAATGAACAAACAACAATTAGCCGCTAAGATTTGGGAGTCTGCAAATAAAATGCGTTCAAAAATCGAAGCGAATGAATATAAAGACTATATTTTGGGATTTATTTTCTATAAATTTCTTTCTGAAAAAGAAGTTAAATATCTTAAAGCAAATGACTGGACAGACGAGTATCTCCCGGAATTGACCGAAGAAGATACAGAAACTGTTGAGAGCATTCAAAAAAATTTAGGCTATTTTATTTCCTATGATAACTTGTTTTCAACTTGGCTTGCAAAGGGAAGCGATTTTAGCGTTCAAGATGTTCGTGACGCTCTTTCTGCTTTTAGCCGTTTAATCAATCCTACACATAAAAAGGTTTTTGAGGGCGTTTTTGATACACTTCAAACAGGCTTGTCAAAATTGGGAGATAGTGCATCTTCACAGTCCAAATCTATCAGCGACCTTATTCAGCTTATCAAAGATATTCCTATGGACGGTAAGCAAGGCTATGACGTTCTTGGCTTTATTTATGAATACTTAATTGAGAAATTTGCTGCAAACGCAGGTAAAAAAGCCGGTGAATTCTATACTCCTCACGAAGTATCTTTACTTATGTCCGAGATTGTTGCTAATCATTTGAAGGACAGAGAAAAAATCGAAATATTTGACCCTACAAGCGGTTCAGGCTCACTTCTTATTAACATTGGTAAAAGTGCCTCTAGATATATTGAGGGCGACAATAAAGTAAAATATTACGCTCAAGAATTAAAACAAAATACATATAACCTTACCCGTATGAATTTGGTTATGCGTGGTATTGAAGCCGATAATATTGTAACTCGCAACGGCGATACTTTGGAGGATGACTGGCCGTATTTCGACGAAAACGACCCGACAGGAACATATAACCCGCTTTATGTTGATGCTGTTGTTTCCAATCCTCCGTATTCTCAGGCTTGGAACCCTACCGATAAAGAGACTGACCCTCGTTACGCAGGTTATGGACTTGCGCCAAAGGGTAAGGCAGACTATGCCTTTTTGTTGCACGACCTTTACCACATTAAGCCTGACGGAATTATGACTATTGTTCTTCCTCACGGTGTTTTATTCCGTGGCGGTGAAGAAGGTGAAATCCGTAAAAATTTAATTGAAAAAAATAAAATTGACACCATTATCGGCTTGCCTGCAAATATCTTTTATGGCACAGGTATTCCGACTATAATTATGGTCTTGAAACAAAAGAGAAGCAATACCGATGTTTTAATTGTTGATGCCTCAAAAGGATTTGTTAAAGAAGGTAAAAATAATAAACTTCGGGCTTCGGATATTAAGAGAATAGTTGATGTTGTAACACGCAGAGAGAGCGTTGAAAAGTATTCTAAAGTTGTCAGCCGTGATGAAATCAGAGCGAATGACTATAACTTAAATATTCCGAGATATGTTGACTCCTCAGAGGCAGCCGAGTCTTGGGATATTTACGCTTCTATGTTCGGCGGACTTCCGATTTCCGAGATAGATGAACTTAAAGAATATTGGAGAGCGTTCCCTGCACTCCGTTCTGCCTTGTTTGAAAATACATCTTCAGAATATTGCAAGCTCATTGTTGATGATATTAAAAAGGCAATTAAAGAACACGCTGATGTTAAGAATTTTGAAAGTGAATTTCAGACTACTTTCGGCGATTTTGATGAGTATTTATATGACGAATTGATTGCAAAAATGGAAAGCCTTAGTATATCTAAAACAGAAGAAATTTTGTCGGAAAATATTTTTGCAAGAATGACCGATATTCCGTTAGTTGATAAGTATGAAGCGTATCAACTTCTTGACGATGATTGGACTAAAATAGCGGTAGATTTGGAAATTATACAAACCGAAGGTTTTAGTGCTACCAAAGTCGTTGACCCTAATATGGTAATTAAGAAAAAGGGCAATGTTGAGCAAGAAGTTCAAGAGGGCTGGAAAGGGCATATTATTCCTTTTGAGCTTATTCAAAGCACAATACTTGCCGATGACAGAAAAGCAATAAAAGAAAAAGAAAACAGACTTTCTGAGATTGCTTCGGGTTATGAAGAAATACTTGATACGCTTTCGGAAGAAGAAAAAGAGGGCGACTTTGTAAATGAGGATAGTTTTGTATTTGCTGAAATCAAAAAAGCATTGAAGTCAGATAGTATTGAACCTGAGACTAAGGAAAAACTCAAGTCTGCAGCTACACTTAATACAGAAGAAAAGGCTTTAAAATCGGCAATTAAGACCGAAAGTGCATTGCTTGAAGAAAAAACCAAAGATACTATTGAAGGATTGTCCGACGAACAGGTTATTGAACTTCTTAAAGAGAAATGGATTAAGCCGCTTATTGACAATCTTATGCAACTACCCGACAGCATTGTAGCTGATTTGGTTGCAAAACTTGAAACACTTGCCAAAAAATATGAAACAACATTTGCCGAGGTGGAAACTCAAATTGAAGAAACGGAAAAATCTCTTTCTGCTATGATTGATGACCTTGACGGTAGTGAATTTGATATGCTTGGGTTGGCAGAATTGAAGAAATTGCTTGGAGGTTGTGGAAAATGACGAAAAAATCAAGCACTCCGGCAATTAGGTTTAAGGGATTTACAGATACTTGGGAACAGCGTAAGTTGGGAGAACTGGCTGATATAGTTGGCGGCGGAACGCCAAGCACAGGCGTTTCAGACTTTTGGGATGGTGATATTGATTGGTATGCTCCTGCTGAAATCGCAGAGCAAATATATCTCACTTCAAGCCAGCGAAAGATAACAGAGGAAGGATATAATCACAGTTCAGCAAAAATGCTACCCGTTGGGACTGTACTGTTTACCTCCCGTGCTGGAATAGGAAAAACCGCTATTTTGACCCGAAAAGGCTGTACTAATCAAGGCTTTCAATCCATAGTTCCGCACAAAGGCGAGTTAGACTCATACTTTATTTTCTCACGAACAGAGGAATTAAAACAGTACGGAGAAACAGTCGGAGCTGGCTCAACTTTCGTTGAGGTATCAGGAAAACAAATGGCGAATATGGAGCTGATGATGCCGAAAACAATGGCAGAGCAAAAGATTATTGGTCAATATTTCGCCAACCTCGACCACCTTATCACCCTTCATCAGCGTAAGTATGACAAATTGACCAATGTCAAAAAATCTATGCTTGAAAAAATGTTTCCGAAAAATGGCTCAAATGTACCTGAAATTCGTTTTAAGGGATTTACAGATACTTGGGAACAGCGTAAGGTTTCAGAACTGTTTAGAGTTACCCGTGGGTATGTTCTTGCAGCGACACAAACAGAAACGACGAAAACAGACGAAAAGCCTTATCCGGTCTACTCTTCACAGACCAAAGATAAAGGGTTGATGGGATACTACAAAGACTATCTTTATGAAGATGCAATTACTTGGACAACTGATGGCGCAAACGCCGGAACAGTTAATTACAGAGCCGGAAAGTTTTATTGTACCAATGTTTGTGGGGTTTTGCTCTCAAATGAAGTAAAGGCTAATCAGATGATAGCTGAAGCCTTGAACAGTGTAGCAAAGGGATATGTGTCTTATGTTGGCAATCCAAAACTGATGAATAATGTAATGGCAGACATTGTAATTCAGATACCAACACAAGCAGAAGAACGGGAACAGTTATCCTCGTTTTTTGCCAAACTTGACAACCTTATCACCCTTCATCAGCGTGAGTTAGAAAAACTGAAAAATCTTAAAAAAGCGTGCCTTGAAAAGATGTTTGTTTGAGAATAATATCAAGTATAAGAGTTAGGAGGGAAACACAATGGTTTTCAATAAAGAGTCAGACTTTGAGGAGGCTCTAATCAAAATACTATCTGAAAAAGGATGGGAAAAAGAGGTTCTTAAAAACTATTCTGAAAAAGATTTATTACAAAACTGGGCAAATATACTCTTTGAAAACAATAGAGATATTGACAGATTGAACGATTACCCTCTGACAGACAGCGAAATGCAACAAATTTTAGAGCAAATCGAAACTCTTAGGACACCATTAAAATTAAATGGGTTTATTAACGGAAGAAGTGTGTCTATCGTCAGAGATAATCCGGATGATAAGTTGCACTTTGGTAAAGAAATCAGCTTAAAAATTTATGACCGCCGTGAAATTGCAGCAGGTCAGAGCAGATACCAAATAGTTCAACAACCAAAATTCCCCACAAAATCAAAACTGTTGAACGACCGCCGAGGAGACTTAATGCTACTCATCAACGGTATGCCGGTTATACATATTGAATTGAAGAAAAGCGGTATTCCGGTAAGTCAGGCTTACAATCAAATTGAGAAGTATTCACACGAAGGAATATTCAGCGGTTTATTCTCTTTGGTGCAAATTTTTGTCGCTATGGAACCTAACGAGTCGGTTTACTTCGCCAATCCGGGTCCGGACGGTAAATTCAATCCCGATTACTATTTCCATTGGGCTGATTTCAATAATGAGCCTATAAACGAATGGGACAAAGTTGCTTCAACTTTACTTTCTATTCCTATGGCTCATCAGCTTATAGGCTTTTATACGGTTGCCGATGATTCCGACGGTGTATTGAAAGTAATGCGTAGTTATCAGTATTTTGCGGCAAGTGCCATTTCAGATAAGGTTGCCAAAGCCAAATGGGAAGGTAACAATCAACTCGGTGGCTATGTGTGGCACACCACCGGTTCAGGCAAAACTATGACCAGCTTTAAGTCTGCTCAGTTAATTGCAAGCTCTAAAGATGCGGATAAAGTTATTTTCCTTATGGACCGAATTGAACTCGGCACACAATCACTTAAAGAGTATCGTGGCTTTGCCGATGAAAATGAGGCTGTTCAAGCGACCGAAAACACAAAAGTTTTAATAACAAAATTAAAAAGTTCAAACCCTGCTGATACATTGATTGTTACTTCTATTCAAAAGATGAGCAATATAAAAGACGAAGCAGGAGGATTGAATGCTCGTGATATTGAACTTATAGGCGATAAGCGTATCGTGTTTATTGTTGATGAAGCTCATCGCTCTACTTTTGGCGATATGCTGATTACTATCAAAAACACATTCCCTAAAGCAATGTTTTTCGGTTTTACCGGCACCCCAATTCAAGATGAAAATCAAAAAAAGAAGAACACAACCACTACGGTTTTCGGAAATGAATTACATAGATACAGTATTGCTGACGGTATTAGGGATAAGAACGTACTTGGGTTTGACCCATATAAAGTGCTTACATTTAAGGATAAGGATGTTCGCAAAGTAGTTGCCTTAGAAAAAGCAAAGGCTCAAACCGAAGAGGAAGCAATTTCTGACCCTGTTAAAAGCAAAGTATATTATAAATATATGGATGCAAGCAAAGTCGGTATGGTCGGACACTTTGATGAAAAAGGCGACTATATAAAAGGTATTGAGGATTATATACCAAGTGTTCAATATAAGACAGAAGAACATACTAAAACAGTAGTAAAAGATATATTAGAAAACTGGACAACACTCAGTCACAATAACAAGTTTCACGCTATTTTTGCTACAAGTAGTATTCCGGAAGCAATTGACTATTATAGATTGTTCAAAGAAATGAAGCCGGAGCTGAAAGTTACAGCCTTATTTGACCCAAGCATTGATAACAATGGAGGAGTTCAATTTAAGGAAGATGGACTTGTGGAAATAATAAGCGACTACAATGAAAAGTACAGCCAAGATTTTACTATTCCTACATTTGCTAAAATGAAAAAGGATATAGCAGCTCGTCTTGCACATAAAAGACCGTATGAGAGAATTGTAAACGAGCCTGCAAAACAAATTGATTTACTTATTGTTGTTGACCAAATGCTTACGGGTTTTGATTCTAAGTGGATTAACACTTTGTATTTGGATAAAGTCCTCCAATATGAAAATATTATTCAAGCATTTTCTCGTACAAATCGTTTGTTCGGACCGGATAAACCATTCGGTACTATTCGTTATTATCGAAAGCCGCACACTATGGAGCGAAACATTAACGCTGCTGTAAAACTATATTCAGGCGACAAACCTCTTGGCTTATTTGTTCAGCATCTTGTTGAAAACTTAAAGCGGATGAACGAACTCTTTGGCAATATTTTTGATTTATTCCACAACGCAGGAATTGAAAACTTTGAAAAACTGCCAACCGATACCACGATTTGTAGGAAATTTGCAAAAGATTTTAATGAGTTCAATGAATATTTAGAAGCTGCAAAAATACAAGGTTTCAAATGGGGCATTACTTCTTATGTTGACGAAACAACCGGAGAAGTCGTTGATGTAACCATAGATGAAAACACATATTTGATATTGGCTCTTAGGTATAAGGAATTGTCCGGCGGTAGCGTAGGTACAGACGGTGGTGATGACGTTCCGTATGACCTTGTAGGCTACATTACCGAAATTGATACAGGCTTAATCGACTCGGATTATATGAACTCTCGTTTTGATAAGTATATTAAATTGATTAACGCCGATGGAACGACACAGGAAGCAATAGAGCAAGCGGAAACAGAGTTGCATAAAACATTTGCTATGCTTTCTCAAGAAGAGCAGAAATATGCTAATATTTTCCTGCACGATATTCAAAGAGGTGATGTCGTAGTAACTGAGGGCAAATCATTAAGAGACTATATCAATGAATATTTGTCAAAGGCTAAAAATGACCAAATCCATCAAATCGCAACTGCGTTAGGTCTAAATGAAGAAATACTCAGAAATATTATGAGTTTGAAACTTAACGAGAATAATCTCAATGAATTTGGTAGATATGACGAGTTGAAAAAAACTGTCGATAAAGCAGTAGCAAAGAATTATTTTGAAAAAATAGAGGGAACTAAAATAATACCACCCAAAGTCAATGTAAAAGTTGACAAGTTACTTCGTGATTTTATTATCAACGGCGGTTATGAAATCCAAATGCCAACAGATAATGAATAATTGAACTGTTTTTGGAGTCAAGGGCTTATCCCCTTGGCTCCTTTTTCATTCTTTCTTGGGAACAGCGTAAGCTGGGAGATATAGTAGAAAGAGTAGTCAGGAAGAACACAAACAATGAGTCAAGCCTACCACTTACAATATCTGCACAATACGGACTTGTTGACCAAATCACCTATTTTAATAACCGTGTAGCAAGTCGAGATGTGAGCAACTATTACTTGGTGTTGAATGGTGAATTTGCATATAACAAAAGCACTTCAGATGGGTTTCCTTTTGGAGCAGTTAAGCGCCTTGATTTGTACGAAAAGGGCGTATTATCAACACTTTACATTGTTTTTAGCATTAAAAATCAAAGTGAAATTGATAGCGACTATTTGACGGTTTTCTTTGATACTGACAGATGGCATAAAGGTGTTTCTGAGCGTGCAGCGGAGGGAGCAAGAAATCACGGATTATTGAATATCTCAGCCGATGATTTCTTTGATATTGATATATTTTTGCCGAGACACAAAGAAGAACAGGTTGCTATCGGCTCATATTTGCGTCACCTCGACAACCTTATCACCCTTCATCAGCGTAAGCCCTTATAATAATTGGAGGAAATTATGCTGAATAACATAAACAAAACAGATTTATTCTATGATTACTACGCTCAATGGATAACAGTGTACAAGGAAGGGGCGATAAGAAAAGTCACGATGGACAAATATCTGCTTACGCTTTCGTGGATAAAACGATTAGCGCCGGAATTGAAAGTATGTGAGCTTTCAAGAATAACATATCAAAAGTTGCTTAACGATTATGCGAAGCAACACGAGAGGCAGACAACGATGGATTTCCATCATCAACTAAAAGGGGCTGTATTGGACGCTGTTGATGAGGGTCTTATTGAACGAGACCCGACAAGAAAAGCTATCATTAAGGGGAAAAAGCCGAGACATAAGAAGATTAAGTATCTCAATCAATTTGAGCTGCACAAATTATTGTCAGGACTGGAGCTTAACCAAGAACTTAATTGGGATTGGTTTATTTTATTAGTGGCGAAAACAGGAATGAGATTTTCGGAAGCATTAGCAATAACACCAAATGATTTCGATTTTTCAAAGCAGTCGTTATCAATTAACAAAACTTGGGATTATAAGGGCAACGGAGGTTTTATGCCAACTAAAAACCAATCTTCTGTTAGAAGAATACAGATAGATTGGCAACTGATAATTCAGTTTTCGACATTAGTTAAAGACCTGCCGCAAGATGAACCGATTTTTATTTCGCGAAAAGTATATAATTCTACCGTGAATGATATTCTTACGAGACATTGTAAGAAAGCCGGAATTCCAATAATATCAATTCACGGGCTCAGACATACACACGCTTCACTGCTTTTGTTTGCCGGAGTATCAATAGCAAGTGTTGCACAAAGATTAGGGCATTCAAGTATGACAACCACGCAGAAAACTTATCTTCATATCATTCAGGAACTTGAAAACAAGGATGTAGATTTGGTTATGCGTTCGTTATCAAGTTTGAATTGACGACAACCGCTTACGCTGATGAAGGGTGATAAGGTTGTCGAGCTGCCGAAAGAAGTTACCGATTTGCTGTTGTTCTTCACTCGATGGATAATACTCAGCAAATTCTATCACATCGTCCACAGATAGATTTGTTTGCTTTGCGCCATCATCAAATTGAAGGAAATATTTGTTTCTATTCATCAATATGTGCAAAAAATAAGGACACGTACCTTCAATAGGCGTTATTCCTGCAATTCGTTGATTTAGCGTGTATTTATCGTTTTTATCTACCAAGAAAGTACGAGCAATAGCTCTACCGTTTGGTACATCGCTCAATACAAAAGCAATTTCATTTTTGAATAACGGCTCTATTTGTTTGTTTGAAAATTTGCGCACTTCGCCATTTGTAGAAACAAATTTCGAATTGACAACGATGAATTTTCCTTGCTCTGAAATATCGTTTTCGTGTGCTTTTCCATTACGGTATTTTGCCACATCCCCCAACTTACGCTGTTCCCAAGAAAGA
>OBYA01000076.1_pt1 | contig 81803 bp, 74 predicted proteins | sample 1495461 | NCBI WGS metagenome assembly OBYA01 (sample SAMEA2580180, study PRJEB22360) | human gut metagenome | biome: human gut; feature: human-associated habitat; material: faeces | place: Denmark | collected 2008/2010 | reverse complement strand
GCGTATAAGTTTGCCAAAGCGACTGCATCGGCGGCGTTGAAGCAGTCAATCCATTTTTGTAGTATCCTTAATTCCGCAACACTATTACAAATATAACTTTTTAAGTACCTGAGCAACAAAAAGTTGCTCAGGTACTTATAAAATAAGTTAAACTAAAATGCTGCGGAATTTAGGATATCTTGAAGAAGAACGTAATGAACAAATTAGAAAAGAAAATGAGAGACGATTCCAACAAGAGCAACAAAGGATAAACAATCAACGTCTTCATGAGATTAATGAACGTAATCGCATTGCTTTAGAACGGGAAAATGCGAGGAGAAGAGCAGAGGAAAAAAGAAAAGCGGAACAAAAGCGAAAAGAAACCAGTCGCACAAACACAAATGTTCCTCCGTCGCAACCGAAGAATAATCGTTGGTCAATAGGCTCTAATCCAACTCTTCTTCCACGAGCAACCTCATCAAAAACAGCAACTACAAAAACAAACTCATCTAATAAAACCGATGGAAAAGAGGGAAAGTAAGTAATCTTATTGCAAAATGAATTGTATATGCAGTCAATCGCCAGTCGGTTGGCTGCATTTTTTCTGTGTGCAAGGATGGTCTATTCGCCACCGATGGAGGGGCGGTTAGCACCGCTCGCCTCCAGATAGTCGTTTACTGCGTCACGCATGGTGAACTCTCTCATGCCTGTCTTTGCCCAGTAGATAAGGGCATCAACAGCGGCTTTTCTTGCCTTGCTGTATTCGTTGTCTGTCATGATTCTGATGTTTTGAGTTTTCTAAAAAAGTGTGATGCATATCCAAATGGTGATTTCAACAAAGATGATAGACCAACTTAGGAAAGCCAAGCCGAACATCCAGGCATAGGTGCTACCGTTGAAGTATGCACCCTCCTCGATATTGCGGATTCGTTTAAGCTCTTTCTGCTGGTGAGTGAACAGGTCGTTTATCCGCTTCTCATGCTCGTCAAGGGCTTGCTTGAAAGCAGAAATGGCGGTGTTGTTCCGCTTATCCAACTGGGCAACTCCTTCATCGTTGATGCCGACTTTGAGGTTGCTCTGCTCTGCCTTGACTATGGCATGGCATATACTATCCACGATGTTGTCCGTGCTCCTGTGGGCAGCCATAAGTGCCACTTTCGTTGATTCCAACCTCCGATAGGCATTGCCCAGTTCCTCCTTTGCCTCATAGAGTGCTTTCTTGGCTGATTCAATCTCTTTCAGGGTCACTTTGATTTCTTCCTTGCCACTCTCGATGTTCTCGTCCTCCTGCATCTGATTGTACAGGTTAAGCACATCCTGTGTGGCATCTTTCTTGTTTCTTCCCATACCGTTCTTGTTTGAAAAGTTATCGTTTCATGCCTCTCTTTATCGGCTTGCAGAGTGTGTTTGCTTGCATTGCGCAACGTCTTGCCCATTCACGGTCATCATCGTCCTTATCACGTCCCCAGCCACTGCCAGGACTGCCACCGCCACCACATGACTCAGACATCGATGTGGCAGCATCAAGGTAGTTCATGAAGAGCAGCATGGCTACATTCAGAATGTCAGTGTGGCTTGCGGATCCATTCTCGGGAACTTCGATACAACTGTTCATCGTGTCGTAAGCAGTTCTCGGCATGACTATGCTGAAACGCTCACCATCGACTTCAATAATCTTTCTCAATCCGGCAGGAAGGTCAGGTTTGGCAACATTGCTTGTACGAGACAGACCACCTTGCGATGCCGTATTTCTGCTGTCCAATGTGGTAGCGTTTGAAACAGAAGGAGAAGGTCTTTGACCAACTGCAACAGGTGTTGGCTGAGGGTGCAGCTTGCGGAAGGTATTCCCGATTTTCGATGCGGTGAGATTCCTTCCTACACCCAGTTCGGAAGCCTTGATGGTAGTTTTTCCGAACTTGAAGCGGTAGCCATGCACCCTGCCTTGACCATTCTTGTCACGGATAAGCTCGATGTCATATCCCTTTGCCCTCAATCGGTCGGCATATTCATCCCAATCAAAGAACGGCATTGAACGCAGCACATCCATACAGGCTTTGGTCACCTCTGCAATGCGTTCCTGACGAATATCCATGGCATCCTTCCAACCATGACGCTGATTGATGGCTTTCGCAGCCATCACGGCACGCTCACCGATGAACTTCACATCATTGAGATTACCGTCCATGTCGATGCGGTTCACCACCAGATGCAGGTGGGGAATGCCACTCTTGGAGTCACGGTGAAGGGCGGCAAAATATTGTGAGTTGGCTATGTTGGTCGGCTTGACCGAAGTTGCAGCCTTGCCTTTCTTCTTGCCGATGTGGTTCACCTTGGAGATACCATCCATCTCACGAATGAACTCGTCAAGGAATCTTCTCCAGTCCTCCATAGTCCAGTTACGTGCCTCCTCCTCAGATGGGGAAAGCTCAAAGCGGATGGACGTCAGTTCGATGGGCTTCTTGGCATACCTCTGCTTGAACATGGACTGATGCAGCACCATCTCGTCCCACATGCCCATCGGCGGCAGACCCTCGCTGAGATGGTTGGTCTTGACGATGTCCGCGCGATTGTTTTTGGTTGCGTAATTGGTCATTGCCTGACCATGCTGAATTGCTGACGCTTTTGCTATCATAACATATCCAAGAATTTGTCTCTAATGCGGCTCAATTCCTCTATCAGGGTGTTGATGCCTTGAAGCCAACGTTCCATGAAGTCGGCTCTCTTGAAGAGTTTTAGTCTCTCGGTCTGTGGCAGGGCATGAAGCGCATTGCGCACATAAACCAGTTCAGACCTTGCCCCGATTAAGCCCTTCAAGGCTTCCTCCTGCTCTGCGGTCATGGGTAGGGATGGCTTGTGTCCGATGCCTAAGTCATGAAGATATGTGCTCTTGCTCCTGCCTGACAGTCGGGCATTATGTACTACCAAGTCGTAGTGTTCTTCTGTGAAACGAACGTCAATGTGTCTGGTCTTCGGAGGTCTCTTCTTTGAGGTTTTCTCCGTGTTGTTATTCTTGTCTTTTGTCATTGTAGATGGGGTTTATAAAGTTTATACTTGATATAACAGGACAGCCAATGTGAGCCTGCGAACATTCAAGAATGCCAGTAGGAAGCGGTGGGCGAAGCGAAACCGTCTGACACTGGTACTTCTTGTTTAGACCTCCGAAAAAAACTACGGCTAATAGAGGTAGCGGCTTCTGGATAGCTTGCCTGTCGGGAACGTCAATAGTCGAAATAAGGGAAAAGTAGAGATGACATCATGAGTGACTTGGGGTGATATGCGCGCCATGTCTCTCCGTGTGATCCTCGCATCGTCCTTCATGGGGCGGTGGCTGCAAGAGGTTGCCCTCGTCATCATAGACAGGAGACGGCAGCAACTCAATGGGTGATGCCCCTTCTCCTTGATTGCAGTCATCTTCTGACGGCTGTCCAACCTCATACTCAAAATGGTCATCACCTTCCTTTTCCCTTTGTTTGAAGTCTTGTGGTATCGGAGAAGGATCTGAAAGTCCATCCCCGATAACATGAGAATTAACGAAAGGGGAAGAGGTATTATAAGAGGCAGGAACATGGGGCTGCAGAATGTCAGTAGTGGCAGGATTGACGCTGCTGTCTTTCTGCTGACCTATGCCATTGGAAAGATTGCCTTCCGAAGAGCAAGCGGTATCGGATGGGACATTGGACACCGATTCCTCTTGGGTGGCGGAAGTCACGGATTGACGGTTGTAGAAGGGGTTCTTGATGGCTTCCTTGATGCCGTCAACGTACCAGAAGGCGATGCATAGTATCGTATGTATGGAGGTGCGGTTGTTCCTCTCGGTTGAGAGGATGCCCACCTGATTGAACAGTTCCACCACCTTTGCCGCTGTCTTGCGGTCACACTTCCAAAGGGCAGACAGCTCAACGGTAGAGATGGCAAACTGCCCGATGGAGAGAGAAGCGGAGAAGCCTGTCTTCAGATAAACACTTGGCTTGGTGGATGCCATTGATACAAAAGTGCCGAAGGCGGTCATGCGGTGGAAGCCCTGCCTGTCATCCTTCAAGAAATCGAGCTGTTCCTTGGTCAGCAGGATTCCGTATTTTATGCTTTGGTTACTCATCTTGAAAAACTGATTATTAGTGAAACGGATTACTCAGCAAAGAAAGAATGAATAGTTTCTCTTTCCCCTTTCGTAAAAAGTAGATTACATGATTCTCTTATCCGTCATGCCATTCTTCCCCATCAGGATTTTTCTCGCCCTTGACCCTCTTCATGGAGGCAGGCTTGTTCTTCTTGCTTTTCTGCAACATTGCCAGATGAGCCTCGAAGTCTGCCTGTTCCTCCTGGGTCGATTCGTAAGGCTTGTCCCATGAGCCACCTGCCTCAATCCATTTTATCAGCTGGTCTTTGAAGAAGTAGAGCGTGTTCCCTCTCTTGTAGAAAGGAATGCGCCTTTCAGATGTGTAAGCATAAAGCGATGAGACTTTCTTTCGGACGAAGGCACTTGCCTCTCTGATGTCCATAAGAACATGGTCATTCTCGCTCGGAGCATTGCCTATTCTCTGACCAATGTCATCAAGACGAGTCATCATCGTATTGACCTTTGTCAGAAGTTCGCCAACTGCACTGGGCAGTTGGTCGAACGATAATGATTTGTTTTCTTCCATTTGTTATCCTGATTATGTTTTTCACTTATGTCTGGTCACTCTCTTCCTTTGTTGGTATTTTGAGCGAGATACGTTCTGCCGCATCACGTTTGAGTTCGTCCACCACATCGGCATACACCTGAGTAGTGGCAAGATTGCTATGGGTAAGCAGCTTGCTCACGGTGTAGATGTCCGTTCCCTCTGCCAACTGCAAGGTGGCAAAGGTATGACGGAAGCAGTGGAAGGTGATGTGTTTCTCGATGCCGGAAGCCTTTATCCACGGTTTGAGATACAATGCCACTGTACTGTTCGTGAGATTCTTGAACACCTGTCCAGTGCTTCGCTCGCCACAGAGCTGCAAAGCCTCTTCGCTGATAGGCAGGATTGCAGCGGTGGAAGTCTTCTTTGTGATAATGTCCATTCCCCAGCCGCCATCAGCCAACTTGACGATATTCTCCCACTGGAGTCTGATGCAGTCAGAAAGGCGAAGACCTGTAAGGCAGGAGAAGAGACCTGCACGGCGAAGGACATCACTCTTGCAAGGAGTCTGAGACAACTGCAACAACTCTTCCTTGGTGAGGAACTGCCGCTTGTTGCCATGAGCCTTGGCACGCACAAGTTTCTTGGCGATATTCTCTTTGAGCAGTCCGTCCTCGTATGCGATGGCAAGGATGCACTTCAACTTGGTAAGGTTGTTGTTGGCTGTTGTTCCCATCATGCGCTTGCCGTTGTGCATACAGGCATCCGACAACAGGTAGTCGAGGAATCCCTGGCAGTACGGAACGGTAAGGTCGCAGAAGCGGCACTCGCCATGCGTGTAATTGTGGAAGTGCATGTAGGCGGTTGCCCAGTTCTGGCTGCTGCCACGCTCAATCATGAGGTTCTTGAAATATTCCAAGAAGCTCTCCTTGCCCTTGTTGCGGTCGAGGAAGCCATACTCCTCATTGATGATGGACTCAGTCCTGCGGCACTTGATGATTTCCGCTTTCTGAATCATACTTTTGTTGTACTCCTGCTGAAAGCGTTCAACAGGGTTGGTGTAGATGTAAAGACCAAGGTACTCCCTGCGTGAGAGCTTGCCTGTCTTCGGGTTGCGGATTGGAGGATAGAAATCCAGATAGAGGGAAGTCTGTCCGTTCTTGATAGGTCGTTTCCGCACGGTGACCTTTGTACAAATGTTCGTCATATTGTTATTCTTTTATTATTCTTACCGATGTGTATCTGTGGATGCGAATAGCCATGGTCGCAACGCTTTAACTCTCAAATCCGATGCAAAGTTAGATTGCCGTGAAAAGAGAAAAGCAAAGATGGCTTCAAATACAGCCAGAATTTAACCTGAATTTGCTTTTGAGTATGATTTTACGCTCAAAATCAGACTAAAAGCAGGTATTGGATGCGTTTTTTGTCTTATATCCGTTACTCTGCGTTGTGGGTTTGTTTCGACCGACATGGATGGGTGCTGCATAGCAATTGCAACGGCATGGGTCGTATATGAGTTTGTTTGAACCATCTCTTGACTTGTGTCTCACTTCCGTTTTGCCTTGGTCGTAGTACTGCTTTTCTCTGCCTTCTTGCGTGCAGCCTCCCAGTCTGCTTTCAGATAGTAGTTGGCTCTTCCGCCTTTGAACTTTCGGATTCTCACTCCATGGGTCTCCGCAAATCTGCGTACCTGTGTCTTGCCTAATCCGTAGAGTTTCATGATGTCGAAGCAGGTGTACCAGTCATCGGAAATGTTCTTACCCTGTTCTTCATTATAAAGCCCGATAACCCTTTCCACGTCTTCTTTCTTGAAGCAGGTCGTTCCCCATGCGTGAACTGACTGGAGTTGGTAACGATTGCGGACTTCATAGAATCTTCCATACTTGATATTAAAGGTGCTCAACACCTCTGCCATTGTGTAATGGGTGTCGTGGGTTACTCCATCAGGTGCTCTTTCACCAGCCCTGGGAGTCTTGCGACACTTTGCCAACTTGTTGACTGAGCCAGTCTCGGCATCTTTTAGCCTCTGTGCTTTCTTGGACGTTGCTCCTTCTAACGATAGGGAAGAAGGGAGAACCACCTGATAACCTTGTCCCTTGGCTATTTCAAGAAGGTCTTGCAAATAGATCCTGGTCATGCGTGTACCGAAATTTACGGCTCTTAGCCTGCCTTGACGAATAAGACTGCGTACTGTCTTGACGCTGATGCTTACTGCCTGCGCTGTTTCCTCTACGGACATCAGCACGATTGGAATGCGAGTTGTAGTATTCATTTTTACCGTTATTTTTGAATTTTGCAGTGACTCATGGGGGATGGTCCTTGACGGAAACTTTTAAGAGGAAACAAGGGGAAATAAGAGGAAATAAGAACCCTCATTAAGAACCGTGTGTCCCTCTGCCCATGGTACAACCGTGGTACAAAATTACTATAAACGGATGAAACTCGCAATAGGCGGTTGGAGCGTTATGTTAATGAATATGTATTGAAAATGAGCTATTTATGACGTTTCTCTAAGTTTTGTTTGGAGTTCTTTTCGATGCGTTTTAGTCCATATGACATGCATGTGGAAGGACTTTCCGGAACCTGAAGGACCGATACAGAAGAAATTGGCATTGTCCGTCATTTTCCTTTTGCCTTCCTTGCCGGTAATGTCGATACAGACAGGCAGTCCCTGACGGTCGGTGTAGTATGTGGTCAGCGGTGTATCCTCAGACTCCTTCAGATGCTCCTTGAAGAAAAAGCACAGGGCAGCATCCGAAAGTGTCAGGAACAGGTCATAGTCCGGATTGAAGGCATAGCCGTTACCGGGAAAACTGTCCATGAAAAGCTCCAGCTGGTTGTAGGCTGTCCTTGACGGCATGATGCCGCACTCGTACAGTTTTGTCTCCAGAAAGGAAGTTACCGGAGTAACCTTGTCAGGCGGACAACTCACCAGAATGTTGAAGTTGCAGTACACAAGCATGGTACTGTCAACGGCCAACCTGTCCAGCACTTCCTCAATGTCGGCCTTTGCAATACGGTTGCTCGGGTCCGGCATGGAACCGTGACGCTTCGCCTTGGCCTGGAGCTTGCGCAGCAGCTTCCTCTGTCCCGGTATCTGAATGACCTGATTGAACACCACACAGTCCGAGTAGGGGACGCCGGTAAGGAAAGAAAGCAGGTCGGTTGCGATACCGTAGCCGTTGATGTTCATCTGCGTGTACGGCTTTATCATGGAAGGCAGATTAATCTCGTCAATATCCACCAGCGGATAGGAACGGATAATCCGGTCACCTGTCCTGAGATATTCGTCCGAAGCCTTGAAGTTGGTCATCGAGAACGGTCCGTGCCGGAACTGGAATGCCATGAAACGGTGGCAGTACTCGCTGACTTCCTCCTTGCCGAGCTTCCTGTGCCGGATATGCTTCTCCGTCAGAATATCATCCGTCTTTGATACCTTGGAATGGAAATCGAGCCATCTCTTCGGGTCATACTGGATGAACTGGCTTCTCTGGGCCTCCTGGGTGAGGATAAGAAAAGTCCTTATCTCTGTGAACTCCCTTCCCTCGAAGTACCTGAAATAGCTCCTTGTCAGGAACTCCGCATCATCCGGCACGTCATGATGATATGCCTGTCTGCACATAATATCCTGCTTCTGCAGTGCATATCCCTCACCGATGGTCTGAAGAATATTGGATAGCACGTCATGAAACAGCATGTACTGCTGCGCATCCGTACAGAGCTGCTGGACCGGATTGGTTATTTCGAAGATAACGGACGGCTCACCTCTGGCCGAGAACAGCACGACATTGCCGTCCGTCTCCTCCAGTTGTGCATAGAGTCCGTCAAAAATTCTTTTCCTTTTGTGTGCCATACTGTATAAAGTGATTTACTGTTCTTTTCTAAGGCTTCTGTAGATATAGATGCCTCTTGCCCTTTTCTTGTTGTGGAGTCCTCCACGCTGCTTGATGTAGATGGTTATCAGTCCCGCCAGTGCCATGACCATCATGGCTATGAACCCTGCAATCTTCCCTAAGGTGATTGAGAAACCGATGAAGCCTACGAATGATACGCCTATGGCTGCCGCTGCCAGAGTGAGGAAACGGCCGCGTATGCCCATAAACTCCAGCGGTTTCTGCAATCCCTTGAACACAGGGTATCCTTCCTGATTCATTGTCATGTCGGGAAAGGATTACTGGAAGAACAGCGGAAGAGCTTCCGAAAGTGCGATGAATGCGATACAGCCTCCGATGGTAAGCATGATGGTCTTCTTCACGTCCTGGTCTCCGTTTTGCATCTTGAAATAGACGTTGAAGGCACCGACCAGAACGATAACGGCAGCAATGGCCTTCATCAGGTTCGATACCGGAGTCTGATAGGAACTGACTTCCTGGGTGGCCTTGGTAAAACCTGCTGCTCCCTTGCTTCCTGCCATTACATTTGATGTGGAAATAACGAGTGCAATGGCCGCCATCACACACTTCTGTCCAAAACTTGAACCGATGAAACGCTCCGTAAGATTCCGGGCACTTTTCTTTATTATCTGCATTTCTGAATAATATTAAATGATTTCATCGCCAAAGAAACAGATGTCACTAAAGGAACGGTATATATATCAGGCATTCTCACAGCTGAAGATAACGGCACCGAGGTCACTGGTACCGGTCTCTGCCAGCCGGTTTATTTCCTGAATGATATTCTCAACCAGAATGCCGTCAGTCATGATGGCCTCTCGGTAAACGTGTCTGGAAGATTCTGATTTGGATGCAGATTTCTCTGTACCGTCAGAATTATTACTTTCATTATTTGATTCGGGATTCCCCGTATTATTCTGTTGGGGATTTCCTTCTTTTGATTCAGGTTCATCCCGGTTTATCTTTATCGGTCTGAAACTTCGCGCCTCTTCCGATATGTCAATATCCTCTTCTTTATGGCTGTCCTGTTCGGCATTCTGTGCGGCCTTCGTCCTCTGGAAGTCCATGAAAATCATTGCCGCATAGTAGAATACCATTGCCACAAAGAGAAGGAATACTATCTGTCCGTACTGCATGGCTGTTGTAATATGATGTTGGATGAAAGAGCGGAACTGTCCTCCGGAAGCGGAAGGATATGCAGTCCCAGTCTGATGCCCCGGCTTTCCAGACGTTCCCTGCGTTCCGTAGTGCCGGTATAATAAATCACGTTGTGTTCCTCACTGATGATGTATCCGTTTGACTTCAAGTTTGAGCGTACCCTTACCTTTGCCCTGTTTGAGATGACACGGATACCTGTGACCGGTTCCAGTCCGAAGACGATACGCCGTCTTTCCCTCTTTACCATCTGGGTACGGATACGTGAGGAAATCTGGTGTTTCTCTTCACTGCTGCGTTTCAGTCCGAGTGCAGCGGCTATGCGTCCGACACTCATCCGGGTAATGCCGAGAGCTTTCCCTATCTCAGAGAAGGAACACTCCTGAAAGTGGTTTCTGATATAGTCGGCACGCTCCATCCATCTGGATTTGGCCATTTTTACAAGTCCAAGCTCACGGGCTTTCAGCTTGACGGTCGATTCGCTCAGATTGAGAACTGCTGCTGTATAGGCCGTGGTTTCTACCGGATACAGCTCGACAAGAGCGGCCAGCATCCTGTCGGTCCAGTCTGTCTTTTTCATATCCTACAGATTATAACTGTTAAACAACGATTTCTTTTCTCTTCTGTATTCTGCCAGACGTGGCAGGTATGACTTGAAGAATGCCCTTACAATGGCATTCACCAGGTCAGAGCGGCATCTACCATGTATATCGCAGTCGTCCAGTGAATCCGCAAGGTCACGGTCAAGCTTGCAGACAAGCCTTTCAGTTTTGTCCGTTCCCGAACCGTCCGATTGCAGGAATTCCATGAAGTCATCCCAGCATCCTGTATCCGAAAGGGAAACAGCAGTATCCTTTTCCTGTGCTTCATTATTATTCTCTCTTTGCTCAACCTGAGTTTCTACGGAATCATGCGTCAATATAAGTTCTGAATCATTGATACCTCTTGTCAGGTCATCTATTTCCGGTATATCCTTACTCATAGTGCTATGGTTATTGAAGTTTACTGATTACTATAGTTCTTTATTCTGATTGCAGTTGCCATTTTCTGAAGGACTGGTTTCAGATTGGCCGGTAATGTCCTGTAAAGCTTCATCACACGGCTGTGCCTTCTTTTTCTTCTTAGGTTTGGGATTCAGATTTTCCGTCAGCTGTATGCCTTTGAGTTCTTTTTCCCTTATCGGTTGAAGTGTATCGAAGATACTCTGATAGACCTTATCAAAGACCGATGTAACGATAGCTGCTTGCATATCCAGTGCCGCCATGGTGCTGAACCGTTCCATATCCGCACGTTTGGGAATCTTCGCAGTGACGTATCCATAGTTGGAGAAGGTATCCCTTGCATTGTCCCAGATAAGCAGTTCGGAACGTTTGCCGATTCTTCCGTCATTCAGATTGGGAATGATGAAGAGTCTGGCTTTCATCCTTTCACCGACAGCTTTTTTCAGCCGGTCAACAAACATGAGGAAGCTGGCTGTGGAGGGAACGGTTACCAGGTCATAGTGAAATGGAACAATAATGATATCCGAGTTGACAAACATGGGTATCAGCCCTTCTGCTTTCAGACTGCCGGGTGAATCCATAAGTACAATATCTATTTCTGGATCGTTGTGAAGTTTCTCCATAAGGGAAGTCATCATCGCTTTGTCGTTGGCTTCGTATGCCCATACCTCGTATGGCATTTCCTGCTCACCGTATTTTCTGATGTCTGCCTTTCGGCATTTCATGATGGAGTGCTGGAAGTCACAGTCTATCACCACAACCCTTGCACCTTTTGTCACCAGATAGTTGGCAAAGGTGATGCAAAGGGTAGTCTTTCCCACACCTCCCTTCTGATTTGCAAATGTCACTATAACCGGAGTTTGTATCATTTCAAGTATTGATTGATTTTGTGACAAATGTATTAACCAAGTTTTTTTGGTAAGAAATGTGCAACACATTTGTGATTTGGGATGGATAAACCAGAATATTCAGATAGATGAAATCTGAATCGCATATTTTATTTAACTATAAAAGTTACAATAGTACATTACATTGTACAATAATTGTTTATGTCATATGATTTCGTGTAACAATACTCATACATTGCACAAATATAAACTTGTCACTTTTTGGACATTTAATTAACTTTGTACCAAAAACAAATAACAATGGATAAATTCATTAAAAATCTCATAGAAGGCAATAATTTCCCACCAAAAGGTTCTGTTACTTTCACCTCTTCAGATCACGTAAGATTTCAAAATAATCAAGATATATCTGGCCATAACTATGGAGCAAATAGAAGATTAGTTATAGAAAAAAATATTGAAGATGGAGAAGGATATACCGTCACTATGTTTAACTTGGACGGTATGCACCCTTTGTGGCAGAACAATATACAGATGTCTCCAAAACGTATGCGCATTACTAATGTTAGCGACAATATAGTTCAACTTCGTGGTTATGGGTATGATAGCATGGGGGCTTCATTCGCGGATTATGGTGTAGTTTTACTTATTGAAAATGAGGAAATTATACGTGTTCAATTAAATATGTACGACCGAAACATAAGTATAGTTTATCTAAAATAAAATAATATGGCTGAATTAGATAGAACATTCACGGAAGAATTATTTACAGAGGTACTGGAGTCAACGCCATGTATTATTGTATACTCTCAACAAGCCTTTGAGTGTAGCAAGAATTATCTTAAATCTACAACTCAGACAGCAAAAGAAATTTTCGAATCTATTCTTGGTGTCCATCAATGCAAAATTATTTATAAAGGAAAGACCAAGAAAGACTTTCGAAAATATCAATTTATTATCGAAGAATTGAAGTTATCTATATATGTTACGCCAAGACAAAATCTAACTGAATTCTCGTTAAGCTATATCTCAGACGAAGAATTTGTTGTCCCAACTGATCCCTCTGAATATAAGAGCATGAATCTGAAATTCATGGCTGAAGAATACATAAACCACAATTTTATGGATTTCCTCGATCGCAATGACCTTATGACATCATATCGTGAAATCAAGGATTTCTGTACAAGTCTTCTTTCCTTGAAAGAACCAGTAAGAGAGATAAATAGAGAACAATCTCGAAAAATGTGGAAAGCATATATTGATGGTGAAAGAGCTTTAAATACAGATAAGAAGGAATTATTTATTGTAGAAGAAGTCGGAACCATAGAGAAAGAGCACTATAATAACCGCACGTATAATACATTAACATTAAAAGTTAAAGCTCCAACTCTTCAGGAAAGATTGACTTCAGCTATAAAAAATGTTCAAGCTACAAAATACCGTAATCCTAATATAGATTTTGTAACAAATAAAAAAGGAGAAATATCATTTGTCGGTTACGTTGATATAACAGAAGAAATTCTTGAAGAGTTATCAAATGTAGCAGCTGATAACTGCTATAAAGTAGCTGAAGATGTAAAGCATATTCTTTCTGGTAGTTTAACACTTAAGTCATCAGAAAATCTTGATAATTTGTTGGAGAGTATAAATTCAAACCTAAATGATTATGATCCGAACTATAGCTATGCAGATGGGGTATATACCTTTAACGATGATAGTCAAGCGTTATATCTAGAAGAATTAATAAAATCTGATTATCCTGAAACATTGACAACTGAACGCAGGACTGTTATAGTCGCATCGTTTAAAAGCAACCAAAATATAGCTTCAATTATATCTGAGATTAAAGAAATGCCAGGAGTGATAGATGTACTTGATTCTGTTAGTGGTCAACTACTTATAAAAACTCAGGGAAAAAGTTATCTTAACTTTAACTCTCAAGCAATACAAAGTATAAGAATTGCTGCTTGCAGAGCTATCTTTACACCTACAGATTTTAGACCAGATGTGCAAATTGAAGGTCTTTCTGTAAGTGGGAATTCATATATTTTTACTTCTAATGATTCTTATTCTTTTTTCAACACTGCATACGAGATGCACCAGAAGGTTATTGCTGCATATGATAATAAGACCTTCATAAAAAAAGAATACGACTATGGCTGTTTTGTAATTCCGAATAAGGGATTGTTGCGTGAAATGCAGTTAAAATTTGTTTCTAACAAACGGATTAGAGTTAAAGCAGCATCAGGATTGGTTGAATTTTATCCAGCTGATTATAACAACTATATAGAATTACTTTCTCAAGTTCGCCAACATTGTGGTGAATCTTTAAGTATTCAAGAACCGGAATATCATCCTTCTGTTGCTATCAAATTATTAAGTGATGATATTAGCTATTGTAAGAAAGTTTATAAGGAGGTAGCGGAAAAAATAACTGAGATTGCTCCTTCTTTTACAGCCTCTTTTGAAAATGATGAAACATGTCAGGTTCTCAATTACACTATTGAGTATACTGAGTTGGAAGAATTAGCTTCATTTCATGATGCTATCAACTCTAGTATAACTTTATACCCATCTTTGCTTACAAATGAATATGATTTAAATGATGAAGGTAAAACTATATTGTCTTTTGAGTTTGACCATCAATTAAATATAAAATTTGAAAAGAATCTTAGAAATGGTTATATAAATGAGAACGTAAATCTCATCAAGGCTAATGAATATGATGCTATTAATGAAGCGATAGATTTGGCATATGAGGAAGAGTATCAGGATTATGATGAAATTAAAGAACTGAGAAATAACAGAACTCAAATGCTGAAAAATGCTTTGAAGCTAGGAAAATGCATTGGAAGAAAACTCAATAGTATTAAATTTGAAATTAGCTCAGAATTTATTGAATACATGGAGGATCGCAATGCCCAAGGACGAGTTGAGAGATTTATACATGTTGGAGACTACTTGCAATTTCCGATGGTTGGCAAATCTTCTGAGTTACAAAGATTGGCCGATTCAATGTTGCGAATTACCAATCCAAACCAGTTCTATCCACATTCAAAAACTAAAAGGATTCCTGCACCTGCTAATCCAAGATTATGTGACTTCCTATTTGATCCTAGATATGCAGGTGAATTTGATGAGAATCTTGAAGAGGTTAAGAAACGAATAACAGAAACAAAAATTGAAAAGTTCCTTAATGATAAGCAATTGGAGGCTGTAGCAAAAGCTGTTTCTGCTCCTGATATTGCAATTATTCAAGGCCCTCCTGGTACAGGTAAGACAACTGTTATTGCAGAGATTATATGGCAACAAATACTTAAGAAACCTGATTCGAAGATTCTTCTAACTTCACAAACTAACCTTGCAGTTGACAATGCTCTTGAAAGATTGCAGGGGCGTAGAGGTATTAGACCTGTACGAATCCAGAATGCATCAACGGAGAAAGAAATCGGAATAGAAGCAAAAAGGTACATGTTGGACTTTATGGAAGATTGGTGTATTAAACCAAGTGCTGAGAATGAAGACAATGGTACAAACATTTGGATAGACTCCATTCTTAAAGGCATGACAGATGATACTAAGTATGCATCTGTTATAAATCAATGGAAGAGGGATCTTACTGTCAGAGATCGCAATACAAGAGAGTATTTCTATGAAGCATATAAGAGTAATGTAAATCTTGTTGCTGCCACTTGTAGTATATGTGGCTCCAAACAACTTCAAGAAATATATAAATATTTGTTTGGTAACAATGAGAATGCTTTTGATGTTGTTATTATGGATGAAGCAAGTAAGGCTACACCATTGGAGATGTCTGTACCTATGGTATGGGGAAAGAAAATCATCATCATAGGTGACCATAAACAGCTTCCACCGATGATGAATGAAAATAACATCATAACATCCTTGAAAAAGGCAAATCAAAAAGTATTGGCAGAAACCATCGAAAGCTTCAAGGAGTCACAATTTGAAATATTATTTAGAACAGCATTCAAACTCAAACCATCAATAGTCGCAACTTTGGATACACAATACCGAATGCATAAAAAGATTATGGATACGATTGGTCATTTCTATAGTGAAGAACTTGAAGAAGGTCTGAAATGTGGACTTGCTGATGAAGACATGGATAATGAACAATATAATGCTAGAGGAAGTCGTTATCATGGACTTACTATTCCTGGGTTTATTGAACCACAAACACATGCTATTTGGGTTAATGTAAATACATATGAAAGCCAGCCGAGTGGCTCTACATCATATGTAAATTACGGTGAACTAGATGCTATTAAAACAGTCATTAAAGCCTTGCAAAAAGCAGACGGTTTCCAAAAGTTTATGGATTCTCAAGAAAAACCAGAAGATAAAGAAATAGGTATAATAACTTTCTATGGAGCACAATATGGTAAAATTAAAGAAATGTACAAGGATGGAAAAATTGACAAGTCACTTCCTTGTAGAATTAATGTAGTGGACAAGTTCCAAGGTATGGAGCGTAACATAATCATAATTTCAACCGTGAGAAGCAATAAAGAGAAACATTACGGATTTGCTGAAGATATTAGACGTATAAATGTCGGTTTCTCTCGTGCAAGAAGACTTCTAATTGTCATTGGGAATAGAGACTTCTTTAGAGAAAATGCTCATTATAAAAAATCAATTGATGAGATGGACCATTTTGATATTAAACAACTTCAACATTTGGTAAGATGAAACAAAATACATATAACAAGGGACGAAACAAAAATTTTACCCCAAAGTCTAAGAAGTTTAAGTCACAACCTCTAAAAGAGGATTTTGACAAAAAGGAAACTATTGAAGAGACGTTGGATCAACGCCTCAATAATGTCATTGATAAAAATAAAGCAATATCTGAACTCATTATCGGATATATACCATATACTATTAAGTTTGTAGCTCAGTTATATAAAGGAGTTACAAACAAACCGGAAAAAATTTCAGCATTTGAGAAAGCCATTGTTGGAATAATTAGTATTGACGGACAAACATCACTTTCCAATATTGGCAAAATATTAGGATTGGATATAGAGCATGACATTGCTGAACAAAAGATGATTCGTAATGCTATTGACTCTATGATTCGATACAATCTTGTGACGGGTGACGAGTCCGCATATTTTATCACGGAACAGGGACAAGAATTTGCCGCTCATGGTGAGAGAATGAAATCATTTAGTTCCGATTTTGAACTTTGGTATTTAAATAATAATCATTCTTTTGCCGGTTTACGTGACTGTATCTCATCTGATGATATTCAACTTATCAATGAATCAGATTTTTTAAAAGAGGAAGAATCTTTAACCCCTCTAAGCTTTGAAGAAATAAAAGCGCTTTCTGAAATACAAGCATCAAATATGCAGAGTTCAAAGGAAAGATTTATTCTTCAGAATGCAACCCCACAAAATCATAATTTTTATAAGTACGAATTGATAGTTTGTTTTGTTCAGAGCATTAGAACAAAACAAGTCAGGGCTATTGTTTATGACGATGTAACACAGAGTGTTTTGCCTCAGTTATCTCAATTAATTGAAGATGATGAAGATTTAAAACAGACTTTGTTTTCCCAAATGCTTCAAGCTGCAAGTGAGAGTGAAGACCTTACGATTTACAATGATTTAGACCTTGCCAAGTCTGATCCTTTGGTAAAGGAAGATGTAGCAAATATTATTACAGCAGAAAAGAAACTTATTGAGCAAGAGGATAAGCAATCTATAGCAAATGAAGAAAATAAAAAGGCAGAGGAAATTAATTCTAATGATCTTTCAGAAAGGCTTCATAAACGTGCATTATATGATACTATTGCATTTGAATCCGAATTGCATAATATTTTCCAAACTGACAAACCTGATGAAATATGGTTATCCAGTCCATGGGTAGCAGATGGTACATTTATGCGCAACAGACTTCCTTTAATCAAGAATTATCTTAAACAAGGAGGTAAAGTGTTCATATCTTACTCTGCTCCAGACGAAGGGCTTGACAGCCACAAGGATAAGATGGTAGGAAGCCAATCCCAAAAAGCACTTGAAACTTTAGAAACTGAATACAGTAAACAGTTCTTTCATGTTGAGCTTCCTGCATTCCATAAGAAGAATGTTATTGAAGTAAAAAATGGTCAATGTGTATTGTTTACAGGAAGTTTTAACGTTCTATCATTTTCTGTGACATCTAAAAATATCACTCATGTTAGAACAGAAGAGATGTGTCTTGCTCATTATCAAGCTGCAATTAATCAATATCTTTTATCAAAGAAACAATTTGCAGAAAAGTACATTGAAAAAGCATTGCAAGAGATTTCCATATTGCCTTCTGCCGATGTACAAAACTACAAAAATGAGAGGATTGAGTATTTTAGAAAAGATGCTAACCTTGAGGAATTATTTATTGATTACGACAATATTCTTGAGGAACGTAGAACTATGGCAAAATCAGACCTGCTTACAAAAGAGATAGAGGCATTAAAGAATGAAATTGAAAGCAAAATGTCAAATGGCCTATCTCAAAAAGAGGTTGGTTTTTATAGGGCAAAATTGTTTAAATTATCATCTGCAGGCAATGGCTCTATCATAAGTGATGATATTCAAAATGTAATTATTCACTTGCAGAAGCTAATTAATTCATCCACAATGAAGTCAAAGGTGAATAATGCAAGTGATTCATATAAACCCAAAAAGAAAAATGATGCAGGTAATACAGAATCCTATGATAAGATTTTATCTTTAACAATGTCCTTCTATGAATTAGAGCCTACAGATTCAATATCTATTATAAAACATCTCACAGCTCTCTTTTACTTGTCGTTATCCGATAATGCTATAAAAGCAAATATTGGGGACAAGTGGAAGGATAAGTTGATTGCTTTATTGAGCAGCTCAGAATTAAGGAAACTATTCAAATACAATATATTAAAAGATAAACAAGAAGGAGCTTCTCGTGTATTTATAGCTATAGATGAAAAGTTGTATGCTTTTTATAATATCAGATTGGGTAATAAATTGGTAAAGCAATTGTTTCCAGATAAAATCTTTTTGAATAAAGATGATTACCATGATCCATTAAAAAATATTGAAGAATTGTTATTTTCGTTATAATTATGTCAAGATTTGAATCATCTAGGTTTGTACGAAACCCTCAAATAATGAATGCTAATGTTTTAATGGCTGCATGTGAGACGTTAGGATGGAAGTATTCTTTGCAAAACAATATATTATTGGTTACTGAAGTTGGAAATGATTCTAACTTCAATGGTGAGTTTGCCTTGAAATTAGATGTGTCAACTAACGAGGTTACTTACAATACTTATTATATGCCAAATGCACATGTAAAAGTAGAAGAATTAAAGGAAAAGTTTCAAGAGCTCAATGCTGAATACTCGAAAAATGCTTTAATCTCTGAATTTGAAAAAAACGGATTTACCTATAGATCGAATTATACTTTTACACCTACAGAAGAAGAAAGGTTTAGTTTTTATATGGAGGCAAAATCGTATGACCCACTAGAAGATGAACCATTTGCCTCTATTAAATTTACTATACTAAAAGACGGGACCATTATAACAGATTCTGACTATTTACCAAATGATGTAAACGAAAAGGCTCATGAAGCTATGGATATATTGGAGCAACATTTAGGTAACAAACGTGTAATGACAAAAAAGCCTGTTCCTGCCAAATATTTAAGTAAAATGAAGCCTCGTAGAACAATTAATTTAAATCAAAATTCATAATAGTATGGAAGATGTTTTTCAGAAACTTATCCTAATGATTAGGGCATACTACCCTGTATTATATCTTCATAGTTACGAATACTACAGAACGAAACAAAAGATTAAGGGTATTGTAGAGCTGTTGCGTAGAGAAGGTAAGAAAGTAAATTACTATCAATGGGATTGTGTATATGGACTTGTTCAGATATTACCTGATAAAACAGAGAAAAGAATTGAGCGTATGCAAAACCCTCTTGAAGTGTTAGCTTATATTCTTAACTCAAAAAAGTCTGGGGAGAAAAATATATTTGTTCTTGATGATATAAATAATCATATTGATAGGGATGAAGTTAAATTGATGTTCCGTAAAATTGCAGAAGCAACAAATAACAATACCCATGCAATTATTCTATCGTCAATTTACAGACTTCCTGCTGAATTGGAAAAGTATATTACTGTATTACAAATACCACTTCCTAAACGTAATGAATTGGGAGAAGTTTTGGATATAGTGGCGAAGCAGTCAAAAGTTGAACTCAAAACAAACCTAAGAAATAGACTGATAGATGCTGCGTTAGGAATGACATCAATGGAGGCAGATTTAGCTTACTGCCTTGCCTCTGTTAAGGATGGCTTTGACGATAAGTCTCCTTTTACTGTATCTTCTGAAAAGGAGCAGATTATTAGGAAATCTGGCATTTTGGATTACTTTCCAAAAAATGAAAGTCTAAAAGATGTCGGAGGTATGGAAAATTTAAAGGAGTGGCTTAAAAAAAGGCAGTTAGCATATGACAAGGAAGCTCGCGATTGGGGGTTAAAAGAGCCTAAGGGCTTACTTTTGTTAGGTGTCCCAGGATGCGGAAAGAGCTTAATAGCTAAAAGTATTGCTTCTAGTTGGAATATGCCTTTACTTCGGTTAGATGTAGGAAAAGTCTTTCAGGGCATTGTAGGGTCGAGTGAAGATAATATTCGAAAAGCAATTGCAACTGCCGAAGCTGTTGCTCCATGTGTATTATGGATTGACGAGATAGAAAAAGGTCTTAGCGGTGTACAATCAAGTGGAGCTACAGATGGTGGTGTGACCTCTAGAATATTTTCTACAATATTAACATGGATGCAGGAAAAGACAGCACCTGTATTCGTTGTGGCAACTGCTAATAATATTAATCAACTGCCTCCAGAACTACTTAGAAAAGGCAGATTTGACGAAATCTTTTTTGTGGATCTTCCAAGTCAGAAAGAAAAAGAGAATATTTTTTCCATACATTTGCAAAAAAATCGTCAAAATGTATCTTCATTTGCTTTAGATATTTTAGCCCAAAAAGCTGAAGGATTTAATGGAGCAGAAATTGAAGAATGTGTAAAGGAAGCTATGTTTACTGCATATGTAGAATCACAAGAATCTAATATTGCTCCCAAATTACAGATGATACATATTTTGGATGCTATCAAAAATACTGTACCTCTTTCTAAGACTATGGAGAAACAGATAACTGATCTTAGAAAATTTGCTGTTTCAAGAGCTAAAAATGCTTCTAAAGAGATTGTCTTAGAAAATAGAATGGAAATGCCAATTCTGCTAACTCGTCCAGAATTGGAACTGGAACGCTCATTCGATTCGGTGTTATCTGAGAAAGATAGTAATAGTAACAATATATAATTAGGCGTTAACAAAACGTTGCTCCACCTCTAACCATTCCGAACAGAGAAGTGAAATGCGTTTATGCTGATGGTACTGCAAATGCGGGAGAGTAAGTGAATGCCAGCCCGGAAGCAAACAGGGATGATAACATGTGATGCAATAACTATCAAATTTTACAGAATTATGTTCGATAAATTTTATTTTTTGAACAATGGTGATGTATAGTTTGAGCAGTCTCGCAATAAAGGGGCTGCTCCTAAAAAGACATCTCCTTTTTGGGAAGAGTTTTAGAAACAATTGGGTAAGCGATTCGCTGATTTAATTTGGGTATCAATTATGATACTTCTGATATCTTTTCTCTAAGCAGACCTCCTGAGCATGAGGGTAAAAGGCTCATTTATAATATATATGCTTGAATTAGAACTAAAATAATACAGTAGTGATATTTGTGTATTATACCAATGGAAGTTGCTTTATACTTGGCCTTCTATAGAAGGCTCTTGCCACGTATGGACATCAGCATCACTATCGCAATGAATATTTTTGCGAACCATGGTCAACTTCAATATGATTGACATAATGAGGGAGATCAGACAAGTAACGTCTCTATGCTTTTGTTTGATTTGTTTAAAGAAATGAAATTAAATAAACTAATCAAAACAGATGGACGGATTTAATTCCTCAAATGATATTCCGTCTGAATTAGACGAAACTAACGAGTAGTAAATCAATATAATATCGAAACTTAAACATAACATTATGTTATTTGGAAATAGGATTAGAGAACTCAGAGATAAGCAGGGTGTGTTACAACGACAATTGGCAGCACTACTGGAGATAGACACACCTATGTTCAGTAAGATTGAACGAGGTGATAGACGAGCAAAGCGTGAACATGTGATTAAGCTTGCAGAATACTTGCATCAAGACGTGAAAGAGATGTTGACGTTGTGGTTAGCAGATAAAGTTCTTGATGCAGTAGGTGCTGAAGAGGAAATAAGTTATGATGCAATAACTGTTGCACAAAAACATGTTCAATCTTCTATAAAAGACTATAGTACGTTTTAAGCCTCCCCAAATAAAAACAGCATTCAATATAATTAGAACTGTATCAATCTTTGATTTAGATACTATTTAAATTAAACTTGTTCTCAGATACTTATCCATAAAATAATTTAACCTAATAACTCATGGATTGATACAGTTCAAACTATGGTCTCTACTTTGACCAAAAATTATGTGCTTTATTAATCATATCATATTCAAACATTTTCCCATTTTTTAATTTTTTCCAATTTCCAAAACCTAATTCCTCTGCTAATTTAAAGAAACCGTCACCTTGTTCCATGCTTCTAGAAACAACAACTGAAGATATAAGTGGACGTCCATTTTCATGTTCATATCTTGAAATGTGACCTAAAATTTCACCTATTTTACCTCTGTCAGCAGGGATTGACATATCAAGTCTTAGATTTGCTGTTTTGCACAAATCGGAATAATATATTAGCTGTTTTTTTGATGCAACATTTATAAGTATGTTGCGTACTGTTTTTTCTTCTTTTGTTAAGTTCATAATGATAAGTTAATAACGAACTAAATTAAACTAATCAAATTTTTATGTATGAAACAGCCGTGCAAATTGTTGAAACGTAGTAAGTCAAATTAAGACAACTGTTAATATACGCTTTTTATGCACAGACGATATGCAATATTCGTGAAATTTTTGGATAAAAGCAAAAAGTAGCACGTAATTTAATCAGAGTTATAAGATATAAATATACAATGAATAGTAATTACAATAAACTGTATCATACTCAGATAATAATGAGTGATGAAAATTAATAACGGCATAATTAAAATCATCTTCTTATTGAATTGCCATCATCAACATCATCATAACTACCTTTCTGTCCAACTTCCCACTCACGTTTCTCGCTATGGCTGCCACCACCTGCATCACGCAGCTTGCCCTTGCCTGAGAAACGTGAAGTAGGCTTTGTTTGTTGCTGGTATTTTTGCCGTTCAATTTGCTTCACAAACTGTTTTCTTGGCCGGTCAAGATTGAAGTTTTCTTCAGTAAGATTTATAATGATGTGTTGCTTGAAATTGATGGCGTAAGTTACATCTTCATCCTGACGGACAATAAAGCCCTCTTCATGAAGTTGGCTTCTGACCGAGGTTACAGTATCATCATTGAATATCTCACGCAAACGGTTTACAGCATCAATATGATAGTGTGTTCTTTCCGGAGATATATCCACTAAATCAGTGCGGGATACTTTGAAGATTTTGCAGAGCAGATCACGTTCAGCTTCATTAGCCGGACTGAACAGTTCAACCATGGCTATACGGTTGTTACGGTCGATAGCTTCTGCCATAAAAGGTTTCAACGGACGGCTTTGGTCATCAAAGTAGATAATGCCTTTCTTGATATAGGCACGCTGCTTCCTGATTTTACTGTATATTTCCCCCTGGGTAATTTTCGGATTAAGTGTCAGTAATCGGTCAATATAGTCCTCAATCCGGTTGAATCGTTCTTCAGGAGTAGAGAAGTCCAGGAGTTCCTCTACAGCCAGTACTCTTGCACCATGAATGACTGTCTTGTTTGCATGATCAACGAGCATATATCCGTATGGTGTATCCTTCTTGCCGAAGAACACAATGTCAATACCGAACTTCGTTTTCAATTCCTTCTGCAGTTCCTCCTTGTTGGAACTTACATCACGGTACTTCTTTAATATGCTTCTTAGCTGACGGCAACGTGTCCTTTCCCTATAACCGCTCTTGAAAAGACTTTCTATTTCAGAAAAAGAGATTTCCTTCTGAACCTTTCCACCATGCTTGACGAATACATTCTCATCTTTCTGATAGACCTCATATCCCATGGAAACCATTATTGCCTTGAACTGGGCAAATGAAGAGAACGTGTATAGCTTGGCCAAATTAATGTCATCTTCCGTTTTCTTCTTCCTGTCGTTACCAAGAATACGGTCTATTACCTCCTGGGAACGTCTGCGTTCATGGCTATGCTGAATCTTTCTTCCATTAGGTGCCACTCTCGAAGTGATGATATGAAGATGGGTATTCTCCGTGTCATAATGAGAATAAACAAGCAACGGCTGACCGGATTCTCCGTATCCCATTTCTTTGAGATACTGGTGTGCAAAATCCAGCAACTCATCTTCCGACATTTCGTGTCCCTTGCATGATATGGCCACATGAAACTGTGGTTTTCTGATTCTGCTGTTCTGTGAACTGTACTTCTGGAGATAACCGACCAGTTCACTCGGGGTAGGTTTGTGAAATGTTCCGAGTGAACCGAAATTCTGAATCTCGATAAGCCGTGCAACACCTTTCGAGACTTTATGTTCATTGTAACCAACAGCATGGAAGTTCGTACTTCCCGGTAATATGGTTGCTATCATATTGAATCTTTATTTATCAAGGTTTAAGTGACTGAGTAACCGAAATACTTCAAGCTCATTAATCCATGGTTATACTATAATAATATCTGAAATGATTGAATACCGTGTAGTCTGCAATTCAGATTTTAACAGCTTTCTGTGTCAGAGAATCAAGGTCTTTCTTTATTCGGTTCAATGTTTCCTGAGTTTCAAGAATAACCGGTAACAGAACTTCCTGAATATAGCTGGGTGCGAGTAATCCGGCTACCGCAAGCTCATTGGCACGTTTAACTGACTGATTAAGGTTTCCTCCAGCCCAGGAAAGTTCATTTTGATATTTCCGGTAAAACAGACCGAGGTCATTCATCAGTTCGAGCTGCCTTTTGATACCAATATTAGAATACTCTGCCAGTGCCGAGCGTATATAATGGCTCACAGATGAATAGGAGGCTGATTTCTCCTTAAACTGTTTTACTTCCTCCGGTGTCATTCTTACCTTGATGTACTTGGTTCTCTGATTCTTCATACTTGGATACATTGGTGGTTAGGTTTCCCAGACCATCTTTCGCCATGCGAAACAGCGGCCAGCCGCTCCGATGCACCTGCATTCGGCAAGTTACTTTTGTGAGTACGAAACGGAGTTTTGTGGCCACAAAAGTACAACTTGCTTGGAAAACTCTGCACGGCAGAAAGATACCTTCCGGGAATAATTATTACATCCAAATTTACCGGAGAAAGCCGTTGCAAACCGAAATCAACAACACAATTCTTTGGAGGCATATTCCGGCTTACCATGTGCTGTAGCATCCGGTTGTTTTGGAATATCCATGTAGCGGAATATTGTTGTATATAGTCCTAAAACTTATCAAACCAATTTTCGTGTATTCAGAAACAGATGCTATAAGTATTATTCAATCTTAGAACCATAAAAATTGCAGTAATAAGAAATAATGTTTCGATATATATGGTTGGATAAACCAAAGTTTCAAAAACACACAAGATGTAGTTATATGGAATAGATGGCTATTGTTCTCATAAAACCTATATCCAATATAATATGTAGTCCTGATACCATGATAGTATGGTAAAAGTATCCTGATTATCTAAGTTATTGGAATCCCAATAAAAGGGAAAATAAAATCTTGTTGCTGATTCAGCTGATGAAATGGCTATCGGGAAATCTTATTTTATCTGAACTGTATTGCAGAAACATTCAGGTAGAATAATCATGTAATCAGAGTTTGGAGATACCTCGTTATCATGGTGATATAACACAGATAATCAGTAGAAAATCTACTCGAATAATAAGAAAATAGTGTTGCGTAAATTTCTGTATCTCATTGATTTTTAGTATATTTATATAATTAATAAGCTCTTATACTCATAAATATTACACATTATGTTTGAACTGCTGTTGATTATATATCTGCTGCCGGTACTTATTATCGGTATGCTGTTCCTGAAGCTGGTGTTCTGGCTTTTGAGGATTGCCATACGTCTTGCAGTCTGGTTGGTCAAGAAAACTTTCATTCTTATATGGAAGCTTATCGTACTTGTCTTTGCCATACTTATAGGCCGTGAAGTATTGCCCTGGAATCAACCGGACAAATAGAAAGGAACCGCACCAATATGATAAATGGTACGGTTCTGATAAAGATAAGTAGAATCCTCCCTTTGTGTTAATGGCTTGTTCAGTTTTGCCGATTACATGAAACCTTTTCCCTTGCTTCTTTCATATACAACTTCCTTCTTGGAATCACAATTCATAAGACGGAACTGAACCATACATCCGGTAGGGATATCCTTAGGTAACTGTTCAACCAGTCTGTCGATAACCTGGTCCACATTACTGAAACCAATATCTGTTATTTCACCGATTACGTCACCTTTGAAATATGCACGGCCATAGATCATCATCTTCTTTGTGATGCGGAACATCTTGTCTGCCGGTGTCTCGAAGTCACGTGCCTTGCCTTGCTTGCTCTTCTTGCTGCTGAAGAAAATGAAGTCAATCACTTTTGCATTGAGTTCCCAGGCTGGAGTGAAATCTATCTTGACATAGCCTCTTGTTATATTCAGTCCATGGCTGTGATTCATGCCGAAAGCAACTTCATACAGATTGGCATCACAGTCATTTTGGGCAATTGTAGCCCATGTATGACGGAAAGTGTAATAACAGTAGTAATCCTCCTTCTTCATTCCCATATCGGCACATATCTTTCTGATTCCAATATTAACGTTGGCATTGAAACTGTCCGGGTTACTGTAACGCTTATGGAATTTGAAAAGATATTCATCATTCTCGTCTGAAAGATATTTGTCAAATGTGGCCTGAATGAACGGTTCCACGCGCATTTCAATATAGGCTTCGTCTTTCCGGCTGTGCTTTGTCTTAGCTCTTTTATATCCGATAATACCATCCTTGTAGTTTTCTTTTTTAAGCTCAAATATATCTACAGTGTTTATTCCACCCAGACACAAGGATAGGAGTGCCACGTCTCTGCCCAGTTCCGGAAGAGATGAAATCATCTTGGTTTCCGGTAGGGGACGATTAAAGAACTCCCTGCATGCTTCTGCACTGATAGCTCTTTGGACCGTACTGTCAGATTTTGGAATGGAAACCTTTAACCAAGGATTGTATTTGATTCGTACAACACCACGCTCTTCATCATTAAGTTCGATAAGTGCTCTTTTGAATATCTGTCTTAAACAGGTTGGGTACATTTCTTTCGCCCTGTTCGTCAACGAAAGACTATTAATCCATCTTGTCAAAACAGAAGATGACAAGTGGGTAAACATCACTCTGGTTGTTCCCAAATATCTTTCGAGGTGGTTTACAGCCAGACGATAGTTCTTAGCATTACGTTCATGTCCTTCAGAGGCCATACGGTTAATGAACTTTGTTGCATAGTCACTAAAACATATTTCTTCATCTGAATGGATAAGAAATGCAATTAGTTCAGCAACAGAATAATTTGAGACATCCTTACGATTTATCATATCGCTATAGCGTAGGATTTCTCGTGAACAATACTCATTGACCACAATATCCTTGATTTCGCCATTCTTGGTGATTTGCTTGTCCGTAATGAGTTTATCGGTTTTAATATAACCCATTCTTGAACGGTGGACAACACGAATGTACACTGGATAAAATCCGTCAGCTCTCTTTTTTCTTACGACTACTTTAAATGTTGCCATATCAGATTGATTTATAAGTTATTAAATGGTGTATGCGTTGGTGTATGCGCCACTGTACAAAAGTGTATGCGTGGTGTATGCAAGTACCGTTTATTTGGCTCATTTTTTGCGGACAAATGTACGAACCGCCTAAAAACAACTTAGGCTGTAACGCCTGATAAACAGTTCGTTACAGCCTAAATCAAATATTATCCTATATTGCTTATGCTTCCTCAATAGCAGCCTGAGCCGCCGCCAATCTTGCAATAGGCACTCGGAACGGAGAGCAGCTAACGTAGTTCAATCCTACTCTGTGACAGAATTTCACTGAAGAAGGTTCGCCACCGTGCTCACCACAAATACCACATTTCAAGTCCGGACGAATTGCACGGCCTTTTTCTGTTGCCATACGTACCAACTGTCCCACACCATTCTGGTCGAGCACTTGGAACGGGTCTACTTTCAAAATCTTCTTTTCCAGATAAACAGGAAGGAAAGAAGCAATATCGTCACGAGAATAACCGAAGGTCATCTGTGTCAAGTCATTCGTACCGAATGAGAAGAATTCGGCAGAAGAAGCAATACGGTCTGCAGTTAACGCAGCACGCGGGATTTCGATCATTGTACCTACTTTAAAGTCAATGCTGTCTCCCAGTTCCTCAAACAACTTCGCTGCTTCCGTGCGAATCACATTTTCCTGTTCCTTAAATTCATATAAGATACCAGTCAACGGAACCATGATTTCAGGATGTGTTTCTACACCTTCTTTCTTCAATTCCAATGCAGCACCCAAGATAGCACGTGTCTGCATCTGAGTGATTTCAGGATAAGTATTTCCCAGACGGCAACCACGGTGACCCAACATCGGGTTATGTTCACACAGAGACTCTACACGCTGCTGGATATATTGCAGGCTTACACCCATTGTATCCGCCATTTCCTGTTGTCCTTTCAGATCGTGAGGAACAAACTCATGCAAAGGAGGATCGAGCAGACGCACTGTCACCGGACAACCTGCCATTGCCTTAAAGATACCCTTAAAGTCGGCCTGTTGATACGGCAGAATCTTAGCCAATGCCTTACGGCGTCCTTCCGCATCTTCTGCCAGGATCATTTCGCGCATTGCCTTGATCTTTTCCCCTTCAAAGAACATATGTTCCGTACGGCAAAGACCGATACCCACAGCGCCGAAATTACGTGCTACTTCCGCATCATGAGGAGTATCCGCATTCGTACGCACTTGCAAACGGGTATATTTATCAGCAAGCGTCATCAATTCGGCAAAGTCACCGGAAAGCTCGGCAGCTTTCGTTTCTACTTTACCATTATATACTACACCCGTACTTCCGTTCAAAGAGATGTAATCACCTTCTTTCAGAACAACACCGTCAATTTCTACGGTACGAGCCTTATAATCAATATTCAAAGCACCTGCACCTGATACACAGCATTTACCCATACCACGAGCTACCACAGCAGCATGAGAAGTCATACCACCACGAGCGGTAAGGATACCCTCAGCAACTGCCATACCGGCCAAGTCTTCAGGAGAAGTTTCGATACGAACCATTACCACACGCTTGCCGGCAGCATGCCATTCGGCAGCGTCATCAGCAAAAAATACAATCTGACCGGTTGCAGCACCCGGAGAAGCCGGAAGACCACGGGTCAGGACTTTTGCAGCTTTCAAAGCGTCCTTATCAAATACCGGATGAAGAAGTTCGTCAAGTTTATTCGGTTCAACACGCATCAAAGCTGTTTTCTCATCAATCATGCCTTGGTGGAGCAAATCCATAGCAATCTTCACCATGGCGGCACCTGTACGTTTACCGTTACGAGTCTGGAGGAACCAAAGTTTACCTTCCTGTACGGTGAACTCCATGTCCTGCATATCCTTGTAGTGATTTTCCAGTTTAGTCTGAAGCGCATCCAATTCTTGATAGATTTCCGGCATGGCTTCTTCCATAGAAGGATATTTCGCAGCACGTTCTTCTTCGCTTACTCCGGCCAACTGTGCCCAACGTTGAGAACCGATCTTGGTAATCTGTTGCGGAGTACGGATACCGGCTACCACGTCTTCACCTTGTGCGTTAATCAGATATTCACCGTTGAAAAGGTCTTCACCCGTAGCAGCGTCACGTGAGAAACAAACACCTGTCGCAGAAGTATCGCCCATATTACCGAATACCATAGCCTGCACATTTACAGCTGTTCCCCATTCGTCAGGAATGCCTTCCATTTTACGATAAAGGATAGCACGTTCGTTCATCCATGAATCGAATACGGCGCAGATAGCTCCCCAAAGTTGCTCGTATGCACAAGTCGGGAAATCCTTTCCTGTCTGTTCTTTCACGGCAGCCTTGAACTTCTTGACAAGTTCTTTCAAGTCTTCCACTTCAAGTTCATTGTCTAGTTTTACGCCTTTCGCGTGTTTCACTTCTTCAATAATTTTCTCGAACGGGTCGATATCCTCTTTATTTGTAGGCTTCATGCCCAGTACAACGTCACCGTACATTTGTACGAAACGACGATAAGAGTCCCATGCAAAACGTGCGTTACCGGTCTTGCGGATAATACCTTCTACCACTTCGTCATTCAAACCCAAGTTCAGAATAGTATCCATCATACCCGGCATAGATGCGCGTGCACCCGAACGAACCGATACCAGCAACGGGTTGTCAATGTCACCAAATTTAGATTTCATCAACGCCTCTACATTAGCAATGGCTTTTACGACATCATTTTTCAGCAACTCAACCACTTTATCACGTCCTAATGTATTGTATTCTGTACAAACATCTGTTGTTATTGTAAATCCGGGGGGAACTGGAATTCCGATTAAATTCATTTCGGCAAGATTAGCACCTTTACCGCCTAACAAATTCTTCATGTCAGCTTTTCCTTCTGCCTGACCATTTCCAAAGGTATAAACTCTTTTTTTATCCATAATATTGTGTTTAAAGTTACATTATGACTTTTTTCTGTTCGCAAATCTAAGTATATTTCGCAAACCAGAAAACTTTTTGAGAAAAAACTTTCTATCAAAATGCAATTTCGACATTACAATCTGGAATATTTCTGTATACACGAAAATTTTCCAAAAAAAATACCTACTTTTGCAAAGTAATTATTAGACTGGTGTAAAAGTGGCAAGAAAGAAAAAAGAACTTCCCTTATTGGAGAAGGTAACAATCATGGATGTGGCTGCCGAAGGAAAAGCCATTGCAAAAGTAAACGACCTGGTAATTTTTGTTCCTTACGTAGTGCCGGGTGATGTCGTAGACCTGCAAATCAAGCGTAAAAAAAATAAATATGCCGAAGCCGAAGCGGTAAAGTTCCACGAACTATCGCCCAATCGTGCAGTTCCTTTCTGCCAGCACTATGGTGTTTGCGGCGGCTGTAAATGGCAAGTGCTACCCTACCCGGAGCAGATCAAATACAAGCAAAAGCAGGTGGAAGACAACCTGAGACGTATCGGAAAGATTGAACTTCCGGAGATTTCGCCGATTTTAGGTTCCGCAAAAACAGAGTTTTACCGGAACAAACTGGAATTTACATTTTCCAACAAACGTTGGTTGACGAACGAAGAAGTCCGTCAGGATGTGAAGTATGACCAGATGAATGCAGTAGGTTTCCATATTCCGGGAGCATTCGACAAGGTATTGGCAATCGAAAAGTGCTGGTTGCAGGATGATATATCCAACCGGATTCGTAATGCGATACGCGATTATGCTTATGAGCATGACTACTCATTTATCAACCTGCGTACGCAAGAAGGTATGTTACGGAATATGATTGTCCGCACTTCCTCCACAGGTGAACTAATGGTAATCGTGATCTGCAAGATTACGGAAGATCATGAAATGGAACTGTTCAAGCAGTTGCTTCAATTCGTGGCAGATTCTTTCCCGGAAATAACTTCTCTCCTATACATTATTAATAATAAGTGCAACGATACGATCAATGATCTGGACGTGTATGTGTTCAAAGGAAACGATCATATCTTTGAAGAAATGGAAGGATTGCGTTTCAAAGTGGGACCGAAATCATTCTATCAAACAAATTCAGAACAGGCATATAATTTATATAAGGTAGCCCGCGAGTTTGCCGGACTGACCGGAAATGAACTTGTATATGACCTTTACACCGGAACCGGAACTATCGCCAACTTCGTATCACGCCGGGCTCGTCAGGTGATTGGTATCGAGTATGTGCCGGAAGCCATTGAAGACGCAAAGGTGAACGCAGAAATCAACGATATTAAGAATACCCTGTTTTATGCAGGTGACATGAAGGATATTCTGACTCAGGAATTTATCAACGAGCATGGACGTCCGGATGTTATCATCACCGACCCTCCTCGTGCAGGTATGCATCAGGATGTGGTGGATGTAATCTTGTTTGCCGAACCCAAACGAATTGTTTACGTAAGCTGTAATCCCGCCACTCAGGCACGTGACCTGCAATTACTGGACGAAAAATATAAGGTGAAGGCCGTGCAGCCGGTAGATATGTTCCCTCATACTCACCACGTGGAAAATGTGGTATTGCTGGAACTCCGATAATCTTTAATTGAATCGTCCTTAAAAGAAAAAAGAAATGGAAAAAAGACCGAGAAGAACTCCTGCTGAAAAAGCACGTGCACAATATACCAATTATGCAGTCAAAGAGCCAATGGAACTAATGGAGTTCCTGACTGCCAAAATGCCGGACGCAAGCCGTACAAAACTAAAGTCATTGCTCAGCAAACGAGTGGTATTGGTAGATAATGTAATAACCACGCAATTCAACTTTCCGTTGAAACCGGGAATGAAAGTTCAAATCAGCAAAGATAAAGGAAGGAAAGAATTTAATAACCGATTGCTGAAAATTGTGTACGAAGACGCATATATCATTGTGGTCGAAAAGATGCAAGGACTTTTGTCCGTCAATACGGAACGTCAAAAAGAGCGCACAGCCTATACCATACTTAATGAATATGTGCAACGTTCCGGACGTCAACACCGAGTGTACATTGTACATCGTCTGGACAGAGACACTTCCGGATTGATGATGTTTGCCAAGGACGAAAAGACACAACGTACTCTGCGCGACAACTGGCATGATATAGTGACCGACCGTCGGTATGTAGCCGTAGTAGAAGGAAGTATGGAAAAAGATTATGATACTGTTGTTTCCTGGCTGACGGACAAGACTTTATACGTAAGTTCCAGTGGATATGACGACGGCGGTTCAAAGTCTATCACTCATTATAGAACAATCAAACGTGCCAACGGATATTCTTTAGTGGAACTTGATTTAGAGACCGGACGTAAAAACCAGATTCGTGTACACATGCAGGATTTAGGACATCCGATTGCCGGAGACGGAAGATATGGAGGAGAAAATTACTCTAACCCGATCGGTCGATTGGCCCTTCATGCTTTCAAACTGTGTTTCTATCATCCTGTAACGGGAGATCTAATGGAGTTTGAAACACCTTATCCGGGAGAATTCAAGAAGTTGTTTCTGAAAAAATAGAATAAATACAAGTTAAAAGAAAGGAGCTATACCATTTATACACAAGTATGGCTCCTTTCTATATCTATTATATTATTTTCTTATTGCATTCTCAACTCAATATATCCGAAAAACTCGCCATCAAGATATAGATCACCTCGCATATAACGTCCGCTCACACGAACACCTCTCACCTCACGCAGAGCAAAATCATAACCATAATCAAGGTATAAAGTTCCATAATCTACCCGCCAACGAAAAGGCAAGTCACCGGCAGAAGCGCCGTCATAATCATAGACCTGATAATCAATTCCCAAGCCGTTATTATCCAAGCGAATACCGCTTTCTATCGGATCTCTGTTAGTACCAAATCCCAAATCTCCAACCCATGTTCTCCCCATGAGGTCATCATAAATATCTTCATCATCCTCACATGAAGTAAAGCCGACAAGCAACGTCAGCATCAGCAGAAAACCTGCGTATTTTTTAATCAGTTTCATAATCTTCTAGTTTATTGCGTTTATAAATACAAATTTAGCGTTTTTATTTTACTATATGCTCCAAGCCATAAGTTTTTTGTACCTTTGTTCCCGATAATATTAAAAATTCTACATGAAACTTCTTTGGCTTGATTTAAATAGCTCCTATGCACACTCATCGTTGGCGCTCCCTGCATTACACGCCCAGATAGCAGACGACACTACTATTGAATGGTGTATAGTATCGGCAACCATAAATGAAAATACCGGAATGGTTGTCAGCCGGATTCACAAACACCGGCCGGACATCATTGCCGCCACCAACTGGTTATTCAATCACGAACAGTTGCTACACATCATATCCCGTGCTAAAGCATTACTTCCGCATTGCTGCATCGTACTCGGCGGTCCCGAGTTTTTGGGAAATAATGAAGCCTTTTTATATAAGAACAAATTTGTCAGCGGAGTGTTCCGTGGAGAGGGTGAAGAAGTATTCCCCCAATGGCTGAAAGTATGGAATCACAGTAAAGAAACATGGAAATCAATAACGGGACTTTGTTACTTGGATGAAAACGGTCGCTATCAGGACAATGGAATTGCCCGCGTCATGAACTTCTCTCAACTTGTTTCCCCCGAGAAAAGTTGTTTTTTTAACTGGAGTAAACCGTTTGTACAGTTGGAAACTACCCGAGGTTGTTTCAACACGTGTGCCTTTTGCGTCAGCGGTGGTGAAAAGCCGGTGCGTACCATTCCTTTGGAAGCTATCCGTGAACGTCTGAATGACATTCACCAGCATGGCATTAAGAACGTGCGCGTACTCGACCGTACTTTTAATTACAACAACAAACGGGCTAAAGAATTACTGGACTTATTCCGGCAATATCCAGACATCTGTTTTCATCTGGAGATTCACCCGGCTCTCCTTTCCGAAGAATTAAAACAGGAATTATCGGTCTTACCCAAGGGGTTATTACATTTGGAGGCCGGCATTCAAAGTTTAAAAGAGTCGGTTCTGCAACAAAGCCGCCGTATCGGAAAGTTATCCGACGCATTGGAAGGATTAAAATATCTCTGTTCACTAAAGAATATGGAAACGCATGCTGACCTCATAGCAGGTCTCCCACTCTATCACTTATCCGAGATATTCGAAGACGTCCGTACCTTGGCAGAATATGGCGCAGGAGAGATTCAACTGGAATCCCTAAAGTTACTTCCCGGTACCGAGATGCGGAGAAGAGCAGAAGAACTAGGCATTCAATACTCGCCCCTTCCCCCTTATGAAGTCCTCCAAACACGTGAGATTTCAGTAGACGAGTTACAGACAGCGCATTATCTATCCCGCCTGTTAGACGGCTTCTATAATACTCCTACCTGGCAAAACATCACCCGGATGCTTATTCTGGAAAATCCTCATTTCTTACATGAGTTGCTCGATCATTTAGTTCAGGCAGATATCATCGACACCCCGTTAAGTCTGGAAAGAAGAGGATTGATCCTATATAATTTCTGTAAAAATCATTATCCCGATTACTTGACTCAAGTCAGTATCGCATGGATCGAAGCAGGTATGTCATTAAAGAAAGTTCCCGCCGAAAAAGTCAGAACCAAACGGCAAGTTCCCCCGGAGAGTTGGGAAGTCATCTATGGTTCCTATCGGGAAAAACTACGTCTGTGTTTTCTCCCCGTTGATGAAGACGGACATGGCTACTGGTTCGGATTTGAGTCTGAAATCCAAAAGATAGAACCCGTATTCAAAGCTATTTCATAATGATGAATAATCTACAAGAAAAGTTTTAGAAGCCAAGGAGACACAACTTCCATTTTATTCTCTACCTTTGTAGAACGATTAAATAACATCATATAATAATGAAAAACTTTATCAAGGGATTCCGGTTTACCCCCTCCAATTATCCGGCAGCAGTAGAAAACAAAATACAGAAATATAGAAAACAAGGATACAAACTTCCGCCTCGTAAAGTGCTCCGTACCCCCGAACAACTGGAAGGAATACGTGAAAGTGCCAAAATCAACACTGCATTATTGGATCATATCGCGGAGAATATCCGTGAGGGAATGTCTACCGAGGAAATTGACAGACTAGTGTATGATTTCACAACCGGTCACGGAGCCGTTCCTGCTCCCCTCAATTACGAAGGATTCCCCAAGAGTGTCTGTACAAGCATTAACGACGTAGTATGCCATGGGATACCCAACAAGAATGAAATCCTGAAAAACGGAGATATTATCAATGTGGATGTCTCTACCATTTACAATGGATACTTCTCTGACGCCTCCCGCATGTTTATGATCGGCGACGTAAGTCCCGATATGCGCAAACTGGTCCAAGTGACGAAAGAGTGTATGGAAATTGGTATTGCCGCCGCACAACCTTGGAAACAACTGGGCGATGTGGGTGCCGCTATTCAGGAACATGCCGAGAAAAACGGATTCAGCGTTGTGCGCGACCTCTGCGGACACGGCGTAGGCATGAAATTCCATGAAGAACCGGATGTAGAGCATTTCGGACGCCGGGGAACAGGCATGATGATCGTACCGGGAATGACTTTCACCATTGAGCCGATGATTAACATGGGAACCTATGAAGTGTTTGTCGACGAAGCTGACGGCTGGACTGTCTGCACAGATGACGGATTGCCCTCTGCCCAATGGGAGAATATGATTCTGATTACTGAAACCGGAAATGAAATCCTGACTTATTAAATGGAATCGATTTTACTTATTGTTATCGCCGTATTAGTGATAGTATTACTTGTACTATCACTAACGAAAGGCAACAACCAAAATCAAGCGGAACAACTGCAAGCAGCCTTACGGCAACAAATGCAAGAAAACCGGGAAGAACTGAACCGAAGTATCCGGGAGTTGCGCATGGAAATGACGCAAGTATTAAATCAGAATATGCAGCAACTCCAGGATGTCCTCCACAAGAATATGATGACCACAGGAGAATTACAACGGCAGAAATTCGACACAATGGCTCGCCAACAGGAAACACTGATTAAATCGACCGAGAAACGCTTGGATGATATGCGTCTAATGGTTGAAGAAAAGTTGCAAAAAACGTTGAACGAACGAATTGGGCAGTCATTTGAGATTGTCCGTTCGCAACTGGAAAATGTGCAGAAAGGTCTGGGAGAAATGAAATCTCTGGCCCAGGATGTCGGCGGACTGAAGAAGGTACTGAGCAACGTAAAAATGCGGGGAACATTCGGTGAGGTACAGTTAGGTGCATTACTGGAGCAAATGATGAGCCCGGAACAATACGACGCCAATGTCAAAACGAAGAAAAGCGGAACGGAGTTTGTAGAATTTGCTATCAAACTGCCGGGAAAAGACGATGTGAACAGCACGGTCTATCTCCCGATTGACGCCAAATTCCCCAAAGACATATACGAACAGTATTACGATGCTTTCGAAGCGGGAGATACCGCTTTGATCGAATCGTCCGGCAAACAACTGGAAAACACCATTAAGAAAATGGCAAAGGATATTCACGACAAATATGTCGACCCTCCTTTTACCACAGATTTCGCAATCATGTTTTTACCGTTCGAAAGTATCTATGCAGAAGTTATCCGGCGGACAAGCCTTGTCGAAACACTTCAGAAGGAATACAAAATCGTCGTAACAGGCCCGACTACTTTAGGAGCCATTCTGAACAGCCTTCAAATGGGTTTCCGTACCTTAGCCATTCAGAAACGTACCGGAGAAGTCTGGACTGTATTGGGAGCTGTAAAAACCGAATTCAGCAAATTCGGCGGACTGCTTGAGAAAGTACAAAAGAACCTGCAAAATGCCGGTGACCAGCTTGAAGAAGTTATGGGCAAACGAACCCGTGCTATCGAACGGAAGCTACGTCAAGTAGAACAATTACCACATGAAGAAAGCCGGAAAATACTTCCAATCGAAGAAGACGGGGAACTATTTGACTAATCCGAAAAAAATAGCGCTAAAACGAATTTGTTAGGAATATCTTTCTTGAATGCTAGAGGGCGTGTATAATAAGTCGGGGTGGTAGGTAGATGCACAATGCTGATAATAAACAATTCATGCATTCACCTACCACCTCCCCCTACGGGTACTCCTCCTTCCTGAAGGAGGAGAGTTTTAAATACTACCGACTTGTCATTCTGTTATTACTCCAGTAGTCTCTAACTTTGCGATCTCTAACTATGCAGTCTCCAACTATTATCAGTGGAGAAATAAGTATTTTATTGATAGTTCAACTTTAACAAATAATTATTCCGGAGAACTGTCTTCACATCGGTCACTATCCCCATTTCACATCCCTTATCCACCTTCATACTGACAGTAATCTCATTCTTCTTATCTCCCTGTAATGTACAGAAATCTTTCAAATCTCTCTCCAATTCAGCCAGAGTAAAATTCGTTATTTCTTTCTCTACTTTGCCTGCGGCAGAGAGTAATTTAAGATGAATGCCGGTAATCTTCATTGTAGTAGAATTATTATATGGATTTTTCTTTCTATCCTTGATAGAAATATCGCCATAACCAATCAAAATAGGAAATTCTTTATCAAGGTATTCCTTACTGTTATTTCCCGATGTTTGGGCAATATCAGCCCGAATTTCAACAAAAGCATCCCGCATAACAGACAACAAGTCTTTTACCTGTTCTTTAGGAGTATCAGGAGAAAACAAGACCCCTCCCACTTGATCCTCTGCACTGTTATACTTTTCTTTTGCCAGGCGCTTATGTTCCACCATTGTTTTTTTAAGTACCTCTTTCAGGTCTTCCTTAGCAATCGTTTTATTGTTCAAAGTCAATTGTCCATTAGCATCTACTTTTACGATATGCGTCTGTCGCTCCCGAATCTTATATTTCAGCTCCGCATTCTTAGGAGAACGATTATAATATGCCTCCATTTCATCATCAACAAACTTGAAGATATCCTGATCTTCTCCGGTTTTTGATTGCAATACTTCCCGGACCGTATTTAGTCCTAAGTCTTCTTTCACTTCCGGCTGTGCAAACGCATAAAGCGCTCCACCCATTACAGGCACCACAAACAATAGTTTCAACCGTGCCCACCGATTGGTTCTTTCTTTTAACATCATAGTAATACGTTTTTTAAGTTTAGAGTGATTAAAACCGTTGGCCATAGAGTAGAGCCTTGTACCAACAGCTTTTTTCACCAATAAAAGTTGATATCTCGTTGCATCAATGCCTGTATTAAGCACCCCATTATCCGCTTCAAACTCATGTACTTCCTGCAATTCCCGTTTCAGCAGCCAAATGGCCGGGTTGAACCAATAAAGAATTAACAAACACTGCATACATAATAAATCGAGTGTATGCCGATAACGTAAATGCATCGTCTCATGGAGTAAGATCCCGTCTGTCGACTGTTGTGAGTAGTCGGATACGGAAACAACAATATATTTTCCCCAGCAAAAAGATGAAATAGGTTCCGATACTACAATCAGTTTATACTTCCCATAGGAGCGCCTCTTTCCGTTCCGTATAAGCTGGAACATCCGATAAAAGGAAAGCAAAATCCTGCACAAAACAAACAGCCCGCCTGCCAGATAAACATATCCCAAAGCAATAGGACACCAATTTATAGCCTGCATATTTCCGGTTTCGTCCACTTGCGGCCGAACCCAAAACATTGTGTCCCAAAATATGCCGTCCGCCTGCTCAACAAAAATCCCCTGAATCGTTTGTAAAGGAACAGTTAAAAATGTCTCCTCTTGAGTGGTAAATTCTATCAAAGGGAGAAACATACATCCTATGATCCCCGCCAATATAGTCACCCGGTTGAAGCGAAAAAAAGTAGTTCCGCTCATTAATAATTTAAAGAGCAGATAGAATATTATCAGGTAACATCCGGATTTCAACAGATAAAACAATAAGTCTCCCATAGTAATGACATCTTTTCATCAATAGTGCGTTTCCCAACTATTATTGCAAAAACTATTTTTCGTTTTTCCCTCGTTGAATCTGGTCAATGAGTGCTTTAAGCTCATCAACAGACAATCCTTCTTCTTCAATAAAAGAAGACACAACATTGACATACGAATTATTATAGTATTGAGAAATCACTTCTTTAAGAGCAGAACTTTTATACTCCTTCTCCGAAACAAGTGCATAATATTGATAAGTATTTCCATAAGGCGTATAACCTACGAATCCTTTCTCCTCCAACCCGCGCACAAGAGTGGAAACGGTATTATAATGCGGTTTGGGATCTTCATAATAAGCTAATAGTCCGCGAACAAACATCGGGCCATTTTCCCAGAAAATACGCATTATTTCTTCTTCTTTTGCTGTCAATCGTTTCATACATTTCTATATTTTCGGTTTAACTCACCAAGTATAACGCCACAAATATAGTATTTAATATCGAACAAACAACTAAAAGATGCAGTTATTCAACTAAATAAAACAGTTATTTAACTATTCTTATTAGTAGATCAGTTCCATACCCTATTATTTCCATATAATAACTACCGGAAATAATAGGGTATAGAGAGTTTATTTAATCAGTATAGCTCCTTAAAGCCAGTTTTTTCACCCAAAGAACAAATATTCCGGTCAAAATCAAGTTCAGTACTAAAGTAAGTACAGAAATTACCAATGCCGGACCTCCCAAATTATATCCCAATGCGATAAAAATAATTCCGGCCCCCACTTCACCACGGGTAAACATACCGATAGAAAGTGCCAGTCGTTCACTCAGCTTCCGGTCACGATAGAAAAACATAGGACATAACTTTCCCACGTTCGACAACAAAGAAACAATTACCACATGAAACAGAATCATCCCCCACGACATCATTTCCTGGGAACCTGTCACCGAATATGCCCCCGAGTGCGTTTCCGCAAAATTGACTCCGATAAAATGAGGCATACTCATTCCTACCAGGAACATAAAGAAGAAAGAGATTCCGGTAGAAACTCTCCGTTCCACAGGCGTGTCATGTTCCTTATGCTTCATAATCATACCCAATACAAATGCCGGAAGCAGCACCTCAATATGGATACTTCCCCCCTCTCCGTACAGCTCCTTGCTACCAAGATAGAGTATCTGCGTAGCCAGAAATATGATAACCGAATAGAACAGGATCGCTTTCCAGTCCTGACGCCAGTCGTATTTATTCAACTGTTGCCAACCGGCGGCCAACAGCATAAACACAATCACCACGACAATAATCAACTGCCAGCGCAATCCGATCATCATGATCTGGAGAGGAATCATCAGGATGATCGTATCCAAATCATCGAAAATAGCCAATACCTGAATCTTCTTATAAATCCAACTGGACTTCAGCCCGATAGCGGCGAGCATGGTAAACAAGATTCCCGCTGATGTCGGAGCGGCAAAACGGCTCAACAGCAGGTTCTCTTTCCATGCCTCCCAACTATTCCAATAGTCAGGCGGAAGCAAGATAAACACATAGTAGATAGCAATCATAAACCAAGGCAAAGCAGCAGTAGCCATTGCTATAAAATAATCCTCGGCATAACTTTTCCAGCGGGACTTGTCGAGCACAAATTCCCGGCCTACATTAATCATTATAAAACTAAGACATACATAGAGTAGTATATTCGATATGGACTTCACGGTTCCATACCCCTCACCTGCTATCACCGGCAGGAATTGCGATACGACGAGCCCCAACATCAGGAAGCCCGAAAAAGACAGAACTTTTCTCATATTTCTAGTTGTTTTTTCTCCAAAAGTGATTGCCAAGGAAAGCTCTGCAGACAGAAAGCAATCACCTGGTGTATTAAAAAACTAACCGCAAGGCAATTTGTTCAGAAAACCTCTCTGAAAAAACTGCTTGCGGTTCTTTTTTTTAATCCAGTTTTAATACTGCGAGGAAGGCTTTCTGCGGCACTTCCACGTTGCCAATTTGTTTCATTCGTTTTTTACCTTTTTTCTGCTTTTCAAGCAGCTTGCGCTTACGGCTCACGTCACCGCCATAACATTTGGCAGTCACATCCTTGCGAACCGCCTTAATCGTTTCGCGGGCAATAATTTTCGCCCCGATAGCGGCTTGAATAGCAATCTCAAACTGCTGGCGGGGAATCAGTTCCTTCAACTTCTCACACATCCGGCGTCCCATATCATACGCATTGTCAAAGTGGATCAGTGTAGAAAGCGCATCCACAGGCTCACCATTCAGCATGATATCCAGTTTGACCAGTTTCGAGGGACGGAAACCGTTCGGATGATAATCGAACGACGCATATCCTTTCGAAATACTTTTCAGGCGGTCATAGAAGTCAATCACAATTTCCCCCAAAGGCATATTGTAATATATCTCCACCCGGTTGCCGGAAATATATTCCTGTTTAAGCAGTTCCCCGCGCTTGCCCAGACAGAGCGTCATGATCGGACCTATATAATCGGTCGTTGTAATAATAGACGCTTTGATATACGGTTCTTCAATGTGATCTATCAACGTCGGATCAGGCATACCACCGGGGTTATGCACCTCCTTCATATTGCCTTGCTTGTCATATATATTGTAAGATACGTTAGGCACCGTAGTAATCACATTCATATCAAACTCACGGTCAAGACGTTCCTGCACAATCTCCATGTGAAGCAACCCGAGAAAACCGCAACGGAAACCGAAGCCCAACGCCAACGATGATTCGGGCTGGAAAGTCAAGGAAGCGTCGTTCAACTGCAATTTCTCCAGAGAAGCACGCAAGTCTTCAAAATCTTCCGCCTCAATCGGGTAGACCCCGGCGAACACCATAGGCTTTACTTCCTCAAAACCCGCAATCGCCTTGTCACACGGACGAGCCACATGGGTAATGGTATCTCCCACCTTTACCTCTTTCGAAGTCTTGATACCGGAAATGATATAGCCTACATCTCCCGTGCGAAGTTCATTCCGGGGAACCAGTTCCATTTTCAGCACCCCCACCTCATCGGCGTCATACTCCTTGCCGGTATTGAAAAACTTCACTTTGTCACCTTTACGGATCACTCCGTTCTCAATCTTGAAATAAGCGATAATTCCACGGAAAGAGTTGAATACAGAGTCGAAAATCAAAGCCTGTAACGGTGCTTCCTCATCCCCTTCGGGATGCGGGATACGTTCGATAACGGCTGCCAGGATTTCTTCCACTCCCATACCCGTCTTACCGGATGCGCGGATAATTTCTTCCCGCTTGCAACCCAGCAGTTCCACAATCTCATCCTCCACTTCCTCCGGCATGGCACTGGCCATATCGCATTTGTTGATAACGGGAATAATCTCAAGGTCGTGTTCAATAGCCATATACAGGTTGGAGATCGTCTGTGCCTGTACTCCCTGCGATGCATCGACAATCAGCAATGCACCTTCGCAAGCGGCAATGGAACGGGACACCTCATACGAAAAGTCCACGTGCCCCGGAGTATCAATCAGGTTGAGTACATACTTCTCCCCCTTATAGTTATACTCCATTTGGATAGCATGGCTTTTGATCGTGATCCCTCTTTCCTTCTCCAAGTCCATATCATCAAGCATCTGCCCCGTGGTCACCTGAATGGTGTTGGTAAACTCCAACAAGCGGTCGGCCAGGGTTGACTTACCGTGGTCGATATGAGCAATAATGCAAAAGTTGCGTATATTCTTCATGCTGAATTCTTATTATTTTATCTTTTTGGTGTGCAAAGATACGTAAATGGCGGAATATAAAAAAATGCGTTGATAACATTATGACAATGTACCAACGCATTTTTTTATTGCTTAAGTGATTGCTCGCTTAGATCAATTTGATGAAGAGTTCACCTTCCACTTCTTCCACAGAGACTTTGTCTTCTCTCAATAACCAGCCAAGTCCGAGGAACAAATCTTTGTCAACCAATTTAGTTGCTTTTTTCAATTGCTTGGCAGTCATTCCTTCTGTTTCGTTCAGTGCATTCCAGATAGTACCTGCGATTACACCTGCTTTTTCTTTCAACATTTGCTTTGAAATTTTAGTTAGACATGCTTCAAATCATCTTGTCCGACGACTTTCAGATTTTATTTCGGGGACAAAGATAGATATTTTTATGTTATAGAACACTTTATTGAGTGTTTTTTTACTGATTTTGTAATAAAAAAAGCATTTTTTCCTTCATTTAGGGTGTTTTTCGAGATATTCCACCCAGATTCTTGCCGCTTCTTCCACCATTTTTGCGCACGGGCGTTTGCTATAATACTGAGCTGTACGTTCTTCCGGAATAGTGGAAACCGGTTCTTTTTTCTTTAATCCCAACAATTCCGCACAAATCAGAGAGCCGTTACGTTTTTTAAATTCGGCTGCCAGTTCCTGCACTACCGCATAATTGGCAGCTTTTCCTTCCCGGTCTGCCGCCTCCGTAGCCCCCGTTTTCAGGCCGGCCACCAGAAACAACCCGCACGCAGCCCCGCACGTCTCGCGCATGCGTCCTATTCCTCCGCCGAAAGAGGCAGCCATACGCAATGCCTGTTCCTGTGTAAATCCGTACATATCGGCAAAAGCAGCCACAACAGACTGTGAGCAATTGTATCCGCTCTTAAAAAGCTCCACCGCTTTTTGTATTCTATCTTCTTCCATAAACTATTTCGTGTTTTTTTATTTCCAACATCATCGGACAGTGGTCCGAATGCATGGCGTCATTCAAGATACGTGCGCTCATCAGTAACGGGCGGACCGGTTCACTGGCCATGCAATAGTCGATTCTCCAACCCTTATTCTTGGCACGCGAGTTAAAACGGTAACTCCACCAGGTATACTCCTGTTTTTCCGGATAAAGCATACGGAACGAATCAATGAATCCCGCTGCAAGGAAACGGGTCATCCATTCCCGTTCTTCGGGAAGGAAACCACTGTTCTTTGCGTTCCGGACAGGGTCATGAATATCAATCGGCTCGTGGCAAATATTATAATCACCGCAAAGAATCAGGTTCGGACGAGACTTCTGCAACTCCAGCACATACTTCTGAAAGTCTTCCAGCCACACCATTTTAAAAGCCTGACGCTCATCCCCGCTTGTCCCCGAAGGATGATAAACACTGACCACGGACAAATCTCCAAAGTCCGCACGTATAAAACGCCCCTCATTGTCGTATGCCTCCATACCCATTCCGTACTCCACGTGATCCGGTTCCTGCTTCGTAAGTAAAGCCACTCCGCTATATCCTTTCTTTTGTGCCGAATACAGATAGGACTTATAGCCCAATGCTTCGAACACCTCTACCGGATACTGGTCCGGTTGCAGTTTTGTCTCTTGCAGACAAAGAATATCGGGATTCTCCTGCTCCAGCCATTCCGGCAGTCCTTTAGATACGGCAGCACGAAGCCCGTTTACATTATAAGTAATAATCTTCATCATTCTATATTTTTAATTCATGTTCATTTCAGGAGAATAGCAGCATGATGTTCAGTACCGATACTATAATCGCAATGGCATACAGCACAAATGTGCTCCAACGGCTATTGACATACTCTCCCATTACCTTCCGCGAGGAGGTCAGCCCCACTTGCAGGAATACCGTGAAAGGCAATTGGATGCTGAGTATCATCTGCGAAATAATCAGTCCTTTAAAAGGATCTCCGATAAAGAAAATCAACAACAGGGCAATTCCCAAAGACAAGAGCACGCCTACCTGCGAGTGACTGTCCTTGATATGATAAGACTCGCCGAAAATACCGGCAAAGATAGAACCTGCCGCCATTCCGCTTGTGATAGTGGACGAAATGCCCGCCATAAGCAAAGCCAGTGCAAACACGATTGCCGCATTACTTCCCAACAGCGGTTCCAGCAATGACTGAGCCTGTTGCAATTCCTCCACCTGAATGCCGCTTTTAAAGAAGGTGGCAGCCGCCAGCAGAATCATCGCGCTATTGATAGCCCAGCCCACAATCATTGAAAAAAGCGTATCAAACAACTCGTATTTCAACACCTTCTTGATAGAGGCGTCATCTTTTTTATTGTACTCGTGGCTCTGTATCACTTCCGAATGCAGGAACAGGTTATGCGGCATTACCACCGCCCCCAGTACGCTCATAATAATCAGCATACTTCCTTTCGGGAAAGCCGGAGTGACCCACCCCACCGTTGCGGCCGGCCAGTCAATATCCACCAGAAACAACTCATAAATAAACGACAGCCCGATCACCGAGACGAATGCGATAATGGAACGCTCGATCTTTTTGTAAGAGTTGGTGAAAAGCATAATGGAGACAAAAAGCGTTGTCAGCACAGCCCCCCATATAATAGGAATATCCAACAACATTTCCAATGCAATGGCACCGCCCAGGATTTCCGCCAAAGAAGTGGAAATGGAAGCCAGCACCGCCGTTCCGAGTATAGGACGGGATACCCATTGGGGAGTGTATTTAGTGGCCGCTTCCGAGAGGCAGAGCCCGGTGACAATCCCCAGGTGGGCAACATTATGTTGAAGAACGATCAGCATGATAGTAGACAGGGTGACCACCCAAAGTAACGAATACCCGAATTCAGAACCTGCGGCAAAATTGGAAGCCCAGTTTCCCGGATCAATAAAACCCACAGTAACCAAAAGTCCCGGTCCGATATATTTAAAGAGATCCAGTCCGCCCAGATATCGCTTATGATCTTTTCGTTTTAAGTCTTGAAAAATATTCTTCATCTTTGCATAATAGTTTATCCAGTACAAATATACTTATAAAGTAACGATTGACAATCCATTTTAGTTCAAAATACCGACAAATTCGGAGAAGAACCGAAAGACATACAGAAGCTTTTTGCCGAACAATAAAAGAAGCCCCCGGCAAAAACAATTTGCCGAAGGCTTACAATCAACTATTAAGAACAAAAAAATTGTCAATCAATATCCCATTTCATGCAATGCACGGCATAGTTGGTCGGGACAAGACGTCGGTCTGCCACCGCAACGAACCCCTTCAAGTTTCTTTATCACTTCTTCTACCTTCATGCCTTTCACCAGGCGTGAAATTCCTTGAAGATTACCGTTACATCCTCCCCAGAAGGCCACCTCTTTCACTACACCGTCTTCCACGTTCAGTTCGATGTTCGTACTGCAAGTCCCCTGAGTTTTATAAACATATTCCATGGTCTGTTTATTCTTCTTCTCCGCCTTCCGGTTTCATGTTCGTATAAACAGTCTGCACATCGTCGAACTCTTCCAGACGTTCGATCATCTTATCCAAAGTTTCACGTTGTTCCGGCGTCACGTCTTTCAAGTCGTTCGGGATATAAGTAAAGTCTCCACCGACATCTTCGAATCCGCATTCTTCCAGATGTTTCTGGATAGCGGCATAGCTTTTCGGATCTCCGTAGATCGTGATTGTACCTTCCTCATCATCCTGTTCGTACTCATCTTCCACGTCGTAGTCAATCAGGTCAAGGATCAATTCTTCCATATCCATGCCCTCTTTGATTTTGAAAGTGAACATACACTTATGGTCGAAAAGGAAAGCCAGAGAACCCATAGTTCCGAGGTTACCGCCGAATTTATTGAATACGGAGCGTACATCAGCCACCGTGCGGGTTGTATTATCAGTCAGCGTATCCACAAAAACAGCAATTCCGTGAGGACCGTATCCTTCGTAAGTCATACTCTTGTAGTCGCTCTGGTCTTTACCCAATGCGTTTTTGATAGCACGTTCGATATTGTCTTTCGGCATATTCTCACGCTTACAAGTAGCGATTACCGAACGCAATGTCGGGTTATTTTCAGGTTCCGGACCACCAGCCTTCACAGCAATGGCAATCTGTTTACCCAGTCTTGTAAATGTTTTAGCCATGTGGCCCCACCGTTTCAACTTTGCGGCTTTTCTATATTCAAATGCTCTTCCCATTGGTTTATATTTTTAGATTGAAATTTAAAGTTTATCTAAGTTTAGCACCCAGTTTATCTTCCAGATTCTTCACCAGTTTCGACATAATCTTATCAATCATCTTGTCGTTCAGAGTCTGGCTTTCATCCTGAAGCAGGAAGCTGACTGCATACGATTTCTTGCCCGGTTCCAGGTTCTTGCCTTCGTATACGTCAAAGAGTTCCACTTCTTTCAGCAACTTTTTCTCCGTATCATAAGCGATCTTCTCGATTTCGGCAAACTGCACATTCTTGTCAAGCAACAATGCCAGGTCACGTTTCACGGCCGGGAACTTGGATATTTCCTTGTAGCTGATCTTCACCGAACGGATCGCTTTCATCAGCTCCTTCCAGTTCAAGTCAGCATAATACACTTCATTGTCAATATCAAATGCCTTCAGCAGTTTCTTAGTCACCACGCCGAACGATGCGAGACGCTTGCCTCCCTTGGTATGTACAGAAAGTGCCGCAGCAAAAATGTCATCAGTCAGATTACCTACAACCAGATTGTGCAAATCCAGTCCCAAGCGTTTCAGAATATTCTCCACGTAAGCTTTCAGTTCATACACCGAACTGCTCTCATCCGGATGTGCCCACGAGTTAACCACCTTCTTGCCGGTCACCCATAAGCCCAGATGATAGTCTTCCGTATAAGGAGCCAACACCTTTTCCGGATTCTTCTTGTCGGCATCGAAATAGTAGCAGTTACCGAATTCAAAGAATTTCAGATCCGCATTCTTGCGGTTGGCATTATGCGCAATGCTTTCCAGTCCGCCGAACAACAAAGTCTGGCGCATACAGTTCAAGTCCGCACTCAACGGATTCAGCAACATCACCAGGCGGTTGGACGGATAAGCTTCCAGTCCGTCATAATAAGCGGCGCGAGTCAGCGAGTTATTCAATATTTCATTGAATCCGCAACCCACGAGTTGCTCTGCAACCAGGTTCTGCAATTTATTTGATTTATCATTTTCTCCTTTTGTAGTCAGGCTCGACTTCAGCGTAGACGGAATTTCCACATTATTATATCCGTAGATGCGGAGAATATCTTCGATTACGTCACAATCACGCTGCACGTCCACACGATAAGGAGGAACCGACAATGTCAGCCCTTCGGCAGTTTCGTTGGTGATCTTCATTTCGAGGCTGGTTACAATACTCTTGATTGTTTCCACCGGAATCACTTTACCTACCAGTGAATGCACCTTCCCGTAATTCAGTTCCACTACGAAATCCTTCGCAGGAGCAGTAAACACATCTTTAATTTCAGAAGAGATCGTGCCTCCTGCCAATTCTTTCACCATGATAGCAGCCAGTTTCAGGCAGTATATCACTCCGTTCGGGTCGATACCACGTTCGAAGCGGAAAGAAGCGTCCGTATTCAGTCCGTGACGGCGGGCAGTCTTGCGCACCCATGTCGGGTGGAAATAGGCGCTCTCGATGAACACATCCGTCGTAGCCTCGGTAGAACCGGAATCCAGTCCGCCGAACACACCGGCAATGCACATCGCTTCTTCTTTATTGCAGATCATCAGGTCGCGTTCGTTCAACTTGCGTTCCACTTCGTCCAGTGTGACGAACGGAGTACCCTCGGGCATTGTCTTCACAATCACCTCGTTGCCTTTTATCTTACCTGCATCAAAGCAGTGCAACGGCTGACCGAAAGCATGAACGATATAATTGGTGATATCCACTACATTATTAATAGGACGCACGCCGATCAGACGCAGTTTATTCTGTAACCATTCGGGGCTTTCCTTCACGGTCACTCCTTTCACGGTCACACCGGCATAATGCGGGCAAGCCTCGCTGTTCTCTACTGTGACTTCAATATCCAGGTCGTGGTTTTCCACCTTGAAGGCGTCTACCGAAGGACGTTGCAGAGTAGCCTGTTTGCCGTTCTGAATGAGATAAGCATACAAGTCGCGGGCTACGCCATAGTGTGAGCACGCATCAGCACGGTTGGGCGTGATGTCCACTTCGAGCACGTAGTCGCTCTTGATATTATAATAATCCTTGGCGAGCGTACCCGGAACAGCTTCTGCCGGCAAAACGATAATGCCCGCATGGTCCGTACCGATACCGATTTCATCTTCGGCACAGATCATGCCGGTAGATTCCACCCCACGGATTTTTGATTTTTTGATCGTAAAACATTCGTCACCGTCATAGAGTTTCGTACCTAAGGTAGCCACTACTACTTTTTGTCCGGCAGCCACATTCGGGGCTCCGCAAACGATTTGTACCGGTTCGCCGTCTCCCAGGTTGACAGTCGTAATGTGTAAATGATCAGAGTTAGGGTGTTCAACGCAAGTCAGCACTTCGCCGATTACAAGCCCTTCCAAACCGCCTTTAATGGTTTGTACTTCTTCCACACCACCTGTTTCCAGGCCGATTGATGTCAGCGCAGCCGCCGTTTCATCAGGCGTCAAATCGAAGTTGACATACTCTTTCAGCCAGTTATAAGAGATATTCATATAATTAATTTTTTATTGTTTCTCAAAAAGATTTGCAAAGTTAATAAGTTTTTTCGGTTGACCGAAAAGGTTTGAAAGAAAATTGAGAGTTATTTCACCACAGAGTAACACTGCCTGCCGCATGGTTTCCCCTCTTTCCGGAAGAAGGGGTGGCTGAAAGCCGGGGTGGTAGGTAGAAACATGGTATATTCCTTATTTAAAAAAAGGTAAAATCATTATTTTTCCTACCACCTCCCCCTACGGGTACTCCTCCTTCCAGAAGGAGGAGAAACTATGCAGAAAACTTATCTACAATAGTAAAACTATAAAGTAACGACTAAAAAGTAACAACTATAAAGTAACGACTAAAAAGGCAACGGCCCGTCTCCTCCTATCGGTGTCGCAAACGGATTCCCCGACTGCGGCTCAAAATCGGGTGCCGGCGGCGGAGGGACAGAACCAACACTATCGCGATTCATCTTCGACCCCAGCATAGGCCCGACAGTCTCGCCCGGCATCGGAATAACCATATCGTCCTCCGGATTCGAGAAACGGGTAAACTCACCCTTGAACCGGAGCAGCACCTCGCCTACCGCACCGTTACGATGCTTGGCAATCACGATTTCCGCCATACCACGGAGGTCGTTACCACGATCGTCCTGGTAAATCTTGTAATATTCCGGACGGTGAATAAAGCACACCATATCCGCATCCTGTTCAATGGCTCCCGATTCACGAAGGTCACTCAACTGGGGACGTTTTCCGTCGATACCTTCACGGCTCTCCACTCCACGATTCAACTGTGACAGTGCGATGATCGGAATATTCAACTCTTTCGCCAATCCTTTCAACGAACGGGAGATCGTACTCACCTCTTCCTGACGGCTACCGAATGCCATACCACTCGCGTTCATCAGCTGAAGGTAGTCGATAATAATGATTTTCACCCCGTGTTCACGTACCAGACGGCGCGCCTTTGTCCGGAGCTCGAAAACCGAAAGAGAAGGAGTGTCATCCACATAAAGCGGTGCATCCAGCAGGTTTTTCAGTTTATAGTCCAACTGCTGCCATTCGTGTCCGGCCAACTGCCCGCTCTTAATCTTTCCGCTCTCGATTTCACAAACATTCGATATCAAACGGTTGACCAGCTGGACATTACTCATTTCAAGAGAGAACAGTGCTACCGGATTCCGGAAGTCCACAGCGATATTCTTGGCCATGGAAAGCACGAAAGCCGTCTTACCCATGGCGGGACGGGCGGCAATAATAATAAGGTCCGAATTCTGCCAGCCGGAAGTCATCTTGTCCAGTTTCGTAAAACCACTCTCAAGGCCACTCAAACCGTCGGTTCGTGCCGCAGCCTTCTGAATCAGTTTGTAGGCTTCGTCAATGACCGGATTAATCTGCGTGTAATCCTTCTTCATGTTCTGCTGCGAGATCTCAAACAGCTTGCCTTCCGCTTCCTGCATCAAGTCGTCCACATCCAGCGTTTCATCAAAAGCCTTGCTTTGAATATTACTTGTAAACGTAATCAGTTCGCGTGCCAGTGACTTCTGCGCAATGATACGCGCATGATACTCAATATGCGCCGAAGAAGCCACCTTACTGCTCAGCTGGGTGATATAGAAAGGACCTCCCACTTCTTCCAGTTCCCCGCGTTTACTGAGCTGTTCTTTCACCGTCAGGATATCCACCGGTTTCTGATTAACAGCCAGGTCGGTTATAGCGGAATAGATTAACTGATGTCGATGTTCATAAAAAGATTCAGGACGAAGGATCTCACTCACTAACGAATAAGCGTCTTTCTCAATCATCAAAGCTCCCAATACAGCTTCTTCCAACTCAGGTGCCTGCGGTTGGATACGACCATAATCATTCACCGGTTGTACTTTAGCAGACTTTGTGTTACGGGTATTTCTTTTCTGTTCGGCCATTAGGATTATTTCTGTTTTTACGATTTATCATTTTACGATTCGATTGGGGCGGTCTTTTCCGACAGGCCCTCTTTCAATCGGGACGACAAAGATAAAATATAATAATGAAGAATGAATAAGGAAAAATGAAGATTTTAGTAACTTTGCCCCCGAATACATAATCGTAGCATAAAAAATAGATAACACCATGATTACTTTCCCGAATATCAAAATAAACCTGGGGCTGTCCATTACGGAAAAACGTCCTGACGGATACCATAATCTGGAAACTGTTTTCTATCCCGTCGCTCTCGAAGACGCTTTGGAAATCAGAACCAATCCCGAAGCCCAACAGAAATTCACGCTCCACCAGCACGGAATGGAAATAGCCGGCAATCCGGAAAATAATCTGGTAGTAAAAGCTTATTTGTTATTAGACAAGGAATTTCACCTGCCTCCTGTCGAGATTCATCTGTACAAACATATCCCTTCAGGAGCCGGACTGGGAGGCGGTTCGTCGGATGCCGCCTTTATGTTGAAGTTGCTCAATGAACATTACAACCTCCAATTGTCCGACAACCAACTGGAGGACTACGCCGTTACCCTGGGAGCCGACTGTGCCTTTTTCATCAAAAACACACCGACTTACGCCGAAGGTATCGGAAATATCTTCTCCCCGATAGAGTTATCCCTGAAAGGTTACCGGATTATGATTGTGAAGCCGGATGTTTTCGTATCCACCCGGGAAGCCTTCGCCAATATCCGCCCCCACCGTCCCGAATATCCGGTCAGAGAGGTTATCCGTCGTCCGGTCGCAGAGTGGAAAGATACATTAATCAATGACTTCGAAGCGAGTGTCTTCCCGCAATACCCCGTTATCGGAGAAATAAAAGAAGAACTCTATCACCAGGGAGCAATCTATGCCTCCATGAGCGGTTCGGGTTCTTCCGTATTCGGCTTGTTCACCGCCGACACCACACTGCCGGAGATAGATTGGGGGACTAATGCATTTTGTTTTAAAGGTACGCTAAGCGAATAGTCCTTCACCAACATAGACTCTTTTGCAAATCTTAGAAGCCCAACATTGCAGCGGGTTGTATATTCAACACGTTTGATACAAAAATACTCTAAATAGGGTTCTTCTTCAAATTTGGTGGTAAACTTACTTAGGAAAATAATAATTTGATAGTTTATAGTCGATAGTATTCAACAATAATTTGATAGTCGATAGTATTCTCCATTCTCCTCCTTCGGGAAGGAGGAGTCCCCGTAGGGGGAGGTGGTAGGTGAATGCGTAAGTCTGTTATTATCAGCATTGTGTATCCACCTACCACCCCGGCTTTCAGCCACCCCTCCTTCCCCGAAGGAGGGGAATGGAGATACCACCGACTGGTTAAATTACCACCAAATCTGAAGAAGAACCCTAAACAGTTATGGATTATAAATCAATATGGCATAAATATTTTATAAAATAGAACCTACTCCAAACGAATAAACAAAAAAACGGTACCACGACTCACGTCGTAGTACCGTCACAACACAAACACAAAATAAAACACGACAAAACTACTATGCAATCTCCCTGTCTATACCGGGGAGGTATAAGTACTATCCATGTATATTCACATACTCACAAACAGCTTCAGGTCGACTTGCATCAATTAAACAAATCGCATGCACGATTTGTTTCTATTTTGTTTATATTTTCATGTTTTTACAACAAATAATTAAATATATCTTATTGAATACCTCTTTCACGAAGTTTCAATTGCCAGTTCCATGCAGAACGTAAAGTATCTTCCAAGGTTTCCACGGCCTTCCAACCCAGTTCCTGGTTTGCAAAATCAGGGTTAGCCCAAACCTTTTCAATATCACCTGCACGACGTCCTACAATCTGATAATTCAGTTTAACGCCGGTAGCTTTTTCAAAACCGTTAATCAATTCCAGAACAGACACTCCGCGTCCCGTGCCGATATTGAACACTTCGACTTTTTCTTTCTGTGTCTTCTCCAGAATACGGCGGATAGCGATCACGTGTGCCTTAGCCAAGTCAACGACATTGATAAAGTCACGGATACAAGAACCGTCAGGAGTATCATAATCATCGCCAAACACGCTCAGTTTCTCACGGATACCGATTGCGGTCTGAGTCAGGTAAGGAATCAGATTTTGAGGAACGCCATTCGGAAGTTCGCCCAGCAATGCAGTAGGATGAGCACCGATCGGGTTGAAATAACGCAGCATGATCGCATTGATCGGAGCACCGGAAGCTACCGTATCACGGATAATCTCTTCATTGATCTGTTTTGTATTTCCGTAAGGAGATTCCGCTTTCTTGATCGGAGCCTTTTCCGTTACCGGCAATTCATCCGGCTGACCGTATACGGTACAAGATGAAGAGAATACGATTCCTTCCACTCCATGTTTCGGCATCAGTTCGAGGAGGTTGATCAGCGAAACCAGATTGTTGCGATAATAAAGCAACGGCTTCTCTACTGACTCTCCAACCGCTTTGCTCGCTGCAAAGTGAATGATCGCCTTAATTCCTTTATATTTGGTAAAGATAGCATCCAGACCTGCGAAATCCAAACAATCCAGTTTTTCAAAAGCAGGGCGAATACCTGATACTTTCTCTATATTGTCAACAACGTCGGCATTTGAGTTAGATAAATTATCGATGATGATTACTTCATATCCACTGTTCTGTAGTTCTACTACGGTGTGAGAACCAATGTATCCCGTTCCGCCCGTTACTAAAATTCTTTCTTTCATATTCTTTAATAAATGGTTAGTTTTTCGGCTTTTGTCGTTTGAGCTACAAATTTAAGGAAATAAAATGGAAATGCAATAATCTGCCGGCATTTTATTTAATAAAAGGCTATTAAAGTACGAATTAATGGCAGTCAGGTATTAAAAAAAGGATTGGAAACCCATTTCTGTATATGTTATACAGCAGGGTTTCCAATCCTATATTAAATTATCAACTGTAAGTCTTTACACCACACCGGAGAATCCCATGAATGCCATGGCGAGCAGGCCGGCGGTAATCAATGCAATCGGTGTGCCCTGCATTCCTTTCGGAACTTTCACCAGGCTCATCTGTTCGCGCAATCCGGCAAAGAGAACCAGTGCCAAACCGAAACCGATAGCGGTGGAGAATGCATACACAACTCCTGTCAGCAGGTCATAGTCTTTCTGGATCACGAGGATAGCCACACCCAGGATACAACAGTTGGTTGTAATCAACGGCAGGAACACGCCCAACGCCTGATACAAGGCGGGGGAAACTTTCTTCAGGATGATTTCCACCATTTGCACCAGTCCGGCAATCACCAGAATGAAAGTAATCGTCTGCAAGTATCCCAGTCCGAACACATCCAGCACAAACTTCTGAATGAGGAATGTGACAATGGTAGCGATAGTCAACACGAAAGCCACCGCGGCGCTCATCCCCATTGCAGTCTCCACTTTCTTGGAAACGCCCAGGAACGGGCAGATGCCCAGGAACTGCGACAACACGATGTTGTTTACAAAGATTGCCGAAATAAATATCAATATATATTCCATATTCTTTTCTTATTTAATAGAGTTAAGCTTTCTTGAAACTATTAATCAATGCGATGAGGTATCCCAGGGCGATGAAAGCACCCGGAGCCAGTACGAACACCAACATTCCGTATTCTTCCGGCAGGATAGTCAGGTCGAAGATCTTGCCTGTTCCCAGAAATTCGCGGACAGCACCCAGCAAAGTCAGGGCAATGGTAAAGCCCAGTCCCATACCGATACCGTCGAACATGGATGCCAGCGCATTGTTCTTTGCGGCAAAAGCTTCGGCACGCCCCAGCACGATACAGTTCACTACGATCAACGGGATGAAAAGGCCGAGTGTGGCGTACAGTCCCGGCACGTATGCCTGCATTACCATTTGGAGCAACGTCACGAAAGACGCAATCACCACAATAAACGAAGGGATACGCACCATATCCGGAATCAGGTTTTTAATCAGTGAGATCACCACGTTCGAGCAGATCAGCACGAACATGGTGGCCAGTCCCATACCCATGCCGTTGATAGCCGATGAAGTAGTACCCAACGTAGGACACATACCGAGCAGGAGTACAAACGTAGGATTCTCTTTGATAATCCCGTTCATCATTACTTTAAAGTTATTCATATCTGTCTCCTTTCTTAATTAGCACTGATAGAATCAGTAAGTTCCACTTTAGTTGTAGCACCCGTAGCAGCATCGGCATTTTCACCGGCGGCCTTTTGAGAAGCACCCGTAGCTCCGTTCACTTCTCCCCCTCCGGCTTTGTAAGCCTGATAAGCAGCATTCACGGCATTCAGGAAAGCGCGTGAGGTAATCGTAGAAGCGGTAATGGCGTCCACCTGCCCGCCGTCTTTGCTGACCGTCAGTGCGGCTTCACCCGGATTCATGCCCAGGATAGACTTCGTGCTTTCCTCGTGTGACACCGCCTGTTCACCCTTGGCAGGATCGTAAGCACCGAACCATTTGTCGGCCTTCGAACCCAATCCCGGAGTTTCCGTATGAGCCAGCAGGGAGTAGTTGTAGATTTTACCTTCGGCGTCAAAGCCAACCAGCACTTTCAGCTCGCCGCCGAATCCCATGGACTTGGCTTCAACAGCCGTGCCTACCATATTATCACCGTTCTTGGCCGGATAAACAATGAAATCGACATTCTTCTTGCCGTCTTTCTCGCTGAAGATCGTATCGCTTTCCGCCACCGGGTTGTTCGTAAATTCAGGAAGAACTTTTTTCAGGGCCTCGTTCAGCGTCTTGGCGTTCGCCTCGGCGATAGGCCCTTTCGTCAGTTCGTTCACATAAGCCAGCAACGCGACGGAGACAGCAGTCACTCCCGTCAGCACCAGCAACATATTTTTCAAAGATGATTGTAACTTTTTCATTTCTTCTTCGCTACCTCCCCAAAGCGTTTAGGTTTACAATAGGTATTAATCAGCGGAGTGAATGCATTCATTATCAGAATGGCGAACGACATACCTTCGGGATAGGCGCCGAACAGACGGATCACCACTGTCAGCAGACCGATGCAAACGCCATAAATCAGCATACCTTTCTTGCTCATCGGAGACGTCACATAGTCGGTTGCCATAAAGACAGCACCCAGCATCAGACCACCGGAAAGCAGTTGGAGCACCGGAGACACGTATTTTTCAGGATCCGCCAGATGCATGATGCCTGCGAACACGAATACGGTAACCAGGATAGATACCGGAATATGCCATGTGATAATTTTCTTCCACAGCATATACGCCAAACCGATCAGCAGAGCCAGCGCGCTCACTTCACCGAGACATCCTCCGTTTTGTCCGATCAACAGGCTCAACGCATCCGGAATCTGGCTTAAAGCGTCCGTATTGCCGTAGATCGCCTGTTTCATCAATGCCAGCGGAGTAGCTCCCGTCGTAGCGTCCGTGTAGGCGGTCAACTGACCGACTACCGGCCAACTGGTCATCTGCACCGGGAAAGAAAGCAACAGGAACACACGTCCTGCCAATGCCGGGTTGAAAGGGTTGCAGCCCAATCCGCCGAAAGACATCTTTCCCACACCGATAGCAAACAGTGCGCCGAGAATGATGATCCATACAGGCAGGTTGGAAGGTAAGTTGAATGCCAGCAACACACCTGTGATGATAGCAGAGCCGTCACAGATTGTCGTGGTAGGTTTCTTCAGTAAATATTTCCCGATTGCCCATTCGAAGAACAAACAAGCGGCCACGGAAGTAGCCGTGACAATCAGGGCACCCAGTCCAAAGAAGTAGAGAGACACTAGAAAAGCCGGAATCAGTGCAATCAGCACGCCGTACATATTTTTCTGTACGCTGTCTCCGCCATGAACGTGGGGCGATAGTGATACGATTAATTTATTTTCCATATTCGTTATTTTTTAGCTTGACGTGCACGAATCATAGCGCCTACCTTGCCTTTACCCAGACGGCAGTAGTCAAGTAACGGACGGTTGGCAGGACAAGTGAACTGACAGGAACCGCACTCGATACAATCCATGATTCTTTCTTTTTCCATTGTTTCAAAATCCCCGTTTTCGGACAACGCTCCGAGCAAGTACGGTTCCAGTCCCATAGGACAGGCGCTCACGCACTTCGCGCAACGGATACAGGTTTGTGCTTCCCCGCGCTTGGCTTCCTTCCGGTTCATAATCAGGATGCCGGAACTGCCCTTCGCAGTAGGAACGTCGATGTTCACCAACGCCTTACCCATCATCGGGCCACCGCCGATCACCTTTCCCGTGTCTTCCGGCAGACCGCCGCAAGCGTCGATCAACTGCTTCATCGGCGTACCGATACGGGCGAGGAAGTTGGACGGACGGGCCACCGACTTTCCGGTCACCGTAATCACGCGCTCAAACAACGGCTTGTTCTTCTGCACCGCTTCATAAACAGCGAAAGCCGTACCTACATTCTGCACGACAGCTCCCGTAGAGATAGGCAGCGCACCGCTTGCCACCTGACGTTTGGTGATCGCGTCAATCAGCTGCTTTTCACCTCCCTGCGGATATTTCACCTTCAAAGGCACCACTTCGATACCCGCATAACTGGAAGCTACCTTCGTCATCAACTGAATTGCGTCCGGCTTATTGTTCTCGATTCCGATAAACGCTTTATTCACTTTCACGGCTTTCATCAGGATAGACACGCCTACCATGATTTCTTCCGCGTGTTCCAGCATCAGCTGATGATCGGCAGTCAGATACGGTTCACATTCCACCGCATTGATAATCACGCATTCCGCCTTGAAAGAAGGAGGAGGACACAGTTTCACCTGTGTAGGGAAACAAGCACCGCCCAAACCTACGATACCGGCATCGGCAATCTTCTTCACAATTTCTTCCGCCGAAAGATCACATTCTTTCACCAGTGTCTTGCTGCGGTCGATTGTTTCTTCCCATTCGTCACCTTCCACATCAATGAAAATAGCAGGTTTCGCATAACCGCTGGCATCGACTATCGTATCAATCTTCGCCACTTTACCACTGACCGAAGAATGAATTGCTGCCGAAACAAAGCCGGCAGGTTCGGCAATCCGTGTGCCTACCTTTACCACATCCCCTTTCGCAACAACCGGTTTGGCAGGTGCGCCAATATGCTGGCCCAGCAGAATAACCGCTTTCGCAGGAACTTCCGCCGTAATGATAGGTTGATGTGCCGACAATTTATTTTCGTGTGGATGAACTCCACCAATTGAAAATGTCTTTAACATACAATTCTGTATTTTATTCTGTTATTATTCTGTTACTTTCGGAGCCTCAGCCGTTTCTTTTGGAGTAACCGTTTCTTTCGGAGCAGCCGGAGCTTCTTCCTTCGGTTTGCGCGGCGGGAAGTTCAACTCGATAATGGTATTCTGCGGACATACTTCCACGCACTTCCGGCAAGATTTACACTTGTCAGGATCGATGTAAGCCAAGTTGTTCTCCAGCGTGATAGCTTCGAACGGACACGTCTTCACGCACTTTCCGCAACCGATACAGCTCACCGTGCAAGCCTTGCGTGCCACAGCGCCCTTGTCTTTATTCACACAAGAGACATACACGCGGCGCGACTTCTTGCCTTGCGGACGGATTTCAATGATCGCCTTCGGGCAAGCCTTCACACAGGCGCCGCAAGCGGTACATTTCGCCTCGTCGACTTCCGGAAGTCCCGTTTCCGGGTTCATGTGGATAGCGTCAAACTGGCAGGCAGCCACACAGTCGCCACAACCCAGACAGCCGTAGCTACAACCCGTCTCTCCGCCATACAGCGAAGCGGCAATAGCACAACTCTTAGCACCATCGTATTGATTAATACGCGGACGGTTGGCACACGTTCCGTTACATCTCACCACTGCTACCATCGGTTCAGCCTCTCCGGCTGCCAGTCCGAGGATATCAGCAATTTTAGCCATGACAGGTTGTCCGCCTACGGGGCAGAATTTTCCATCCAGCGAGCCGGCTTTGACGCAAGCGTCGGCAAAACCGCTACAACCCGGATAGCCACATCCACCACAATTTGCCTGGGGCAACACTTCCCCTACCTGGGCAATCCGCGGATCTTCATACACGGCAAATTTCTTGGAAGCCACATAAAGAATAGCGGCCAGCACGAGCGCTATCGCTCCCAATGAAATCACTGCAATCAGAATCAAATTCATAATGTTCTTAGTTATTTATTGGTTTTATAGTAAATGAAAATTTTTGTTTCAGTCGCGTTTTATTGAGCCACAAAATGTAGTAATAAGGCACAAGGACAGCCAGAGAAAGAAGTGCCGCATACAGTTCATTCTCTATCAGTGCCATAAAAAGGAACAATGTAAAAATTAAAAGAACGAAAGGGATAATGAATGCCAAGGCCACCGCCTGCATTCCCATCGACGTTTCGCCGACCACCATTACGTTTTCCCCCACCTGGTAGGAAGCCGCAGCAGTATCAATTATATCTATGATTTTGTCCTTGCTGTCTGCCGAGGAACAGTGTCCCTTCACGCTGCAAGCCGCGCAAGCCGATGTCTGAACGATCCTCACCGACAGATGAGAACCCTGTATGTTTTCCACAATACCCAGATGCTTTATAGTATTATTCGTCATTTTGCAAACTCAACATTACAAATCGCGGCAAATTTAATCATTATTTGTGAACTACGAAGCATTCCCCGTATTTTTTATGTATAATCAAACATTATTTTTTGTGTTTTCGTTATCGCACACGGGTATTCTCGTTTCCCTCCTCCTCCTCGCGCTTCTTTCTATACCAGAGATACCGCAGTGTCCATTCGTGTATCTTCTCCAGCAGCTCCTCTTCCGTCAGACTGTCACAGTAGAAGTTCAGAATGGATTCGTAGTAGTGCAGTTTCATATCCTCCCCTTTTTTATATTCTCATAGCTGGCTTTCCCCATACCGGTTTCTTTGCATAAGTGAGTCATTGTCAAGTTTGCGCATTTAAGCGATTCATCGATAAAAGTACCTAGAAGGACGTGTTTGAAATTCTTTTTCATGTTCAATATCTATTAGTTGTTAAAAATACACCTTAGTATGTTATTTATTTTCACATTGGTTCTGACATATCAGAACCGTCTATTTTTTTGTTTTTCGTAGTTTCACGTCGTGTTTTGAAAATCAAGCACGTTTTGAAAGAAGAAAAGTTTTTGACCCGTAAACAACAAAGATTATGCCAAACCAGTACAGAATGTCATATTTCATGCCACCTATCGCTCCTGTCAGGAACGAACAGGGACGAATGGTTACTCCTCCCACGCTCCTCCCCTTCTGCGAAGTCTCCGTGGAGCAGGTCTTCCAAATGATTACCTGCAACGAGAATCTCAAACTCCTGACCGCTCAGGTACGCAACGCTCCGGACATGCGGACTGCCAAAGCGACACTGCTGCCTTACGTGACACCCTGCGGCACCTTCACACGCCGCAACAGCAAGTGTTTCGTATCCCCTTCCGGGCTGGTCGTGATAGATGTGGACAACCTCGACTCCTACGACGAAGCCGTCAGTATGCGCCGTCTGCTATTCGATGATCCCTTCCTCTGCCCCGTGCTCACGTATGTCAGTCCGAGCGGCCGGGGAGTGAAGGCTTTCGTCCCTTCCGGAACGCTGTATCCCGAAGACGAAGCACAAAATATCACGGAAAGTATGAACAAAGCCATGCAGTATGTCGAAATGGCATACGGCCCGGAACCTGACAATTCTGGCAGAAATGCCTCGAAAGGCGTGGACTGTTCGGGAAAAGACCTCGTAAGGGCCTGTTTCCTCAATTACGATCCGGATGCATTATTTCGTAACATTATTAATTCTCAATCTATAAAAAAATGAATGAACTTGAATCATTACGCCGCCTCACGGAGGCAGTAGAAACAGCCAAGGCTGACATTGCCCCCACTTACATCGAATACGTACACCTGGCGTTCGCCATTGCAACCGATTGCGGCGAAGAGGGACGCGACTTTTTCCACCGCTTGTGCCGGGTTTCCGCCAAATACCAACGCGAACACGCCGAACGGATATTCTCCAACGCACTCACTGCCAATCATGGGGATATGCATCTGGGCACGGTGTTCTATCTCGCCGAAGCGGCAGGAGTTACCGTCCGCAAAGAGGAGGTTGCAAACAGCCGGACAGGTACAAAAGGTACAGCAGGTACAGCGCAAAAACTTTCCGCACACACGTGCGCGCGTAATAAGGTATACAATAGCGAGAGTCCGGAGTCTGAGGAACTGTTGCCGGGTAGCGAACCCAAACAGCCGCTACCCACCTTTCCGGCAGCCGACTGGCCGGAACTCCTGCAACGTATTATGAGTTACGGAAGCACCGACGCACAGAACGATGTCATGCTATTGGGAGCACTGACCGCTCTGGGTTCTTGCATGGAACGGTATGTACGGTGTCCTTATGGCGGTAAACTCCAGTCCCCCTGCATGCAAAGTTTCATTATAGCTCTCCCTGCTTCCGGAAAAAGTGCCCTGTCATCCATACGGCTGCTTGTGGATCCTATCCATGACCAGCTCCGCGCCGAATGGGCCGAAGAAATAAAAGCCTACAAAAAAGCCAAAGCCGCCTACGAAGCAATGGGCAAGGAACGTTCTAAAATAGACGCCCCGCAAATACCGGCCAACAAAATGTTCCTCATCGCGGGCAACAATACCGGCACCGGCATTCTGCAAAACATCATGGACGCCAACGGAACAGGATTTATCTGTGAGTCCGAAGCGGATACCCTGTCCACCGCCATAGGATCGGATTACGGACACTGGAGCGACACCCTGCGCAAAGCATTCGACCACGACCGTTTGTCTTACAACCGCCGTACCGACCAGGAATACCGGGAAATTAAAAAAAGCTACCTCTCCGTCCTGCTTTCCGGAACTCCGGCGCAGGTAAAAGCCCTCATCCCTTCGGCGGAAAACGGGCTTTTCTCCCGCCAACTGTTCTACTATATGCCCGGTATCTGGCAGTGGGTAAGCCAGTTTACGACAGGAGACATAGACATAGAAGAGATATTCACCACCATAGGATTGGATTGGAAAAAGAAATTGGACTTACTGAAGGCACACGGTCTCCACACACTCCGGCTCACCGACGAGCAGAAACAAGAATTTGACACTCTATTCTCTGCCCTTTTCACCCGTTCGGGTATAGCCAACGGGAATGAGATGTATAGTTTCGTGGCCCGTCTGGGTGTCAACACATGCCGTATCATGGCGGAAGTGGCTGTATTGCGTGCGCTCGAAAGCGCACAGCCCTATCAACTCAAAGCATCTTCTACCCCTCTCCTGACTCCGGACAAGGAGATTCCCGATGACAATATCAAAGACGGCATCATCACCCGCTGGGATGTCAAGATCACTCCGAATGATTTCAAAGCGGTGCTCCAACTTGCCGAGCCCCTCTACTGCCATGCCATGCATATACTTTCTTTCCTTCCTCCCACAGAGATCAGTCGCCGGGCAAACGTCGAGCGTGATTTTTTCTTCATGAAACTGGGGACCACGTTTACCCGCAAACAGGTACGAGAGCAGGCAGCTGTCATGGGTATTAAGGAGAACACCGCGCTCATCTGGCTGAAACGTCTGGTAGACTACGGAGATCTGGTTCACGTAGACGGCAAAGGAAACTATATGATTGCTCGCGCGCGTGTGCGTGCGTAAGAGAGCCCCCGGAAAAGTGTACCTGCTGTACCCGAAACCACAGTAGTGTGTTGTAAGACGTTGTATCTTGTAAGACGTAAAGCATAGCTTTAGAGTGCGTAAAGCTATGCTTTAGCTGTCTTAAAGCGGTGCTTTTGTTATCCTAAAGCGAATCCCTCTAAGGTTCTCCCAATGCATCCACAATCACTCTCACCTCCAATGGTGTATAAGAACGGTGTTCGGGTTGGTAGCCCAGATCATACAGGCGTTGCTGAAGTCCGGGACACCGTTCGATCCATTTCTTCATCTTTCGATATGCGGCAATATCGGTCAGTTCGGGAGAATAAAGTTGCGCCAGTTCCATGCGTCCATAAGCACGTATCGTGAATTCTTTCATAATGGATAAGTTTTAAATTATTAGCTACAAATGTAACAAAAAGCCTTCACATTTCCTACGCTTTTCCGTTGAATAACCGACCGTTACTGTCCTTAACCGACAACAACCGCATACAATTGTATACAACTGATTTTCCGGGATTACGGGGTGTTATCTTTGTATCGTCGGAAGGGAAACAGCTCCCCACGACAATATGTTTAACCCTTTAATTTATAGTGTTATGATTCGTTACAAAATCTATCAGAACCAGCAGAAGAAAGGTGTGAATGCGGGCAAGTGGTTCGCCCGTGCGGTAAGCGACGAGACATTCGATCTGGCCAAGCTCGCCGAACACATGTCGAAACACAATTCACCGTATTCGAGTGGTGTCATCAAAGGTGTACTCACCGACATGGTGGACTGTATCAAGGAATTGCTGCTCGACGGCAAGAGTGTGAAAATTGACGATCTCGCCATTTTCGGTGTGGGAATCCGCAGTAAGGCAGCCGAAACGCTGGAGGATTTTTCGTTGGAGAAGAATATCACCGGTATGCGCCTCAAAGCACGTGCCACCGGTAACCTCTCGACTACCAACCTGAAACTCGACAGCCAACTGAAGCAGCAAGCGGAGTATCAGAAGCCGACTACCGAAGGAGGTGGTTCCGGTAATACGCCGAATCCCAACCCGGGCGGCGGTGGAGTGACTCCTGATCCGTCAGTCTAATTTCTTAACCTTAAAAAAATAAATTATGAGCAATTCATCGTCACGCCGCTCCGTATGGAGCCTGGTTCTCAAAATTATCATTACTGTCGCCACCGCCATAGGGGGTGTGCTCGGAGTGCAAAGCTGTATGTAAGCTGATGAGAACTATCACACTGATTATCATTCATTGCAGTGCCACGCCGGAGGGGAAATCCCTTTCGGCGGAAGCCTGCCGACTGGACCACATCCTCCACCGGGGATTCCGCGACATCGGCTATCATTTCTACATTACACGCGACGGAGAGATCCACCGTGGCCGTCCTCTCGAAAAGGTCGGGGCACACTGCCGTAACCACAACTCCCACTCGATAGGTATCTGCTACGAAGGAGGACTGGATGCTGACTGTTGCCCGAAGGATACTCGAACGCTTGAACAACGGGGTTCCCTGCTGGCTCTATTACGCGAACTGCGCAGGCAGTTTCCGAAAGCGTTGATCGTGGGGCACCATGATTTGAATCCGATGAAGGAGTGCCCATGCTTTAGCTGCACAAAGGAGTATTCTAATATATAAACAGCTGCGGGAGGCAGTGTAATACTGTCTCCCGCAGCTGTTTGTTTTGTTAAAAATATCAACTATCTTCACAGACCGTTGATATCGTGGGAAATTAACACCGGATACCCCCCGGTGCCGGGGTTATAGACCGGAAAGGTACCGTCGTACTCTTTCCAATCTATGTAATGTAGGAGAATCATGCGTTAACATGAAACTAGGGACCTACATTCTCTTCATCTCACATACAAACACTCTAAGTGCTAATTACATCTCAACATTTTATTTTATACCACTTTCATTCTCACGAACATTCATTATATAATCACCAGGCGTACAATCATTTTATACCCACCGGTCCTCAAAATTCAACCATTAGAAAAAATAAAAATTACAATAGTCTATAAAGCTCATTCGCTGCTTCCTGTTCTTTTTCTATCGTAAAGTATTCTATCACCCTTTTCCTTGCAGCATCCGCATATTGCTTTCTCAAAGAATCATCTTTCAATAGTGTATCTATGGCCGCGGCATACTCCTTACTGTCCGAATTATTAACCTCAATTCCCGTTACACCATTTAATGAAACCCAATTAACCCCCGATCCTTCAATATGAAAAGTAACAGCAGGGCATCTACAATACATTGCTTCGGCAAGCGCAAGTCCAAAAGCCTCATTTTTGGTAATAGAAGGAAAAGCAAATACATCTGCTGCATGAAGATAACATCGTAACTCATCGTTACTTAAACGTCCCACAAAACTGACGCGTTCCAAATTTGCCTTAGCTTTTAACTCCTCAGTCAAAGGACCTTGTCCAGCTATAACAATATGACAATCTGTAGTAATATATTTCTCTGCTTCAATCAGGTACCTTAGTCCCTTATACTCCACATGACGTCCGATAAAAAAGATCAGCTTTTTATTATGATATTTTTTACGAATATCTTTTATTATCATCTCATCGTTATCTTGTAAGTCAAGGCGATGAATATTTATTCCATTAGCCACAACTTTTACTTTCTGTAAAAAAGGTTTTAATGGTAATGAAGCATCCCTATACTTGGGACTTGTTACAATAATACTGTCCGCACGTTCTAACAACTTACGTTCATTCCCTCTCACCAATGGATAAATATATTTCTGTTTCGTAATATCCAAATGCCAATGAACGATTAACTTCGTACTGGCAGGAATTAATCTAATCAATAGAAATGCAACAAAAGGATTAGGATGATGAAAATGAATAATATCAGGCTGCCAAGATTGGATATTTCTTTTTAAATAAGAATAATAAAGAAAAGAAAATGATTGGCTTGCTACTTTCATAAAACACCCGATTCGCAAAACCTGTATACCGTTTATTTCACTGCAAATAGTCCGATTGGAATCATTAAAACATATAACCCGGTTATTATACCCCTCTAACCCTTCCACAATATCCTGACATACAGATTCAGTACCACCAAGATATGGGTAATAATACTTAGAGATATGAAGTACTTTTTTCCCCTTTTTTTCACTATCTTTCATTAGATATCAAAATTCTATTATTTAATTAGCATTCGCTGTAATAGTCCTCATATAAAATTCCATAAACTCTTTTTATCAACACCCCAAACTACCAATCTAGTATTACCTAATCAAAACATAATAATTCCTCATAGGAACGACATTCAACGTTTAAACTGTATTTTAATAAATCTTTTAATTATAGATTTTAGTAGATAAAACCTCTTTATCAGTATTTTATAAAGAAATGAATTATTTGACTTTTCAGAAGAAGTAGAAACATTTCCTCCATGTCTTCTATAGCACATGAGTATTTCCTCTAAAAAATATACACTTCGATGATACTTAAATAACCAATACATACCAATCCAATAATCATGTGCTACTATATTCCTAGGAAAAGGCAAACACTCTTTCAATACTTTTCTATTAAATGCCATACAACAACCAAGAAATCTCGTTTTATAAAAATTATATAGAAAACTATTAGAGTTATGTAAAGTATCAAAGTACTTTCGATTCAAAGATTCACCTTTAGAATCTACCAATAAAGCATTATGAACCACTAAATCATATTTTTGCAAAAAATAAAGACAACGCTCTATTTTATTTAATTCCCAAACATCATCCTGATCTGAGAAAAATATAAAATTACCAGAAGCATATCGTAAAGCATTTTCAAAGTTTCCAACAAAGCCATGCTTCTGAGCATTTTTCACAATTTTGATACGACAATCTCGGAAATCATTTACAATTTGCAAAGTTCCATCTGTGCTCCCATCATCAGAAATAATTATTTCATCTTCTAATGTAAGTTGCTTTAATATAGACTCTATTTGCTGTTTTATGAACTTTTCGCCATTGTATACAGCCATACATACACTAACTCTAACCATTCTTTACTAAACCTCTTAAGAAATGATAGAATATAGCAACATAATAAGGCATATATCCCAAAAAAGCAATAATAATATGTTTCTTATCCTTATCAAAACACATATCACGATATTTTACGCAACTTCCCGCGTCATTAAACCAAGCAATAGTTTGATTTAGATATTTAAAAGGATATTTCGAGAAAAGCATCATATTATACTGATAATCAGCAAAAAGAGAATACTTCACATTATAATTATATTTTTTATAAATTGATTTTGGATAAAATAAAGCTTGGTGCGGCATATTTCTTATAGCCAATTTATAATAATTATATTTCCCTCCATATATATCTTTGCTAACACAACGATACACATCACCATGATACACACAAACATTACTTATTTGCATTCGCGGTACGATATCCTGCAATATATGATATGAAATTAAGTGGTCATCTCCGCCCAAAAAAAGAACAAAATCTCCACTAGCTTGCTTTAACCCTTTATTCATTGCATCATAAATCCCATTATCTTTTTCACTGACCCAGAAGGAAATTCGATCTGCATATTTTTTTATTATTTCAATTGTACCATCGGTACTTTTTCCATCAATAATTATATATTCAATAGAAGTATAACTCTGATTTATAACTGAAAGAATAGTCTCTTCAATTGTTTTAACACAATTGAAAGAAACAGTAATTATACTAATCAACGGACTTTTATTATTTTCCATACTTCACACTATTATATGAATAGAAATAAAACACAAAGAGAAATGTTATAGGAAATTCTAAATATCTTTCATTAGACTGAAGTAAAAGAAAAGCTAAGAATAACCATAAAGGAGATATGCTAAAGTTCATTCGTTTTATAGATCGATATACTTGGGACAAAAAAATGAATGCCCAAATAAAACCCATAGATGCGAAACCATAAATAAGTCCATTGCTGCAAGCTACATTACCCAGCTCCTCAGACCTCTTCCAAAAATCAATAGTACCTAATCCATATCCCCAATAGGGTCGTTCTAACGCCATTTGCCACATAGCCAAAATATCTAATGTTCTACTTACTTTAGATACACTAGCTTTTTCAGCGAAGAGTTTATCATATACTGTTTCGCTATTCAAGATAGCGACTATTACACATAAAAAAGAAATGATAATTAATGGATAAAGCCAACGTCTAATCCTCCTTTTCATAGGCAACTTCCATACACAAGCACATAAGAATAGTAGAAATACAATATATCCACCAGTAGAGAATGTTAATATTAGGCCTATTAATATCACTATTAATTTGATTAATTGCCCTTTTTCCCATCTCCAGTGTCTTACCTCATCAATATGCAACCATAGAATCGTATTTAAAATAATTTGACAAGCTCCTGGTTCATGCCAAATTCCTGCAAATCGTCCAAAATGACTGGGCCAACCAATTGAATAAATAAAAAACATTTCATAATCAGTTGAAACATGCAAAATTGTTAGAGGTAATAAATCTATTTCTGTCAACAGAAACACAGGAATACCTAATAAAACTATCCAAAAAACGACATTAGTTAAAAGACGCCTAAAATAATAAAAATCATATCGGGAAATAACTAAATATGAAGCAAACATTGCTACAAGATAGCCTACTATCGAATTTTCTTTAGGAGGGCTATAAAAAAAGATCATTCCTAGTCCACAAAGAAAGAAAACAAATAAACAATAATAAAATGATTTATTCTTAACACCTAAAGGGATACGGGATCTATATATAAAACTATTAACAACAGCAATAATCAGAAAAAAAACAAATGCGACTCCTGGAGTTACATACTGAAACCAAGCAATTGTTCCCGTAGTAAAAATAAAAACAAGAGCAACAAAATAATCCCATATATACTGTTTCCTTTTTGTTAATATCATAATTCACTACCACACCATTACTTTGTTAGTATATTCCCTTTAAACACGAACTTTTCTTGAGTAATCCATATCAGCTTTCCATTACTTTAATAATCCTTTCAGCAACTGTATCCCAAGAGTATTCATTGATATACCAATCTCTCTTATTTCTAACATTTTGTTTTATACGATCATCACAAAGCAATTTATTCATTAGATTAGCCAATTCACCGATATCATCTTTATCTAATAAATACCCTGTTTCACCATTCTCTATAAAAAAAGGCATCTCATAAGCATTGCGTCCAATACATGGAAGACCAAATGTCAAAGCTTCAATAAAAACCAGTCCATATGCTTCAAAATATGAAGGCATAACAAAAACATCACATAAGTTGAACAATGTTGCCAACTTTCGAGAGTCACAATCACCCATAAAATAATACCCACTAACCTTATTTTTAGGAAATGGATTAGTAGAGGGACCTGCAACATAAAATTCTACATCAGGCCGTATTTTTTTTAGGTGACAAAAAGCGTCATAACACAGTAAACCACCTTTACGACGAAAATCCCTCCCTACAAATAGCAATTTATTACCTTGCTTTTCCCCATAATTAATAAGTGTTTTATCCAAGTTGATTCCTCCTCCAACATGATAAACTTTAGAAGACGGAATACCACAACGTTCTACTAAATCATTTGCCAGCCATTTTCCCATAGTATAAATGCCACTACATCCCGTATAGTACTCATTCTGAATTAAAGCTCTCCGTTCAATAGCCTTAATAGATAAATGTCCAAAAGCAGAAACTGCAAAAATCTCAGGAATATATTTAGCTATATATTCAATATATGAAACAGAGAGGTCTTGATATATATAAGTTTTCAGATGAGATGAATCATATAAAACTTCTGAAAACTGAAGTACTTTTCCTTCTTCAGTATTACCTATCATTCTACGAGCATAACTTCTTTGTCTTTTAATTTTCGTTATCCCCATATCAAGCAAACTCCAAACATAGCACCCAATACGTTCTACAAAGTTTTTATTTAGATTAATGTCTTTTACTGATGTTTTTCGTAATAACGCAGTATAAAGTCCCCAGCTTGTACCCGACCAAGTTTTTGGCCTATCCTTTAACCATTCAGCCAAAAAAAATATTTTCAAATTTGACATATCATTTCATCAATTTCTCATATAAACTATATCTACATTATAACTAGCATAATAAAAAAAACGTAACTATTCTTTCACTAAGTGCTTCCAGAACTTCCAACCGATGCAGAATTTCACTATTCCCTTAAAGTATCTCTTTAAACAATGCCAATAATAAGCAGAAGGAACCTCATAATAAAATTTATGACTACGAACAGGAACACGCCAGTCCTTCCCATACCAAAACTCAAGAATCTTCTCTGGATCTTTGACACATTTACATTGTACACCCAAAAAAATAATATCTTGGTATTCTTTAAAAAATCTCTTTGGAGTCACACAAGTACATAGCCTATAGCACCATGGGGTCCAAATAGAAAAGCCCAAGGGACCTAATATATAAACATCAATAAAAGAATTATCTCCGATTTTAAATGAATATATCTGCCGTCTAATCATACGACAGAGATAAAGTCCATTATCTTGAAAAAAAGGAAGGTTATTAAATAATTTATCTTCATCATCAATAAATACATCTACATCTTCATCACCTTTGATAAGTCCATGTTCTCTTACCGCTCCCAATAAAGTTCCAACATTTAAATAAAAATCAAGTCCTACTTTACCAAACACTTCCTTTGTTTTAAGAATAAGATTACGTGCTTGCTCTTCTGTAATAGCTTCCATATTATCATACTTTATATCGGAAAGCTCATCATTATAGACAAAAGTTTTTCCTTGAATCATTATAGTTTTCTGAGTCATACCTAAATCGTTATTACGTCATTACTATTATAAAAATCAGCTATCGTTTGAACCATAGCTTTCGACACCTCATCATCGATATACGAATTATTTACAAGAGTTTCTATGCTTTTTACAAAAGATAAGATTTCGTATCGAATACCCTCACCATCGAGCTGATAAAAATATCGTTTATTATTTACTGGATTTTCAAAACGGATTTCAAAGTAATCAGTTTTCCACCAAGGAGCAGGAACATAAATATACCCTTTTGTACCACTAATAATCAACTCTCCCTCACTTTTAGCCCCTTTTCCAACTTTAAATGATGCTACGGCATTAGAATATACATAAGTAATATTAGTAAATAGATCGAAATTATCCCATTGTTCATCAAAATGAGATACTATATTTTTTGAAAGATAATTGGTACCCAAAAGTTGATATATAGGCAACATAGCAGTTGGTCCCCACGCACAAATACTATTCCATGTATTAGAACGTTTTTTTTCTTTTTTAGATTCTAGATCGGAGAGACTTGTACAAACAGCATCCACTGAAATAATCCGACCAATTACACCACTTTTGGCTAATAAAAGCATTCTATAATAAGCTGTCGAAAAAGCAGTCTTTATAGAGTCCATTAAAATACATTTATTCTCTTTTGCCAGCAGTCTCAACTCTGCCAAATGATCAATATTTATCGCAATAGGCGACTCACACAATACATGTTTACCTTTACACAAGGCCATTTTAATTTGTTCATAATGTTTCAATGGAATCGAAACTATATAAAGAGCATCTACATTCTCTAAAAGAATTTCTAAATTGTCAGTTTTTATCGGTAAGTTTTTTAAACGGTCAGATAATTCAGAGTCATCTTGCGTACAAATACCTACGATTTTTACCCCATTGACAAAACTACTTTCATTTTCAAATTTGTTGAGAATACCTGATTCTCCTACAAGTCCAATACATAATTCTCTTTTCTCTGCCCTAAGTTCAGAACTAGATATCCCTTGAGTACGATCAAGATAAACAACTTTACAGAACTCGTTAAGATACTCAAAATGTCCTTTCCAATCACTACCAATTGCAAATATATCTACTCCAAAACGTCGAATATCATCAATCTTCTGGCCCTCATATTCCTCAATAATAATCTCATCTGCCAAACCTGTAGCCTTTACAGCTTCTATACGTTCTATTAATGACTGCCGCACATTGATTTTTCCACGAGCTACATCAAAACTGTCAGCTGTAATTCCTACAATAAGATAATCGCCAAGTGCTTTTGCACGTTTCAAAAGCCTTATATGCCCATAATGTAGTAAGTCATATGTTCCGTATGTTATAACCTTTATCATACATTCGGATTACTTAAATCATTCCACGTTTCTGCATATCTTGCAATGCATCTACTAACTTTATATTATCCTCAATACTCAAAGCTCCTATATGCCCTACGCGGAACACCTTGTCTTTTAATTCACCACCATTAGGACATACCCAAATCTGATACTCATCTTTCAAGATAGTAAATATATCATATGCAGAGGTTGTAGTAGGATGCAGAGGCGTTACACAATTACTTAAAGACTCCGAAACTATCTCAAAAGGCATATCCTTTATACGTTTACGAAAATCGGTTGCTATTGTAGCTATCCTTTTTATTTCATTCTCAACACCACCAGCTCCCTCAATCTCACGTAATCGTATATTTATCTGCCGAAGTATCCCCACAGCAGGTGTCCATGGCGTCTGTCCTCGTTCGCCATTCTTCAAAGCTTCTCTCAAACTCAAATACATACATTTTATAGGATGTTCTTCTACACGCTGCTGTGCCCGTTTTGACAAAACTATCAACGATATGCCCGGAGGACAAGCCAATGCCTTCTGTGATCCAGCAATCACCACATCAACTCCCAAATCAGCCATATCAAACTCATCTGCTAAAAAAGAACTAATAGCATCCACAACGAAAAGCATATTATTACGCCGACAAAAATCACTGATTAGTTCTTTATCATAAAGAACACCTGTAGACGTTTCATCAATATTTACCAAAAATGCTGTATATCCCCTTCCTTCGAATTCAACAAGCTGTTCTTTTCTAATATTATGCCCTAACTCCATTTGAATGACAGAATGAGGAATATGATGTAGTTCAAGCATCTGTACAAAACGATGCCCAAATGAGCCACCATCTATAACCAATACCTTATCATCAGGAGAAAGTACATCCATTACAGTTGCTTCCATTGATGATGTACCTGAACCTGTTATAAACACCACACGAGCATCTTCTTCTGATTTAACAAACAATTTCACCAATCGCTCATTTTCAAGCATTATCTCAGAAAATTCTAGAGTTCTAAAATAAGGTACTTGTTCGGCACCTATGCCCCGAACTGTCTCATCAGACATCACTGGGCCAACTGTAAAATTAAGCATATATGATATAATTCTATTTTTATAAAAGGGGATTTATACACTTCTCGGCTTCACGATATACTGATAAGCAAAATTCCCCATCAGTCTTCATATTCGTAAAAACTTCCAATAAAACTGGAGAATCATGATCAGTACGGATAAACTCATTTAGTGCCACGGAAAATGATTCCTTATCATCTGCTTTCAGATATTTATATTCCATTGACTCAGCCCAACCTTGCGCTTTATGATTGTGAGCTGCACCAATATGTTTGTCAATTGTTGGAATAGCATTGCTAGAGGGAACAATATGGAATTCTGCTCCACCACCATTATTTATCAATAGAATACGAATATTACTTTTCTTGTGTTTAATAGCCAATGCATTCATACCATAAAAGAAACTCAAGTCACCAATAACAAGAAAGGACATCGTATCAGTAGCCACTGATTGTCCTATAAAAGTTGGCAAACACCCATCAATTCCAAAGGAATTTACATTACTATATACTTTTATTGAAGGATCGATATCAAAGAATTGTGTTAGTCGTGTAGCATTCAAAATACTCAAATGCAAAATACTATCTTTGGGAATTACTCGTGTAAACTCTTTTATAACATAAAAATTTGTGAAGGGCATCTCGGGAAGTTTAATTGCCTCTGCCAATTCTTGCCAACGATGACAATATGTACCATCTGTTGGAATTACATTCTTCGTAAAGTAACTAAAAAAATACGCAGGCTTACATTCAAACAAAGCAGTCTGACTCTTAAACACATCACGAATCACACCTTCTTGATCTATTGACCAATGTTCAAATTTGCCTTGATGAGCTTTTAATAGATCTTTAATGCGCTCCTGAAAATTGTTCCCTAAAGTGATAACAACTTCAGGGAGCAATCCTTCTATACTTTCTGCATTAAGTGCCTTAATAATAGGTTCTGCCCAAACCATTTGAGAACAACGAAAATTACTAAGGTTATCAAGCAAAATAGGAACTTGTGTATAACTACAATACTGTCTCAAAGCCTGATGAAGATTTTCATCATCACTGCAATCTTGTCCCATCACAACTATTACACGTTTCCTATTACTCAAAGTTTTGACCATTTGTTGCCACATTTCTGTATCATCAATTGCAACATAATCTATTTTACGTACTTGAGCATTCTTTAGTTTCTTAAGACTTTCATTCCATAGTGCGTTAGTATCACCTACTAAAGGAATATTAATATGAACAGGTCCAGGTTGATGCTGTTTCAAACTAATAAAAGCCTCATTCAACAAACGTTGGCAATACCATATATCATCAGCATCTTTAATAACTGGTAATGATACGGACTTCTTCACTACACTTGTAAAAATAGCAGGTTGATCTATCTTTTGCGTTTCAAGTTGATTCAACGTATAGGGACTACGATCACAAGTTATTATAACTAATGGAGCATGGCTATAGTAAGCCTCAGTTACGCCTGTCAAATAATTACTTGCAGCTGTCCCACTCGTACAAGCAATAGCTATAGGTTCTTGTAATTGCTGGCACATACCCAGTCCGAAGAATGCAGCATTACGTTCATCAATAACCGAAAAACATTCAAAGTAATCATCTGTTTCCACGGCTGTCACAAAAGGGATATTACGAGTTCCAGAAGACAAAACCAGTCTTTTTATACCATACTGTTTAAGTAGTGAAATAAGTAGAAAGTTACTCATATTTGTTATTTCCATATTTTATAATCTTTTAGTTAATCAAAATGATAAGACACATCCTCATGGTAAATTAGTCCTGAACCACCCGTCATATACAAAACATCTCCTACAACCATACGACACATCCCACTCACCAGCACTACTGCCATATTAGCAACTTCTTCAGGAAGAGCATAACGCCCTATTAAATTATTAGAAAGACTTAGATCTTCAGTAACACCAGTTTTCATCAACATAGGAGTCGCAGTAGGTCCTGGTGCAATCCCATTCACAACAATACCATAAGGTATAAGCATTCGCGCAAGTCCCTCAGTTAAACTACGAACTGCCCATTTTGACATTGCATAAGCAGAATTAGCAGGACGTAGACTACTTGATGAGCAAATATTTAAAATATTTCCCTTAATCTCATGCTTTACCATATATCGAGCAACAATACGAGATAAGAAAAATACTCCTTTCATGTTAGTATTAATAACAGTATCAAATTCCTCCTCTGTACAAGAGTTAATATTTCCACCCTCCAATCCCGCATTATTCACAAGAATATCAACATTTCCTATATTTTCTATTACTCCTTGAAAACATTGCTCTAACTGATTAATATTTGTAACATCCATTTCTATACCATGAATATACCCGTTCCATTCTTTACACTCTTGCAATAATTTACGACATACCTCATCCACTCTTTTTTGTTTACGCCCAGTAATTATCACACAAGCTCCTGCATATAAGAATGATCGAGCTATTTGAAATCCAATGCCACTTGTTCCACCTGTAATTATTGCAGTACGTCCTTTTAATAATTGGTTCGGTGATAAAGATGTAACTTCAACTCTTATAATAGGTGCAAATTGTCGAAGAATCCCACTAATTATCCTTTTTATCCTTCCAACCATTTTTCTATACCTTTCAATTCGTTAATAAGTACGTTCAATGATTGTTCTCGTCTTAGAGCAATGATTTTGTGTACTTTATCATAATCAATAGTATTATTCAATGATTCTTTACCAGTGACCATAGAACGGTCTCTCAAATCAAGCATCTGTAGAACCTGTGCATTTTTTGTATCGCATTGTTCACGTGAGAAAAGACAAAATGGACGTTTGTAAATAATACTAAAAAGCATTCCATGGTAGGAATTTGTTACTATACACTCTGCATACTTTACTAATGAAAGAAACTCTTCCACACCTGCATCATAACGCATTATATGGCCATTGGGATTACTTCCACTAAGACTAATATCAACCACTTTCACAGCCTTTTCTTTTGATAAACGGTCTGCATACTTTGTCATGGCTGGATTAAAACGACGTGAATAAAGCAACACATAAGGTTCATCAATCTGTCGTGGTGCTACTATTGTATCATAATCACTGGCTGTAAGTAACAAAGTTGGATCAATAACCTGTTCAACCTTTACTTCTGTAGCTTCACGAGTAAAGTCAAGAAACTGATTCTCACGCAAAGCAAGGTAACGGAAGTTACGTAATTTAGCTTTAAGAGCTTCTTTATCAATAGACCTAAGATCTGTATCACCAAAGCTTGCAGCATAAGCCACACTATACCCATTACGCATTACATCATAGTTTGCAAAATAGCCATCGTCAAAACCGAATTCTTTATAACAAAAAATAGTATCACTACCACAGACAAATCCATCAATACCTTCACGTCCACATATTGTATCAAAATTTTGTGATGTGTACTTATCCTTAGTATGCAGAAAAAACTGATCATAAAACGTCATAAACTTTTCATAATTTTCTCGTATAGCTTGCATACTATACTCTATACGTTTACACGCTTCATCATCTTGATCCCACATATTTTCAAAAGGATGCAATGGATCCATATTAGCTAATCTATCCGGACAATAGTCTACAAACATTGCGCGCCATTCCATTGATTCACCAAGTTTATTTATAGCCGTATTTAAAGCCCATGACTGTAATGCGGAACCATAATTTGTGAAATTAGCGTATTTATTATAGCTGACAATTCCAAAAGTCTTCATTTTATTGGGAATTAATATAACATATATACAATAATTATTCTGTAATTTACATTTGACATATTGTTTTTTTCAGAAGATAAAAAATGCACTATATACAGAAAGCATCAATAATGTAATCTACTTTTAATAATAGAAACTATTTTAGTTGTTATTTTAATGCGTTCATTAGTAGTAACCCCAAAAAGATAGATACTAATAGATACAGACAAGACACTTACTACAGTTGATATAACCAAACGAGCGAAAGACTGATCAAAAAAAAGAATGATAATAAAAGGAAAGATAACGGCCATAATAGAAACGATAATTATCCGCCCCACAACCTCACGAACAAATTCCCCAACAGGAAAATTGAGTAATTTTTTCATAATCCATAATCGTACAATATCAACTCCTACGTATACACAAGCAAATACTATGTACGCTGTTTCTACTGGTGCCCCCAATTTGAATGTCAACCATGTTATTGGAAACACAAGACATCCAATAGAAGTTATCCAAAGAACATAACGACGAATTGTCCCTGTAGCCATACAAGCCGTATAACCAGTATTACCTAAGCGATCAATCATTGTTCCAATAGTAACAAGACGAATAAAGGTCACTGTATGCTCCGGTACTTTTCCTAACCAAAAATCAAGTATATAATGTGTCTCCAACAAAATGGGCAGAGATAAAGCAAACAGTAGAAAATAAGAAAATTTTGCTCCACGTATTACTAACTTATTCATTACATCAAAATTACCTATTGCATATGACTTCGTTATTTGAGGATTCAAAGCTGTTGTAAAATCGTTAACAAATCGCATCATAGCGCTCTCCACCTGAGTAGCAATACCACAAGCCGCATTTACACCTACACCAAAAAACATATTAATAAGGATATTTATCCCCTGAGTGTTAAATAAGTAAGCTGTATTAGTAAAAAAGCCCCAACCTGCAAATGATGTCATATCCCTGATTAAAGTACGATCAAAAACCAATTGATAACGTGTTTCAAAAAAATGCCGATTACAATACACCCCATAGACTATACGAATGGTCATCGCAACCAAAACAAGAAGTAGTGAATAAACTACCAACTTATCCCATATTGAAATATAAAGTAAATAGGCTATTAGAAGTTTAAGGATAACCTCTAAAATACTGACGTACGCAAAAGCAGACATTTTCTCGTGTGCTATAATTACTGCATTATATGGCACACTGACAAGATTAATTACAAAAGTGATCAAAGAACATTGCAGTACCCAATTTGCTGCTTCCAATCGATCAAGCGGAATATTCATTTTATAATTAAGAAACCATATCCCAACCGTTTCTCCTAATATTAGAATGAGCAATGATATTCCTACTTGAATATTTATACTAGTAGAGAATATCCTTCTCAATTTCCTCATATCAGCACGCCCCAATTCGAAAGTAATAAAACGGCTGATTGAAGCGGATAATGCCCCTGACACAACAGAAAACATTACAACAACACCTCCGACTATATTATAGATACCATAATCCTCAATACCAAGCGCAGAAAGTACTACACGACTGGTAAAAAGTGAGACTAGCATTACAAGAGCAGTACGTACATACAACGTTAATGTATTTTTTACTATCCGCTCATTGTTTTGTTTGGAATAATCTTTCATCTCAAATGAACGTCCATATCAAGTGTTTGATACTATAAAACATTTTTTAAGATGCCTTTCCCATTATAAATTCCCTCCCCAATCACCTACTTCCACGCCATTCATCAGCTCGGTATTTCTTATCTCAATATGCATTCTTCTCTCCAACAATCACATTTGCTATAGTCTTATAAATGATATATAAATCGAGCAATATCGTCCAATGCTCCATATACCAAATATCAGCCTGAACACGACCTTCCATTTGAGACAGCTCTTTCGTTTCACCACGAAAACCATGAGTCTGTGCCCAGCCAGTCACTCCAGGCTTAATAAAATGACGTACCATATACTTATCAATCAATCGCGCATAAGTCTCTGTGTGAGCTAACATGTGAGGACGAGGTCCAACTATAGACATCTCACCTTTAAAGACATTAATAAACTGAGGAAGTTCATCTATATTAGAACGTCGAAGGAAGTCTCCAAATTTAGTCTTTCGAGGATCATCAACTGTTGCCTGCTTTTTGTCTGCTTCATCATTCACTCTCATGGAACGAAATTTATAGCATTCGAATTCTCTGCCATTCAATCCTGTCCTCATTTGTTTGAAGAATACAGGGCCGGGAGAAGTCAATTTTATGATAGTTCCCACAATTAGGTAAATAACAGGAAAAATAGTAACCAGAAAAATACCAGATAACACAATATCAAATAGTCGTTTCAAAAAACGATTCTCTACTTTACTTAAAGGTTCATATCTCAAATTCAAAATTGGCATATTACCAATCATACTATGCCAGATACGTTGGGGAAATCCTTTACAAACATTAGGGACACCATGAAAATGAAGTAAATGATTCTCACAATAGTTTATAATGGGAACATTATACCGTCCTTGATCCATTGCCAAAGAACAGAATACATGTTTTACGGATGTTTTTCCGGACATAAAATCGGCAAAATTGTCTGGATTGCCCAAGTAACGGCATTGAGAGGAGAAAGTCTCATTCGGGGTAACATCAAAATAACCGACAACTTCATAAATGGTAGCCAAAGAGCTTTCCATTTCCTCATATAATGTATGCATATTATCTCCTCCACCGATAAAAACAGCATAGCTTTTATGTTTACCTTTCGCACAATAATCAATCAGTAAACGACGGATAATTATGCGGTAAACACTTAATACGACAAAAAGGATAAAAAAATAGATAATAAAAAATAGAGGAGATATTATGGAGATTCCACTAAAAGCCATGATACACGCCCAAAAAACAGAAAAGATGATAATATTCTTCAGCACACGTACCACAAGCTGATCAGCACGAATCGCCCGACTATTCCATGCTCTACCGCGGGACGCCGAACATGCCAAATAACAAAGACTTAACGAGGTCATCATCCATGAAACTCTGCAGGAAAAAGGTAAAGATACAAATGTTTCTTCCCAAAAGAAAAGGAGAAAGAACAAACACAAGTTCAGAATGATCAAATCTCCCAATACTGCTATAAACTCTACAACTTTATTTATTTGACTGGTTGTTGATACCATATCACATTAAATATTGATTTTAGGCACGGATTTCTTTGAACTTATTCAGAATATCTTCTCCAAATAACTTCCAAGAGATAACAATACAAACTGATAGGAAAATAAAAGCTAAAACATATATTTTTCTACTGGTTCCCGAAGGATATAATGGGATAACCGCAGGCTCTACAACAGCAAAGACAGGCTTTTCTTCCTGAACTTTGGCTCTGGCCACCTGAAGTTGATTAGCAACCTGACTATAGACTTGATAGGCAAGACTCATGTCATTCTGCAAGCGTTCCTGTTCGGCACGAACACTTTGCAAAATTATATTATCATGAGAATCCATATAGTCAGCATATTTCTTCTGGGCATCGTAATATTCCTGCTGACGCTCTTTAAACAATCTCTCCAAATAAAGACAATCTTCTTTTGCTTTGGTAGTACGATAATCTATTATATATTCCTGCAATTTCCTTACGACAGAATCAGCTACTACTGCGGCAACCTTGGGATTCTGTAAAGTCACGGAAACTGTAGTCATTGAAGTTTTCTTGTCCACAGAAGCAAGAATCTTTTTCTTGAGTGCTTCAATCTTTTTCGATTCTTTCTTGGATAATTCGATTGTACCCAGATTTGCCTTATCTGAAGGTACTGATTCAGACTCTTCTTCAGTAAATAATGATTTTACCCCACCAATTACCATACCCGGAAGTCCGATTACATAACTCCACCAAGGAGAAGACTCTTCATCCAAATAAACATTTAAGGTCATAGTTCCACCTTCCAATGCTGGAATTTTCATAGTGGAAAGTTCCAACAAAAAAGGAGTAGAAGACACAATATCAGCAGACAAAGAAGCATTCAAGGCATCAGTACCTTCATTCATAGAAACTCCACTTCCCAAAAAAGAAGCGGCCAAACCGGATAAACCACCGCCTTTAGAACCTCCCATTTCAGGAGAAAGAGTAACTCCAACCGTATATTGTTTGGGAATACTTATTGCGACAATAATACCAACTACCAAACCGATGCCGGCAGCTTTGTAAATTGTCTTACGAATGCCTATAATCTTACGAAGAATACCTATTAAATCGATTTCGATTTCTTCATCATTATGATTATTCTGTTTCTGCTTTATGTCTTTTTCTGGTGTCTGTTCTATCATAGTGAGTTAAGATATAGTCGTTATTTCTTAATTAAATTGGCTATAGAAGCAATCATCAACCCCAATGAACTAAAAGAGGTGGCATAACCCAATATATTTCCAATATTAGTCCGTTTCTTAGCCTTACTAGGAATAATTATCTCACAACCGGGCTCAATCTGTTTCTTGCCACTACCCTTCACCTTAGTCACCTGACCATTCATATAAACAATGAACTTCTTAC